>Ga0126381_100005008_pt1 | contig 14499 bp, 9 predicted proteins | sample PanSoiMetPlot_28_FD_96465 | JGI IMG/M metagenome (GOLD analysis project Ga0126381, IMG submission 96465) | Tropical forest soil microbial communities from Panama - MetaG Plot_28 | ecosystem: Environmental > Terrestrial > Soil > Tropical forest > Bulk soil | place: Panama | collected 2016-02-17
CGCAGATCATGGGTGACAGTGGGGCGGAGATCCTGGAGATCGGCGCGGGCACGGGCCGCCTGGCTGCCACGCTGCTGGAGAGCCTGTCCGAGAGCGGCCTGTTGCCCGACCGGTATGCCATTCTCGAGGTCAGCGCGGATCTGGCCGCTCGCCAGCGCGCGCATTTGCAAACGCTTCCAGCGGCTCTCAGGGATCGAGTGGTGTGGCTCGATCGGCTTCCCGAAAAGCCCGTGCGTGGCCTGATCCTCGCGAATGAGGTGCTCGATGCGCTTCCGTTCAGCCGCGTCAAGCTGCACGAGGGCACCTTGCGCGAGTTGGCTGTCACGTGGATGGGCGAAGCCTTCGCCGACTTCGAGCGCGAGCCTTCCCAGGAGCTGAGGAGCGCCTGGGACACATTGGCGGGCGAGCTGCCCGCCCCGCTGCCTGAGGGCTACGCCTCCGAAGTGTGTCTGCGCCTCGAGCCCTGGATCGCCGGAGTCGCAGCGTGCCTGGAGCGCGGTGTATTTCTGCTGTTCGACTACGGGCTGCCGCGCTCGCACTACTACCATCCGCAGCGGATGGACGGCACCCTGCGCTGCCATTTCAAACAGCGTGCCCACAACGACCCGTTCGTTAACGTGGGCGTGCAGGACATCACCGCTTGGGTGGACTTCACGCGCGTGGCCGAGGCGGCCGTCGGTGCGAAGCTCGATGTGCTGGGGTTTGCAACGCAGGCGGCGTTCCTGCTGGCGACGGGCATCGAAGCGATGGCGGCTCAGTCGGGGAGCATTCTGGAGCGAGTGCAGCGTGCCGGCGAGGCCCGCAAGCTGCTGCTGCCCGGGGAGATGGGCGAGGCCTTCAAGGTCATGGCCCTCGGAAAGGACTATGAAAGCCCTCTGTCATGCTTTTCACTCCAGGATCTGCGCAGATCTCTGTAACATCCCCTCCCGCCACTCATCCCTCCCCAGACCTGCGAGTCCCTTTGTGTCCGACATCCTGAATACGGTCTATCTCGGCATCATCGAAGGCATCACCGAGTTCCTGCCCATCTCCAGCACCGGGCACCTGTTGATCGCCGAGCACTGGCTGGGAGAGCGCTCCGAGCTGTTCAATGTCGTCATCCAGGCCGGAGCCATTTTGGCGATCGTGCTGATTTACTGGCAGCGGCTGCTCGGGCTGGTGACCGGATGGAAGCAGCCGGAAAACCGCGATTACGCCATCAAGTACTGCGTATCCGTACTCATCACGCTGGTGCTGGCCTTCATCGCCACGCGGCTGGGGTTCAAGCTGCGCGATGCGGTGTTGCCCATCGCGATCGCGATGCTGCTGGGCGGGGTGCTCATTCTGATCATCGAGCGCGTGGTCGCCCCGCGGCCGCAGCTGCAGGCCGTCACCTGGAATGTCGTCGTTTGGGTCGGTGTAGCCCAGGTCGTGGCCGGCATTTTTCCCGGCACGTCCCGCTCCGCGGCGGCCATCTTCGCCGCCATGCTCGCGGGCCTCACTTCGCGCCCCGCGGCTACGGAGTTCGCATTCCTCGTTGGCATCCCGATCATGTTCGCTGCGAGCGGCTACGAGTATCTGAAGTCACGTCACGGCGGCGGCGTCGCGGTTCCCGAAGACTGGAACGCTCTCGCGATCGGATTCGTCGTCTCCGGCGTCGTGGCATTCATCTCGGTGAAGTGGCTGCTGCATTACGTACGTTCGCACCGGTTCACACTGTTCGCGTGGTATCGGATCCTCGGTGGCGTCGCGCTTGTGGTTCTGCTCGCCAATGGAGTGTTTGAGGAGCACGACAAAGTGGCTGGCCCGGTGAGCCATGCCACTGCCGATAGCGGTCAGCACTCCGCGTTGAGCCCTCGATTGCTCACATCGAATGCTTCACAGAGGTGACCGCCGTCAGGCGCTTCTCGCGGATCTTCTCCCCGATGGCCCTTCCCTGGAGGCCGGTCCGCTCCTCATTCGTGAGGGTCACCGCAGCCGCTGCATCACGGGCCTTCAGCAGATAAGCGGCCTGTGGGTAGGGGCGGTCCTCCAGCCCGGTGCGTCCGCGAGCATCTGCTTCACAAGCCAGCAGCAGCTCCGCGAAGCGCTCAGGGCGGCGAAACGCGTCGGTGGTCTCGAGGAGCGTGAGCACCGTGTTCGGCCGAAGCTCGAGGGCCTTGTGAACCAACGCGTGGTGGCGGCAGGCGAGCACGGCGAGCTCGCGAAAGCCGTTGGGCACCTTGAGCCTCTCGCAAAGGCCCTCGACGAGGGCCACGCCTGCCTCCTCGTGGCCGCGGTGTCTGGGCAGCATCTCCTTCGGGGTCAGCGCCTTGCCCAGGTCATGAGTCAGCGCTGCATAGCGCACGGCGGTGGATGCGCCAACACTCGCCGAGTAGCGCAGGGCGAGCATCACGTGCACGCCGGTATCGATCTCCGGGTGCCATTGAGCCGGTTGCGGCACGCCGAACAGCGCGTCGATCTCGGGAAAGATGACACGCAGCGCCCCGCAGCCGCGCAGGATCTCGAAATAAACTTCCGGGCGCGGCTCGCTCAGCGCGCGCTCGGTCTCCTGCCAGACGCGCTCGGGCACCAGCGCATCGACTTCGCCCGAAGCCGTCATCGTCCTCATGAGCTCTCGCGTTTCATCCGCGAGGCGGAAGCCGAGATCCGCATAGCGCGCGGCGAATCGCGCGACTCGCAGAATGCGCACCGGGTCTTCGACGAAGGCATCCGAAACGTGCCGCAACAGGCGGGCCTGCAGATCGCGGCGGCCCCCGTAAGGGTCGATGATCTCTCCTGAGGAACTCTCGGCCATGGCATTGATCGTGAGATCACGCCGCTTGAGATCCTCTTCCAGCGTCACATCCGGAGAGAACTGAGTCGTGAATCCACGGTACCCGGGACCCACCTTGCGCTCCAGGCGAGCGAGCGCGTATTCCTCGTGGGTCTGGGGATGCAGGAAAACCGGAAACTCGCGCCCGACGGAGACGAATCCGTCGCGCACCAGATCCTCCGGGCGCGCGCCCACGACGACCCAGTCGCGCTCGTGCACCGGTCGGCCCAGCAACCGGTCCCGAACCGCACCGCCGACCAAGTAGACTTCCATGCACACATGTTAGCCGAATATCGTCTGCCCGCCCGCACAGCTGCGTTTCGCACGGTGTTGGTCGCTCTTGCCCTGTGCGTGATCCCGGGTTGCGGCACGATATACGTCAGCCAGGCGGCCGTGGGCGAGTGGCATGTCATGCACGAGCGGCGTCCCATCGATGACGTCGTGCTCGACAAGGAGACCCCCGAGAGTGTCCGCGAGGAGCTGTTTCGCGTACGTGAGGCGCGTGAGTTCGCTTCGAGCGAGCTGAAGCTCCCGGACAACCATAGCTATCGGACATACGCCGACATCCATCGGCCCTACGTGGTGTGGAATGTCGTAGCGACGCCGGAATTCTCGGTAGCCCCGCTCCGGTGGTGCTTCCCCGTCGCCGGCTGTGTCGCCTATCGCGGCTACTTCAGCGAGCACGCGGCGCGTGAGTTCGCAGCCACTATCGCGCAGAAGGGCGATGACGTCGCGGTGGGCGGCGTCCCGGCGTACTCGACACTGGGGAAGTTCTCCGATCCGGTGCTGAGCACGATGCTGAGCTACGGCGATGACGAGCTGGCGGCGACGATCTTTCATGAGCTCGCCCACCAGCTTCTGTACGTGAAGAACGATACGGAATTCAATGAAGCGTTCGCGATGACGGTCGAAGAGGAAGGTCTGCGGCGGTGGCTGGAGCGGCGCGGTGCGGCCTCAGAGATGGCCGCATACCGCAGGCAACGTGAGCGCGAGCGTGAATTCGTGGACCTGTTCACGCACACGCGTGACAAGCTCGCCAAGCTCTACGCCTCCGGGGAGCCGCCGGAGCAGATGCGCACGCAGAAGAAGGCGATCTTCGCGCAGCTCGCGGCCGACCTGCGCTCCCTCGAGCAGCGCCTTCGGGTGCACTCGTCGGTTTACGACGAGTGGATTGCCAAGGGATTGAACAACGCGCACCTGGTCTCGCTGGCCACGTACTACGACTGCTTGCCGGGTTTCGAGCACCTGCTGGCAGAGCAGGGCGGTGATCTGCCCCGCTTCTACACCGCTGCCCGCGAGCTGTCGAAGCTCCCGCGTGAGCAGCGCCACGAGCAGCTGTGCAAGAAGGCGCCGGCGTAGAGGGCCAATGAGCTACCGCAGCGCGATCAGAATGATCGTGTTGCCTCGGCGCACTTCGAGCACCAGGGCGGGCTGATTCCTGGCACGCTCGCGCAACTGCTGCAGGTTCATCACCTTGCCCTTGTTGGCGCCGACGATGATGTCGTTGTTGCGCAGCCCCGATTGTGCCGCGGCGCTCCCGGGCTCGACGTTCTTGACCAGTGCGCCGCCCTCATCGGGAGCATCCGCGAGCGTCGCTCCCTCGAAGTCGGGGTGAATGCTTTCCGCCGGCCCGAGTACGCCGGCCGTCGTGTCGGAGATGACCGCAGTCACGCGCAACGGCTTGCCGTCACGCAACAGACCGACCTCCACCTTGTCCCCGACGCGCAGCAAGCCGATCGCATTGCGCAGCTCGCTGTTGGACTTCACCGGCTGTCCGTTGACCGAAGTGATCACATCCCCGGTGCGGATCCCCGCCTTCTCGGCCGGCGAGCCGTCCACCACCTGCGAGACGAGCGCGCCTTCGGTGTTCTTCAGGCCGAGTGACTTGGCGAGATCGGGCGTCACGGTATACATGCTCACGCCCAGCAGGCCGCGCTTCACCGAGCCGTACTTGATCAGCTGATCCATGACGCTGTGGGCCATGTTCACCGGGATCGCGAACCCGATGCCGATATTGCCCCCGCTCCGCGACAGGATCGCAGTGTTGATGCCGATCAGCTCACCCCTCAGATTGCACAGCGCGCCACCGGAGTTGCCCGGATTGATGGACGCATCCGTCTGGATGAAGTCCTCGTAGCCGTCGGGATTGATGCCGGAGCGGGACAGGCCGCTGATGATCCCGGAGGTCACGGTGTGCGCCAGCCCGAAAGGATTGCCGATCGCAATCACGAAGTCGCCCACTTCGACCTTGGAGGAGTCCCCCAGGGGGAGCTGCGTCAGCCCATCCGACTTCACTTTGAGGACGGCGACATCCGAGGGCTCATCGCTCCCGACGATCTCGGCTTTCAGGTCGCGTCCGTCCTGCAGGGTCACCGTGATCTCGCTGGCGTTCTCCACCACGTGTGCGTTGGTGACGATGTAGCCGGCCTTTGCATCGAAGATGACCCCGGAGCCGGCGCTCTGGAAGGGACGGTCGTGCGGGCCGGAGTCCGGCGGGACATCGAAGAAGCGCCGGAAGAACGGGTCATCCAGCAGCGGGTTCTGCGGCCCCTTCTCGTGGATCGTGCCCCGAGTGGCGATGTTCACCACCGCAGGAGATACCTTCTTGATCATCGGGGACAGCGAAGGCACCTGCATCTCGCCCACGACGGCCGGCAAGGCGGCGCCTGCGGGGGGCACGGCCGCAGGAAGCAGGACGAGGGCGGCGAGGGCCAGATCGATACGTTTCATGGTGGAGTTCCGGCCGGGCGCGCCGGCTTGGGTCTTTTAGAAGGCCAACCGAAAGAGAGTAGCGGCTTAATTCTAATCGTGGCGAGCACCTCCGCACGATTCCCGAAGTCGCGTTTGAAGCCACCGGGGGGGCCGCCTTCTGTGGGTAATCTGTGCGCAAGCTGTGGACTGCCTGGGCACAATATCTTGGGTGGCGACCGCTCAGCCCAAGCTACCCGGCAGGCAAAAAAGATTTGAGCACTCTGCGGCGCATATCGTCGTAAGCCAATGAAATATAAACTTAATATTGGCATGACAGAATGTAGTCGCGAATCTTGACGCCCGCAAAGCCCCTCATTAGGCTCTTGACCCCGACACAAGATCTTGTGTTCGCGCAAGCGAGCCAAAGACACTCGGGTCGGGGAGGTTCAGGGGTATTCAGGCGGATCCGTGCGGTGCGCAGAGGTTCGCAATTCACCACCGTTTCGGTTCCGGAGCGCGAGATCACACCGCGCCGGCTGAGTATTCCCTGCGACGCGCGCTTTGAGTGCGCGTGGTACAGGCGTCTAAAAACAGCGGAGCGCCGCCGGGAACCATGAATACCGTAGTGAAAATCGAACCTCTGAGCCTCGATGCGATCTCCTTCCAGGAAGCATCGCTCGACATCTGGGATAAGAAATACCGGTTGACCGCCAAGGATGGTGAGCCCATCGATAAGACGATGGACGACACCTACAAGCGGGTCGCGCGGGCGCTGGCCGACGTCGAGCCTGTGGAGGCTCGCGAGCCGTGGTACGAGCGCTTTCTGTGGGCGCTGCGCCGCGGGGCCATTCCTGCCGGTCGCGTGACCTCGAACGCGGGAGCTCTGGAGCACAAGCCCGCCACTTCGACGATCAACTGCACGGTCTCCGGCACGATTCGCGACTCGATGGACGACATTCTGCGCAAGGTCCACGAGGCCGGACTCACGCTCAAGAGCGGGTGTGGCATCGGCTACGAGTTCTCGACGCTGCGTCCTCGAGGCGCTTACGTCTCCGGCGCCGGCGCCTATACCTCCGGTCCGCTGTCGTTCATGGATATCTACGACAAGATGTGCTTCACCGTGTCTTCCGCCGGCGGCCGGCGCGGCGCGCAGATGGGCACGTTCGACATCGGTCACCCTGATGCGATGGAGTTCATCCGCGCCAAGCGCGAGAACGGCCGGCTGCGGCAGTTCAATCTGTCACTCCTCATCACGGATGAGTTCATGCAGGCGGTTCGTGAGGATCGCGACTGGAAGCTCGCCTTCCCGCTATCCCGCAAGGAGTATGAGAGCGAGCAGCTGGATCTTGGGGATGCGACCCAATTCGTCTGGCGCGAGTGGCCCGTTCACGAGAACTACGTCGTGAACGAGGAAGGACTCGTGGCCTGCAAGATCTACAAGTCCGTTCCCGCGCGGCGCATGTGGGACGTGATCATGACGTCCACCTATGATTTTGCCGAGCCCGGCTTCATCCTCATCGATCGCGTCAATGAGATGAACAACAACTGGTGGTGCGAGAACATCCGCGCCACCAATCCATGCGGCGAGCAACCGCTGCCGCCCTACGGCTCATGCCTGCTCGGCTCGGTCAACCTGACGCGCTTCGTGCGCCAGCCGTTCACCGAATTCGCGGAGTTCGACTGGAAGGAGTACCGCGAGGTCGTCAGGGTCTTCACCCGCATGCTCGACAACGTCGTGGAGATCAACGGCCTGCCGCTGGACAAGCAGCGTGATGAGATCGTGCGCAAGCGCCGCCACGGCATGGGTTTCCTCGGCCTGGGCAGCACCATCACACTGCTGGGCATGAAGTACGGCTCGGCGGATGCGGTGCGCTTCACCGAGGACGTCTCGCGTGAGATGGCGGTTGCCGGCTGGGAGGCGGCCCTGGAGCTCGCGCGCGAGAAGGGCCCGGCGCCGATCATGAACGAGGAGTTCACGGTCACGCGGGAGATGCTGAGGAAGCGGCCGGAGATGGCGCGCGACGGCTGGAGGCCGGGCGCGAAGATTCCCGGACGGCTCCTGCATGCACGGTACAGTCGTTACATGCAGCGTGTGGCCGAGGTTGCGCCGCAGCTCGTTCACGAGCTGGCGGAGATCGGAGCCCGCTTCACGCATCACACCTCGATTGCGCCGACAGGCACGATCTCGCTTTCACTCGCCAACAACGCCTCGAACGGCATCGAGCCCACGTTCGCGCACCACTATTTCCGCAACGTCATCCGCTCCGGCCGCAAGACGAAGGAGAAGGTCGACGTGTTCTCCTTCGAGCTGCTCGCCTATCGCGAGCTGGTGAACTCGAAGGCGGAGCCCGGCGCGGGCTCCCCCGGTGAGAAGCTGCCCGAGTACTTCACCGCCGCCGACGAGGTCACTCCCCGTCAGCACGTGGATATCCAGGCTGCCGCGCAGAAGTGGGTCGACTCCTCGATCTCCAAGACCGCGAACGTGCCGACGGACTACAAGTACGAGGACTTCAAGGACATCTACCTCTACGCGCACGAGCAGGGGCTGAAGGGCTGCACCACCTTCCGCTTCAATCCGGAAGCCTTCCAGGGCGTGCTGGTGAAGGAGGAGGACCTGAAGAACACCACCTACGTCTTCACCCTCGAGGATGGCACCGAGATCGAGGCCAAGGGGGATGAGGAGATCGAGTACGACGGCGAGACCCACACTGCCGCCAATCTCTACGACGCCATGAAGGAAGGCTACTACGGCAAGTTCTGAGTGCCGTTGCCGAGGTTGCAGGAGCAAAGCGTGAGTGCCATGAAAATCGACCGAAAGATCATCAAGTACCGTGTCAAGAAACCCGACGAGAAGGCGCCGGAGCTCAAGTCCGCCGCCGCCGACGGGGAGGTCTTCCGCGACAAGAACGGCAAGACCGCCAAGGTCATCCGGATGCACGAGAAGGTCGAGCGTCCGGAAGTGCTGGTGGGCTCGACCTACAAGATCAAGACTCCCGTGTCCGACCACGCGATGTACGTGACGATCAACGACATCGTCCTGAACGAAGGCACCGAGTACGAGCAGCGCCGTCCCTTCGAGGTCTTCATCAATTCCAAGAACCTCGACCACTTCCAGTGGATCGTCGCCCTCACGCGGATCATCTCCGCCGTGTTCAGGAAGGGTGGGGACGTCACGTTCCTCGTGGACGAGCTGAAGGCCGTGTTCGATCCGCGCGGCGGCTACTGGCAGCCGGGCGGGAAGTTCATGCCCTCGATCATCGCCGAGCTCGGTTACGTCATCGAGAAGCATCTGCAGACGATAGGGTTGATGCGCAAGCCGCAGCTCGATGAGCATCAGAAGAAACTCGTCGATGAGAAGCGTGCGGAGTTCGAGGCGCGCTCTCGTCAGTCGGATGCCTTCTCCAAGTCGCACTTCCCGGAAGGTGCGCAGCTGTGCTCGAAGTGCAGCACCGCCGCGGTCGTCATGATGGACGGCTGCATGACCTGCCTGAACTGCGGCGACTCCAAGTGCGGTTAGCGTGACGGTGCTTCGCTCTGGCGAGCACAAGCTAAGTTTCGGGTTTCTAAGCTGACAGACGCAGCTTTCCGGCGAGGGCGCATGCCCTCGCCGCCTTTGTGGGCACAGTTGCGCGCAGTCCTGCGAGCCGCCGCCGGTTCCCCGCCAAGGTTGTGCGCTTCAGCGTACGACTTCGGCGGCCGGAACGCGGGGCGTGTAGTGCCGATCGGCCAGCAGCGCCTCGAAATCATGCGCGACGCGCTCGAAGGAGAAGTTGGCGCAGGCGAACTGGCGGCCCGCGAGGGCCATGCTCTTCCGTCGATCGGCATCTCTCGCCAGCTCGAGGATCGATGAGGCCAGCTGCGCCGCGTCTCCCTTGCGCGCGAGAAGACCGGTGACCTGTGGCGAGAGCGTCTCTGGCAGGCCGCCCGCGTCACTGCACACGACTGCTGTTCCGCAGGCCTGCGCCTCGACCGACACGCGCCCAAACGGCTCGGCGTATTCAGAGGGAACGGCAATCACGTCGGTCGCGGCGTAGATCCCCTGCATATCATCGGTCCAGGTCCGGAAAATGTGTCGTCCGCGCAACGCCGATTGTTCGACCCGCGCGCGAAGGTCCTTCAGATCCAATCCGTCACCCACCCACACGATGACGGTTTCGGGTGCGGCCGACAGCACCGGCTCGGAGGCACTCAGCAGCGTGAAGATGCCCTTTTCCCTCACCATGCGCCCGACGTAGCCAATCACCACTTGTGCATCCTTCACGCCCAGCGATGACCGCGTTCGTGCGCGGGCCTCCGCTGAGGGACTGAGCCGATGGGTGTCGATCGGGTTGTACAGGATCCCCATGCGACTGACGTCGACGCCCGAGGCCTTGAGGTGCTCTCGCTGCGACCGCGACACGAGAAGGAACCGGTCTGCAAGGCGCGGGATGAACCTGCGAGAGAGCGCGCCCTTGCACATGTACTCCCAGTGCCTGAACAGAACTGTTCGCGCGCCGCGCAACTTCCCCACCATGATCAGAGGCCAGTACAGCTTCGGATCGTTGGTGATAAGCCAGTCCGGTCGGCGCTGCGCCGCCAGCCGCCACAGCAAGCGGATCGCATGCGGATCCAGGCTTCCTCGCGCCCGAGACGGGCTCACGACGACTGGAACGCCCGCCTCGCGCAGCATCGGCTCCAGTGGGCTTCCGGCGGACATCAGGCAGCGCACGACGTGGGCGCGGCGCGCCATGGCTATCGCAAGCGCTGCGAAGTGCTGCTCCGTGCCCCAGCCTGTGGTGCTCGATTCCGCGAATAGCAGTTCCACAAGCGCCCTCGAAGACGGCGGCTCGCCTGAGAGCCGCTGCGCTTCGATCATAGCAGGCCGTCACGCAGAGCAGGCCATCACGCCGGACTCTCAGCCGGCCGCCGCCGCCGGAGGCCACTCGCTGCTGCGGGCGAAAAAAAACCCCGCTTACGCGGGGTTCTACGGTCGCTTGCTTGTGTGTGGAGGAGTGCTCTTCTTATTTTTGTCCGGTTAGCATGGAGAGCGGATGGGCTTTTCTCCTCTTGTCCGCTTCCATGTCTTGTTCGTTATCCCGCTAGCTTGCTTCGCCTTCTATCGCTGTAGACCGTTGCCGGTCTGGATGACTATAGATAAAGCAACACGCGTGCCAGATGGCCGCGATGCCCTTCCGATGTGACATGTTGTATCTGCGACGTGGGTCATCTGTGACGCACTGCCCGTTATGCGATGGTTTCACCCCATCGCGGCGGAGTCGGCGGCGCCTATGACGACGGGGCGCAACAGTCCTGTCGCGGGCGGTTGTCAAAATCGTCGACGGTATTTGGGCCATCGGGCCGAGACGGCCTACGCTTCAAAAAGTGTAAGCCATTGAAAACACATTCGAAATTGGGAACGGTTGGGGTGTAAATGAACTCGACATGGGAGGCGAGGGCCGCGCGGCTGGGATGGCTCGTGGCACTGTGGTGCCTGGTGGCCCGCGTGGATGCGGCCGACCTGGATATGCCGCGACCGCCGGAGCTGGAGCCGGACGTGCAGTTCTGGATCCGCGTGTACACGCAGGTCGATACCAACGGCGGGTTCATGCACGATGCGGACAATCTCGCCGTCGTCTACGACACCCTGCACTTCGAGGCGAGCTCCACTTCTCGCGAGCGACAGAAGACCGTGGAGCGCGAGGAGGATCGGATCTCCGCCGCGCTGCGCCGCATTGCCTCCGCCAATGGTGGGCCGCTGTCGGATGAGGATCAGAAGATCCGCGCGCTGTGGCCGGAGGAGGTCAGTCCTGCGCGATTGCGGGATGCCGCTGACAACGTTCGATTCCAGCTGGGGCAGGCCGATCGCTTTCACGCAGGATTGATCCGCTCAGGAGCGTGGGAGACGCACATTGCAGAGACGCTCGCCAATCTGGGGCTTCCTGCCGAGCTCGCGGTGCTTCCTCACGTCGAGTCCTCCTTCAACCCCGCGGCGTATTCCAAGGTCGGTGCCGCGGGGCTGTGGCAGTTCATGCGCTCGACGGGACGCCGCTACATGCGAATCGACAGTGCGGTCGACGATCGCCTCGACCCGTTCCGCTCAACCGGGGCCGCCGCGCAGTTGCTCGCTTATAACTACCGCCTGCTCGGTACCTGGCCCCTGGCGCTGACGGCTTATAACCATGGCGCAGAGGGCGTACGACGCGCAGTGCAGACGCTGGGTACGACGGACATAGTGAAGATCGTGCGCAACTACAAAGGCCGGACGTTCGGGTTTGCGTCGCGCAATTTCTATGTGTCCTTCCTCGCCGCCCTGGAAGTCGATCGCAACCCGGAGAAGTACTTCGGTCCGCTCGACCGCTTGAGCGAGGCGCGCTTTCAGGAAGTGACCGTGCCGGGCTACGTGAATATCGGTCCGCTGGCGAAGGCACTGAAGGTCGATCTGAACAGGCTGCGTGCGCTCAATCCCGCTCTGCTGCGCTCGGTCTGGGACGGCCAGCGCCACGTGCCCAAGTCCTATCACTTGCGTCTGCCCTACGACGGAGAGAAATGGACGAGTGAGATGCTCGCGGCGAGCCTGGCACCGAGTGACATGTTCGCGGGACAGCCCGAGCCGCGCCGTTACCGCATTCGCAGCGGTGACACGATGGCCAGCGTGGCGGAGGCGTACGGACTCACGCCTGCCTCGCTGGCCACCGCCAATCGCATCAGAACCAGTGCGAAGCTGCGTCCCGGGCGAACACTCATCCTGCCCGAGCCGTCCTCCCGAGTGCTGGTGGCCTCCGTGACGCCGGCGCCGCCTCAAACTCCGACGCCAATTCCCGTCGTAGGCCCAAGCGCGCCGCCTGCGATCCAGGTAGCCGCTGCGCAGCCGGCGCCACCTCCGTCCGCGCAGCCCGGATCTAACGACATCTATGTCGTTCAGAACGGTGACTCGCTGTCGGATATCGCCAGGAAGGTGGGCCTGAGCGAGGACGAGCTGCTCAAGATCAACGGAATTCGCAACCGTGATTTCATCTTCGAAGGGCAGCAGCTGACGGTGAAGGCGGACCAGACCCCGCCCGCTGCGGTGACAGGGGCTCCTGCGACCACCGCAGGCCAGCCGCTCGCAGCGAGCGCTCCAACGCAGCTCGCCTCGGCCGGACCCGTGGGCGGCGGTGCGGTGCCCGCGGACGAAGCAGAACGGGAGAGCGACGAGGATGCCGCCGCAGTGGCGAGCCAGAGCGCGCCGCAGGAGAAGGAGAGCGCACAGCCGGTCTCAGCCGCTCAGGCAGAAGCCATCAGCCCCGCACTCGGGCCAGCGGCTGAATCGGAGCAGAGCGCCGATCCCACCGACTATTCGGTGGCAAAGGACGACACTATCGAGGTGGCTGCGGCGGAGACGCTCGGCCACTACGCCGATTGGCTGAGCGTGAGCGCGCAGAGCCTGCGGAACCTCAACCGGATGAGCCACGGGCGGCCCGTCGTCATCGGCCATCGCCTGAAGCTGGATTTCGCACAGGTGGCGCGCGAGGACTTCGAGAAAAAGCGGCGCGAATATCATCAGTCTCTGCAGGCTGCTTACTTCGCTGCGCATCGCATCGTCGGCAGCGAGGTCTACATCGTGCGTCGCGGAGATTCGCTGTGGACGGTCACGCAGCGCTTCTCGCAATTGCCGATCTGGCTGCTGCGCCAGTACAACCCCGACCTCGATCTCGCCGACCTGCGCCCCGGCACTCAAGTGGTCATGCCGAGGGTCGAGGACGTCGTGGCCAACGGCACGTAGGTCGGGGCCAACGGCACGTAGAGCGCTTACTTCGCTAGCGGCGTGCGAAGGCCTGAAGCTCTGCGAGCGCCTTACCCGAGGCACTGAAGCGCTCGGTCTCGGTTCCGCCTTGCGCCGCCTGGGTCTCGAGGGCGATCCCTTGCGCCGTGCCCAGGCATTCGAGTGAGGCCTGCGGGAGCTTGAAATACCACTGCCCGCTCCAGGGCGCCGGAGCGGTATAGGGCGGGCGGGAGAGCTTGAACTGTGCGAGATCGCCGCTGATGGCCTCCAGGCTCAGCGCGTGCCCATCGCACGATACTTTCGGCTCAGCCAGGGCGCCGTTGAGCTGCGGAGCGGAGATCCACAGATACAGCGCGCGCTCCCCCATTCGATCGGTCTCAAAGGGTGCGACGTAGGCAAAGGGGTCACCGAGCGCTCCCTGCGAAGTTTCAGAGATGAGCTCGACAGGCGCCTGCATGACGGTGACCGTCGTCGCCGTCTCCGAGTCCAGTCGGTCCTTGACCGGATCGGCGGGCGTCGAGGCGCAACCTGAGGACGCCGTGAGTATCACGGCCGCAACGGCGGCCGCGCTCCCGAAGCAGGCAGACGAAAACGCCCGAATCATGATGCGGTACCCCGAGTTGTTGTTGTGACGGCACGCGCGTAGGTCGGGGCTATTTTCTCGCACAACCGTGCCCCGCGCAAAGACACGCCACTCGAACCTCTAACTCCCGGCCGGCGCCGGCGGTTCCCGCGTCGCCCCGCAGCGACGGTCCCCCGCAGCCCGGGTACGACGTTCCGCAGCCACGGTGTGACGGATGACCAGCGCGCCGCCTTGATTCGCGCATATAATCCCCCGCATTGTTCCCAAGTGATTGTTTGATCTAGAGATGACGCTTTACGGTAAGAAAGGATTCGCCGCCATGGCGCTGATGTGCGCCTGTGCCGGCGCTCAACTGGGCGTGCCGGCTGCGGTCCGGGCAGACACTCTTCCGGACGCTCAGCGCGTCATGATGAACGCACCCGATGCCAGCCTGCCTTCGGTGGATCACCTCGTGGTCCACAAGGCCGATCGCAAGCTGTTCCTCATGCGCGGGTCTGCGGTGGTGCGCGAGTACAAGATCGCCCTGGGGATGAACCCCATCGGCCAGAAGGAGCGTGCCGGGGATTCGCGCACTCCCGAAGGCCAGTACCGCCTGATCCGGCGCAATCCGCGCAGCGACTACTTCCTCTCGTTGCAGGTGTCGTACCCGAACGATTCCGACGTCAAGCGCGCCCGGCGCAATCACTGGAA
>Ga0126381_100005010_pt1 | contig 14498 bp, 5 predicted proteins | sample PanSoiMetPlot_28_FD_96465 | JGI IMG/M metagenome (GOLD analysis project Ga0126381, IMG submission 96465) | Tropical forest soil microbial communities from Panama - MetaG Plot_28 | ecosystem: Environmental > Terrestrial > Soil > Tropical forest > Bulk soil | place: Panama | collected 2016-02-17
CCAGCGTCTTACGGCGCTGCGCCAGCCGCTCCCGCCGCGGTGTCGCGTCCGCCGAAGCATCCGTCATTTCCGGGATCCCCGTCCGGTAACGGTGTTTGTTCCCCATGCAAACCCTATGTCAGTCATCGCCGGCGTGCACCCCCCGGTAAGCTGACGCATCCTGACAAGTGGGGATCGCGTGACGCGGCGGCGGCGATGAGGCAACTAGTTACGTGACCGACAAGATAGCAACAGCGAACCAGCCGGGCCGAGCCAGTACGGGCAGCGCCAATGCTGGCGCGACGGCCGAGTTCGAGCGGCTCTACCGGGCCAATGTGGAGGCGGTGACCGCCTACTTCGCCCGGCGCAGCGCCGAGCCGCAGGTGGTCGCCGACCTCACCGCGGACACCTTCGTCGCGGTGATCACCTCCTTCGAGACCTTCGATCCGCGCAAGGGCACCGCGCGGGCCTGGGTGTTCGGCATCGCCCGGCGTGTCTACGCCTCGTACTGCGAGGCGTACAGCCGCCAGGAGCACAAGCTGCTGCGGCTGGCCGGCCGGCGCGACCTGGACCCGGACCAGGTCGAGGAGCTGCTCGACAGGATCGACGCGCAGCGAGCCGGCCGGGACCTGGTCACAGGGCTGAGCACGCTGCCGGAACGGGACCGCGCGCTGATCGAGCTCGTCGACATCGCCGGCCTGGCGCCGAAGGAAGCGGCGGCAACCCTCGGGCTCTCGCCGGGCGCCGCGCGGATGCGGCTGATGCGGACCAGGGCCCAGCTGCGCAAGCGGGCCACCACCACGAATCACGTCAGGAGTGACGACAATGACTAAGTTCGAAGATCAGCTGTTCGACGACCTGATGCGCGAGCACGGGCCGACGCTGGCGGGCACCAGGCCGCACGCCGCCCCGAAGCGGCACGTCGCTACCCGCCGGACGCTGCTTGCCGCGGGCGCCGGGTGCGCCGCCGCCGGGGCCATCGCCGGCACGTTCGTGGCCAGCGGCGGGACCCCGCGCACCGCCGTCGGAACCCCGGCGGCTTACGCGGTGACGAAGAACCCCGACGGCACCGTCACGCTCGCGGTCTACAAGACGTCAGGGATCGCGGGCGCCAACGCCAGGCTGCATCAGCTCGGCGACCAGGTGGTCGTCGTACCGGTCGGGCCGGGCTGCCCGAGCCTGCACTCGCTGCCGGCCCCCGCCGTGCCGGCCAAGGGCATGGTCAGCGTGCAGTCAGGCCGCTCGAAGAACGGCAGCATCACTGTGAACGCGCAGGGCATCCCGGCTGGGGACATCCTCGTCGTGGGCGTGCTGAGCACGGGCGACGCGACGGAGATGGGATCGGCCATCACGTCGGCCCCGGCGCCGAGCTGCGTGAGCATGCCCGCCCCGCCGGCCCCGCCCTCCTCCGGCGGCGGCTCTGGGGCTGGTGTGAGGGTCTCAGGCCACAGCTAAGGTCCCGCTCCGCAAAGCCACCCCCTTTTTCATCCGGAACGGGGGGTGGCTTCTGTTATCCCGTCAATTTCTCGCGGTGCCGGATTACATGCCATCGACGCAGGCCAGCCGCCTGCATGCATCATTCGTGCGTCTTTTGTGCGCTGGTGATGGCGTTTTACGGCTGATTTGATCCCTTACGCACGTCGGTAGCGCGCAGCATCGCGCGATTTCGTTGACGGGGGAACCGTTATGCGGCATGCGTTTGTGTTCAGTTCAGCACTCCTTCTCGCGGTCGCTGGCGGGGCAGCCCTGGCCGCCGGACCCGCGGCCGCTGCGGGCGGCGGCGTGCCGGCCGGCTCGGCGAGCCGGGGACATCAGCAGCCAGTTGGCAAGCCATGGCCGCTCCCAGCCCAGCCGAAGCCCGACCGCCACCTCGCGAGGCTGGCCGGCGGGCCGGATGCCCGGGCTCAGGCCGAGACGGCCGCCGCGTCGGCCCGGGCGCGGGCCGCCGGCAAGGCAGTGCAGGTCGCGGGCCTGACTACCGGGACGACCACCGTCACTGCCGAGCCCAACGGCACGGAGGTGGCTACCACTGACGTGCTCCCGGTCCGGGTTCGCAGCGGCGGACGATGGGTGCCGGTGGACACGCGCCTGCGCCAGGTGGCGGGCGGCCGGCTCGCGCCGCGGGCCGTGCCGGGGGACGCGGTGACGTTCTCCGGCGGCGGGACCGGCGCGATGGCCGTGATCTCCGCGGCGGGGACAAGCCTGGCGCTGTCGTGGCCTAGCCGGCTGCCCGTGCCGACCGTTGCGGGGGCGTCGGCGACGTACCGGAACGTGCTGCCCGATGTCGACCTGGTGCTGACCGCCACCAGTTCTGCGGCCGGCGGCTTCAGCGAGGTGCTCGTGGTCCGCACGGCGGCGGCGGCGCGCGATCCTGGCCTGGCAAGCCTGAAGCTGGGTGTCTCGACGTCGGGGACCGCGTCGCTGCGCGAGTCCGCCGATGGCGGCCTGGCCGCCGTGATGACCCGCGGCCGCGGGAGCTATGTGGCCGCGCCGCCCGCGATGTGGGATACCTCGAATGCGGTGCTAGGAAACGCCACCGGCCGTTCCGTATATGCGATTGCTCGGAGTGCGGGCGCGAGCCTGGCGGCGGCGGGAAGCGGCCCCCGGTCTTCGGTTGCGGGGCCCGCCGGCGGCGCGCGGCTGGCGAGCGTGGGGACGCGGGTGCTCGCGGGCGGCGCGGCGCTTGCGCTGACACCGGACCAGCGGATGCTCGCCTCGCCGTCGACCAAGTTCCCGTTGTACATCGACCCGGGGTTCACCGCCATCACCGCCACCGGCGGCATGCAGCACTACGACGACGTGCAGTCGGGTTCGGGATGCACGGGGTCGCATAAGGACTCCCCGTCGTACACGGACCTGCCGGTCGGCTACGACAACTTCCAGGCCGGGAACTGCCAGTTCAACGACACCGACTACGCGCTGTACCAGATGGGGATCCCGTCCGGGGTGTTCGGCTCGCAGGCGGTGCTGATCGCCGCGACGTTCCAGGCCACCGAGGTTTACACGTCGACCTGCGCGACGACGGCGGTGCCGTTGCGGGTGACCTGGATCGGCGTGCTCGGACCCGGGTGGCCCGGTCCGGCGGTCGACGGCAGGAACACGGACGCGAACGCCACGCTCGGCCCGGATCCGGGCAGCTGCAACAGCGTCGAGAACACGGCCGACACGAAGTCGGTGGGTTTCAACATCACGACCGACATCGCGCGGAGCACCGCGACGAACATCACGCTGCGGCTGTGGGAGCCGGGTGACACCAACGACGTCGACCACAAGCAGTTCACCAGGAACCCGTCTCTGCATGTCATCTACACCGACAAACCGAACACGCCGACCGGCGAGGTAGAGGCAAGCAACAACAGCGGGGCCAACAGCCTGGCCTGTGCCACCAGCCCGGCCAGCCCGCCGAGAATGGGCGCGACCGACGCGACGAACGGGCCCTGGCTGATAGCCAGCTACAGCGACTCCGACGGCGCCGCGGTGCAGGCCAACATCAAGTACTGGAACTACACCACATCGTCGGCGGCGATCGCGGTCAACAAGGCGGTCGACAACCTGACGGCGAGCACCAAGGGCGCGTGGGAGATGCCCGCCTCGTACACGTCAGGGCTGCCCAACGGCACGGTGATCGCCTGGCAGGCACAGGCAGAGACCGGCAGCGCGTCGGTGGCCGGCGCCACCAGGGGACCGTACTCGTCGGCCTGGTCGAGCGCTTGCTACTTTGCGGTCTACCCGCAGGCGCCTGACCCGCCGACGGTGGCGGCGACACAGGGTGAGAACCTGGCCGATGCCGCGGTCGGCTCGAACCTGACGTTCACGGTCACGCAGGCCAGCGATCCCGCCACCGAGTTCATCTGGTCGGTGGACCAGACACTGCCGACGGCGGGCACCGTCCCGGCCGCGCAGACCTGCACCGCCACGGCCGCGCAGGCGCACTGCACCCAGATCACCAACGGCTCCGCGACCCTGACGATCCCGGTCACGGCTGCCGGGCCGCACGTCCTGTTCCTCGCCGAAGTGGACGCCGGGGGCAACGAGTCACAGCCGGCCAACCCGAGCTTCACCGGCGTCGGTGACCCGCCCGTGCAGTACACCTCCGGTAACAGCCTGCGGGCCAACTTCGCCGCCGCGCTCGGGGCGGGTCAGCCGTTCGACAACAGAATGATCTCCACCGCGGCGGGTTCCTCGGGCACCGCGAACGGGGACGGCGGCGCCAAGTCGCTCGATCAGGCGCAACTGACGGCCGCCGGCTGGCAGCCGGGCAAGGCCGTGACAGTGGACGGGACGACGTTTACGCTGCCGGACTTCGGCACGGCCGGCGGCGGCCCGGACAACCTGCTGTCCGCCAACCAGACGATCGGCGCGGGCCCGGCGGGGGCGCGCGGCAGCGCGCTGGTGTTCCTGGCCACCTCGACGGACGCCGACGTCCAGGTTCCGGGCACCGCGACAGGATCCCCGGACAGCGGCGGCGTGCTTTCTCTCGACACGACGGCACCCGCCGTGATGGGCGGCACGCCGGTAACCGGCGGCGCCGACTGCGAGGGCGAGACGTCATTCGACAGCAACGTCTCCTGCGCACCGGCGTCTGGAAACATCAACTACGCCAGTGGCTGCGCGACGACCCTACAGCAGGCGTACACGCTTACCGTGCCTGACTGGGTCAGCGGGCCGTCCGATCTCGCGGCTCTTGAGCTCCCCGACTGGGACACCCCGACTGGCCAGCAGGCGCAGAACGTGAAGATCTACGCGTTCGCGGTGCCGGTGAATCCCGCGTGCACCGTGACCTCGGTGACGCTGCCTGACGTGAGCGCGTACGTCACCGGCGCCACGACGATCCAGTCGGCCCTGCACATCTTCGGCGTCGCGCTGCGCGACACGACCACGTCCACGCCCGAGGCAGACGGGACGTCGGCGGCGGCGCCTTCGGGGCAGGCGTGGACCGCGGCGTTCGAGTCCCCGATCGAGGACGCCTACCTGCGGGGCGCCTCGCCGGCCAACCAGACGTTCCGGATCGGCGTGTCCCCCGACATCAGCGCCCCGGCCGGCGCGCAGGTGCGGATCAAGCTGGCCGATCCCGGCTTCTTGTCGGAGGACGGGACCGGGCCGCTGGTGATCGGCGCGGCCACCATCGCCAACGACTACTACGGCGCCGCACCGGGGCAAACGCCTCTGGCGCTGACGTTTGGAAGCGGTAACTCCACTTCCGTCACGATCCCTGAGGGCGGGGATGTCTACAGCAACCCGCTGACGCTGCCGTTCGCGATCACGCGGGGCAATGCCGTGCTGATCAGCGTCTGGGTCGAGAACTCCGCTCTCGCCGTGCTGCCGCTGAACGCATGGGCGAGCGGCGGGTCGTCCTGGTACAGCGCGCCTGGCAGCGGAGACCAGACCGCGGACACCACCGGAACCCCGTTCACCGGGTCGGGTGGCAGCTGGAACGGCGCCGTCCCGGTACTGACCGGCCTGGACGTGACCACGCCGTCGGAGTCGTCGACGGCGACCGGGGCGGCGAGTCCCGGCGCGCCGACCGTTGTGGTGGCCGGGGACAACGTCATCGACGGCTGGAGCGCCGGCGGCCAGTCCGACTCGGTAGACGTCCCCAGCCAGCGGGTGGCGGGGCAGCTGTCCGGTTTGCTGCCTAGCTTGAGCACCAGCGCCGATGACGGGCTGGCCGGCTACGGGGTGGTGGACGCCGGCGCGCAGGCCAACCAGGTGCTGGCCGATGGCAACTCAAGCGGCGGCGGGATCAGCCTGCTCGCCAGGGCTGACGCCGACATCATGGCCGAGCCCGACGTCGGCACGGCGGTGATCGACGAGGGACTGCAGGACGTGCTGCGCTCTGGCGGTTCAAGCGTCGCCGCGCTTGAACAGGCCTATGCGCTGCTTGAGCAGCAGCTCACCGCCTTCGGCATCAACGTGATCGTCGCTAACCTCACGCCGTGCGCGGGCTATTCGAACTCGACGGCCGCGGACTCGTGCCCGGCCGCGGTCGACCAGGCCCGCGTCTCGGTCAACGACGCGATCGGCGTCGGCAGCCAATTCAGCGGCAGCAACCTCACCCCGTACTGCGCGCCGAACTTTGACAGCGCGGTCGGCGACGGGGCAACTCCGCCGACTCCCGAGGCGCTGGCATCCGGATACGGCACCACCGACGACGTGAACCTCACGCTCGGCGCGGCCGGCGGGTACGCCCAGCTGGCCGGCGCGGTCCTCGCTAGCAGCACGGGCTGCGCTCTGGCGCCCGGCAATTCCAGCCTTGTTGGCAGCTGACATGCCCGTTCGGGCATCTGACGTGAAGGGCGTGCGGCGATGAACGGAAAGAACATGTCAGGCTGGCGCGCTGGCTGGCGTGCTTACCGGCGTGCTGGCTGGCGGCGTTCGCGGTACGCGGCGGCGGGCGGCATCGCCGCCGGGCTGACGGTCGTGCTGGCCGCCGGGCTGGCAGCGGCGGTCGCGCCGTCGTCGACCGCGGCCGCACCGCGTCCCGCGCCCAACCGGCTCCGGGCGGTGCCTGCGGGCAAGCCGGTGCCGGTGCACGCGGTGGGCTCGCACAAGGTGGCGGTGCCGGCCATGCGCGCCTGGCATCGCCCGGCGGTGAGCTGGCCTGCTACGGGGCAAGCGGTGGCCGCGGTTTCCACCGCCCCCCAGGGGACGGCTTCCTCGAGGGGTGTGCGGCCCGCCTCTGTTAGCCGCGCGGTAGTCGCCGCGCCGACGGCCGGGTCGGGGCGGGCGGGGGCGCTGCCGGTCTGGGTCGGCCCGGCGGCCGCCCGCGCTGACGGCGAGACGGCGCCGGATCAGGTCCGGGTGGTGATGGCGTCGCGGCAGGCCGCGGCGGCGGCCGGGGTGAGCGGCGTGATCTTCACCGTGTCCGGTCTGGGCGCCAACGCGGCCGCGTCGACGGTGCACGTGAGCCTGGACTACTCCTCGTTCGCGTTCGCCGACGGCGGCGGGTACGCGGCCCGGCTGCACCTGGTGGAGCTTCCCGCGTGCGCGCTGACCACGCCGAAGGTGGCGGCGTGCCGACGGCAGAAGCCGCTGGCCTCGGCCAACGACGTGGCCGGCGACCGGCTGGGCGCCGACGTCACGCTGCCCAGGGTGGTGGCGGCGACGACGTCCGCGTCGGGTTCGGCGGGTAGCTTCACGGCGACGCCGCTGTCGGAGGCGGGCACCTGGGCCGCGGGCGGCTCGTCCGGCGCGTTCACGTACTCGTACCCGATCGATGTCCCGCCGGTTCCCGGCGGGCTGGCGCCGAAGGTCAGCCTGGACTACAACTCGCAGGCGACGGACGGCCTCACCTCGTCCACGAACAACCAGGCGTCGTCGATCGGGGATGGCTGGGACTACCACCCTGGCTATATCGAGCGGGATTACCAGTCATGCGGGCAAAACCCCGCCGGGCCTACCAAGACCGGGGACCTGTGCTGGTCACCGAATGACGTGACCACACTGTCCCTGGCTGGCGCCACCACCACGCTGGTCGACGACCCGGCGAACGGCTGGCACGCCGAGGCCGACAACGGGGACAAGATCAGCTACGTGACCGGGTCCGGGAGCAACGGCACTCACGACGACGACTACTGGGTGGTCACCGATCCGGACGGGAACAACTACTACTTCGGGCGCAGCCAACTGCCCGGCTACGCGTCCGGGGATGCCACCACGAACAGCGCATGGACGGTGCCGGTGTACGCGACCGCCTCCGGGCAGCCGTGTTACAACGCGACGTTCGCCAACTCGCACTGCCAGCAGGCGTGGCGGTGGAACCTGGACTACGTCACCGACTCCCACGGCGACGCGATCGCCTACTTCTACAACACCGAGACCAACTACTACGCGGCCGACAACGGCACCACGGCGACCGCCTCGTATATCCAGGGCGGGGCGCTGTCGAAGATCGAGTACGGGCTGCGGGCCGGCGCCCTCTACGGGGTCACCCCGGCAGGGGAGGTCGACCTTACCTCAGGCACATCCCGCACCGACGTGCCGACTAGCGGCAGCACCGGCGACTTGGCGTGCGCGTCAGGTGCGGCGTGCGACGTGATCTCGCCGACGTTCTGGACCAAGTACCAGTTGACCTCGATCGCCACGTCCACGCTGGAAGGTTCCTCGCTGGTGCCGGTGGACTCGTGGGCGCTCGCGCAGGGTTTCCCCGCGACAGGAGACGGCTCGGCGGCGCCGCCGATGTGGCTTGAGTCGATCACCCGCACCGGCGAGGACGGCACCCCGGTCAGCCTGCCGCCGGTGAAGTTCGCCGGGATATCGCTGCCCAACCGGGTCGAGACCGCGGCCGACCTGAACGACGGGTACTCGATCATCGCCCGGTTCCGGCTGTCATCGGTCACCAGCGAGACCGGCGGGGTCACCGCGGTCACCTACGACACCCCGCCTTCGTCGTGCACGTCGGGGAGCTTCCCCGCACCGGACGCCAACACCACGGTGTGCTATCCCGACTACTGGACTCCGCCGGGCGCCAGCAGCCCGGTGCTGGACTGGTTCAACAAGTACGTGGTCACCGCCGTGACGCAGTCCAACACCGCGGGCGGCACGACCCCGGTCGTCACGACGTACTGCTACGGCGCTTCACCCGGCTGCCTGGGCAGCGGCGCCTGGCATTTCAACGACGACTCGCTTACCCGCTCCGATCAGCGGACCTGGGATCAGTGGCGCGGGTTCCGCACGGTGACCACCGAGACCGGCACCGCGCCTGACCCGATCACCGAGGCGGCCGACACCTACTTCCAGGGGATGAACGGCGACTACCAGTCCGGCGGCGGAACCTCATCGGTCTCGCTGACCAGTTCCCTAGGCGGCGAAACCGTGGCCGACTCCGACCAGTTCGCCGGGATGGACCTCGAGCACGTCGTCTACGACGGCGCCGGCGGGGCGGTGGTCTCCGACGCAGTGACCGTGCCGTGGACAAGCGCCGCGACCGCCACCCAGTCCCAGCCCTCGCCGCTGCCCGCGCTGACCGGCTACATGACCGGGACCTCGGCGACCAAGACGTTCACCGCGCTCGCCGCCGGCGGCTACCGGGAAGCCGACGATACATACACCCACGACTCCTTCGGCCGGGTCACCGCGGCGACCACCGTCCCGGACACCACTGACGCGTCCGAGGACACCTGCACCCAGACCACGTACGCGCCCAACACCGCGACCTGGCTGCTTGACCTGCCCGCCGAGGTGACGGTGACCGCGGTGCCCCCCGCGGACTGCCCGGTCTCCGGTATCCCCGCCCAGGCCGAGCTGGTGTCGGACACACAGACCTTCTACGACGGGTCCACCACGCTGGGCGCCCCGCCGTCGGCCGGGGACGTGACGATGACCAAGAAGGCCACCTCCTACAGCGGAACGTCGGAGGTGTTCACCACCGAATCCGCCGCCACCTACGACGAGTACGGCCGGACACTGACCTCGACCGACGCCGACCAGAACACGACCGTCACCGCGTACACCCCAGCGACCGGCGCCGAGCCGACATCGCAGACCGTCACCGATCCCATGAACCTGACCACCACCACGGTCTACGACCCGGTCCGCGACCTGCCGCTGACCGTTACCAGCCCGGCGGGCTGGACCACCACCGAGACGTACGACGCGCTTGGCAGGCTGACCGCGGCGTGGACACCCGGCCACCCCACCTCCGGCCCGGCCGACAAGACGTTCAGCTACGACGTCTCCGACACCGCCCCGACGATCGTGACCACCAACACGATCAACACCGCCGGGACCTACCTGCCGTCAGAGGCCTTCTTCGACTCGCTTGGCCGGCCGATCGAGACCCAGACCCAGACCCCCGACGGCGGCCGGGACATCACTGACACCTATTACAACTCCGACGGCTGGCAGCTAGTCACGTCCAGTCCCTATTACGCCACGGGCGCCCCGTCTATCACGCTGGTCGCGGCCCCGGACGACCAGGTGCCCTCGCAGACCGGCTACTTGTACGACGGAGACGGCCGGGTGACCCGCCAGGTCCTGTACAGCCTCGCCACCGAGAAGTGGGAGACCGACACCGCCTACGGAGGCGACTACACCACCGTCACCCCGCCGACCGGCGGGACCGCCGAAACCACCTACACCAACGGGACCGGCAAGACCAGCTACATCTACCAGTACCACTCCGCCACACCGCCAGCCAGCCCGCCCGCCCCCGGCTCGGGATCCACGTCCGGAGCTTCTGGCTGGGATCAGACCGCCTACGCCTACACCCCCGCCGGCCAGCTCGCCACGATCACCGACGACGCGGGCAACCACTGGTCCTACACATACAACCTCGCCGGCGACCAGACCGCCGTCTCCGATCCGGACGCAGGGACCACCACCAGCAGCTACGACCCCGGCGGGAACGTGCTGTCGGCGACCGACGCCCGCGGCAAGACCGTCAGCTACACCTACGACTTCGACGGCCGCAAGACCGCCGAGTACGACACCAGCGGCGGCGCGGCGGAAACCGGCGCCGACAAGCTCGCCTCCTGGGCCTACGACAGCCTCGCCGCGGGCCAGCCGACTTCCTCGACCGCGTACGGCCCGGGCGGGACCAGCGGCACCACCTACACCGAGTCGGTCACCGGCTATTACTCGACCGGCCTGGCCAAGGGCACCCAGCTGTCCGTCTCCGCGGGCCCCCTCGCGGGCACCTACCAGCAGCAGGACGCCTACAGCAGCTACGGCGACAAGCAGACCGTCTACAAGGACACAACCACAGCCGGGGGCCTGCCCACCGAGACGGTCAGCATCGGCTACGACACGGCCGACGACCCGACCAGCATGACCTCATCGCTGTGGGATTACGTGTCCGCGCTGTCCTACACTGAGCTCGGCCAGCCGCTTGAGTACGCGTTCGGCACCACGACCGAACCCGCCTGGCTGCTGAACACTTACGACAACGCGACCGGCCGGCTCACCCGCGCCGTGGCGCAGACCGGGCAGGGAACCCCGGTCCCTGGCGACGACACCAGTTACAGCTACGACAACGCCGGGCTGATCACCGCCGAGGCCGACACCCCGGCCGGCGGCCCAGCCCAAGCGCAGTGCTTCACCTACGACTACCTGGGACGGCTGACCACCGCCTGGTCCCACGGCGCCGCCGGCTGTCCTGCCGCCCCGTCCCAGTCCGCCGAAGCAGGCGCCGCCGCCCCCTACTGGCAGCAGTACTCCTACAACAACGAGAACGACCTCACTTCCGAGGTGTCCACCCCCGCCTCCGGGCCGGCGACAACCACCACTTTCGGGCACCCGGCCGCCGGAGCCGCGCGACCGCACGCTGTGACCTCGGCGCAGGCCTCCGGCCCGTCCGGCACTTCCACCACCAGCTACGCCTACAACGCGGTCGGCGACGCCACCAGCATCGCCGCCCCCGCCGATACCCAGACGCTGAACTGGACCGACGCAGGCCAGCTCGGCTCGGTCACCAGCACCGGCGGCCCCGCCCCCGGCGCAACCTCCTACGTGTACGACGCGAGCGGGAACCTGCTGCTGCAATCCGACCCCGGCAGCGTCACCCTGTACCTGCCCGATGAGCAGCTAGTGGCGAACACCGCCACCGGCACCGTCACCGCCACGCGCTACTACGCCATCGGCGGCGTCACGGTAGCCACCCGCACCACCGGCGGCGACGTCCAGTACCTCACCGGTGACCAGCAAGGCACCGCCACCGTCGCCATCGACTCCGGCACCCTGGCCATCACCCGCCGCTACTACGACCCCTACGGCAACCGCATCGGCACCCCGCCAGCGTCCTGGCCGGGCAACAAGGGCTTTGTCGGCGGCACCACCGACCTGGACACCGGCCTGGTCAACCTAGGCACCCGCGAATACGACGCACCAGCAGGCTCGTTCATCTCCCCGGACGCGGTGATCAACCCGACGGACCCGCAGGACCTGAACGCGTACGCCTACGCGGGCGACGACCCCGCATCCGACTCCGACCCGACAGGGCTATGTCCCTTCGCGGACTGCGCCGGCGCAGAAGACGCACCCCCCGCCCCCACGCCCGGCCAGTCCGGCAACGGCATCCCCTGCGGCACCCCCGGCGGATACCCGTGCCAGAACGATGGCGGCGGCGGTGGTGGTGGTGGTGGTGGCGGCGGGCGATCGAATCCAGGCCAGGGATGCAGTCGCTTCGGCGTGTGCCCCGGGGGAGGCGGCGCAACCGCGCACCCTCCGACTCCCAGAGTCAAGCGCACTCCGCGCGTAGTTACTTCCCACCAGCGGTCATCCGGCCAGAACACCTGTACGGTCGCGGACCTCCGCTTCGGCTTGGACACATCCTGCACGCCCGAGGTCCCAAAGGATCGCCCGATCCAATTCACTATTGGATTGTGCGGTTCGGTGATACTCCCCCCCACCCCTTGGGGAGGCTCATACTGCGGGCTTGTCGTGTCCGTGAATACTCGCACCCATAAAGTGCAAGTGGGGGGAAGTGTGACCGGTTACGTAGGTCTCGGCGTGCCGTCTCTAGGGGCGTCAATTGGGCCGCAGATTTCCAACGCAGGCTCTATTGGCGAGCTCGGTGGAAAGTCCATTGACTATGGCGGAAGCGGAACGGTGGCCCCATTCATCACGGCAGGCGGTGATGCTTCGTTTAGCACTGCAGGCGGTCATACGGTATGGACCGGGTCTGCCAGCGTCGGCGTCGGCGCCCGTCTGCCTGGGGTCGCATTGGGCGGGGAAGGTCATGTCCTCTTCGAGAACACAAAGTCATGGACATATTTCAGTTTCAACATATGAGGTTTCTCTTCAGGGACCGCCGCCGACCGTACTACAACCCACGCGAGCCCACCAGCGGCCACGTCCATGGTCGCGGCCTTCCCATGGTGACCCCGCTCACCTAGTCGCCGAGCAGAGGAGTGAAGCAGAATGTCGCGCATCACGCAACGGACCACCACTTTTGCCGCCGTCGGTGTCCTGCTGGCCTGGTGCGGCACCGCGACTGCCGCATCGGCCGCCCCGGGTCAACCCACGGCCGGGATCGCGTCGGCGACCTCGTGTACGAGGCATTGGATCATCGACTCGGGCGCCGTCAACAGCATGTACAACACTGCCGCTGCCACGCAGACGCAGTTGCAGAAATGGTTCAACAACTCCTGCACGTACATCCTGACGGTGAAGCCGGGTGATATTGCCGCAGCCTGGTCTCCGCGCCACTTTATACCGACCGGGCATACCGGGGACTACAGCGGCGACAGCAACGACGATAACTCCATTGACACGCTGCTGAGCAACAGTGACTCCAGCGGCATTCCCGACGGCGCGATTATCTACGACGACGAGCACTGGAACTACAGTCCCGCGGCGCAGCAGGACGACCCGACCGGCTCAGAACAAAGTGCCCAGTCCACCGTGAATTCCTGGAACACGGCGAACTCGCAGTCGGTGATCTTGATCAACACGCCGGCGGTGGACCTGGAAAATTCTCAGTCCCAGACCGGCAGCGGATGTACTGGGCCCAATACGTCCGACTTCACCCGCTATCTCAACGCCAATTGCCCGCGGCCAGCTAATCCCCAGATGGGGATCCTGCCCGAAGGACCACTGTCACAGTACGCCGCCGAGTACGGAAGCGGCATGGACATCCAGGCTCAGGATCTGGAACTGTGCCCGACCAGCGCGGGCGCGTGCAGCCTGTTCCCGCCGGATGGCAGTTACGGCAGCTTCGTGCGGGCCGCGGCCGCGGACGCGGTGACGGGCAACAGCGGCGCATTCATTGTGGCTGGCCTCAGCACGAACCCGAGCTCAATCGGCGGCGGCGCGAACACGCCGGTCTCTCCCTGCACCATGTACACCGACTACAGCGCCGTGAAGGGCACGGTCAGCGGGTACTGGCTCAACGTCACCGGCGGATCGAGCCCGGGATACGGCGGCAAGACCAACGACCAGGTGCTGGCGTCATTCATGTCCAACGTCACCGCGGGCACTGACCCGTGCCACTGATCAGCGGCCTTCCCATAGTGACCCGCTCAACCGGTCGCGCGACAGGGGCCGCGACCGCGAGCGTCTGCATGGCCCTCGCCGCGTGCGCGCTGGCCGGATGCGCGGCCAACGTGACCGGCGCCGCACCTGCCGCGGGAGCGGGAACAGGGGGAACGGATGCCGCCGGGTTGAGCGCATACGTGCCGGCCTGGCTCAGGTCAAGCTGCGCGGAAACGGGAACACGCGGTCACCTTCCGGCCGCGGTCTCCGGGTATTCCGACTCGCTGAGCTGCGTCCTTCGTGCGGACCTGCCGGCCGAGGTGGATTATTACCGGTACGCGTCCGCCCGCGCCACGCGGGCCGCCTACAACTTCGCCGTGACAGCCGGCCACGCCGGCGCGCCGCTGCGCCCGGGCGGCTGTGCCACCGGTGACAACGAGCGCGGACGATGGTCCGATGGCGGACGCGCGGTCGGCAGCATCGCCTGCGTCGCGAACGCCGCCAGCAAAGTCGACCTGATCTGGGACGATCCGAATACGGACATCATCGCCGTGGCAGCGTCTGAGCACCTGATCCTGGGCAGCCTGTACGCGTTCTGGCGGTCTAAC
>Ga0126381_100005011_pt1 | contig 14497 bp, 14 predicted proteins | sample PanSoiMetPlot_28_FD_96465 | JGI IMG/M metagenome (GOLD analysis project Ga0126381, IMG submission 96465) | Tropical forest soil microbial communities from Panama - MetaG Plot_28 | ecosystem: Environmental > Terrestrial > Soil > Tropical forest > Bulk soil | place: Panama | collected 2016-02-17
CCCTGGGGCGCTTCGACGTCGGCCAGGCCGCCGCCGTGCGGGACGGTATGGTGGGCGCGATCGAGGCAATCGAGGGCACCGACGCCGCATTGCGGCGCGCCGCCGCGCTGTGCGGGCGCGGCCTGGTCGTGGCCAAGATCGCCAAACCCGGCCAGGATCTGCGTTTCGATCGTCCAGCTATCGGTCCCGCGACCATTGACCTGCTCGATGAGATCGGCGCCGCGATGATCGGCGTCGAGGCCGGCCAGGCGCTGATCCTGGAACGCGCGCGCACACTGGCCGCCGCCGACGCTGCGGGCATTGTCGTGTGGGGTGAAGGCGCCTCGGCTGACACGGAGCCAGCCAACCTCCGCTAAGCGAGCGCGACGGAGCGATCACAAAATGGACGAACTGCGGGTGGCGGTGGTCGGCGCCGGGCGGCTGGGCTCGCTGCACGCTCGCAAATACGCGGGCCTCGAGCGCGTCAGGCTGACGCACGTGGTTGATATCGATAGCCCGCGTGCATCCGAAATCGCGGCGTTCCACGGAGCCGCTCCGCTAAGCGACTATCGCGAGCTTGCGGGAAAAGTCGCGGCCGCGAGCGTAGCCGCGCCGGGCAGTCTGCATCACGAAATCGCGTCTTACTTGCTCGCGCAGGGGATCGACGTGCTGCTGGAAAAACCGATGGCGGCGAGCGTGCATGAGGCGCGCGAACTGGGCGCGCTTGCCGAACGAAGCGCACGCATTCTGCAGATCGGCCATCTCGAACGCTTCAATCCGGCCATCCTCGAGTTGCGTCGGATGGTCCGCGCACCGCGTTATATCGAATGTTTGCGCGTTGCACCCTTCACGGAGCGCGGCACGGATGTGGACGTGATCCTCGACCTGATGGTTCACGATCTCGATGTCATACTGAGTGTTACCGGGGCGAAGGTGGCATCGGTGGAGGCGATCGGAGTGGCGGTTTTGACCGACCAGATTGACGTCGCCAATGCGCGCCTGCGCTTTGACGACGGCTTGATCGCCAACCTCAATACCAGCCGCGTGGCGCCGCGCCGCGAGCGCAAAATCCGGCTGTTCCAGCCGGACGCCTACATTTCGGTCGATTACGAAGCGCGCCGTATCCAGCTCTACCGCAAGTCGCCGCCGCCTGCGGGCGGAGCCTGGCCTGAGATTTCGGCCCGCCAGATCGATCTCGATGAAGGCGACCCGCTGGGCGACGAGATCGCCGCCTTCGTCGGCGCCGTGCGCACGCGGCGTGCGCCGGCCGTCACCGCGCTCGACGGCGTGCGCGTGATGGAAGTCAGTGAACGCATCCGCGAGGCCATGCGCGCCGAACCAGGCGCGCGTACTTGACCCGATCATTCTGGCGGGCGACGATCTTTGTGGCGACCATTTTTCGGTTTGTCTTTCTAAGATGAAAACTCAATTTCGGATTTTTCGAGTAGTTAGAGCTTTGCTCATTATGGCTCTGGTGGCCGCGCTCATGGTTGGAACGTCAGCCTGCTCACACCATGACGTGGCCGAGGCCGGTTCCTATCCCGCCGCGAACCCGGCTGATTGCCTGCCGCCGGTCACGCTTACCGATCAGCACGGCCGCAATGTCGATCTGGCTTCGCTGAAGGGACGTCCGGTGCTCATCGATTTCATCTACACGAGCTGCCCGGGCCCGTGCCCGCTGATGACGGCGCGGATGGCCTCGATGGCGAAATTGCTCGGACCCAAGCTGGGTAAGCAGGTGACGTTCGTATCAATAACAATCGATCCCGAGCGCGACCGTCCACCGCAGCTCGAGCGCTATGCCGTGGCGCGCGGCGCAGATCACCCCGGATGGCTGTTTCTGACCGGCAAGCCGGCGCAAATCGATCGCGTGCTCGCACTGTTCGACCTGAGCGCCGACCGCAATCCCGATGGCACCGTCAATCACGCGGTCGCAAGCTTTCTGCTTGGACCGGATGGCCACCAGGTGCGCCAGTATCAGCCGCTCGAGGTCAAGCCGGCCACGGTCGTGGCGGATATCGATCGCGTATTGGGATAACCCCGCAACAAACGACTCAGCTATGATTCGGCAGATGACGGCTGGGATGGCGCACGACCATCACTGGCACATTCGCGCTGCGCAGGATCTTTTCGACCGTGCCGCCAAGCAGCAGATGGCGCAGCGCGCCGCCGCCGTGCGTGCCCATTACGATCACGCCGGCGTTTTTCTCCTGGGCCGTGCGCAGGATCTCGAGCGCCGCCTCGCCAATCTTGGTTGAGAGCTCGTAGTTAGTGTATCCGGCGAGCACGTCATCGAAGCGATGGATCAGTTCGTTGACCTTTTTGCGAGCATTGGCTTCCAGCGCGGGATATTCGCCGTGGGGCTCGCCATAGAGGTGGTCGAGGGGATTCTCCACCACGTGCAGAATGTGGAGCCGCGTATTGCTCATTTCCGCCAGCGAGCGCGCATAAGTCAGCGCGTACCCCGAATCTTCGGAGAAATCCGTCGCGAAGAGCACATTTTCGATCTTCACCACACCTGATCTCCCGCTGTATGGGACGGATCGTGACCGTCCCGGTCTGAATCTCGCGCGAACCTACTTTGTTTACGATTCAACTGCAAGCCGCCGCATCGCCGGAAGAACGCGCACCGGCATCTCGCCAGCACCGCGAGTGCGGTGGCGCGCGCATGCGTTTTCCAGCACAATTCATCGAATGAGCGCGACTTTGACGGAGCGCCGGCACGCCGCCGGGGCATCGCCGCGCCGCCGTCGTGTGATTATCGTGGCCGGAGAGGCCTCCGGCGACCTCCATGGCGCCGACCTCGCTGCGCAGATTCTCGCCCGCGACCCCGGATGCGACGTGTTCGGCGTGGCCGGCGAGCGAATGCGCGCCGCGGGCGTGCGCGCACTCTCTCGCAGCGAAGATATCGCCGCCCTGGGTCTGGCCGAACTGGCCTCGACCATCCGCCGCACGCTCGGAGTGCTGGGCGAACTCAAGTCGATAGTTCGGCAGGATCGGCCCGATCTTGTGATCCTGATCGACTTCGCAGAGTTCAACATGTCTCTCGCGCGCACCGCCAAGCAGGCCGGCGTGCCGGTGCTCTACTACATCACGCCCCAGGTCTGGGCCTGGCGGCGCGGCCGCGTGGCAAAAATCATCGAGCGGGTCGATCGGCTCGCCGTGGTGTTCCCGTTCGAGGCCGAAATTTATGCAGCGGCCGGGAAACGCGTCACCTTTGTCGGCCATCCACTGCTCGACCGCATCGCACCGGCGCAGGATCGGACGGCGACGCTCAAGCGTCATGGACTGTCTGCGCATGCGCGGCTGCTGGCTCTCCTGCCGGGAAGCCGCCGCAAAGAAGTGCGCTACTTACTGCCTCCGATGATCGAGGCCGCGCGGGTGCTCGAAGCCGATCACGGGCTCACGCCCGTAATCGCGCTCGCGCCGACGCTCACGCTTGAGCAATTGCGGGCAGAGGGCCGGGTAAGCCTCGATGGAATTCGGATCGTCGAGGGCGACACCTACAGTGTCGTCGCCGCGAGCGAGCTGGCCCTGACCGCCTCCGGCACCGCGACGCTCGAGAGCGCGCTGCTCGGATGTCCGATGGTGGTCGCATACCGGATGTCGCTGCTGACCTATGCGATGGCGCGCGTGCTCGTGCGCGGCGTCGATCACATCGCGATGCCGAATATTCTGGCCGGGCGCCAAATCGTGCCCGAGCTGATCCAACGCGAGGTCAACGTGCGTAACCTGGTACGCGCAGCGGAAAACCTGATGGTCGAGCCGCTGCGGACGGAAACGCGCAACGCCCTGCTCGCCCTGCGCGAGCGGCTGGGCGAACCAGGGGCCGCCGCGCGCGTCGCCGCCATCGCGCTGGACATGATGGCATGAAAGCCGCGGATACGGTGCGCGAAGCCGGCGACACACTGACTAACCGCGAAGTCTCGCGTTATTCCGGCGGCTACTCGATACTTCATCATCTCTACAATGCGCTCTGGTACCCGGCGCTGCCGATCGCGATCGCGCTAGGCGGCGGTCTGCGCGACCGCGAGATGCGAAGCGCGCGCATGGGCCGCGCCTCGACCGGCAAAGGGCCGGCCGCTTTGCCGGCCAAGGTGCGTATCTGGGCGCACGCAGCATCAGTGGGTGAAATCGGCGCGCTCGGCGCGGTAGTCAACGCAATCGTGCGCGAGCGGCCCAATACCACTTTCATCGTCACGGCTATGACCGTTGCCGGACGCGATGCCGCGCGGCGCGTAATGCCCGCCGCGGACGCGCACCTGCTGGCGCCGCTGGATGCGCGCCCGACGCTTAATCGTTTCCTGTGCGCCAGCCGTCCCACGCTGGTGCTGATCGCGGAGACCGAGCTGTGGCCAAACTACTTCGTCGAGTCGCGCCGCGCCGGCGCACGCGTCGCTATCGTCAATGGCCGCATATCGCAACGCGCTCTCGCCCGCTATCGCTACGTTCATCCGCTGTTCTGCGAAGCTCTGCGGGCGGCTAACCTCGTGCTCGCCCAGACGGATGAGGCCGCGCGCCGCTTCGTGGAACTCGGCGCCGGGCCGGACCGCGTCTTCGTGACCGGCAATACCAAGTTCGACACGGCGCGCCTGACCACGTCTCCATTGAGGGCGGAACTCGCGCTTTTCATGTCGGATCGCCCGGTTCTCGTGGCCGGCTCGACCGCACCCGGCGAAGAGCAAATCGTTATCGCTGCTTGGCGCGAGGTCCGCCGGCGCTTCGGCTCTCTGGCGCTGGTGCTCGCGCCGCGTCATCTCGAGCGCGCGGCCGAGGTCGGTGAAATTCTCCATGCGGCACAGATTGAATTCGTCCGCGCCAGCTCGATTGACGCGAGCGCGGCACGAAGCCGCGACGTGCTGCTGCTGGATTCGATGGGGGAATTGCGCGCGATTTACTCGTGCGCCGCAGTTGCGTTCGTCGGCGGCAGTCTTTTGCCGGGACGCGGCGGCCAAAGCCTTGCCGAGCCTGCCGCGGCCGGTGTGCCGGTCTTGTTCGGACCGTATCATGATAACCAACGCGCTATGGCCACGGCATTGCTCGAGGGCCGCGCGGGAACGATAGTCCGCAACGCAGCCGAATTCTCACGCACAGCAAGTGAACTGCTCGAAGATGAACCCGCGCGCGCAGGCGCCGGCCAACGCGCTCGTGCGGCACTCGAACGCATGTCTGGCGGCGTGGCGGCGACCATGGCGCGGCTGCGGCCACTGCTCGCCGGCGAATAGGCGATGGCCGTTTCAACACCCGCACCCCCGAACCGCTCGCGCCTTGAACGATTGTGGCAACGCGATCTGTCGTTTCATGAGCGGCTGCTCTGGACTGCCCTGGTGCCGGCGTCGGGGTTGTATCGCGCGAGCCTTGCGGCCCGCGCGCTGTGGTGGCGCGCGATGAAACGGCGCGCCCGCCCGCTCGTCGTGAGCGTCGGCAATCTCACGGTGGGCGGCAATGCCAAGACGCCGTTCACGCTTTTCCTGGCGGGCCATCTGCGGATGCGCGGGATGCGGGTCGCAATCGTGAGCCGCGGATGGGGCGGCGCCAGGCGGGGCGAACGCGCGCTACTCGTTTCAGACGGCGAACGCGTGCTCGCCGGAGCCGATGTTGCGGGCGACGAGGCTGTGATGATGGCCAAATCGTTCGCCGGACCGATCGCGGTCGCCCGTCGGCGTATCGATGCGATCGAATTGCTCGAGCAGGGGATTGGAGCGGTTGATGCCGTGGTGCTCGACGACGCCTTCCAGCACGTGCGCCTGGCCCGCGACATTGACCTGCTGTTGATGAATCCCGAGCGCGGGGTGGGTAACGGCTGGCTGCTGCCGGCAGGCCCGATGCGAGAGCCCATCCGGGCGACGTCCCGCGCGGACGCAGTAATTGCGGTTGACGCGGATGGCTCCGCCTCCGCGGCACGCGGTCGCATCGCGGCGGCCATGCCGCGCGCTGTGGCCGAGCATCCGCGCCTCATGCGCGCTTCGCTCAGGCCACGCGCGCTGGTCACGCCCGCTGCTGGTGCCGCACGATGGGCGGAAATGCCGCTTGCGCTGATGGGCCGGCGAGTGGTCGCGGTGAGCGGGCTCGCCGATGCTGCAGGGTTCTACCGGATGCTGCGCGAAATAGATACCGACCTGGTCGGCGTGCTCGAATATCCGGACCATCACGTGTACACGGCCGCCGACTGGCACAGCATCATCGCCGCAGGGCGCGACGGCGCGGTATTCGTGACCACCGAAAAGGACCTGGTCAAGCTGGAGCGGTTTCCGTTCGAGCGTGATTCGCTATACGCTTTACGGCTCGAAGTCGCGATGGATCTCGACGACGAGGCACGTCTGATGGATATGATCGTCGCCAGGCGCGCGTCTGCGGGCGATGCCCGCGGGAGCATCGATCGCCGGTCCGAAGCAAAGGAGGCTTTCGCTGAACATGGCCGTTAGCCAGGAACTGCTCGACATTCTTGCCTGTCCCAAGTGCAAAGGCGATCTGCGTCTTACCGATCGGCAAGACGGGCTCGTCTGCAACGCCTGTCATCTGCTTTATCCGATCAAGGACGATATCCCGATTATGCTGATCGAGGAGGCGCAGACGTTGAAGTGAGGCCCGACTGATGAAGCGCCGCCGCATCGCCGTGCGATGAACATCGCCACCCATCCCGTTGCGCGAGCGCCTCTGGCGCGGGGCTTCGAGCAAATCCGATCCGGACCCTACCAGCTCCATCTGAATGCCGAAACTCTGCCTCATGCGGCAGAGATCGGCATCGCCTTGCGCGAACTGGCCGCTGCGACCGCGACCGGCGCCGGAAATCGCCGCAGTGGCTTTCGCGTGGCACTTCCCGCCGGTCCGGAATTATTCGTGCGCCGCGCACGCCGCGGGGGGGCGATGCGTCTGCTGCTCAACGATCTTTACGTCGGAGTTCGTCCGCGCCCGTTCGTGGAGCTCGCGGTGGCGGTCGAAGCGATAAGGCGGGGAGTGCCGCTGGCCGAGCCGATGGGTGCGGGGGTCCGCTGGATCGGGCCAGGCCTGTATCGCGGTTTCTTCATCAGCCGCGCGCTCACCGGCATGACGCTTTGGGAATTTATCCGCACTGATGACGAACCCAGCGTGCGCGGCTACGTTCTCGAACGCGCACGCGAAGCGATAGAAAAGATGCTGCGCGCGGGCCTGTACCATCCCGATCTCAACCTGCACAACCTGTTCGTCGCGCCGCAGGGCGAAAGCTTCAGGGTGATAATCCTCGATCTCGACAAGGCGCGGCTCGGCGATCAGCCGCTGGACACGAAAGCGCGCCTGCGAATCGCCGAGCGCCTCGCGCGTTCGGCACGCAAGCTCGATCCGCGCGGGCGCTTCATTGATGCGGACGCTCTGACTATTCTCAATCCAGCTTAAGCGAATTTTGACACGGGAGAGGACTGCCGATGAAAGAAGAACGCGCGGTTGCGCCGGAGCAGGTGATGGCCTCCTTGTTCGAGGGACGCGAACGGCTCGATCAGATGGCGCTGCTCGCGCGACTGGAAGGCGGCGGCGCTTCGATGTATCGCGCATGGGCATCGCGCGAGCGCAATGTCAAAGCTCGCGAAGCGTTGCTCAAAGCCGCCGAACGCGAGGAGGAGAACTCCAAACTCCTGCGCCTGATGAGCACGCCCAAAGGCGAATGCGAAAAATGCCACGTAGCACTGGCTGCGAATGCGGCGGCCGTGTGCTGCGCCTTTCAATGCACCTTCTGCGCGGCTTGCGGCGCCGGCTATCAGCATGTTTGTCCCAATTGCGGCGGCGAACTGCTGCCGCGGCAATCCGGGTAAGAGCGGCGGACCGCTTGCGGCGGCGGCACGCTAGTCAAATGGATTGTGTCGGCTCAGTTGGACGGAGCCGGCGCATGGCTCAGATCGGCAAGCTGATGTCGCAGCTTCTCAATCAATTCGTTTTCAGCCTGAAGCTGATTTTGCATCTCGAACGCGCTCGGAGTCTCAGCGTTTGAGCCCTGGTTGGCGATCGCCACGAGTTCATGCGGTTGCCGGAGTTCGGCCGCCCTACGCATCGCGTCGCATCGCGCCTGCGGAAGGTCTTCGGCCGCGCAGCGCTGGTTCACCAGCCGATCGATCTCGCGCCGCAGTTTTTTGATTTGCGCCTGCCGCAACTCGACCTGATCAATCAATGGTTGCTCGTCCACCTGCGTCTGGCCGGGCATCGTGGATATGATCGAACGCCGAAGATTCTCCTTCACCTGCCAGCTCGGCTCCATGGTGACATTTTCCTCGGCGCTGTTGGACGTACCCGCCGGCCCATTGAATCCCGTCGCGCCCGTTTTTGCGTACATCGCGCTGCCCATCTTTTGTGTGGTAGCGAAGCCAGCGAATGCGGCCACGAGCTTCTGCGGCAGCTTGCAATCGAGTTTACCGGGGGGCGCGAGCCGCACGGCCTCGCCGCTGATTTCCACGTCGCTGCCGACGTTATGGTCGGCGCTGCGCTCGTTGATGATAGCGTCCACCTGGTTGGGAAATTTCTCCGCCGCCGCGGCGCGCAGCCGATCGGCCGCGTAGAGTTGGTCGGGATCGACCGCCGCTTCGGCGAATGGCTCGATGTAGCTGACCTCGCCCACCTCTTCGTAACAGGCCGAGTCGAGGGAGTCCTGGGTGACGTAGATATGGTCCGCGGAACGCGCTGCGGTATGCGCGGGCTCAGCCGCAGCAGGTGCGGCGCTATGCGGACCGCTGGCCGCGCAAGCTCCCAGACCAAGCGCCATAATTGCGACCGAATAAAAACATACTGCCGTGCCCGCTGAACTCATCGCGAGTTCGCCCCCCCTTCCGGCGTCGTACTGGCGCGCGCTCTACTTGATACGAATGTTCGGAGCCATCGTTACGGGCGGCTCCGGCCCACCCGACATTTTCGACCGTGATGCGCAAACGTGCCGTTCGACTGCGCCGCACTACACGCGATAGCCATTGTTATTTATACCCATTCCGACTCGCGCGACGCGCATCACGCCGTCGATCGCGGCAATCTGATGAATCAGGCCATTTAGCTGGCGCGCGCTGCCGACACTCAACTCGAATACCGAGACGGCCCGGCCGTCATTGCCGGTGGACTTGACTTCGGCGGTGGAGATATTCACGCCGGCCGAGGCAATCGTCTTTGACATCGCCGCTAAAAGCCCGGGCTGGTCGATGCTCAGGACCTCGAGCCGGATGGGCCGCGGACTATCCTCGCCCTCCTTCCACACCACGGGCACGCGGCGCTGCGGGTCGCTTGTCATCGCATGGGGGCATCCCTTCAGATGCACGGTGACGCCGCGGCCGCGCGTGATAAAGCCGACGATCTCCTCGCCCGGCAACGGACTGCAGCATCGAGCGAAACGCACCAGCATGTCACCAACGCCCGAGACGATCACGGCGTTGCCGCTTGGCGCGCGACGTGAATCGCGCGCGGCGCGCGCTCCATCACTCGCCGGCGCGGGCCTTTTGTCGGCGCGGTAGAGCTTGAGCTCTTCCGCCGTGAGCAGCTTGGCCAGCAATTGAGCGGCGGTGATGATTCCGTAGCCGACCGCCGCCAGCAGGCTATCGACGTCGCGGTAGGAGAATTCCTTCAGCACCGGCTCGAAGCGTTTTCCGGGGCGCAGTTGCGCCACGCTCAGTCCAAGCGGCTCGAGTTCGCGGTCGATCAGCGTGATGCCCCATTTGATCGACCGCTCGGCCTGCTGTGCCCGCAGCCACTGGCGGATACGGCTCTTCGCCCGCGCCGTGGCCGCAAAGTTCATCCAATCCTTGCCCGGGGTCTGCCGTTCCGAGGTGACGACCTCGATGGTGTCGCCGGACTTCAGCCGATAGCGCAGCGGCACCATCCTGCCGTTGGCTCGAGCCGCGCTCAGATGATTTCCGACCTGGGAGTGAATGCGATAGGCGAAATCGATAACGGTCGCGCCCTGCGGAAAATCGAGTACGTCACCCTTGGGTGTAAAGACAAAGACCTCTTCGGAGAAGAGGTCATACTTGACGATGGAGAGAAAATCCTGCGGGTCTTTTAGATTCTGCTGCCATTCGATCAGGCGGCGGAGCCAGGCAAAGCGCTCGGTATCGCGCAACTCGCTGGTGCCGCCCTCTTTGTAAGTCCAGTGCGCGGCGATTCCCTCTTCGGCCACCTTGTGCATCTCGGCCGTGCGGATCTGCACTTCCATCCGTTGGCCCTGCGGGCCGATCACGGTGGTATGCAGCGACTGGTACATGTTCACCTTGGGCAGCGCGATATAATCCTTGAAGCGGCCCGGAATGGGCTTCCAGCTCGCGTGCGCCACACCTAAAGCCTCGTAACACTCGCGCAGCGTGGCGACGATGATGCGGAACGCGACCAGGTCATAGACCTGATCGAAATGCAGCCCCTCCTCCTGCATTTTGCGATGAATCGAATAGATGTTCTTGGGACGGCCGGTGACTTCCGCCTTCACCCCGGCCTCTTCCAGGCGCTGACTGATTATGCCGATGACCGCGCGGATATATTCCTCGCTCTCGGCCATGGTGCGTGCGACGTGGGTCTTGAGCGTCGCGAACGCGGTAGGATTGAGGTAGCGGAACGCGGAATCCTCGAGTTCCGACTTGAGCCAATAGATCCCAAGGCGATGCGCAATCGGGGCGTAGATCTCCAGCGTCTCGCGCGCGATCTCCTCCTGCCGCTCGCGCCCCAGATGGCCCAGCGTGCGCATGTTGTGTAGGCGATCGGCGAGCTTGATGAGCACGACGCGGATGTCGTGCGCCATCGCTATCACCATCTTGCGGAAATTTTCGGCCTGCTTCTCGGCACGGCTGGAAAACGTGATTTTCGAAACCTTGGTCAGCCCGTCAACCAGGTTGGCGACTTCATTGCCGAAGAGTTCGCGCACCTCGTCGAGTGAGGCCTTGGTATCTTCGACGACGTCGTGTAGGAGCCCGGTGACGATCGAGGGCAAGTCGAGTTTAAGCTGGGCGATGATGAAGGCGACGTTGAGCGGATGCGTGACGTAGGGCTCGCCCGATTCGCGCGTCTGCTCGGCATGCATCCGCGCTGAAAACTCGTAGGCGCTCCGCACCAGCTGCAGGTCGGCCTGCGGATTGTAAGCCTGAATCCGCTGGAGCAGGTGGTCGAGTTCGGCAGGCTCGCTGGCGGCGACAGCTAGTTCATCCACGCTGCGAAATCCTCCCGCAGCCTTCGCACTCGCAATCGCTCGGCCTCCACCACCGAATTCAAACGTGTTAATGAATCTTTGAGACTATCGTTGATGATGAGGTAGTCGTAATCGGGATAGGCTCGTGCTTCCTCCCGCGCACGTTTGAGACGCTTCGCGATCGCCCGCTCATCCTCGGTGCCGCGTTTGCGCAACCGTCCTTCCAGCTCGGCGAAACTTGGCGGGAGAACGAAAATGGTCACCGCATCGCGCGGATATTTTTCTTTGATCTGATGCGCGCCTTGGATGTCGATGTCCAGGAGGATATCGCGCCCCTCGGCGACCGCGCGCTCCAAAGCGGCGCGAGGCGTCCCGTAGGACGCCTCGAACACGCAAGCCCATTCGGCTAACTCGCCCGCCTCACGCCGTCGGATGAATTCCTCCTCGCTCACGAAGCTGTAGTCGAATCCTTCGACCTCGCCGCTGCGGGGCCTGCGCGTGGTCAGCGACACGGAGGCCTCCAGGCCGCCGATCGCCTTGAGCGCCTCGCGAGAGATGGTTGTTTTACCGGCTCCCGATGGAGCCGAAAGAATGAAGATAATCCCCCGCCGGGGCGCCCCCAAATGCTCCATAGTCAAGCCTACAAAAGGCGCAAGTCCTTTGCAATAAAGGCTTTTCGGCGCATCTGCGAGCGTTTGAGGTCCGAACTACTCAATGTTCTGTACCTGTTCGCGCATCTTTTCGACCTCTCCTTTGAGCGCCACCGCCATCCGCGAGAGCACCGCGCTCTGCGATTTCGCCCCAATCGTGTTGATTTCACGATTAACTTCCTGAAGCAGAAACTCGATTTGTTTGCCGACCGGCCCCTCACTCCCAACCAGCTCTCGCAGCCCCTGCAGATGTGTGCGCAGCCTGGTCACCTCTTCGGTGATGTCGGCGCGCTGGGCCGCCTCCGAGGCCTCTTCGAACAGCCGCTTTTCGTTGACCGTCAAATCGGCGACAAGGTCGCGCAGCCGGGCTTGGAAATTTGCGACTATTTCATTCCGTGATTCTTTCGCCATTTTTTCAATCTTGGGTATCGCAGTGGTGATCACGCCGATACGATGGGTGAAGTCGTTCATCAGCGCCTTGCCTTCGCGCCTGCGATCGGCATCCAGCGCCTTGAGCGCGCGCCCTATCGCGGCAAAGCCCAACTGCACGCCCGCGCGCGCATCGACCTCGTCCTCACTAACCTGGAAAATTTCCGGACGATGGAGCAGAACCTCAATTCCCGGCTTGCCGCTCAGACCGAGGCTGCGTCCTAGTCGTCCCAGTTCCTTGACGTATCGCGCGGCAAGCTCGTCATTGACCCTGAGCGCAGTGGGAGGAGGCCCAAGCGGCGTACATCGCACGAACAATTCAGCCCGTCCGCGCGCGATAACACCCTGCACGAGCTTGCGGATGTCGGCTTCGTGCTCACCCCAGGTCCGCGGCACATTGAGCTTAAGCTCGAAGAATCGCTGATTAAGCGTCCTCACCTCCGCGGCAACGCGCACCTTTCCGCGTTCAATCTCCGCCCGTCCAAAGCCGGTCATGCTGCGCATCTGAGTTTCTTTTCCCCCTCGCTCGCGCCCTACATCGTATGCGCGCCCAAGCCGCGCTTCGATGCATCAGTGTGAAGGCATGTTCGATAAAGCTCAACTGTCCGTTGAGCCATCGTCTCCATCGAGAAGCGCTGGACGGCGGATGACCTTGCCGCAGTCCCGAGCACGATCGGGATGCGCGAGTCTGTACAAAGATGCCCCAGCGCTTCGGCCAGTCCTGAGACATTCGCCGGTTCGACCAGTATCCCATTACGGCCGTCGTTAACCGCATCGACGATTCCTCCCGCACGGGAGGCAACTATCGGCAGCCCGCAAGCCATCGCCTCGAGCATCGCGATGCCAAGTCCCTCCATAAGCGAGGGCATAACGAACAGATCGAGCGCCCACAGAATCGGGCGCACGTCCTCGACTCGCCCTGTCATCCGCACCGCGTCGTCAAGCCCAAGGCGCCGGATATCCTCGGTCATTGAATTGCGGAGCGATCCATCGCCTGCGATGATCGCAACGAGGTGCGGCGCTCGATCAGCTGCGACGCCATTGCCCGGCGTGGTATCGCCCCGGCGCGCCTGCGCGATCGCCTCGAGCAGGTAGCGATGGCCCTTGCGCGGCTCGAGTGCGCCGACAGCGCCGACGGCGCAATCGGCGGGCCCAAGTCCCAGCGCCGCACGCGCATCGGCGCGCTCGGCCGCTTGCGGCGGCCGAAAGTACGCGCAATTCACGCCGCTTGGAATCACCACGATGCGCTCGCGATCAACTCCGGCGCGAATCAGCGCATCGCAAACGCCGCGCGAGATCGCGGCGACTCCGTCCACCGCGCTCCCATAGAGCCATCGGGCGAACAGCCGATTCGGCACGTAATCCATTCTGCGCGTCACGATCGATGCGCGCGCGAGCCCATGCACCCACGGCGCCATCGCATGCGCGCGCGCGGTATGAAAATGCGCCACGTCGTAGCGCTCGCGGCGCAGTATGCTTCTGAGCCTGGCGGCGGCCGCGAAATCGAGCGAGTTGCGGATGCGCAGCGGGTGACAGACGATTCCGCCGGCCCGTGCGCGACGCCATAGTTCGCCATCCGGATCGCACAGCAGTTCCGCGCGATGGCCCATCGCCAGCAGCGCCTGCGTAAGGCCCAGCACCTGGGTCTCGCCCCCGGCGAAGCCGCGCTCGGGATCGATGCCGGCGACGCTGAGCGGCGGCGCGGCGCTTGATGAGATGGCCGAACTATTCGGGGGCTGCACGCCCATCGTTTAGTCGGCGAAGCGGTAATACAAAATCGCCGCTATCGCCGCGATCGCGTCGCGCCAGCCGATCTTCTTGCCCTCGGCGTAGGTCCGTCCGGAGTAGGATATCGGGACTTCGTAGATGCGCCAGCGGGCGCGCGCCGCCTTCGCGGTTATCTCGGGTTCGAAGGTGAATCGGTCGGCGCTGAGCTTGAGCGTCATCAGCTTGTCGCGCCGAAACGCCTTCATGCCGGTCTCCATGTCCGTCAAATTGAGATTGCACATCATGTTTGACACGAGCGTCAGCATCCGGTTCCCCAAAAAGTGCCAGAAGAAGAGCACGCGATGCGGTCCGCCGAGAAAACGCGATCCGTAAACCATGTCCGCGCGTCCGTCGAGCAGCGCTTCGAGTACGTGGCGATAGTCGCGCGGATCGTATTCGAGGTCCGCGTCCTGCACCACCACGTACGGATTGCGTGCCGCGGCGAAGCCAGTACGCAGCGCGGCGCCCTTGCCGCGGTTCACCGCGTGGTAAAAGCAATGAACCTGCGGATGCTCGAGCGAGCGAAGATATTTCGCGGTGTCGTCGGTCGAGG
>Ga0126381_100005012_pt1 | contig 14497 bp, 10 predicted proteins | sample PanSoiMetPlot_28_FD_96465 | JGI IMG/M metagenome (GOLD analysis project Ga0126381, IMG submission 96465) | Tropical forest soil microbial communities from Panama - MetaG Plot_28 | ecosystem: Environmental > Terrestrial > Soil > Tropical forest > Bulk soil | place: Panama | collected 2016-02-17
ATCAATGCTGCGCTGTATGTGACTGATCGGTTCAGCAGAATTTACAGCAACCCCCTTGAACAGCCCACGGTAACAGGCCTTACCTTGAAAGCTCAGCAGATACCCGAGCGCAGAACTGCAGTAATTGAAGGAGCACGTCTCGGTCGGACGGAGGTTCACGCCGGCGAGACGGTGGATGTGGAAGTGACGATTCACCCATACCAGGCCGCGCCTCAACTGGTCCGGATCCCAGTAAAGCTCCCTGAAGACCTGACGCCAGGATCGATTCGTGTCCTCGTGAGCGACGGAACTTCTATTGATAGGCTGTTGCAACCATCCGTCGGTATGACACAACATACTGTGGGCTTGACAGATACAGTAGAACTGCTAAACCGCATGCATGCAAACAATCGGGTGTACATTACGCTGCTCGACCACGCGGCGCAAGCGCAGCTTGAGGGCCAGGCACTTCCGGATCTCCCTCTATCAATGGCCAACATTCTCAGTCCACTCAAGGATTCGCAGAGGATGCAACTGATGGGAGAGAGTGCGATCGATGTCGGGTCGGCTGCAACAGAATATGCGGTGTCCGGATCCCGGGTATTGCCGATCACAGTTCGCTGATTCGACGACTTCTGGTGACGATCCAAGAAGTGGAGAAACCCGTTCAAATCACTTCGCCAGATCATGCTGTAGTATCGGGCCGTCTTGGCAAACTATCAAAAATCGAATTGAAGGCGGGGACGAGGGTTGAGGCTCTCGTCTTTTGTTTGTTGCGTTTAGACTTAGGGACAATGATGCGAAGAGACGTCGTAACTGGGTTCGTCGCCGCCGCCTTCCTGTTTTCGGGAATGGCGAAGGCACAGGGAACGAAACTTTGGACCGTAAACCGCTACGACCAGATGGAGAAAGGCTCAACCGATGGCGTCGCCATTCGAAGCGATGGCCGGATTGAAGCAGGACCGACCGCTGGATTGCTCTATGACAGCGGCAAGAGTTACGTGTGGTCGTTGGCAAGCGATGCATCGGGAAACGGGTATGTGGGACTAGGGGGGACGACTGCAAACTCAGCCGTAGTACAAAAGATCTCTCCCGGCGGTAAAGCTACTGCAATCTTCCAGGGAAAGGAACTTACCGTTCAGTCGGTCCGTGTGGCTTCCGACGGTGCAATCCTGGTGGCAACCTCACCAGATGGGAAGGTGTACAAAGTTCCATCTGATGGAGGATCGGCCACTCTACTGTTCGACCCTGCAACCACCAACGAAAAACCAAAGTACCTCTGGGATCTTGCGGTAGGCAAGGCGGGTGAAGTGTACGTCGCTGCGGGTGGGCCGGCGGTCGTCTACAAGGTGTCAACAGGTGACGCCAAGGCACAGGTGCTGTTCAAGACGGCCGATCAGCATATCCGGTGCCTGATGATGATGCCGGATGGGACCCTTTGGTCTGGCAGTGACGGCTCCGGAGTGATCTATCGGATTGACACAAAGACCGCAGGAGCGAGGCCCTTCGCCGTCTATGCCGCGCCAAAGCGAGAAATTACTGCCTTGGCAGCGGACGACGGGGGCAATATCTACGCGGCCGGTGTCGGAGCGAAGGGAGCGACCACCCTGCCGCCTCTACCAGTGACCGGCAATGTCGGAGTCTCCATTACATTTCTGCAGCCGGGTTCTTCAACCGCAGCCGGCGCAAACACACTGATTCCAGAGGGAAGCGAGGTCTACAAAATTGCTCCGGATGGGACTCCGCAAAAACTTGTCGCATTGAAGGATGACGTGGTGTATGCGTTAGCGGTGCGCAAGGGAAGCCTCTTCGCAGCCACAGGAAATCGCGGTCGGATCTATAGCGTGAATGTGCGGACACCGGGGCTGTTTACTGACGTCGCCCACTTGGAGGCATCGCAGGGAATGGCGTTTGCAGCTGTCAAAGATGGGCTACTTGCTGCGACCAGCAACAGTGGAAAGGTCTTCCACCTGAGCGACACGATCGCCAAGAATGCGGTCTACACCAGTGAGGTCTTTGACGCGCAGGGATTCTCACAATGGGGACGGGCAGAAATCCGTGCAGTTCCAGACTACGACCTATACATCCGCAGTGGAAACGTCGAAAGCCCTTTGATGGGATGGAGCGATTGGGTTCGCGTCGGAACGGATGGCGCCGCTACGGTCCCTTCAGGACGTTACGTCCAATGGAAAGCTGTGTTACGGGCAGATGGCTCAGTCGACTCGGTGGGACTGAACTATTTAACTAGGAATGTAGCTCCGGTAGTGGACGAGATCGTGGTGCAACCAGGTGCTCGAGTCGCAACCGGAGGCGGCGTTCCCCCCAACACTACGGTGCAGATAACGTTTCCCCAAACGACTGGGACGCCTGCGGTCAGCTTTCAGCCAGACCCGAGCACAACTCCCCTGACTGCTCAGAAGGATAGGACCGCTGTCACAGTTCGATGGCTTGCCCACGATGATAATGGCGACGACCTGATGTTTTCAGTGTGGTATCGGGGAGTAGGTGAGACGATCTGGAGATTGTTGAAGGACCAGATCAGTGACAAATATCTGACCTTCGACTCTTCCCTGCTTCCGGACGGGAGCTATGAATTGAAGATTGTGGCGAGCGACGCTCCGGTACATACAGACTCCGATGCGCTAACAAGTGAGAGAGTGAGCGATGTGTTTGTTGTCGATAGTACTCCTCCCGTCCCAGGGAGCCTCACGGCTTCGACGGTTGCAAATGGTCGTAAGATCCACGCGACGCTTGATGCACATGATGCGACTTCGCCAATTGCACATGCTGAGTACAGCTTGGATGCCGGACCCTGGCAATATCTCGAGCCTGTGGGAAAAGTCTCGGACTCCCAGACTGAACGGTATGACTTCACGGTGGATATCCCGCCCGCTGCTGCCACCGCCGCGGACGCCAAAGAACATGTGTTGGCTGTGAGAGTCTATGACCGCTACGAAAATATGGCGGCGGTCAAGACAGTTGTGCGATAGCACAGGAGTGCTTCAGATATTGACGAGCCCGAATAGTAAGCTGGATTCAGATGCGTTTCGAACTCTTCATTGCGGCGCGGTATCTGCGTGCAAAGCGACGCCAGGCCGTTGTGGGCGTCATAACCGTGATCAGCGTCGTTGGCGTGGCTGCCGGTGTGGCTTCACTAATCATTGCGCTGGCGATCACCAACGGCATGCGCCGCGATCTACAGGACAGATTGCTGGGTTCGACTGCGCATGTGGAACTGATGCGGATAGCGGCAGACGGAATCCGGGACTGGAGGCCCTTGCTGGAACGATTACGCAAGGTTCCCCACGTGACAGCGGCAGCGCCGGGCTTGTACGGACAGGTACTGATTTCGCGAGGCGCACGAAGCGGTGGCGCGCTGATCAAAGGCGTGATTCCGCAGGATGAGCGCACAGTAAGCGACTTGCTCCAGGGACTGAAGGAAGGTTCGGCCGCTGCATTGGAACCAGAAGCGAGTGGGACCAAGCTCTTGCCGATGTCAACGCATGAAGACCACACGCAAGGAGAGTTAGCCTTTCAGGCGATGCCGCCAATCGTCATCGGGAATGACCTGGCGGAAACCATCGGCGCCAAGGTCGGCGATACGGTACTGGTGACGAGTCCGCAGGGCGAGTTGACACCGCTTGGCCTTGTGCCGCGGTATCAACGGTGCGATGTCGTAGGCATCTTCAAGTCGGGGTTCTATCAGTACGATTCCAGCTACGCGTTTATGAGGCTCAAGGATGCTCAACGTCTGTTCAGCGAACCGGATCTAATCTCAGTGATCAGTTTCAAAGTGGACGATCTATACCGCGCCGATCAGGTCGGAAAGATCATCGAGGCCGAGGCGGGTAAAGGTTTTCAGACAACGAACTGGATGGAGCAGAACCGCGAACTTTTCCGTGCGCTCAAACTGGAACAGATCGTGACCTTTATCGTACTCGCTTTGATTGTGTGTGTGGCTGCGTTGAACATCCTGATCGCACTGACCATGATGGTAATGGAGAAGACACGCGATATCGCTGTGCTGATGAGCTTCGGAGTGCGCGAAGACCAGGTTCGAAGGATCTTCCTTCTACAGGGTCTATTGATCAGTATCGTTGGGACTGTACTCGGCTTGATCATTGGCTATGGGTTGAGCTGGATAGGCGGCCATTACCGATTCATCCATCTGGACGCGGCGGTGTACTCAATCGACTACCTGCCGTTTGCCCCGCGAGTCTGGGACGCCGTGATTGTGGCGGCCGTTTCCCTGGGAGTAAGCCTGATTGCTACGCTGTATCCCAGTAGATCGGCGGCCAAGGTATTGCCAGCGGAGGCGCTGAGGTATGAGTGATCAAGCGTCGAACCTCGTGCGAATTGCCGACGGCGATGCCAGTTCTCTGCAGCCTCTCCCTTCACCTTCTTCGCCGCCTGCAGTATTGCGGGCAGTTGGGCTTACAAAGGTCTATCCGGCAGTCTCGGGGGCACGGCAGGGCGACATCGAGTTATTCCGTGGGTTGGACCTGACCGTCCATGCTGGCGAGATGGTGGCCATTGTTGGCGAAAGCGGCGCTGGAAAGAGCACTCTGCTGCATCTGCTGGCGGCCTTGGACAAGCCAACCGCCGGCGAGGTTTGGTGCGGCGAGATGCGACTAGGCTCCTTTACTGCAAAACAAGCTGCGGATTTTCGCAACCGCGAGGTCGGATACGTTTGGCAGTTCCATTACTTGCTTCCAGAGTTTACGGCCCTTGAAAATGTCGCTATGCCATTGTTGGCACGAGGGATGGCCCGTGGAAGTGCGACAGAACGGGCAAGATTTTGGCTAACTGAAGTGGGGCTGGCGGAGCGGGGCGAGCACCGTTCCGGCGAGCTGAGTGGAGGTGAGCAGCAAAGGGTATCTCTTGCCAGGGCGTTAGTTACTGGGCCAAAGCTGCTGCTCGCCGATGAGCCTACGGGAGACCTGGATTCGAAGACTGCGGAAGCAGTTTTTGAGCTCATTCAAAATTTGCACCAAACCCATGGGCTAACCAGCGTGATTGTCACGCATAACCTTGACTTTGCAGGTCGTTGTGGACGATTGTTACGACTACGCGAGGGCCGTTTGGAGAAGTAGGGTGGCCGATGCACCTAATTTGGTGCTAGTTTTGCACAACTGCCGTCAAAAAGAGTGGTAGTTTAGTGCATTACTTTTGCGGTATTACAGAGATGTTGCACGGGCGGCTACACTGTTAATGGGATGGGTGCTTTGCAGGTGAGGCAGCCCGAAGGTCTTCGCGAATCGGCAAAGCGAAGACGGTTTCAAAAGAGGCGCTGTTCGGTCATATCCGAACGGTGGCCGGTTCGAAAGGGAGAACATGTTCGAACGCTATACAGAGAAAGCGCGGCGGGTAATCTTCTTTGCACGTTATGAGGCCAGCCAGTTCGGGTCACCTTACATCGAGACAGAGCACCTATTGCTGGGGCTGCTGCGGGAGGATAAAGCACTAACGAACCGCTTCCTACGGTCCCATGCGTCAGTCGAGTCGATCCGTAAGCAGATTGAGGGACACACAACGATTCGCGAGAAGGTCTCGACCTCGGTCGACCTTCCACTTTCAAACGAGTGCAAGCGAGTCCTGGCTTATGCGGCTGAAGAAGCTGAGCGACTCTCCCACAAGCACATAGGCACAGAGCATCTGTTGTTGGGCCTGCTGCGCGAGGAGAAGTGCTTTGCAGCCGAGATTCTGCAGGAGCGAGGGTTGAGACTGCCTGCAATCCGCGAGGAATTGCAACGCACAACCCAGGAAAAGGCCCCATCTGCACAGAGCAGCAAACAGCGTGGTGAGCAGAGCATGTTGGCGGAGTTTTCACGCGATCTCACCCAGTCGGCCATGGACCAGCAGCTTGATCCGCTCGTCGGGCGTGACGCCGAAGTGGATCGTGTCATCCAGATTCTCTGCCGCAGGACAAAAAACAATCCCGTGCTGATCGGAGAACCGGGCGTCGGCAAGACAGCAATTGTCGAAGGATTGGCGCAGAAAATCGCAGACGGTGAAGTTCCCAGCTTCCTTTCAGACAAACGAGTGCTGGCGCTGGACCTCTCACTTATCGTTGCGGGAACCAAGTACCGCGGCCAGTTTGAGGAGCGGTTGAAGACGATCATGAAGGAGCTGATGGAGAACCAAAACTCCATCGTCTTTATCGACGAACTTCATACCTTAGTTGGCGCAGGATCTGCCGAAGGGTCGCTCGATGCGGCAAACATTCTCAAGCCCGCGTTAAGCCGCGGTGAGATCCAGTGCATCGGCGCAACCACCCCTGCCGAGTACCGGAAGTCCATCGAGAAAGATCGCTCGCTTGAGCGCCGTTTCCAGGCGGTAAAAGTTCCCCCGCCCAGCGAAGATGACGCTGTCAAAATCATCATGGGCATTAAGGACAAGTATGAGAAGTTTCATGCTGTCAGCTACACAGATGATGCGATCCAGTTCTCGGTATCGCACTCCAGCCGATACATTCCTGACCGCTTCCTTCCTGACAAGGCAATCGATCTGATCGATGAGGCCGGCGCACGCGTAAAGCTTCGTCAGACTTCCCTTCCCGAGGAGCTTACCGAGGTCCAGAAACGCATCAAGTTCATCGTGCATCGCATGGAGAACGCAATTGCAAACCACGAGTTCGAGAAAGCGCGGTTCTACTCTGACGAGGAGCGTAAGGAGCGTGAGAATCTTCGAGCGCTCCGGGATAAGTACCATCTTGATGATTCTTCCGCTGGCATCGTGACCCGTGAAGATATCGAGGAGGTGGTCAGCCGCTGGACCGGCGTACCGATCACTTCGCTAAAGGAAGAAGAGACTCAGCGTCTGCTCCGCGTCGAGGAGGAGTTGCACAAGCGAGTAATCTCGCAGGATAAGGCGATCTCAGCACTTGCCCGAGCAATCCGCCGTTCGCGCGCTGGCTTAAAGAGCCCGGCTCGGCCAATCGGAAGCTTCTTGTTCCTCGGACCCACGGGCGTTGGCAAAACCGAGATGGCGCGAACGTTGGCTCAGTTCCTCTTTGGCAGTGAAAAGGCGCTGATCCGCTTCGACATGTCGGAGTTCATGGAGAAGCACTCCGTGAGCAAGCTGATCGGGTCGCCTCCGGGGTACGTTGGCTACGAAGAGGGCGGCCAACTCACGGAGCGCGTAAAACGTAACCCCTATTGCGTAGTGTTGCTCGACGAGATCGAAAAGGCCCATCCTGATGTCTTCAATCTGCTCCTGCAGGTGTTTGAGGACGGGCAACTCACCGACGGACTCGGTAACACCGTCGACTTCAAGAACACGATCGTCATCATGACCTCGAATATCGGGGCCAAGCATCTGCAGAAGCGTCAGGGCCTTGGCTTCCAGAGCGAGAAAGAAGACCTGGTGCTCGACAAGATGGAAGAGCTTGTCAGGGGCGAAGTAAAGAGAACCTTCAATCCCGAGTTCTTGAACCGCCTTGATGAGATCATCATCTTCACGTCGCTCTCGGATCAGGATTTGATGCAAATCCTCGAACTGCTGGTACAACAGCTCAACACGAACCTTGTCCACAAATCGATCACTATTTCGGTGACCGACGAAGCAAAGAAGTGGATCATCGAGAAGACCGCCTCCGATCGCACCTACGGTGCTCGGCCTTTGCGCCGGGCGCTTCAAAAGTACGTCGAAGATCCCCTCTCGGAGGCGCTCATCGGAGGAGGAATTACGCAGCGCCCGGCCTTCCTTGAGGTCTACATGGAGAACAACGCCCTCTTCTACCGTCCAATCTCTTCCGATGGTGATGAAAAGGTAGCCGGGTTTGCTCTCACTGCCGTATAGCGAGCTATCTACAGTTCACATCTAAGACTAAGAAGCTGCTCCAGGATCCTGGAGCAGCTTCTTTTCTAGTCTTGAAAATCAACTACACGAGAGACTGCGCGCTCTTCACGGCGTCAGAGACCAGATCGCCTGCCTTGTCTACAACTGTCTCAACGTGGCCCTTTGCACGATCAACCGCTTTCTGTGCCTCTGCACTGAAGCGTTCAGCCTGTGCCCTGAGGTAATCTCCTGCACTCTCAAGAGAATCGCTCGCGTTCGCCACGCGTCTTCGGAGTTGTTTACGGGTCTTTGCACCATTTTGGGGCGCATACAGAAGAGCGGTTGCAGCCCCTGCGACTACTCCAACACCAAAGGCTAACCAATACTTCTTTTCGCTCATGCGATTGCCCTCATGTTCTTTACGTTTACTACACGCCCACATTTGAGATTCCAGTGCCGGCAGATTGGTTGTTCACACTCAAAACTCGAAGCAGTGGGACCAGGAACCAACCCTGACAGTAACCGCTTGTGCTCATGCCGCTTGAAGTTATGCGCTAATGAATCAGATAACCTATTAGAGTCAAGTTGCGAGGTTATGCGTGAAAGACTTCCTCATTGCAACTGCATTTCTAATCATGATTGTTTCTCCGGCGTTGTCCACCCTAAGTGTCTTCAAAACAGACAAAAACAAATTCTAGCTGGCCAATCCAGCCAGTTCCCTTGCGCGTACAAATATCTGAGTGAACATTGCGGAGTCCAGCCTCCCTGTATTCGTGTTTCGAAGAGAAGGATGATAGCTGGCCAACAAATGAATCTTGTTCGGAAGCAAAAAATGCGTCCCATGAGCGAATTTGTATTCTGATTTGCGGGCAATCACACCTTTGCCCAACAGATACGCGAGATACCCATCAAAAGCAATCTTCCCTAGGCACACCACGACACGAACGCGAATCAGACCTTCAATCTCGCTTGCGAGATGGTCGCTGCAGTTGCGAATCTCGCTCGGTGTAGGCTTGTCACCGGGTGGAGCACAACGGACAACGGATGCAATCCATACATGACGAAGTCGCAAACCATCATCGCGGGAGACGCCTTCAGGCTGATTGGCAAAGCCAACCTCGTGGAGCACTGGATACATGAAGTATCCCGAACCGTCTCCGGTGAACGGTCTACCCGTTCGGTTTGCCCCATGGGCGCCAGGCGCAAGTCCGAGAATTAAAATCCGAGCCTTTGGATCGCCAAATCCCGGAACTGGACGGGCCCAATAGGTTTGATCCAAATAGGCGCGCCGCTTTGTCTCAGCGATGTTCTTGCAATACTCTCGTAGTCGTGTGCATTGCTCACAGTTCACGATTGAGTCGCGAGCTTCCTGCAGAGCAGGTGGAAGTTTATGGGCGATTGGAAGCTTCACTACTCTCATCATAGAGCAGCCGGCTTCCTGTGAAGTAATGCATCCATCAGATGATGGTTTCGTAGAATTGGCTTTCGCTGAAGCGGGAGATAGGTGTTGCGTTGGAAGATCCGAGAATCAGTCGAATGTATTTCTCACTGCTGGGAAGTTGGGTCTCCCAGGCGCGTAGAAGTCTATGGCGCGCTGCTGTCACGCACTCAGGAATCCTTACCCTTCTCGCCTTTGCAATTGCACTTCTTGTTCTTGCATGGGGCTGGAAAGAGCACCAACATGGACGTTTTGCCCAACTCAAAGCGGGGCTGAAAGAGCCAGCCAATCCACAAGTGACCTCAAGCACACGACCGGGCGGACAGGAGCCACTTGTGCTCGAACGATCGCAGATTCAGGGTACAACTGAACCTGAGTTTTTGCGGGCAATCCTTCTGCCCGGTCGAGGCATGAACCTATTTCAGATCGACGCCTATATTCCTCAGAAGGGCACGGTTCAACTACTTGCCTCTCCGCCGCTAGAAAACGTCGCGAAACAGTTCAACGGAACAGGGCCTGATGCGTCGGGAGCAGCGAGCCTCAGCGTAGGGGGTGCCTATGAAGTGCCGTGGGCCGGAAGACTGTACGGAAACGTCTCGAACGATGGAAAGTCATTGAACATAGCTTGGGGCCCACACATGCTGAATCTTCCAGCAACATGGCACAACGGAGGACTGGCAGCAGCAAATGGCGGCCTCCTGCTCAAACGCGCATCAACCATCGCAACGATAAATGTGATGCCGGATGGTGGCGAGGCCCAAGCCGTCTTCGATGCAGGTAACTTCGATGGACACTGGTTCTCAAAGACAAAAGTCACCACCACCGTGCAATTGAACAGCCATGCCATCGAGATGAAGATGGTTGCACAAAACTCAGGAGATCAACCGGAGCCAATGGGGCTTGGCTGGCAATCTCGATTTGCCATTCTGAGCCCCGAGCGCACCTCAGTTAGACTACGCCTGCCCAGCGAAACCAAGACCGAGATAAACCGAAAAAATGGCATGCCTACAGGGAGGTTGCTCACTTCCACTGCTCCAGAAAGAGAGTTCGCCTCGCGCGATGGTGCACCGCTGGGAGCGCTTGATCTCGACGACACCTTTGTACACCTGCATCAGGACCTAATGGGCGACGGCCCGGTTTTGGAGATTCGCGATCTCGCTAATGATTATGGATTACGCATAACTACACTAAGTCCAACCATCAAGGTGTTGCACGTTTATGCCCCGGCGGATCAGAACTTTATTTCGATCGCGCCACGGTTCAACTACGATGACCCTTTCGGTAGGGAGTGGTCCATGGACGAAGACGCAGGAATGGTAACCCTTGCTCCCGGCAAGTCCGTGGAATGGCATATCCGGCTTGAGATATTCGCTCTGTCGTCGGCAGCGCAGCGGATGTAGCGCCCGAAGCTACAGAGTATAACCAGGCGCGGTTTGACCCCTCCCAACCGGAGCCGTAGAGTATTAGTAGGGACGCAAGCCGTCAAAGCAATTCGTGAATATCGCCCGGCACAATGACGCGCTCCCATTGGAAGGCATGGATTTGACCCCTACTGAGACAACAGAGACGAATGGGGCTGCTGAGTTGCAGCCTGAAGCAGCGCACACGCATGCGCATGATCATGACCACGACGGTGAGCACCACCATCACGCTCCCACACTCAACCCTGAGTTGACGCGCGAGATTGAGGTTGAAGTCGACGCCGATGAGGTATCAAAAGCATTCAAATCGGTAGTTAAGCGCTATCAGAAGCTTGCACGCATCCCCGGTTTCCGGGCTGGCAAAGTGCCCGAGTCGCTCATTCGCACGAAGTTTGCACGCGAGGTCCGTCAGGAGGTCCTCGAGGGACTGGTTTCGGATCGGTTCCGCAAGGCGATCGACCAGCAGAAGCTGCGCCCGATCTCCGAGCCGCAGTTACTTGACCTGCAACTCACCGATGGCCAACCCCTGAAGTTCAAGGCTGCATTTGAGGTGTCGCCCGAGATCAACCTGGCCGGCTACGATGCCGTAAAGATTGCCAAACCTGAGGTCGCCCTCACGAACGAAGAGTTCGAAGCCGAGCTGAACCGTGTCTTGGATAGCCACGCGACCGTCGAGCCGGTGGAAGAAGACCGCCCCCTGGCCGATGGTGACTGGGCTGAAATTCAGTTCCGTGGCGAAGTGAAGGACCTTGCTCAGACAGTGACTGAAGAAGGCATCGAGAATACGTCAAAGCGCGAGCCTGTCACAGGTGAGGACGTGTTAGTTGAGATCGGGGGCAAGAATACTCTGCCTGCCTTCAACCAAGCGCTGCGCGGTTCCAAGCCCGGTCAGGAACTGAAATTCGAGGTTGAATATCCAGCCGATTTCGGCGAGCGACGGCTGGCTGGCCAAACCGTCGGCTATGATGTGACCATCAAGAGCATCAAGCGCAAAATCTATCCGGAGCGGGACGACGAATTCGCAAAGCAGCTAGGCAACTACGAGTCCTGGCAGGATTTCGAATCCAAGCTGCGCGAGTATGCTTCAAACCGCAAGAAAGATGCTCTCGAGAGCCAGGCTAAGGACAAATTGCTCGATGAGTTGGTTACGAAGTATCAATTCCCTGTTCCGGAATCGTTCGTCCAGCAGCAGGTGGATGCAAGACTCGACCGCGGACTGCGCGCCCTTGCACAGCAAGGTATGAAGACCGAGGACATGCGCAAGCTCGACTTCGGACGGCTGCGGGAAGCACAGCGTGACCAGGCGCTCCATGAGGTCAAGGCTTCCATGATCCTGGACAAGATCGCAGAGACTGAGAACGTAACTGTGTCAAACGAAGACCTCGATCGTGAGCTTCTGATGCTTTCAATCCAATCGCGCGAACCGCTTGAGGCGCTCCGCGATCGCCTCACCAAAGACGGTGGGCTTGACCGGATTCGCGAACAGATGCGTCGCGAAAAGACTGCGACCGCACTCTACGAGAAGCTGGCCTCGTAGATCAACTGAACTTCATCACACGAAACCGGACGGGAGAAAGAGCATTATGGGACTTGTACCGATGGTGATCGAGCAGACGAGTCGTGGCGAACGCGCTTACGACATTTACAGTCGTCTGCTCCGTGACAACATCATTTTCTTAGGGACTCCGATCGACGACAACATAGCAAATGTCATCATCGCGCAGATGCTGTTTCTGAGCGGAGAAGACCCGGAGAAAGACATCCAGCTCTATATCAACTCGCCCGGCGGTTCCATCACGGCAGGTCTGGCCATCTACGACACAATGCAGTACATCAAGAACGACGTGGTGACCTTCTGCATCGGCCAGGCGGCCAGCATGGGAGCTTTCCTGTTGATGGCGGGAAAAAAGGGCAAGCGATTTGCTCTGCCTAACTCCCGCATTCTCATCCATCAGCCGTCTATGGGAGGACTCAGCGGGCAGGCCACAGACATCGACATCCACGCCCGTGAGATTCTGCGCATCCGCGAGATTACCAATAAGCTCATGAGCCAAAACACCGGCCAGTCGCTTGAACGTATCGAGCGCGATGTCGAGCGCGATTTCATCATGACCGCGCCTCAAGCCAAGGAGTACGGAATCATCGACGATATCATCGACCGTCCGCGCACGTAATTAGGGACGCGATTTCCTCAGAAGCCCGGGCAATAACCCGGGCTTCGTTTTTATATGACCATTTCGATGTACCTTCGTAACATTTGACAGGCAGCGGTTTCTAGGGCAATCGGGTGTAAACTTTTAACAGCGATACAACCTTTTCGTATTGCTTCTCTACCAGGAGTTGTCCTACCTATGAAAACGTCCCGGGGCTCGGAAGAATCACTTCGTTGTTCGTTCTGCCACAAATCGCAGGATGCCGTCGCCAAACTTATCTCTTCTCCCTCGGACTATCCACGGGCCTACATCTGCGATGAGTGCGTCGCAGTTTGCAACTCGATTCTCGAAGATGATCGCACCGAGACTCAACCCGGAACCGGTGCCGCGCACCTGCCCAAGCCACATGAGGTCAAGGCATTTCTGGACGAGTACGTAATTGGACAAGAGACCACGAAAAAGAAGCTCGCCGTCGCCGTCTACAACCACTACAAGCGCATCCAGATGAACAAGACTCGCGGCAACGATGTGGAGTTGGCAAAGTCGAACATCCTGCTCGTGGGACCCACCGGATCTGGAAAGACTCTTCTCGCACATACGCTGGCAAAGATGCTCGATGTTCCCTTCGCCATTGTCGACGCCACCACGCTTACCGAAGCGGGATATGTTGGCGAGGACGTTGAGAACATCATCCTCAAACTTCTTCAGGCTGCGGATGGTGATGTCGCACGTGCGCAGTGCGGCATTATCTACATCGATGAGATCGACAAGATCGGGCGCAAGGACGAGAATCCCTCGATAACGCGCGACGTCTCCGGCGAAGGTGTCCAACAGGCACTCCTCAAGATTCTCGAAGGCACGGTCGCAAACGTTCCTCCTCAAGGCGGCCGCAAGCATCCACATCAGGAATTCACCGCTGTCGATACCACCAATATCCTCTTCATATGCGGCGGAGCCTTTGTCGGACTAGAGAAGGTAATTGGTCGTCGTGTCGGCAAAAAGGCGCTGGGCTTCCGCGCACTCTCTGATCCCGATACCAAAGAAGGCGAAGTTACTCCGATTCGCGCACAGCGTGACTCTGAGCTTCTCCGTCAAGCCGAACCGCAGGACTTGTTGAAGTATGGTCTCATTCCTGAATTCGTCGGCCGGCTTCCAGTCATGGGAATCCTTGACGAACTTGATGAGACAGCCCTGATCGAGATTCTTACCAAGCCTAGAAACGCAATCCTGAAGCAGTACGCCAAACTCTTCGACTTCGAGGGCGTCAAGGTTACCTTCAGCGACGAAGCTGCCCGAGCCATCGCTCGCGAGGCGCTTATGAGAAAGGTCGGCGCCCGCGGACTCAGAATGATCATTGAAGAACTGATGCTCGACCTGATGTATCACGTTCCCGGCAACAAGAAGGTGAAAGAAATCACTATCACTGAAGCGATGGTCAAGAACCGCGACCTCACCCTGCCGACTCTCCTTGAAAAAGCCGGATAAGCCGCTGATTCAAACGGCTTATCCTGACATCTCCCAGCTTTTCCACACCCTACGTTCCTCCAATGTCATGGCAATTGAATTGCCCGTCGCAAGATGCCCCTCTTTGGCACTCGCGCTGGATTCCCCTTCGCATTACAATCACATGAAGCCGCCGACGCCGCGAGGCTGCATCATTGCGGTGTCGAGAACATCTAATTAGGGAGAGCGATGGCTAACCAAACAAAAGAACCACTCAGCGGCGA
>Ga0126381_100005013_pt1 | contig 14497 bp, 10 predicted proteins | sample PanSoiMetPlot_28_FD_96465 | JGI IMG/M metagenome (GOLD analysis project Ga0126381, IMG submission 96465) | Tropical forest soil microbial communities from Panama - MetaG Plot_28 | ecosystem: Environmental > Terrestrial > Soil > Tropical forest > Bulk soil | place: Panama | collected 2016-02-17
ATCGCTTTAACCACTATGAGAAGTATCGGAGGGTTTTTTGCCGTTCTTTTCCTTTGCTCGGCCGCATCTGTCTTTGCCGGCACACCGACTTTGGAGGCTCAACCTTCGCCCACGCCATCGGAAGGCAACCACCTCAATCTGTTCGATTATGAGATGGACTACACGTTCAGTAGCAATTTCTACGACGTCAGAGGCGATTTTGGTTCCGGCACCTCTCTCTATAATGATTTTAGCTATTCGCACCGCTTCCTCATCACCGGTAATTGGTATTTCCGCGCGGGAGTTGAATACGAGCGATTTGATTTCGGCGGTACCGATAACGGTTTGCCCGATCATCTCCAAACCGTGCACGCTCTACTGGCTTATGAATACTTGGTGCATGATCATGCCGGAGCCGGTATCGAGATCGATCCTGGGCCTTACTTCCAAAATAGGATCACTGGTGACTCAATCGATATTCCCTGGAAAGTATTTGTGACTTTCCCGCTAAAGAAAGATAAGATTTTCGGCGTCATCGGGGTCGGCGGAGGCCTTTACCAGAATCCAATCGTGGCTCCTGGTGGCGGAATCATCTGGCTCTTCACCGATAAACTTCGTCTCGAAGGCGTCTTCCCAAAACCGGCCCTGGTTTATAATCCAACTAACGACTGGGAATTTCGAATATTCGGTAATCTCTTTTACGAAAGTTATCGCACCGATGATGTCATAACTCCCGAGACGAAGTTGCAAGTCCACAACGCCGTTGTTCAATACAGCGAAGATCGGGCAGGATTGCAGGTGAGCTACACTGGCTTCAAGCCCTTTGAGCTCCGCGCTGGCGGAGGCTGCACCTTCGAACGGGACTTCGATTTCTTTCGAGCTGAAGCAAGCGCCAAAACAAGGCCTGCCCCGTTCGTGAAAGTCGAGATCGACGCGAGGTTTTAGGGAAAGATTTGACCGAGTTTTCTGGCCAATCCCTGGTCGCCACGGATTTTTAGACGGCCAGTCATGTAGGCCCAGGTTCCGCCGAGCTGGCCATTTGAAACGGCGACCCAGTCCGTGTCCCTTGCCACAAAAGTGACACTAGGGTTGGCGATCTTTCCTTTTCCCATCTTGTAGGTGCCATCATTCACGTCGATCCACCACTGGCCGCCGTGCGGCCCGGTTAAGTCCCATTGATAACGGGCGTGGACGCCTCTTGCCTTCGCCGCCTGGAAACTACCGCGCATCGAGTCGAACACTTCCTGCGGCGTCGAGTCCAGATGTTCGGCTGCGGCGGCAATTGCTGCACCTATGCAAATCGCCATAGCGACCAAATTGATCGACAGAAATAAGCAGCGCTTTCCTCTTAGTAGTCCGACATTCATCATTCCTTCGTCATTCTCCCGGCCTCATTGCTCAATCCGTTTCAAAAGAAACGCTGCGCCGAGAAACGTCACAAACGCGCCCGCCAGTAGAACGACAAGATCACCTAAATAGAACTGCGGGGCGGCATGATACATGTTCACCAGCCGAAAGGCGCGGCAAAAATGTGTGAGCGGGAAAAGCTCTGAAACGTAACGCACGGCTTTGGGCAATTGTTCCAGTGGCGCGAACGCTCCTGAGAGCACGAACACCGGTAGCAGAAAAAAAACCGAGAACTGAATCGCCTGGGTTTGCGTGTGCGAGAACGCCGAGATCAGCAACCCAAGCCCGAGCGAGCAAAGGAGAAAGAGGAGGCAGACCATGGCCAGCGCCGGCAGTTGATGAAACGCGACTCCAAAATGCCACGCGCTCACAGCCATGATCACCACGACCAAAAAGGCCGACACCACGAGATACGGCAACATTTTCCCGATCACAATTTCGCGGTGCCGCAGCGAAGTGACCAACAACTGGTAAAGAGTGCCTGACTCCCGCTCACGCGCGATCGTGCACGCCATCAGTGTCACCGTCAGCAGCTGCAAAATCAGGCCGATAATACCTGGGACAACGTAATCGATGACGCGCAATTTTGGGTTGTACACCAGCTTGCGATCGACCGTCCACATTTCCATCATGGAGACAAAGCGTTTGCGTATTTGCACTGGCAGCTGTTTTCCCAGATCAAAGACCTCTTCCGGCAACGTCTCAATCATTCGGTCGCGTTGCTTCAACTGAAAATCTCCCAGGCTTTCTCGAACACCGCCTTCCACCGCCTCAACCATGTTGATATCGCCGCCATCAATATAAAGCATCAACGGTTTTGGATCGCCGTTCTCCAAGCTCTCATTCCATCCAGCAGGAATAACCAGCACAGCCTGCACTCCGAGGCCGAGCAAATCCGATTCATTCTTTGTGTCAGGCGACCCACGTCGCCACTGGAATGTCTTGTTCTTAGAAATAATGTCGATGAATTCCTGCGTGCGTGGCGTGTTATCCCGGTCAATCAAGAGACCGCTCACCCCGGTTATTTCTCCGCTTTCAAAGGCATGGCCAAAAAGGAGCGTGAAAAGCGGCGGCAGAGTCAGCACAAGGAGCAGCACGCGCCAGTCACGGTAAATGTGCAGGAATTCTTTGTAAGCGACACTGGCCGTCGCTTCAAGTGACAGCCATTTCATCACGGGGACTGTTTCAAAATGCCGTCGTAGCCTTGTGAATACGCCGTGAAAACGTCTTCCATATCGGGTTCTACCCAGCGTTCGCCTAACAAGTGAAGATCGGGAAAGGGCCAGGCTGTGCGCCATCTGGCCATCAATTTTTCGGGCTCCGCGGCGTAAAGCCGCAAGCTGCCGCTGCGCAACGAGACGCCAAGCAGTTCGGGAAGATCTCGCAGTCGAACCAGCGCCGGCATCAGCGGATCGACATCAATCTCCAGCAGACGGGTGCGAAAACTCGATTTCAAAGTTCTCGGTGACGCTTTTGCCAGCACCCGCCCGCCCTCGATAAAACCGACTTCCGTGCAGCGCTCCACTTCGTCCATGTAATGCGTCGTAACAAAAATCGTTTTCCCTTCATGGCTTAGATCATAAAGCAAATTCCAGATCTGCTGCCGGTGAACCGGATCGAGGCCAACAGTCGGCTCATCAAAAAACAGCAGCGAAGGATTGTGCACCAACGCGCAACCGACCGCCAGCAGCTGCCGCATTCCTCCAGATAAAATTTGTGCTGCTGTGCTCCGTTTCTCCTGTAAATCAGTAACGCGAAGCAGGCGCTCGATTCGTCTATCCAGGTCAGCGCTGGGCACGCCATACGCACCGCCGAAAAAGCGGAAATTTTCCGACACGGTTAGGTCGCGGTAGAGGCTGAAGCGCTGCGGGACGTATCCGAATTTGGTGCGCACCCGTTGCCGGTCTTTCCAGGCATCCGCGCCTTCGATCGTCGCTCGACCGCTAGTCGGATGGGTCAGGCCGCACAGCATTCGCATGGTGGTTGTTTTTCCCGCGCCATTAGGGCCGAGAAAACCGAAGATCGTTCCGCACGCGATTGTGAGGGAGAGATCATCCACGGCATGGATGTCGCCGAAACTTTTACTCAAATGGTCAAGCACGATTACCGGCTCACTCATCTCGATCCTTATTGCGATGATCCCTTGAATTTGCAACCATGGGTAAGTCGCCCTCAGACATGTTGCTCATGAGATTCAATATATCGAGAAGGCGGAAGCGGTTTTGTCTGTGCGCGCCCGGACTCTTGCTCCCCGTCCTGTCCATACTCGTAATCGCTATTCCCACCATCGCACACGCCGACGCTGTCTCTGAGCTCGCCTCATTTTCGATTTTCAACAACATCGATCTGGCGCAACTGGCGAAAAGCGATATCAAAACAGCCCACGGCCCACCGATGCGCAACCCGCGATTTCTCGCGGTCCAGAGCTGCTACGTGGCGCCAGGTTCACCTGCCCAGCAAATGGATGCGTTGCGCCGATGGGACGCGACAAAACACCGCGAACTGAAGGTGTTCCTGCACACTGACCTGCCATTCAACCCAACACCGGCTAACTTCGATAAACTGAAAAACGCTCCTGACAATGCATCCGTGCGGTCATTCGTAGCATCGACCCAAAAGCTCAGTTCCGACCTGCAAATTAGTAAAGATGAGGCAAAAAAGTTTTCGGGCGGAACGGGAGGCGGAGGCGTGATACCTGCACCCGTAGCGGCGTTCTGGGCAGACGTGCTGACCGCGCGAACGAAAAGCTTTGTGTCCGGCGGAATGGTCGCAGGACCGCCCTACGATCACGCTGGTCCGTCTATTCGGGCAAGCGATGAGGTGAACGGATTGTTGCGCGAACAAGAGAAAATTCGGCGGCAGTTTTCCGGGTTCTTGGGAGGCACGGCCATTGGCCGCAGTGCCGGATCGTTGCGGCCGGAGCTTTACTGGGAACTACTCGACGCGGATGACCAGGGGGTAGTAACCTTGGGCGCTTCTTACAGCCGCGGTGGGCCGGCGGGAACTTATCAAGCCGTGGACGTCCTTTACTACGCCAGCGGCGGTTATTATGTTGCGCTCACATTATACCAGCTTTGGCCTGTCACTGTTGACGGCAAACCTTCCACGCTCGTTTGGCGCGGCGACATGATTTCGTCCGCCGCACTGGGCTCCCTGCATGGGGTTGAACGGCTCGGCTCGGAGTCAGTCATGATGAAAAATATCACCAAAGCTGTTACGGCGTTTCGCCGGGAGACCGGGAGCCGTTGAACGAATGAAAATGTCCGTGCGATTGGTTATCTTTGTCTCGGTCCTGCTAGTCTTTTTTGCAGGCCGAAGCTCTGCTGAAGAAGGCAATACTTCGTTTTGGCCACTCACGGGCGAGTTTTCCGCCGAAGGCACGTATGTTGGCGAAGGTGATGTCGAACGCGGGGGAAAACACGTCAACGATTTTGACGAGATCGATTCGGATATGCGCTTCGTGTTAACGCCGCGGATCAAACTTGGCGTGCTCCGACTAGGTGCGGAATGGGAGCGGTTCTCATTTGGCCTTCCAGAGGGAGCCGCTCTGCCGAATACATTGCAGTCTTTCAGCACGATTATCGGACTCGATACGCAGTTTTCTGATTCCATTCTCGTCAGAGCACAGATTCAGCCGGGCCTATACAATTCTGGCCTAGGTCACTTGTTTTGGGATAATTTCAATATGCCTTTTGTGATCGGCGGCACGTACATTTACAGCCCTAACCTGCAGCTTGTCCTCGGGGTGAGCGTCAATGTGGAACAGAAGTACCCTGTGATTCCTGCCGCAGGTATTCGCTGGAAAATAGGGCCACAGTGGTTGCTCGATGCCGTCCTGCCAACGCCGCGTCTGCAATACGAACTCACCCGAAATGTATCGGTTTATGTAGGGGCAACCGTGAGGGACGCGACCTTCCGTGTGGACGATGAGTTTGGAGATGCTCACGGCATCCCGCGCCTCAACCACGCAGTTATTACCTACAGCGAGATTCGGACAGGCGCTGGTTTTGACTGGAAGATTTCGCCGATCGTCACGTTCACCGGCGAGGTTGGCTATCAGCCCTATAGAGACTTCGATTTCTACCGCGCTGAGGTGCGCTATCACCAGGACGGCGGCGCGCCGTACGGAACGATTTCGCTGCACGGCGCGTTTTAGTCTTCGATCTTCGCTTACACGGAGTCGTCCCGGGCGCAGTCCAGCTCGATGGCTGATTCCGCGACAATTAATACAGGTCCGGTCGCCGGTGTGCGAACACGGCGATCTGTGTTCGCACAGCATTGATCACGTCCTTCGAAATTTCCGCTTCCAGAAGCTCCTCGCGATCGACTGACGCGGCTGCGAGTATTGCACCTGAAGGATCGATAATTGCCGATGAGCCGCAGAACGTAACGCCATCATCTGTGCCGACGCGGTTTGCCAGAATGAGATAGCATTGGTTTTCGATTGCCCGCGACCGCGCCAAAACTTGCAAATGCCCCACTCGAACCGACGGCCACGCCGATGACGTAACGAACGCATTTACGTTGTGCCCGACTGCGAGTGTGCGACAAACCTCGGGAAACCGCAGATCGTAACAGATCGTTAGCCCGATATTGAACTCACCCCACCTGTGACTGATAAACTCATGGCCGGGCGAAAAGCAGGAGCGCTCGTCCAACGGAGTAGCCGTAACGAGATGGGTCTTGCGATATTTGGCGATGATTTTTCCGTTAGCATCGACAAACACCTGTGCGTTGTAAATAGATTCGCCGTCGCGATCTGAAATTCCGCACACAATTCCGAGTACCAATTCCTTCGCGATCTTTTGCAGCTCCGGTACTGCGCCTTCCTTCCAAGATGCGGCATACTCTTTAATCGTTGGCATGGAATACCCCGTATCGATCATTTCCGGGAAAACGATTAACTCGGCGCCCGATCGCTTCGCGCGAGAGGCGAAGTCACGAACTTTGCGAAGGTTCGCGGCACGATCGCCCAGAACGCAGGAAATCTGAGCAGCAGTAACTCTCATAACCACTTGTCGATCTTACTGTAGATTTCTGTCGAGCGCGCCGATTTTGCGGGTCTGTGGCCACCGCAACGCAACGCCAATCACAACAAGAATTGTTCCGATGCCACCGGCGACAACCGAAATCACAGGGCCAAACAGTGCAGCGGTCAATCCCGACTCGAGCGCGCCAAACTCATTCGAGGTACCGATGAAAATATTGTTTACGGAGGAAACGCGCCCGCGCATTTCGTCCGGCGTGACCAGTTGCACGATGGAACCCCGAATGATGACGCTCACGCTGTCGAACGCGCCGACAAAAAACAACAACCCGAGCGATAACCAAAACACTCTAGACAATCCGAAAAGGATGGTGGCGATTCCAAAACCGGTGACGCACCATAGCAAGGTTTTCCCCGCGTGTTTAATCGGTGGCAAATGCGCCACGAGTAAAGCCATCCCAAAAGCGCCAATCGCCGGAGCTGCCCGCATCCAACCGAGCCCGACGGGCCCGCAGTGCAGAATTTGATCGGCAAAAATAGGCATCAACGCGGTGGCGCCGCCGAGCAGCACCGCAAACAAATCCAGTGTGATCGTTGCAAGGATCACTTTCCTGCGGAACACGAATCGAACCCCGGCGATCAGACTCTTCCAGGTACTCGCCTCAGTTTGATCCCTTACCTGCGTGCTGCGCCGGATGGGAAGAACCAGAAGAAAAAACGAAAACCCGCAAAGCGCATCCAGCAGATATACAAACGAAAACCCCACGTACGCCACGAGCAATCCGCTGACAGCAGGCCCGACAACTGATCCGATTTGAAAAACGCTGTTGTTCCACGTGACGGCGTTCGCGAATGCATCGCGCGAGATCAGCGTCGGGAAAAATGCGCTCCGAGCCGTCCAACCGAACGTGCGGGCTGAGGCTCCAACAAACAGCAGCAGATAGATCAATGGAATCGAAGCATCATCGAAGTGGAATACCGGATTGTGACGCTCGAAGATTGTCGCGATTCCCGCCAGCGCGCCATTAGCTCCACGCAACGGCGCAATGAGAGGAATGGAGAGATGTTTCCAGGAAACCAGAGCGAGCGCCAGCGATGTGAGCGCACTAAAAATCTGCGAAACCAGAATGATGTGTTTTCGGCTTAATCGATCCGCCAAATGACCTGCGGGCAACGACAGTGCCACCACCGGCACTGCGATGACCAGGCCAACGAGTCCAAGGGCGGTCGCGGAATGGGTGCGCGCGTAAATCTCCCATTCCACCGCGATCGCCAGCATGAGACGGCCAGTAATTGAGAGCAAGTTACCCGCCGTAAACAGGCTAAATCCCCCGAAACGGAACGCCGCGTACGGATCATGCCCCTGGCGCTTGAATTCGATGGGCCGTGTAACCGTTGGGCGTTCACCCTCCGGCGATTCATAGGATTTGGCATCGATCGGTCGCGGCATGCTCGAGCGCGTTTCCTCCCAACACGCGCACGAGATTGTAAATTGAGCAGCAAGTGCCGCAACCGTGCGCCATCAAGCCGGCCACTTTAGGGTACGGCGACAGGTCGCCGGTTTTAAGGAAAACCGGCGCAAGCCGCCGGAGCAACGCGAACAAATTCGAGCTTGTCCAGCAAATTCACTTCGCCACCAACCAGTGGCCTAAGACCCTCTATCGAAGGCACTTGCGCTAACACTCGCAATCGCCCGTTCGGCTGTTTCTCTGACTATTTCTGAAAATCCGGCCCAAGATTACAAGAAATGGCAACTCCCTCGTACGAACCAGGGATAAGACAGCCGCAGATTTTGCTTCCCTTCCACAAACTGAGTCGGTACAGTCGCCGGCCTCAGGAATAATGGATAACATCATCGAGGCGAAAGAGCTGCAGATCGAACGGAAGCATTTCTATGTTGAGCTACGCGAGAACGAGCGCGGGAAATTCCTTCGCATTACCGAGGAAGCTCACGGACGGCGCAACAGCATCATCGTGCCGAGCAGCGGGGTAGATGACTTTACCGCGCTGATTTCGGAAGTTCTGATCGGCAACGGAAGCGAGCCAGCTTGACCGACAGATTGTTCATGGGCTAATTGCTCAGAGCTGATTCTCCACAGCTCCAAACAGCAATCGGCCATCAGCTAGAAGCTTTCGACCGTTTCAGTCTTCTTTACCGTAGGATTATTGACACAGCGACGCCCGAAACTACTTTGGCGTCCTGCAGCCCCGGGTGCACCGCACTCCTCCGGAACCTGAATCATGGTTACAAAACGAAAATCCCGTGTTCGAAGAGGAATCCGGCATTTAAAGACGAGAGCGATGTCGAAGACGCGCGCAACCGCTGCCCGAAAAAAAACGAAAAAGCCGCGCTACGTTTATTATTTTGGTGACGGCCACGCCGACGGCGCAGGAACGATGAAACCGCTCCTGGGGGGGAAAGGAGCAAATCTCCACGAAATGACACGCATCGGACTGCCTGTCCCACCTGGATTCACGATTACCACGGAGGTGTGCAGTTATTTTTACGACCACAAGCGCAGCTACCCGCCGCAGTTGGAAGCGCAGGTGGCAGCGGCGATGACCAAAGTCGAGAATTCGGTCGGGAAAAAGCTCGGCGACCCTGAGCGGCCTTTGCTCGTTTCGGTGCGCTCCGGCGCGCGCGATTCCATGCCCGGAATGATGGACACGATCCTGAACCTGGGGATGAACGACAAGGTCGTCGAGATCGTTGCGAAAAAAGCAAACAACGCCCGGTTCGCCTGGGACTCCTATCGGCGTTTCCTGCAGATGTATGGCGACGTGGTCATGGGCGTTCAGAAACGGCCGGGCGAAGAGCACGAACCGTTTGAGACGGTAATCGAACACCTGAAAGACGAACGCTACGGCAAGCACGATTTTCCAGACGTGCGGTTAACAGTCGCCGATCTGAAGGAGCTCGTTCAGCAGTTCAAGGCATTGATCAGGGAACGGACTGGAAAATCGTTTCCACAAGATCCAACCGAACAGCTTTGGGGCGCCATCGGCGCCGTTTTCGGCTCCTGGATGAACGATCGCGCCATCGTCTATCGCCGGAAATACGGGATACCGCACGACTGGGGCACGGCGGTAAACGTTCAGACGATGGTGTTCGGTAACATGGGCGAAACCAGCGCGACTGGTGTTGCTTTTACGCGTGACCCCGCTACGGGCGAAAAAATCTTCTACGGAGAATATTTGATCAACGCACAGGGCGAAGACGTCGTCGCGGGGGTGCGCACGCCGCACCCAATTGCCGACCTAGCGAACGAGATGCCCGCGGCGCACAGAGACCTGATGAAAGTCCGCACAATTCTCGAACATCACTTTAAAGACATGCAGGATCTCGAGTTCACCGTGGAAGAAAACCGGCTCTACATCCTGCAGACCCGAAACGGCAAGCGGACCGGCCATGCCGCGGTCCGGATCGCTGTCGATATGGTGGGCGAAAAGTTGATCACAAAAAAAGACGCCGTCCGTCGCATCCCGGCGGATTCACTTGCTCACCTGCTTGCGCCAATCTTCGACCGTCAATCAGCGAAGGCAGCGAAAAAGATCGGCAGCGGATTGGCGGCTGGGCCGGGCGCGGCCTGTGGCCACGTCGTGTTCACCGCGGAGGAAGCTGTAGCGCGCGCGGAAAGAGGTGAGAAAGTTGTGCTCGCCCGCATTGAAACGTCCCCGGAAGATTTGCGCGGCATGATCGCGGCTGAAGGAATTCTCACGTCGCGCGGCGGCGTTTCTTCGCATGCAGCGCTGGTCGCGCGGCAAATGGGGAAAGTGTGTGTGTGCGGCGCGACGGGAATCCAAATCAATTACCAAAAGCGCACGCTGAGCGCGAACGGCACGACATTGAATCGAGGGGATTATATCTCAATCGATGGAACGGCTGGAGAAGTTTTTGCCGGAGAAGTCGCCACCGCCCCATCGGAGATTGTGCAAGTGCTAGTGGATCGGTCGCTCGATCCAAAGAAGAGCATGACCTACCAGGAATATGCGAAGCTGATGAAGTGGGCCGACGAATTCCGCACCCTCGGCGTGCGCGCAAATGCCGATACACCCGAGCAGGTAATTAACGCAGTCGCGTTCGGCGCAGAAGGCGTCGGACTTAGCCGCACAGAGCACATGTTTTTTGAAGGCAATCGGATCGACGCGATGCGGGAGATGATTCTCGCCGGTACAAAGGATGAACGGGCGCGAGCGCTGGCAAAACTGCTTCCTTATCAGCGGGGCGATTTCATCGGCATCTTCACAGCGCTAGAAGGCTTGCCTGCTACGATCCGGTTTCTCGATCCACCGCTGCACGAATTTTTGCCTGCCGATCACACCCAGCAAAACGAACTCGCAAATAAACTGGGCGTACCTGTCGAACAAATCGCCCGCCGCGTTCATGAGCTCCACGAATTTAACCCGATGCTCGGGCATCGCGGCTGTCGTCTGGGGATCACCTTTCCCGAAATCTCCGAAATGCAGGCGCGCGCAATCTTCGAAGCGGCGGCAGAAGTCCAAGCCAAATGCATTAAGGCCCGGCCCGAAATTATGATTCCTCTGGTGGGATTTCCCCGCGAGTTAAAGCTGCAAATTGAAATCGTCCGCCGCGTCGCAGACGAAGTTGCAAAGGAAAAGCAAACAAAATTCAATTATCTCGTGGGGACAATGATCGAAATCCCGCGCGCCGCGCTGTTGGCTGACCAGATCGCGCGTGACGCCGAGTTCTTCAGCTTCGGCACGAACGATCTGACGCAAACCACCATGGGAATGAGCCGGGACGACTCCGGCAGCTTTCTCCCGGCTTACGCCGAACTCGATATCATTGATACCAACCCATTTGCTTCGATCGACCAGAAAGGCGTGGGGCGACTGATGGAAATCACACGCGATTTAGGGCGCAAAACTCGACCGAATATTAAACTGGGCATTTGCGGCGAACACGGTGGCGAACCTACGAGTGTTAAATTCTGTCATCGACTCGGTTTGAACTACGTTAGCTGCAGTCCGTTCCGGATCCCGATTGCGCGTTTAGCCGCAGCACAAGCTGCCCTCGAGTGACCAAGGAACAACCGAGTCGCTCTAATTCTCAGCGCTCATAGAGCACCGCGGCAGAACTTGAAGCGAGATTCGCCTTCCGTAGTCTCCTCCCATGCAAACGCGCGAAGAAATAATTGATATCGACTCGTTCGCGCGTCGCCACATCGGTCCGAACGAAAACGAAGTTCGCGAGATGCTGCACGAAGTTGGCTTCGAAAATCTCGAAGCGTTGATCGATGCCGCGGTACCTAAAAATATCCGGTTAGATCGACAACTGAATTTGCCCAAAGCGAAATCAGAGACCGAGGCGCTGACAGAGCTGCGGGCGATCGCGGGCAAAAACAAAGTTACTCGCTCATTCATCGGCACCGGGTATTACGACTGTATTACGCCGCCTGTCATTCAGCGAAACATCTTCGAAAATCCCGGTTGGTACACCGCTTACACGCCTTACCAGGCGGAAATTGCCCAAGGCCGTCTCGAAGCGCTGCTCAACTTCCAAACGATGATCATGGATCTCACCGCGCTCGACATCGCCAACGCGTCGCTGCTCGACGAAGCCACCGCCGCTGCCGAAGCGATGTCGCTTTGTCATGCTGTCGTTCCAGATCGCAAAACTTTTTTTGTGGCCGACAATTGTCACCCACAAACGATCGCCGTCATCCAGACGCGCGCGAAGCCGCTCGGAATCGAGATCAAGATCGGCGATTACTCGCATTTGAAATTCGACGAGACCTTTTTCGGCGCGCTCGTCCAGTATCCTACTACCGATGGCGCGATTTACGATTACAGGAATTTTGTCGCGCGAGCGCATGACGCGCGCGCGCTCGTTGTCGTCGCCGCAGACATTCTTGCCCTGACATTATTAAAACCGCCGGGCGAATTCGGCGCGGACGTTGCGGTTGGCAATACGCAACGATTCGGCGTTCCGCTTGGGTTTGGAGGACCGCACGCGGCATACTTCGCTACCCGCCACCAATTCAAGCGTCACATGCCTGGTCGACTCGTTGGTGTCTCACACGATGCTGAAGGTCGTCCCGCCTACCGACTCGCACTGCAAACGCGCGAACAACACATCCGGCGCGATAAAGCAACCAGCAATATCTGTACTGCGCAGGTCCTGCTCGCCGTCATCGCGTCGATGTACGCTGTTTATCATGGCCCAAAAGGATTGCGCGCAATCGCAGAGCGCGTTCACGGGCTAACGAGCCGATTCGCAGATGGTTTACGCGCTCTCGGTCTGAAAATCACACATGAAAGCTTCTTCGACACAGTTCGCGTCGAGATTGAATCCAGTGAAGTCATATTGGAGCACACAGAAAGGGCTGGCTGCAACCTGCGCTTGCTGGGTCCAAACGCGGTCGGCATTTCATTTGACGAAACAACAATGCCACGGGACATCGAGCTGCTGATGTCGATTTTTCGCGGCGCGCCTGTGCGCGATCTTGCTGACGAGAACCTCGGCGAGCCGCCAACCCACATTCCGCAATTTGCAATCCGCAAATCCGAGTTCCTCACTCACCCGATCTTCAACACGCACGACACCGAGACGGAAATGCTGCGGTATCTCAAGAAGCTCGAGTCGCGGGACCTTTCATTGACCACATCAATGATTCCGCTCGGTTCGTGCACAATGAAACTCAATGCGACCGCCGAAATGTTTCCGATCTCGTGGTCCGAAATTGCCAAGCTGCATCCGTTCGCACCGACGGAACATGCCGCAGGCTACACGGAAATTTGTCAGCAACTGGAACAATGGCTCGCAGAAATCACCGGGTTCGCCGCCATTTCATTGCAACCCAATGCCGGATCTCAGGGTGAATTCGCAGGACTGTTGGCAATTCGGGAGTACCATGCGTCGCGCCAGGAAGCGCATCGCAACGTCTGTCTCATCCCCACCTCGGCCCATGGAACTAACCCGGCCAGCGCCGTCATGGCCGGATTCAAGGTTGTTTCAGTCGCCTGTTTGAAAGATGGAGATATCGATCTCGCCGATCTGCGCGCAAAAGCGGACGAACACGCGCGCGATCTCGCCGCGTTGATGGTGACATATCCCTCCACGCATGGCGTGTTTGAGCCAACCATTCGCAAAATCTGCGACATCGTGCATGCGCACGGCGGCCAGGTTTATCTGGACGGCGCCAACATGAACGCGCAATGCGGTCTCTGTCGCCCCGGCGATTACGGCGCGGACGTTTGTCATTTGAATTTGCACAAAACTTTTTGTATCCCGCACGGAGGTGGCGGTCCGGGCGTTGGGCCTATCGGCGTGGCCAAACATCTTGTGCCGTATCTTCCGCGAGAATTCGTTCTCGATCCCGAGACCGGTCGAATCTTGTTTGGTGAGGGAGAACACGGGAAGCGCCCGGCCAATGGAGGCAGCAGTTCCAATGATCGGCACGGAGGCGGCAATGTTGCTGCGGCTCCCTGGGGAAGCGCAAGTATTCTGACAATCACCTGGATGTACATCCGAATGATGGGCGCCGAGGGACTGAAACGGGCGAGCGAGGTCGCGATTCTGAACGCCAATTACACCGCCAAACGCCTCGACTCTTACTTCCCGGTTCTTTTCAAGGGCAAACACGGCCTCGTCGCACACGAATGCATCATCGATCTTCGCCAGTGGAAAAGCGCCGGCATCGAAGTCGAAGACGTGGCAAAGCGGTTAATGGATTACGGCTTTCACGCGCCGACGATTTCGTTTCCGGTCGCTGGCACAATGATGATCGAGCCGACCGAGAGCGAACCGAAACACGAGCTCGACCATTTTTGCGACGCAATGATCTCAATTCATGCGGAGATGAAAGCGATTGCGGACGGAAAACAAGATCGCCAAAACAACGTGCTCAAAAACGCACCGCACACAGCGCGACAAATTGCGTCCGATAAATGGGACCGACCCTACTCGCGCGAGCAGGCAGCTTTCCCAGCCCCCTGGACGGGGGAGCACAAATTCTGGCCAGCGGTGGCGCGCATCGACAACGTCTATGGCGACCGCAATCTCTTCTGTTCCTGCCCAACTGTGGAAGGATTCGAGAAGCGGTAGCGCGCGTCTCGCATGTTCGTTTCGGTATCACGCGGAAACATCTTTCATTGCGCGGG
>Ga0126381_100005014_pt1 | contig 14495 bp, 7 predicted proteins | sample PanSoiMetPlot_28_FD_96465 | JGI IMG/M metagenome (GOLD analysis project Ga0126381, IMG submission 96465) | Tropical forest soil microbial communities from Panama - MetaG Plot_28 | ecosystem: Environmental > Terrestrial > Soil > Tropical forest > Bulk soil | place: Panama | collected 2016-02-17
GATCAGAATTGATGGAGGCCCGGGATGCACGAAGCATCTTATTGCCTCGAAGTGGACGACCACAACTGGGGGTCGGAGTCTGGTGCTTTTGGTGTCCTGCGTGACTTGGCGAACCGAGTGCCTGGGTTAACAGGAATCGGTCAGCGCGAAGCGTCCTGACGGTGCTCCAGATCCGTGTCCGTTCTTCGACGCCTGGGCTATTGAATCTAGAAGCTGAAGCTGGCTTGCAATTCGATCTTGCGGTTCGCTGCCTGGCTCGAAAAAGGTCCCCCGGCAATCGCGATGGATTGTCCGAAGAATGGCGAGGACAATGTGCCAATCGGCGCCGCCAGATTCACGTGGTTGAGAACGTTGCGCGCGTTCACACTGAAGGTGAGGTTGTACCGGCGATTCGTCGCACCCGGGCCAAAGATCGCCCCCATCCCTCCGGGACCTCGTCCGAAGCCTCCGCCACCACCACCGGGCCCTCCGCCATGATCATGACCACCGCCCCCAGGAGGGCCACCCTGACCTTGCGCGGTGCCCTTTCCCCCAGTCTCGCGGCCGAAGCCGAAGGTCTTGCTGAGGCGGACGTTCAATGTAAATTGCGCTGGACCTGTAAGGTAGTTCACCGGAACGCGCGGATCGTTCGGACCGGGGGCAAAGTTATAGAAGCAAGGATTCAACGGCTGCGAGCACCCGCCCGAAAAGGATGGACGATCGTTGGTGATTGAATCGCCATTCAAGTCGTAACCCAGAGTGACATTGTAGGGCGCGCCCGACGACGCCAGCATGAATGGGCTCACGCGAAATCCGTAGGGCGCGGAGATCGAACCACCGAAAAAGAGTCGGTGGCGAATGTCGTAAGACGCGCGACCATAGTCGGCGTCGATGTTGTATTGATCGGACGGAAACGCGCCGCCAGGGCTGGATGTGCTCACTCCACCCGTATTGCTGTGCACATTGTTGAACGTGTAGAAGCCGAAAAGGGTCACGCGCCCGGTCCGCACCGTGGCGTTCACAATCAGCTGGTTCTGGCGGAAGACGCCCTCGGTTGCGTACTGATAAATGTTGTCGAGCGTGCCGAAAGGACGGACGGCTGGATCGTGCGGGTCCGTGCTCGGCGGAATAGGCGCATTGATGTTGCGCGTCAGAAGCTGATCGAATCCACGCGAGTTCAGGTACGAAAGGGTCACGGTCGCAGCCTTCGTAATCTGGCGCTCGAGGCTCAAAGCGCTTTGCAAGATGTAGGGCGAGCGCAAACGCGGATCGATCTGGTACGTGGTCGGCGAGGAACTCTGCAGTTCGCTCAGCGATGGCGGCGTCGGGAAGTTGAATGCGAAGAGGCAAGTCTGACCTGTTGGACACGTCGCGATGTATTGAATCTGAGTCACGCCGTCCAGGCGTTCGGCTTGCACAACGTTGGTATCGGAGAATCGCTCATAGAACATTCCGAAGCCACCGCGAAGAACAGTCTTCGCGGCTTTCTTCTGACCGCCGTCGATACCCCATGCAAAAGAAACGCGTGGCGCCCAGTCGTTGTGGTCGTGAATCTGATTCTGCGTCTCGAAACGCAGGCCGAAACTGACCGTGAGATTCGGAAGCCAGCGCCAGTCATCCTGCACGTACAGGCCAGCATCCACAACGTTAGCGGTCACGGTTGGGATCGTGGGCGTCGTGGTTCCCGGAACCGAGTTTACCGAATACTGAAAAGGCTGATTGGCATTGAAGGCGTTCAGATCCTGAAATAACCATGCACCGTTCACCAGGGTTGCGTCGGCATTTTGATCGTGAATCGCTCGCAGTCGCCCGCCGAACTTGAGGAAATGGTTCCCGAGACTCATTGAGGTGTAGTTCTGCAACTCGTAATGATTCTGGATTTCCGTGCTCGTACCGCCACTACTGCCGCCGCCGACGAACGCCCCCTGAACGGTCACTCGAGCCGACGTATTCTGCGGAATTTGTTCTGTGTCGTCCCGCAAATATTGAAAGCGCGTCTCGTTGATAACTTTGCTGGATAGCACCTGCGTGTCGCTGATCTGAACGGTGTGTTCGGTTTCGGTCTCGTTGTAGGCTTGCGACGGCATGGTGAGCTGTCCAAGTCCACCGTTGTCGTTGGTGTCACGGAAATACTGATAGCGCGCAGTCAGAGTATTGTTTTTCGAAATCGCATAGTCGAGTCGAGGAGCCAGGTTCGTGCGGGTGTGTGGGTTCGGTACCGTGGTCGATGTCAAATTGGTTGAATCGCACGCCGTTGCCGTGGGAGGGCAGTACGTAAGTACCGACAGCTCGTCGATGTTGCGACGCTGCCCGTCGAAAAAGAAAGAGGCCTTCTTGCCGATCGGTCCCCCGATGTTCCCCATGAAGAGCAGCGAGTGATAAGGCGGCTCCTGCCCCTGCAGGAAGGGATTGGGAGAATTGAAGGACGAGTCGTTCCCCATCACCGAGACCTGCCCGTGAAACTTGTCCGTACCAGGCTTCGTAAAGATCTCAATCCGGCCGTAGCCCAATTTGTCGTATTCGGCTGAAAACGGATTCTGGTTGATGCGGATTTCGCGGATGGACGATTTCGGTGGCAACTGTCCGGCCGTGAAACCATCGATGTACATCTGCCCGCCATTGGGTCCTGCCGAGGGACCGGCTAATGCCTCCAGATCCGTTTGCAGTTCGTCGGGATCGTCGGGCAGCGCATCGAGATCTTGCCCCCTGAGGATGATCGCCCCAGCGTTCGCCGAGGGATCGGTTGACACCGTCGTACCCTGATCCTCGACGTTGATCTTTTCCTTTTCTACCTCGATCGCGAGAGTGATGTTTGCAGTCTGCGACTGTCCGGCGGTGATGACGACTCCGTCCTGTGCGTAAGCGGCAAAACCGGGGGCGTTTGCTGTGACCGTGTAAGTGCCGGGCACCAGGTTGTTGATTTCGTACCCACCCGTGCGATTGGTAGTAGCCGACCTGGTCTGACCGTCGGGCGTCACGACGACCACGTTGCCATTCGTGACCGCGGCGCCGGATGGATCGGTGACGGTCCCGTGCAGGGTGCCGCCGCTAGTCTGCGCCGACGTGGCCGGAGCGAGAACCAACAGCGCCATGAGAAGCACAATCAGACCGAGACGAGTGGCACCGGGCAACGACTTCATTCTTACTCCAGCCTCTTCTAGAAAGCAGCATTCTCAAGTTCGAGCGGCGAAATCGAGCGATTTCCTTCTGACGCAGACTACGGGTTGGCAGCGGCTTCGGCCGAGGATGAACTCAAGCTCCACGGGGAAAGCATCATCGCCTGCGTCGCGCTGGGCAAAGCAGTGAGAAAGGTCTCGACCCCGGCGAGCATCGTGATGGCTCTCGGTTCTTCCGTTCCACTTCCTTGTGTGCTCACGATCATCACCGCATCGCCCTTCTGCAGATCGGCAAGTTTCGCAGCGGGCATGCGCGCGAGAATTTGCTGGATGTCAGGCGGCCCACCAGGGCGCCCACCCATTCCGCCGAATCCACCCGGTCCACCTTGTCCTCCAGCGGCTTGTCCGCCACCCGGCCTGCCGCCGTTGCCTTGATTGGGCACGGCGGAGTTTCCACCTCCGCCCCCTGCGGCCATGCCAGCGCCGGGAATTTCTCCTGCCGCAGCCGCTTTCAAGCGGATCGCAATGCGCTGCGCAAACTCGGGCGGAAGCTTACGCAGTTGAGTGTCACCGGTAACTTTCACGACGACGGACTGCTTGCTGATGAGATCTTTCAGCGTGAGTGTATTCGCGACCGTGTCGACGGTCGTGATTGTGCCGGAAAGATTTCGGAAAGTTCCGGAGACGACCTCATCGGCAGCGATCTCGGTTCCATCAGTGCTCTTGGTCCCGCGCGCACGTAGTTGATCTCCCGGTTTGATCTGATCGAGAGGAGCCACTTTCGCATCATCGAATTTCACGGAATCTGATGCATAGCGCCGCAGAATCGTGGACTTTGTCGTATGCACGGCGATCGACTTGGTTCCCGTAAACGATGTTTGCGAAATTGTGATCGTGCCGGTCGCCGCATCAACCGCCGTCACCAGGCCACCAACTCCACGCTTCTGCCATTCCTCGCGGTCTTTGTCCTGCTTTGCGGAGACGTCCGACTGCTTCATCGCGACGATCGCAGCGGCGGTGAGTGTGTGCGGCTCAGACGCCTTGCCGCGAACGAGAATCCGATCCCCGACTTGCAGGTCCGATTTCTGGAGAGGTGTCGCCGTCTTAAGATCTTTTTGCCCCGGGGCTACGCGAAGGATTTTCGCGGTGTCGGAGATCGTGATTCGGTACTCTTCCCCGGCATCGGAGGTGAGAGTAAGGCCGTTGTCGTCGATCGATTTGATGCTTCCAATGGCCTGTTGAATGCCGGCCGCGTTTGCGGATTGACCACTGGCAGGCGCCGCCGCGCCAGACTGCGCCGCAACCACACCACTTGCCATCCAGAAGATGACTGCGAGATGAAGACAGAAGCCCTTCATAGAAAGCTGTCCCCAACGCTATCCACCTCATCAATCTAGCACTCGGAAGACGGCGGATTTGGCCAGTTTACAAAGTTTTACGCGCAATTGTTGAGGTTTTCACAAATAGGAACAGTTGTGTACAGGGGTGTTTGGCATTCGATGACGTTTTGGGGTGAAACCAGTCCAAGTTAGCGGAAGTCGGCGCCAGAAGTGTATGCTGCCATCCGTCGCCCGGGATTCCCTGTTCGCGTTGAGTGTACTTCCCCACATTTCGGCAACTGCTGCAATGAGGAGAGTTTCGATGTCCGTCTTTTGTTTAAAAAAGTGTCTAAATGCATGCGCGGTTCTTTTCCTGGTCGCCATCGCCGTGGTGTTTGGGAGTGCGCAGACAGATTCCTTGCACATGTGGGTCGGCAAGATGGACAAGGCCAGCGCGGAGACGTGGGTCAACAAGCACCTGGAGCAGGAAAGGAAGGCCGTCGACGAACTCCTCGCCGTAAAAGGCGCGCGAACCATAGAGAACACTCTGCGGCCTTACGACGATGCGCAGAACGAATTGACTCTGGCCGGCGCGGAGTCTTTCCTTATGTACGGAGTTGCGCCGCAGAAAGAAGTGCGTGACGCGGGTCAGGCGCTGGCCGAGAAGGTCACGCAAGCCGCGAATGAACTGCAGCTGAATCAAAGCGTCTACAAAGCATTGAGCAGTCTCGACACCAAGTCCGCCGATCCTGCAATCAAACACTACATTGAGCGAGCGTTGCTCGAGTATCGGCTGGCGGGTGTCGACAAAGATGACGCGACGCGCGCTGAAATCAAAAAGCGGCTGGATCACATCGTCGAAACCGCTCTGAAGTTCGGCCGCAACGTCCAGGAAAACGTGAACCACGTTGTCGCAAAAGACAAGTCCGAGATCACCGGGCTGCCCGACGATTTTGTGTCGCGACATCCTGCGGGCACTGATGGAAGCTTCACCTTCACCACCGAGGAGACCGACTACTCTCCGGTGATTACCTACGCCACTAGCGAAGATCTTCGCAAGAAGATGTACCTGGCTTATATGACGCGCGCGTATCCGCAGAACACAGAGATCTTGATGGACGTTCTGCGTACGCGAAACGAACTCGCCAAGATGCTGGGATACGGCACATGGGCGGACTTCGCGACCGCGGATCAGATGATCGGTTCCGCTGCCAACATGAAGACTTTCCTGAATGACGTCGACCAGGCATCCCGCGATACCGCCAAGCGCGAATATGAAATGCTGCTGAAATTTGCGCAGGAGAAGCAGCCGGGGCTGACGACGATCCCCGCATGGAGTGGCTTCTACTGGTACGAGCAATACCGGCGCTCGGTATTCAACTTCGATTCGCAGTCGGTACGGCCCTACTTCCCCTACGACCGCGTGCAGCAAGGCATTCTCGACACGGCCGCAAAACTCTTTCATGTGAGTTTTAAGTCGTCGAATGCTGCGGTGTGGGACCCGTCGGTAAGCGCATGGGACGTACTCGACAGCGGTAAACAGATCGGGCGCATTTATCTGGATATGCACCCGCGCGATGGGAAGGACAAATGGTTCAGCTCCGCGCCCGTCGTGCCGGGAATCAAGGGGCGGCAGTTAGCGGAAGGCGTGCTGATCTGCAACTTCTCGGGTGGGAAGGCCGGCGATCCCGGCCTCATGCAGTATGACGACGTCGTAACCTTCTTCCATGAGTTCGGGCACTTGATGCACAACATCCTGGGAGGCCAGCAGCAATGGAGCGGCATCACCGGATTTTCGACAGAGACGGACTTTGTGGAAGCCCCTTCGCAGATGCTCGAAGAATTTTTCCATGACCCCACGATTCTGAGATCCTTCGCCAAGCACTACCAAACGAACGAACCGCTGCCGGTCGACATGATCGAGAAGATGAACAAGGCCGATGCGTTCGCGCGGGCCGCATGGGTACAGAGGCAGCTGTTCTATTCCACATATGCCCTCGATGTGCACGACCGCGCGCCGGACACAGTTAATCTGGACGAACTCCTGCGCACCGACTACACGCGCTTTTATCCGTTCCAGTTTGCGGAGGGGAACCACTTCTACGCGAGCTTCACCCACTTGATGGGCTACTCGTCGAACTACTACACCTACCTGCTCGACAAGGTCATCGCGCTCGACTTCTTCAGCCAGTTCGACAAAACCAATCTGCTGGAAGGCGACGCGGCCATGCGATACCGGCGAACGGTGCTTGAACCCGGAGGGTCGAAGCCTGGTACGGAATTGGTGCGCGGATTCCTGGGACGGCCACAGAACCTTGACGCGTTCAAGGGATGGATGGAAGAGGAATTTCGGAATAAGTAGTCGCGTTCGCTTCACTTCGATTTCCTTGCGAAGAAAAGTGTTGAGTTCTCGGAGGCGGCAATGAAAAACCTGCGGTTCATCGTTTTGGTGTGAGCTGTCAGCTCTGCCGCGATTGTGGTTCAACGTGTGCGTACCTCGACGGGGCACAGCGCGCTCCGCGACGGCAATGGAGGGCGAACTGTCCAGCCGGCAAGGTTTGTAAACCGTAGAACTTGATCAGGCGCGAATCTCAAGCGGACACCAGCTTCAAAAGCCTGCGGCTTAGCATCTTTAATCGTTGACTTTGGGTGCTGCGCATCCGCACGTCACTTCAGTACAATTCGTGTCCTCATGCGATCACCGTTCGCCCCGTGGTCTCGCCCGCGTCTAAACATCCCATCTCCGCTTGGACAAACGCTGCTGTTTGTTCTTTCGGTGGTGAGCGTTTGTCTGGCACAAACGACTGGCACGGATGTGCATGTTGCTGTTCACGCAGATAAGTCAGCCGGATCGCTCGCGCCCATCTGGAGCTTCTTCGGTTACGACGAGCCCAACTATACTTACGGCCCGAATGGTCGGAAATTGCTAGCGGAGTTGTCCGCACTCAGTCCCGCACCGGTATACGCACGCACGCACAATCTGCTGACGACCGGCGACGGCTCGGCCTCGTTGAAATGGGGATCAACAAACGTCTACACAGAAGACGCGGCCGGCAATCCTATCTACAGCTGGAAGATTCTGGACAAGATCTTCGACACGTATCGCGATGCAAACATCAAGCCCCTGGTCGAAATCGGATTCATGCCCGAGGCCCTTTCGACCCACCCAGAACCGTATCGGCATACCTTCCCGGATATAAAAGTCGGCGACCTCTACACCGGATGGGCCTATCCGCCCAAGGACTGTGCGAAGTGGTCGGAGCTTGTCTTTCAGTTCGCTCATCACCTCCGCGAACGATACGGCGATGCCGAGGTGAAAACTTGGCTCTGGGAGGTCTGGAACGAGCCCGACATCGGCTACTGGAAAGGAACACCGGAAGAATATTTCAGGCTCTATGACGTCTCGGTGGATGCGGTTTTGCGCGCGCTCCCTGACGCGAAGATTGGAGGACCAGACAGCACCGGTCCGGCAAATCCCAAAGCCAGCGAGTTTCTCCGATCGTTTCTGGAGCACTGCGTGCACGGAAAAAACTACGCGACCAGAGCCGTAGGTACCCGGCTCGATTTCATTTCCTTCCATCCGAAGGGAGCGCCGAAGTGGGAGAACGCACACGTGCAGATGGGCATCAGGCATCAGCTCGGCGCGATTCAAGAGGGCTTCCGGATCGTGCAGTCGTTTCCGGAGTGGCGGAACACGCCGATCGTGCTCGGCGAGTCGGACCCCGAAGGCTGCGCGGCGTGCTCGGCGAAGACGAACCCCCAGAACGCTTATCGCAACGGCGCGCTGTACGCGGTGTACACAACCGAGGTGTTGGACAAAATTTATTCGATGGCAGCTGAGCAGCATGTGAATTTTCTGGGAGCGGTGACCTGGGCGTTTGAGTTCGAGGACCAGCCGCCGTTCGCCGGATTCCGCGAACTGGCGACCAATGGGATCGACAAGCCGGTTCTAAACGCCTTTCGCATGTTTGGAATGTTAGATGGTGAGCGGGTTCAAGCGACGAGTTCAGGAGCTCTCGATACTGCCGGTGTCGTGAAAGACGGGGTGCGCGGCCAGCCTGACATTGGCGTGATTGCGACTCGGACGGGTCGGCAGGTGGACGTCCTTGTGTGGAATTATCACGACGACGACACTGCGGCCGACCAGGCTTCGATTGACCTGAAAATCGAGGGCGTTCCGGTGAGCGCACGATTCGGGTTGGTGGAACACTTTCGGATCGATTCCATGCACAGCAACGCGTTCACATCGTGGAAAGAAATGGGGTCGCCCGAGTCATTGACGTCGGAACAGAAAGAAAAGCTGGAGCGCGACGGACAGCTGCAATTATTGAGTTCTCCCGAGTCCGTCGTGATCGATAAAGGGTCGCTAGATTTGAAGTTTAAGCTGCCTCGGCAAGCGGTATCGCTGCTGAGAATTACGTGGAAGGACAACAGCCAAAATTAAGATTGTGCTTGATCATGGCACCGATTTTCCTGATTCAAGATGAGGCTTCACGTGAAATGGCTTCTGCATCTTGAGATTCTGCCAGCCTTCTTCAGCGATGAGCCCTTGCGCCTGCGCGATGCGCTCCGAAGCGAGGGGATGAGAGCGGAAGTAGCCACGAAGGCTTTCAATCGCTAACTGCGAGAGCTCCTGTTGCGGTGTGCCCGCATGGATCACGTATTCCTGATTCAGCTGCGCAAATTTCTCAAACAACGAAATAGCGCCATAAGGAGAGTATCCCGCGAGCACAGCCAATTCCATTCCTTCGCGGTCCGCTTCCAGTTCCTCGTCTTTGTTGTAGCCCGCCTCCCAGACGCTGAGCGGGAGCGCAACAACGGCCCCGACCATGTCGAGCTTCAGATGGCGCAACTGCGCTTCGATCTGCACCCGCTCGGCACAGTGACGATGATCGACATGCTCGATCTCGTGGCCGAGAACGTTGGCTAGTTGATCCTCACTCATCATCAGGTCAACCAGCCCTTTGCCAATGTAGACGTGTCCTCCGGGTAGCGAGAAGGCGTTGATCATTGAGCTGTTGGGGATGAGTTGGAACGTGTATGGCAAGCGCCGGTGAGCGTGCGCGGTGAGCGTGTTCCCTACCCTGGTGACATAGTCGTCCAGAGCCTGGTCATCGGCGTTCAGTCCAGCATTGAGCGGATAGGCGCGTGCGAGTTCGTCACCGATGCGAACTTCCTCCTGATCAGAGAGGCGGGTCAGCCGCATCGGAACGCGGGTCAGGTCGCGCTGGATGTCGGCTGCGACATTAAGAATTCCGTCGGGAGAAACCGCTTCGCTGTGCTGGCGCTCGCTGAAGACGATGGCGGCGATGGCAATCAACAGAATGATCGAGAATGCAACCACCCGCTTCATAAGAACTGTCGGATCGCTTCGCGGTACTTGCTATAGAGGAACGAGACCAGCAGCAGCGCGCCGCCGAGAATGATAAATGTGACATAGCGATCCCGCGGGGCCAGCCCCCAGGCATCCATGGCGATAATCTTGGCGACACAGGCCAGGAGGAGCCCCAGGCCTGTCAGCCGGTAGCTGCGCTCTCCCGCGATGAGCGCCAGAAGGATGATGGCGACGCCTTCGATTCCCCATGAAACCGTGACCATGCCCGACCGCATCTTCAGAGCGAGCATGACCGTCAGCAGGATCGTTGGAACGAAGAAAAGCAACTGCTCCGGACGTCGGGAAATCAGAGCCGTAATTTTGCGCCAGAGCGTGTCGGAAACTTTGACTGAGGTTTGGTTGCGATCGCGCAACGCGAAGGCAAAGGGTAACGTCATGTAGAGAACGAAGATAGCGGAACCGAGCACAAAATATCGGCCAGTCCAGTGGGTGTCTGCAAAGTAGCTGGAGTCGAAGAGATTGTGGATGAGTCCGCGCGAGAGCACGGCAACAGAGAGAATCAAGCCCTGGTACAGGAAGACGCGCCGCCCAGTAATGTGGGCAACTGCAAGGAGCGCAAAGACAACCACAGCCCATGCGGTCGCAACCCAATCCAGCGGAAACTGGAAGTAGCAAAGCGCAACGATGGTGCCGGCTCCCAGATAAGCGAGGATTGCGTCCGTTCGCCAGTGCTGATCAGTGTTCTCTTCTGTCCTTGCGAGTTGCATATAGACGTAGAAGAAGATCAGAGCGATCGGCAACACCGTGGTCGTTCGCGGTTCCCAGAAAGTGTCCGGCGATCCGACAGTGAGGTTCGCGAAGAAGATCCGCACGAACGCGGCTACGAAGGCAATGTAGGCCTGGTAGCGAAGTTGAGTAGCCTTCCTCCACGATCCAACCTCAAACAACACCAGGCCAAAGATTGCCCAGGCGAGCGCGATACTGAGCGGCCGCAATTCGTACCACATCGTGATCGAAACCAGAGCGGACGCAGCCCATGTGTAGGTATGGTGAAGATCCTGATCGCGCCAGTCATCACGCATTCGAGCAATCGGCGTGAGGATGTAGAAAACAGCGGCGACAATGACAAGCGTCAGCAGCCTAAAGCTGACTCCGTGCCAGGTATCGTTGATCTCCAGATTGACAGCCAGGCAACGAAAGAATGCGAGGGCGGCAAGCATATGGGACTGCCAACCGAGATCTTCGAGATCAAATCGACGGTCGGTCAGGGTCAGACACAACGCGAACATGGCCCAGATTGCAGCGAGCCCTACCGTAGGCGCTTCGTACCAGGCCAGCAGAGCGAGCAGAGCCGTGGCGGCCGCCGTGTGAACGAACGCGGATTCTTTCTTGTATTGCGAATCCGGCGCGGCGGCCGCCCGCGAGATCGAATAAATACCGGCGGCCACGAGTGAAACAGTAACCAGGCGAGTCGAGAGTCCAAGCCACAGAACCTCATGCTGTGGGAAATTGTAGAGAACGATCCACACGCACGCGGCGCCCGCCATCGCACTCGCTTGCCAGCCCAGATGCTTGTACGGGATGCGCCTTCCTGCGATCGTGAGAATGACGGCAAATGCGATCCAGCCCACCGCAACCCACGGCGCGCGAAGCGCCTCTTCCAGAATCCAGGCCATCAGCGCGGTGCCGACCCAGCTATAACCGATCTGCGGGAGATTTTCGTCGTCTAGGGTCCACTTGATACGCTTCGCCAGCCAGTACAGTCCCGCGACAACGGGCACGGCCCCGAACGCATGAGCGGGAACGTTGTGCCAGCTGTCTCCACCCGTCGCCGGGTTGAGTGAAGTGATAACTGCAAACGCTGCCACCGTGTGCGTGTGCCACGCGAGCGTTGGATAATTGAGTAGCGATCCGGCTTCATACAGCAGAGCCGCAAATACGATCGCGGTGAGCGGTTGCCAGAGGTCGGGCACTTCGAAGTAAATCAGCAGAACGAGGATCGTAGTGCCGGCCGCCGCGAAGATGGCGCGCACGAGATTCTGATCCCTTGCCTCCTGCAAGCGAGACATCCGGGCCGAAACGTAGAACGCCGCGGCGATCAGCGGCAACGTCACCAAACGAGCCGTCACGTGCGAATGCAGCGGACCCTCAACATGGAGATTTACCCCAGCCGCTCGGTAAAGCGTAAGCAGTCCAAGGGCGCAATACTGCGCTTGCAGATGCCGTGAATTCACTCGATTGCTGAGCGCCGCGAGAATTACCGTCACGGCAGCGAAGGCTACCGCGGTCGAATCGTTACCGAAGAGGGCCCACGCAGACGCCGCCACTGCAAATCCGGCAAGATAGCACTGTGCGATGAGCAAGTAGTGATCAAAGTCGATGCTGAAGAACTGCTTCCATCTTTCGCCGATGTAAAGGGCGTTGAGGTAGAGCACTACGGAACAAAGGGCAAAGACAACTCCGCTCGCAAGAACGGTGGCTTCGCTCAACTGGCGTAAGGTTGCGAGTTGGGTAAATTCGATCGCAATGAAATGCGCGCCTGCCAGGAGTCCACCCAGCAGTCCGAGCCTGCGGAAGATCACTTCGTCGACCAGAACTCCGGCTATCAAAAGCGTCTCAGCGCCGATTAGCCACAAAATCACGACGTTGTTGCCGGAATAACGGAACGGGACGGCCGCGATCATGAACGCCACGCCCATGATCGTAAGCACGATGAAGGCTTCGCGGCGTCTTCGGACCTGGGGCAACTGCCCGCACGAGAATTCGAGTGCGCCGATAATGAGCAACGCGTAGAACGCCAGTTCCGGATGCACTGACTGGAACTTCATCGCAGCCAAAAGAAGCAGTGTGTTTAGAAGCGCCGCCGCGGTGGAGACATGCTCGGCGGTCGCCGAGCGAATGCGACGAACGACATACGAAATCCGGAAAGCCGCCCAATAAAAGAACAGCAATGCAGTGCTGGCGTGATACTCAGGGAATGACTGCCCTGCAGCACCGTTTGGACCCAGAAGGCGATAGAGCCAGTACAGGTGGTTCAGGTAACTGGACAGGATGCCGAAGATCTCAAGCTCGAACCATCCGCGTGTTACGACGATCGAAACCAATCCGACCGCGAGAACCACACCTGCCGTTAGGCTGTAGACGTTGTCGTGACTGAGTGACACCGTCGTGTACGCGAGCAGGAAAGCAAGCCCGGTGACCAACTGTGAGTTGTAGCGGAGTGTGTGCGCGACCATCGCTCCGGCCACGCCGAGCATAAGAACGAGATCCATGGTTTCCGACGGCAACACCCGCATCGCCTGCACATGGTTGAGGGCATACGTCGTAAAGAACAGCAGCGCCCACCCGCCGCCAATTCCTGTTCGTCCGAGGATGGTGTAGCGTTCGCGCTTCTCGAGAAAGATGCCGCCCGCCAGTAGCGCGGCGCCTGCGAGGTACGAGATCGCGGCTTTGCCGAACGGCCCTAATTCCTGTAGTTCGTAGATACCGAAGCTCGCAACGCCGAGCACCAGCAGGACAACGCCGAGCTTGTTCAGCCAGTTCGTGCCGACCGTTTCTTCGAGTCCGGACACGGACTTCAGTCGCTGCTGGAAGTTGAGTTTCGGCGCAGCAGGCGCGGTCTCGACCTCCGCAAAGTACGGCGCGATCGGCGGCGGAGGTGGAGGCGGAGTCGCAGTGTGCAACGGCAATTCGGGCACAGACTCGGGTGCCTCAGTTTTTGCAGTGTCGACCGTGGGCGTTGAGTCCTGAGTTGTACGCGCAATGACAGGTTCGGGAACATTCACCTTGGGTGGATTCGCTGCGGGAGCAGTTAAGTCTTCCGGCAACGCTCCCAGTGGTGGCCCTTTTGGAGATGTTTGTGCGACGACCGATCTCGGCGGCGGTCCCTCCACGGACTTCTCTTCCCGCCGAAGCGGCAACACAGGTTCTGAAATCTGTTCGGATTCCGAGGCCGCAACGGAACCATTTTCACCGTTCAGCGGTACTTCAGTCTCTGTAAGTGCCGACACGGGCTCCCGCGTAGGCGTTTTCGTCTTCGATAGAAATTCCTCAACGCTAGCGGGAACATCCTGCGCATGCGGGCTCGCGCTGGCTGCAGCTTTTGTCTCGTCCGTCGGTGAAAGAACGGACGTCTTGAGCTGTCGCTTGAGTGCGTCGATTTCGCGACTCAAGTAGCTGGATTCGCGACGCCAATCTTCGCGAAGGTCGTTGAGGTCGCGGCGCACGCGGTAATGTCGCCAAACGCTGGCGCCAACCGCCGCAAGGAGGAAAGTTATGCTGACTGGCGGGGAACCCAAAGCCAGTAAAGCGAACAGCAGGAGCACAGCCTCTGCCATAGGCACTCGCTAGGCGCTCGATTTCACTCGCCACATGAAGAACGCAGTCGGCGCCGGATCTTGCGTGAGCGGCTCTCGGGAACGGAGTCATTCTATTGCAAGTCCTTCAAACGGCGAGGTTATCGGAGGTAACCAACCAGTGACGAGCGGGCAACTGTCCGGGACTCGTGGGGGAAGGAACATGGAGCGGGAGACCGGGATCGAACCGGCGACATCCAGCTTGGGAAGCTGGCGTTCTACCGCTGAACTACTCCCGCTCGAGCAGCCTCAGTATAGCCCAGCGAACGACGGGATGGAACAGCGCGCACTTCTCGTCCCTCGCCAGACCAGCGCCTGCGATAGTATCGTGTGCTGCCCGGAGGAGAAGATCGTGAAGAAGCGCTCGGATGATCATGCAAAACGTCTGATC
>Ga0126381_100005016_pt1 | contig 14489 bp, 11 predicted proteins | sample PanSoiMetPlot_28_FD_96465 | JGI IMG/M metagenome (GOLD analysis project Ga0126381, IMG submission 96465) | Tropical forest soil microbial communities from Panama - MetaG Plot_28 | ecosystem: Environmental > Terrestrial > Soil > Tropical forest > Bulk soil | place: Panama | collected 2016-02-17
GGCGAAGCCGTTCCGCTTCGCGGTGCTGCTCGCGCGCATCCGCGCCCAGCTGCGCCAGCACGAGGCGAGCGAGGATGCGGTGTTCAACATCGGGCCGTATACCTTCCGCCCGAGCTCCAAGCTTTTGCTCAATTCCAAAGGCAATAAGGTTCGCCTGACCGAGAAGGAGACGGCGATCCTGCGTTACCTCTACCGCGCCGGCCAGCGGCCGGTCTCGCGCGAGATGCTGTTGCAGGAGGTATGGGGCTACAACTCCGGTGTCACCACCCACACGCTCGAGACCCACATCTACCGGCTGCGGCAGAAGGTCGAGCGGGATGCCGCCGCGCCCGCGATCCTGGTCACCGAAGCCGGCGGCTACAAGCTGGTGCCTTAGAGCATGATCCCGAAAAGTGGAGACCGGTTTTCGGAAAAGATTATGCTCCCAGCAATAAGGTTCTAGCGTCCGTCGATGACAATTGAGGACGATATCGCCTTCTTCGAACGAGTGCCGACGCTCGGCTTGCTTGGACGCGACGCGCTCCGCATTCTCGCGATCGGCGCCGAGAGCCGCTACGTGCACGGCGGCGAGATCCTGTTCAACGCAGGCGATGAGGCAGACGCGGCCTTCGTGGTCCAGGAGGGAAGTTTCAACCTCTCCTCGAGCCTCGCTCCCGAAGGCAAGCCGATCGTCGTAGGCCGCGGCTCGCTCATGGGAGAATTGGCGCTGCTGATCGACTCGAAGCGCGCCGCGACCGCGACCGCGGCCGAGCCCTCGACTGTGCTGCGCATCCCGCGCACCCTGTTCCTCAAGGTGCTGGACGGCTTTCCGGACGTGGCGCGCAAGCTGCGCGACGTGCTGCTGGTGCGGAACGATCAGTCCACCAACGACATCTTCGGCGTCCGCACCCGTCTCGATTTGGCGGACCGGGAATAGGCGACGGTGAGGGAATCAAGCTGATCGAAGGGCGTCGGGCCGGCGGGCTGCGGGGCAACTTTCTTCATTATCTCACCTGCGCTGGACCAGACCCGCGCCATTCAAGGAACCGTAACGCCCACGCGGCGTCAGAGCGCGAACACGAACACAATGGTCGCGTTCGTGGCGAAGTTCTTCAGCTCCGGCGTGTTGACCAGGCGGCCCATCTGGTTGCGCGTCAGCCCGGACGCGATCGCGATGTACTGCTTGCCATCGACCGCATAGGTCATCGGCGGCGCGTTGATGCCGGTGCCGATATTGATCGACCACAACTCCTCGAGCGTCTGGTCGTCGAGCGCCATCAACGTACCATCGAGCAGCGCCGTGAACACGACACCTCCGGCCGTGGCGAGTGCGCCCGATGAATTGGGGTACGGGAACGCCTTGCGGTTCTTCACTTCGCCGGTCGACGGATCGACCACGACCACGCCGCTGCTGACGCGCGCATCGTAGCCGAACTCACCACCGTCGAACTTGCCTCGCACGTGGCGGGTCTGGTCGCGCTTGATCCAGGAGCAGGCTTCGATCTCCGGGATATAGAGCAGGTTCGTTCGTTGGCTGTACGCCGCCGGCCAGAAGTTGCTGCCGCCCGGCACCGCCGGACAGACGCCGGACGACTTGTCGCCGGCGAGGATTTTTCCGATCGGCGCCGCGTAGCTCTGCAAATCCTTGCCCGGATCGTAATCGACCGGCCGTCCGGTCTTCGGGTCGATCCCCTTGGTCCAGGTCACTTGGGGCACGTACTGCGTGGCTTTCAGAAACTGCCCGTTGAGGCGATCGAAATTGTAATAGAAGCCGTTGCGGCCGGGATGCGCGAGGAGCTTGCGGTCCTCGCCGTTCACCTTGGTGTCGATCAGGATGTGCGTGCCGGTCTCATCGTAGTCCATCGAGTCGTTCGGTGTGTATTGATGGAACCACCGGACCTTGCCGGTTGAGGCATCGATGGCGAGCGCGCTGTTGGTGTAGAGGTTGTCGCCCGGGCGATAGGACGAGTCGTATTTTGGCGACGGATTGCCGGCGCCCCAGTAGGTGAGGTCGGTGTCGGGATCGTAGGAGCCGGTGACGTAGAAGGCACCGCCGCCGGTCTGCCAGGCGTCGTTCTTGTCCTTCCAGGTGTCGTGACCGGGTTCGCCGGGGCCGGGGACCGAGAACGTCTTCCACTTCACATCGCCGGTTTTCGGGTCGAGCGCCGCGATCCAGTCGCGCACGCCGCCGTCGCCGCCCGATGCGCCGACGATGATCTCGTCCTTGAGCGCCAGCGGTGCGGCATTGAGGTTCACGTCCGGCTGGTCGTGCAGGTTCTTGTCCCACACCACGTTGCCGGTCTCCTTGTCGGTCGCAATCACGCGGCCGTCACGGCCCGTGACGGAGATGACGAGATTGCCCCACAGCGCGACACCGCGGTTGCGTTCGATCTTCTCCTGCTTCGGGTTCATCCTCCAGACGATGTCCCCGCGTCGGCCGGAGCGGACATCGATCTTGTAGACCACGCCCCAGGCATCGCTCATGTACATGAAACCATCCTCGACCAGCGGCGTCGCTTCCAGATTCTCGGTGCCGGAGGTGCCGCCGAGCGCGATCGCGAACGCGAGGTGGAGAGTCCTGACGTTGCTCTTGTTGATCTCACCGAGCGCGGAATAGCGCTGCGCGCTGAAATCGTGGTGGTTCATGAGCCAGTTCTCCGGCTCGGGATGGCGCAAGCGCTCGAACGTCACCTCGGCGGCGTTGAGGTTGATGGTGGTCGCGAGCAGGATGCTGGCAAGGGCTGATAATCCCTTCATCGATGCCTCCCTGACGGTCGTTTGAGCAAGAGTAGAAGGGCAAGCTGGCAGTTGCAATGGAATGCGGGCGGACCGCCTCTGCTGCATGTCGGGTTCAGCGGCAGCATTCGTGCGGCCAATAATCAAGGTGCAATAATCGGTGGAGTCGGGTTTGTCCGCTTCGGGTCATTTTCACCGGTGACCGCTCTCTCGACGCGGGCCCATCGGCTCGGCCGAACTTCTTATGGCCTACGCCATGCGAAAGGGGCGCCCGTTGGGGCGCCCCGATCAACTCCGAACTGAAGCTGGAGAGTCAGTCGATCTTCCAAGCCGAGAAGATCACGCTCGGGATCGCCGGCTCGCCGGCGGGCTTCCTGAAGACGAGACCGATGCCCGGCGCGGAGCCCGAGTACATCATGCTGACCTTGTCGCCTTTCTTGTACTCGCCCACGCCCTGCGAGATCATCACGGCGGTGAAGTCTTTGTCCGGCACCGTCTGCTCGCAGTTGCTGTTGTCGGCGTCCTTGCCATTGGTCTGGAACCAGATTCGGACGAGGCCGGTGCCGCCGCGGCTGCCGACCTGCACGCCCACGATGGTGAAATAGGTGCCGGTCTGGTCAAGCGTCACCACGCCATTGGCATTCTTGAGACCTTTGGCGGCGTCGGTCGAGTTCATCGTGATCTGGTGCGGCTTGGTGTCGGGCGCGATCTGGTCCTGCTCGCTCGACGCCTGGATATAGCCGCCCGCCGCGAACGCGCTGGTCGCCGCCAGCGCGAAAGCCGACACGAAGATCGCACTCAGGATAGTTCTCATTCACTGCCTCCCATTGAGGTTGGACTACGGGAAAAGAGTTCCGAAGGGCGACGGGTAGGCCGCTTCGATCCGTGGATTTGAGACTGGCGGTCTGCCCCCTCGATCGGCTTCACATGAACTCCGCGGGCATAGTTGCAATGGCCATGCCAGCGCCACCATGCCGCGGCGGCGGCCGGCCGGAGGCGCGGCCGGATCAGGAGTCGACGGCGAATCAATGCGAACGGCGCGAATCGATGCGCTTCGGCGCGGAAATCACGGCGATTGGAAAAATACGGAAGCCCCCTTTTCGGGCGAGATTGCTTATTTTTCGGGCCAGTGCCTTAGAAAATAGCAGGGGCCGCGAGATCGCCCGGTGGCCCAGCGTCGGCCAAGCCTAAATATCAAAGGTGGCAATGACCGGGACGTGATCGGAGGGGCGGGAGCCGCCCCGCAGGCTCTTGCGAACCTTGAGGTCGGTCAGGCGAGGCGCCAGCGCGGGGGCGACCCAGATGTGGTCGAGCCGCCGGCCCTTGTCGGCCGCCTCCCAATCGGCGGCGCGATAGCTCCACCAGGTGTAAAGCTTGGTGGGCTCCGGCACCGCCATGCGCATGGCATCGATCCAGCCACCGCTCTGGCGCACCGCGTGGAGCTTTTCGCATTCGATCGGTGTGTGCGAGACGACGCGCAGCATCTGCCGGTGGCTCCAGACGTCATGCTCGAGGGGCGCCACGTTGAGGTCGCCGAGCAGGATCGCGTGCTCGCTCGGGTTTGGCCGAAGGCCCGCGTGCGAGCGCATCTCGTCCAGGAACGCCAGCTTGTGGGCGAATTTCACGTTTACGGCGGGATCCGGCACGTCGCCCCCTGCCGGTACATAGAAATTATGCACGGTCAAAGGATCGCGCAGGCCCGCCCGCTCGCCCAGGACCGCGCGCACATAACGGCAGTCCTGCTTGCCGCAGAAATCCTGCGCGGTGAAGGAATCGAACGGCACGCGCGAGAGCACCACGACACCGTGATAGCCCTTCTGCCCGTTCAAGGCGGCGTGCTCATAGCCAAGCCGCCGGAACCGCTTGAGCGGAAATCTGTCGTCCGGGCACTTTGTTTCCTGCAGGCACAGGACGTCCGGACGCACCGCCTTCACGAACTTCGCCACCAGATCGATGCGCAGCCGCACCGAATTGATGTTCCAGGTCGCAATGGTGAGAAGCATTTCAGACGATGGAGGGCAGACGACGGATGACGAATTAGATCAGGTTTTATCTTCTTTGTCGTCCGATGTCGTCCGCTACTGCACGTAGCGGGTATAGTCGATCTTGAACATGTTGGGGTCGGGCCGTTTGGTGGTGTCGAGATTGGAGAGAGCGACCGTCGTATCCAAGCCCTGCGGGTCGGTGATGGTCCACTGCTTCAGCCGAAAGTCCTTGGCGTCGAACATCACCATCAGGCGGCTGGTGCCGACCAGCGCCTGCTTTTCCTCGATGGTGATAGTCACGAAGGTCTCGTCGGCGGAGACCGCAACCACGTTGGTGTCGCGCAAAAGATCGATGCGGTCGGCGAGCAGGTAGCGCAGCGGCGTCTGCGACAGCTGGTAGACATCCTGGGTCGCGAGCTTGCGATCGCGCACCGCCACCGACTGGCCGTCGGCGATGATGTCGATCGGGCTCGGCGGGTTGTAATCGAACCGCACTTTTCCGGGTTTCTGGATGAAAAGCTGCCCGGTGGTGCGGCGGCCGTCGGGGCCGATCTGCACAAAGTTTCCTGTCAGGATCGTGATGCTGGACAGGTAATTGCTGACCTTGTTGGCGAGCGCCCGCTGGGTGGGATCGAACGCGGACTTGACTCCTAGATCGCTCGGTGGCCGCTCGCTCGGTGGCCGCTCGTTCGGTGGCTGCGAGGTGGACTTGAAGGGGGTGGTCACACTGTTGAACAGCGACGTCAGCGCCTCCAAGGGGCCTTGCCGAGGCGACGCTTCAGGAACCGTTCCCTCCTTGGGGAACGGCGCCGGCCTCGGCAACGGAATGGTCTGCGCATAGCCCGCCGCCGCTCCGGCGAGCCATCCGGACAGCAGCACCGCGATCCACGCGGCGTGGCGCGTGCCAGCCATGAGATTCCCCGCTTTTCGCACCCTTCCCGCCTATCTCTTTCGAGCGCCCCCAGCATCTCCGCAGGCGGCGGGAAGTTCCGCTAGCGGCCGCATGTGGCTATATGACGGCGTGGCAGGCCCACCCCGGCCCGCCGGTCCCCCGCTATTGTTATACCGCTATTCGCTTTCTTCGCCCATCAGGATTTCGCGCTTGCCGGCATGGTTGGGTTGCCCGACCACGCCCTCGTGCTCCATCCGCTCCATGATGGAGGCCGCCCTATTATACCCGATCTGCAGCCGCCGCTGGATGTAGCTGGTCGAGGCCTTGCGGTCGCGCAGCACGATTTGCACAGCCTGCTGATAGAGATCGGTCGCATCCCCGACCCCCATTCCTGTCGAATCGAACACCGCCTCGCCATCGTCTTCCTCGTCGTCGCCCCCGGCGGTGACCGCTTCGAGATACTGCGGCACGCCCTGCGACTTGAGATGGCGCACGATCTTCTCGACCTCCTCGTCGGACACGAACGGCCCGTGCACGCGGCTGATGCGGCCGCCGCCCGCCATGTAGAGCATGTCGCCCTGGCCCAGAAGCTGCTCGGCTCCCTGCTCGCCCAGGATGGTGCGGCTGTCGATCTTGGAGGTGACTTGGAACGAGATGCGGGTGGGAAAGTTTGCCTTGATGGTGCCGGTGATGACGTCGACCGAGGGCCGTTGTGTGGCCAGGATCACGTGCAGGCCGGCGGCGCGTGCCATCTGGGCGAGCCGCTGCACCGCCCCCTCGATGTCCTTGCCGGCGACCATCATCAGGTCGGCCATCTCGTCCACGATCACCACGATATGGGGCAGAGGCTCGAGCTCGAGCTGCTCCTCCTCGTAGATCGCCTCGCCGGTCTCCTTGTCGTAGCCGGTATGTACGGTGCGGGTGAGATTTTCGCCCTTGCTGCCGGCATCGGTGACGCGCGCATTGTAGCCGTCGATGTTGCGCACGCCGAGCTTGGACATTTTCTTGTAGCGCTCTTCCATCTCGCGCACCGCCCATTTGAGGGCGACCACCGCCTTTTTGGGATCGGTCACGACCGGCGCGAGCAGATGCGGGATGCCGTCATAGACCGACAGCTCGAGCATTTTCGGATCGACCATGATGAGCCGGCACTGCTCCGGGCGCAGCCGATAGAGCAAGCTCAGAATCATGGTGTTGATGGCGACCGATTTGCCCGAGCCGGTGGTGCCGGCGATGAGCAGATGCGGCATGCGCGAGAGATCGACGATCACCGGCTCGCCCCCGATGGTCTTGCCGAGGCAGAGCGGCAGCTTGGCGCTGGTTTCCTGGTAATCGTCGCAGGCCAGCATCTCGCGCAGATAGACCTTCTCGCGCACCGGGTTGGGAAGCTCGATTCCGATCGCATTGCGTCCGGCAACCACGGCCACGCGCGCCGAGAGCGCGCTCATGGAGCGCGCGATGTCGTCGGCAAGCCCGATGACCCGCGACGATTTGATGCCGGGCGCGGGCTCGAGCTCGTAGAGCGTGACCACCGGGCCGGGCCGCGCATTGATGATCTCGCCGCGCACGCCGAAATCGCCGAGCACGCTTTCGAGCGCCATGGCGTTCGATTCGATCTGCTCCGCGCTCATGGTGGCGCGGTCGCCCGCCCGCGGGGCCGCCAGCAGGTTGAGGGACGGCAGGTCATAGCCGTCGCTGGAGCGGCGGGGGCGGGGCGCGGAACGGGGCTTGCGGGCGGGGCGCACCGGCTCCTCGTCCGCCTCCTCGTCTTCTTCGTCGTCCTCAGGTTCGGGCTCCACGGCAGGGCGGCTCGCCCGGTCGAAACGCGGCTCGGTGCGGGTGCGCGGGGAAGCGCCCGCTCCTCGGATCGGGACCGAGCCCGACCGGCGATGCACCAGCCAGCGGGTAAAGCGCCACTTGAGGCTTAAGAGGCCATGGACGATCCAGCCGAGCGAGATCGATGGCGGTTTTTCGGTCTCGTCGTTCTCGTTCTCGTCTTGAGCCTGCTCGCGGGCAGCGGCCCGTTGCGACTTGGGGGCGCGCGGATAGCAGCCGACCCCACAGGCAATCGCCAGCGTCAAGAGCGCTCCCGCGCCGGTCACGACCGCGACCAGGGTCCACTCCCACCCCGACAGCGCGCCCCGAATCAACATGAGGGCGGTCCGCAACAGGCCGTCGCCGATGACCCCGCCGAGGCCCGCCGGCAGCGGCCAGGCATGGCTGCGCGGCAGGCAGGCCGCAAATGTAGCCGCAAGCAGCACGCCGAGCACGAAGGACGCCAGGCGCAGCCATTCGCGGCCGAGCGGGCGATGCCCGGCAAGCCGCCAGCCCCAGACCGCGATCGGCAGCACGACCGCCAGCGCGCCAAGCCCGACGAGCTGCATCATCAGGTCGGCCACGACGGCGCCCGTGAGACCGACCAGATTTTTCACCGGATTGTTGGTCGCGTGGCTCAAGCTCGGATCCTGCACCGACCAGCTTGCCAGCGCGAGCGCGAGCAGGATGGCGGTCACGATGAAGGCAATGCCGAGAACCTCGCGCAGGCGGCGGCGGAGAAGCTCGCGCAGCGCGTCCGACAGGAAGCTCAGGCTGTCGAAGCTCTGGTTGATGGCCGCCATTGCGTCACCCGCCGTCAGCCGAGCACCGCCACCAGGCGGTGCAGCGCCTCGGCGGTGGTGGCGTGGTCATGCACCATGGCGACGCGGATAAATCCTTCGCCCGGGTTGGTGCCATCTTCCTGGGGCTGCGCCAGGTAGCGGCCCGGCACCACCCGCAGCCCCGCCTCGCGCCACAGCCGAAGCGTTGCGGCCTCGTCGCTCCCCTGCGCGGAGACGTCGAGCCAGAGAAAAAAGCCGCCGGCTGGACGCCGATAGCCGTAGCGGTCGCCGATGATCTGGTCGGCGAGATCGAACTTGGCCGCGTAGAGCCGCCGGTTGGCATCCACATGGGCCTCGTCGCCATAGGCCGCGATGGCGACCCGTTGCGCCGGCACCGGCACCTGCGGGGCCGCGACATTGCGCAGGTCGAGGAAACGGGCAAGGAAGCTCCTATCGCCGGCCGCAAAGCCCACCCGCAGCCCCGGCAGGTTGGAGCGCTTGGAGAGCGACTGGAACACCGCGACGTTGCCATAGTCTGCCCCGGCGGCTTCGAGTATGCCGGCGGGCGCGCGGTCCGAATAGATTTCCGAGTAGCACTCGTCGCTGAAGACGAGGAAACCGAATCGCCGCGCGAGCTCGACCAGGCGCGCCAGATAGGCCGGGCTTGCAACCGCGCCCTGAGGGTTGGCGGGCGACGCGATATAGAACGCGACCGTGCGGGCGAGGACGCTTTCAGGAAGCGCGTCGAGATCGGGCAGGAAGCCTGTTGCCCGCGTGGCCGGCAGGTAGACCGGTTCGCATTCGGCCGCGATCGCGCCCGCCGCATAGGCGGCGTAGAAAGGGTTGGGCATCAGGACTGCGGGGCGATGGGCGCGGGAGCCGACCCAGCGCCTTGCGGCGATTGCGGCCAGGAACAGGCCTTCGCGGGTGCCGTTGAGCACCAGGACCTCGGTGTCGGGGTCGAGCGGTCGCGGCAGCTTGAATCGTAGCGCGAGCCAATCGGCGGCCGCGCGGCAGAAACGATCGATCCCCTTGTTCAGCGGATAGCGGCCGAATTCTTCGATATGGGCGGCCAGCACAGGGCCCACGAAGGCGGGGACGGGATGCTGCGGCTCGCCCACCGCCAGGCTGATGGCAGGCTTGCCGGGCGGCGCTTCGCCCAGGAGCTCGCGCAGGCGCACGAAAGGCGAGCGGCTCGGTTGGGCCCGCAGGGGTGTGGGAGGTGGCTCGCGTTCGGCAGCGGTCATGAACATCGGGTAGCGCATGTCCCGGAAAAGAGGAAATCGGTTTTCCGAGGAGGACATGCGCAGGACCAAAGGGTCCGGCGCGCATATCCGCCGCACGATCGTCACGCCGCCCCACCATAGGTGGGGCGAGGTTAAGACCCGATTAACCAATCGCTTGGCGGCTGCGCCCGGAAAAGAAAGAGGCCCCGGCTGCGCCGAGGCCTCCCGTCGGAAAGGGCGGCGTGCCCGCCCTTGCCACCCCTCAACAGGTTTACTGGATGGTCTCCCCGTGCAGCGCCAGGTCGAGACCCTCGCGTTCGACCTCGTCGGACACGCGTAGCCCGATGAAAATGTCGACGATCTTGAGCAGGATCAGCGTCACGATGACGTCGTACACGAACACGATGGCGACGCCGCCCAGCTGATAGAGGGGCTGTATGTAGTTGCCCTCGATCAGGCCCGGGGTGCCGCCGTACTCGTTGATGGCGAAGATCCCGGTGAGGATCGCACCGCTGGCGCCGCCGACCGCATGCACCCCAAAGGCGTCGAGCGCATCGTCATAGCCGAACATGTGCTTGAGGCCGGTGCAGCCCCAGTAGCAGATGATGCCGGCCGCGATGCCGATCCAGAACGAGCCGAGCGGGCCGACAAAGCCCGAGGCCGGGGTGATGGCGACGAGGCCGGCGACCGCGCCCGAGCAGATGCCGATCACGGTCGGCTTGCCCTTCATGATCCACTCGACGATCATCCAGGTGAAGCCCGCGGTCGCGGTGGCGGTGTGGGTGACCAGCATCGCCATGCCGGCCTGCAGGCCTGCGCTCACCGCCGAGCCGGCGTTGAAGCCGAACCAGCCGACCCACAGCAGCGAGGCGCCGATCATGGTCAGCACCATGTTGTGGGGCGGGCCAATGTCCTTGCGCTTGCCCAGCATCAGCGCGGTCATCAGGCCGGCGGTGCCCGAATTGACGTGCACCACAGTGCCGCCGGCGAAGTCGAGCACCGGGAACGCGTTGTGCGCGTTGGAGCTGTTGAGCATGCCGTCCGGCCCCCACACCCAGTGCGCGATCGGCGAGTAGACGAAGATCGCCCACAGGCCGATGAACCAGAGCATGGCGGAGAACTTCATGCGCTCCGCGAACGAGCCAGCGATTAGCGCCGCCGTGATGATCGCGAAGGTCAGCTGGAACATCGAGTAGACGGATTCCGGAATCGTCGGGGCAAGCGTGTTGGGATTGCCCTTGTTGTTCATGATGTCGCTGAGGATGCCCTGGAGCCCGGCGCGGTCGAGCCCGCCGATGAACCAGCCCATGTCGACGCCAAAGACGTCACCTCCTTCCCGGAACGCCAGGCTGTAGGTGAAGAACAGCCACAGGATGCTGATCAGGCAGGTGATGGCGAAGCTCGTCATCACGGTGTCGCCCACGTTCTTCTTGCGCACCATGCCGCCGTAGAACAGGGCGAGCCCCGGGATGGTCATCATCAGCACGATGGCCATCGAGGTGAGCATCCAGGCGGTGTCGCCGGAGTTGGGCGAGCATTCCTTCTGGACCTTCGAGTCGCAGGACAACGTCTCGACCGCCGGCCCGGATTGCTCGGCCGCGGGCTGATCCTGCGCCAGGGTCGGCGTGTAGGAGGAGACGGTAAGGAAGAGGCCGAGCAGGACTCCGAAGATGAGAGCCATGAGCCCCGCACGATTAGGCTTCTTGAACGTCATGATTTGACTCCTGTCCGTGGACGATGTGCGTGCGGGTTCAGAGCGCCGCAACGTCGGTTTCGCCGGTGCGGATGCGCACCGCCGTTTCGAGATCGAGGACGAAGATCTTTCCGTCGCCGATTTGGCCGGTCTTGGCCGCGCCCGTGATGGCTTCGATGGCCTTGTCGACCTGCTCCTCAGGAACCGCGACCTCGATCTTGATCTTGGGCAGGAAGCTCACCGCGTATTCGGCGCCGCGATAGATTTCGGTATGGCCCTTCTGACGCCCATAGCCCTTGACCTCCGTGACGGTCATACCGTGCACGCCGGTCGCCGTAAGGGCGTCGCGGACCTCGTCCAGCTTGAATGGCTTTATGATCGCCATGACAATCTTCATGGATTAATCCCCGCTTAGGCCCGGCCTGCGGGAGCAGGTACAGGCGGTATTGACACAGCCTTACCGCGCGAAGTCCCAGCCCCCGCGGGCAATGCCGGGGGTTGGGAATCAAACCGCGTGCCAAGTCGCCGGGCGGGAGTCAAAAGGGCGAAACGGGGTGCCGGAAGGCGAAAAACGCGCCCATCTGCATAATTTTTAATCTGGGTGATGAATTTTAGATCAGGCGCGCCTGGCTGGGGACCAAAAAGCCCCCGCTCGGTCGGAATTGGATGTCAGAGCGCGTCCTCGTCGGTCTCCCCGGTGCGGATCCGCACCGTGTGCTCGATCGGCGTGACGAAAATCTTACCATCGCCGATCTGGCCGGTCTTTGCCGCCGCCAAGATGGTGGCGACCACCTTGTCGGCATCCTTGGAATCGACCGCCACGTCGACGCGCACCTTGGGCAGCATGTTCACCACGTATTCGGCCCCGCGGTAGATTTCGGTGTGCCCCTTCTGGCGTCCGAAGCCCTTTACCTCGGTCACCGTCATGCCCTGCACGCCGATGCGCGAGAGCGCGTCGCGGACCTCCTCGAGCTTGAACGGCTTGATGATCGCGACGACGAGCTTCATCGGCATATCCCCGGGTTCACGGCCGTCAGCCTATGCTTGTTGCAGCTTCCGGCGCAATCCCTGCCCGAGGCCGTGCAATCACGGCTGCAGCCGCCGCCATTCCCCGACCGCCGCCACACGCTCCAAAATTCCGACTGGACAGCTTTCGGCGGCCTCCCGGATGAGCGGCTCCGCCGCAGCGCGATCACTCGTGGCAAGCGCATATTCCCCTACATAGAACGCGATCTCGCACCGTCGTTCCGCCCGTTCGGCCGCTTCGACCTCGGGCCCGATCAGCATGGCCTTCTCGCGATCGAGCTTGCCCAGATAGAAGGCGAGCAGGGGCCCTGGCCATTCGCCCTCCACCAGCGCCGAGGCTTCGCGCACAAAGCCGTCGTCCGGCTCGCCCGCCCGCAGGCGGGCGATGTGCCGCCAGAGGATGCGGTAGGGATCCCCCGGGCCCGCCTGCGCAAGCTTGGCGAAATCCGCTGCCGCGCCAGTGAAATCGCCCGTCGCGAGCCGCAGGAAGCCCCGATTGCCGATGGCTTCCTGCGAGTTGGGGCCAAGCCGCACTGCGGTGTCGAGATCGGCTGCCGCGCGCGCAAAATCGCCCTTCTGGCTTTCCGCCGCGCCGCGATTGTTGTGGGCCTCGACGCTTCCGGGACTGAGCCCGATCGCCATGTCGAAGCTCTCGATGGCGGCGTCGAGATTGCCCCTCTCCATCAGCACGGCGCCGCGGTCGAGCCAGGCGCCGGCCTGGTCGGGCCCCACCCGGGTTGCTTCCTCGTAGTCGGAGAGCGCCTTGTCGGGGTTGCCGGCGAGCCGATAGGCGGTGCCACGGCTCATGAGCGCCTCGACGTCGCGCGCGTCGAGCTGCAGGGCTGCGCTCGCGTCCGCGATTGCTCCATTGAGATCGCCGCGCATCTGGCGCGCCATGGAGCGGCCGCGCAGCGCCGCCTCCAGATCTGGCTTGAGGGCGAGCGCAAGATCGTAGTCGGCGATGGCGGCGTCGGCCGCATGCCCCATGCGCAGCGCATTGCCGCGATTGAGATGGGCCACCCAGGATTTCGGATCGAGCGCGATCGCCTTGTCATGATCCGTGATGGCGCCCTCGAGATCACCCCTGGCCTGGCGCATCATTCCGAGATTGGTCCACGCCTCTGCGTCATCCGGCGCAAGCGTGGTCGCAGCCGTAAAGTCCGCAGTGGCCTGATCGATGTTGCGCAGCTGATAGGCCGCAACGCCGCGCAGCTTCAGCGCCCGAACCCGCTCCGCCAGGCCTGTGCGCGGATCATCGATGATGGCGCTGCACGGCGCGATCCAGGTCTGAGGAGCGCCGGTGCCGCAGGCCGCGGGCGCCTGCGCGAGCGCGGAAAGCGGCGTGAGGCAGGCGAAGACGAATGCCGCGAGCGGAAGGCCGCGCTTCGGCTGCGATGCTTGCTTCACGACTGCACCATTTCGGCTGATGTGGCGGGTGGCGCGATCATAGCCGCAACGGGGGGCCAAGTCTCAAGCGCCCGCGCTCAACGTTGCGCTCGCCGCTCCCGCAACAGGCCCTCCTGCGCCACTGAGGCGGCGAGCGTGCCGTCGCGCGTGAAGATGAGGCCGCGCGAAAAACCGCGGGCGCCGGCAAGGCTCGGACTGTCCTGGGCATAGAGCAGCCAGTCGTCGGCGCGGCAGGCTCGGTGGAACCAGAGCGCGTGATCGAGGCTCGCCGCCATGATGTTGCGATCGAAGACCGAGAGTCCGTGCGGGGCGAGCGCCGAATCGATCAAGGTCATGTCCGACGCATAGGCGAGCACGCATTGATGGATTGCGGGATCGTCGGGCAGTTGCCCGGTGGCGCGTATCCACACGTGGAAGCGGCCGTCCGGAACCGGCGTGCCGAGATAGCGGGAGGATTCGACGGGGCGCAGCTCGATCGGACGCTCGCGCTCGTAATAGCGCCGCACCGCCTCCGGCAGGAGCGGCAGCACGCGCGCGCGAAACTCGCTTTCGTTCGGCAGCTCCTCGGGCTTGGGCACGTCCGGCATCTTGGCTTGATGCGAGAGGCCCCCTTCCGCGCGATGAAACGAGACCCCCATCGAAAAGATCGCCTGGCCGTGCTGGATCGCGATCACCCGGCGGGTTGCGAAGCTGTTGCCGTCGCGGATGCGATCGACCTCGTAGATGATCGGCACCTTTGGATCGCCGGGAAGCAGGAAATAGGCATGCAGCGAATGCGGCAGACGCTCCGTGGTGTCGACCGTGCGGCAGGCTGCGACCAGGGCCTGGCCGACAACCTGCCCGCCGTACACGCGCTGCCAGCTCGCCTGAGGCGAGCGGCCCCGGAACAGGTTGACCTCCAGCGGCTCGAGGTCGAGGACGGCGAGGAGCTCTTGCACGGCGCTGGAC
>Ga0126381_100005018_pt1 | contig 14488 bp, 14 predicted proteins | sample PanSoiMetPlot_28_FD_96465 | JGI IMG/M metagenome (GOLD analysis project Ga0126381, IMG submission 96465) | Tropical forest soil microbial communities from Panama - MetaG Plot_28 | ecosystem: Environmental > Terrestrial > Soil > Tropical forest > Bulk soil | place: Panama | collected 2016-02-17
CAGGGAAACATGGGAGAGTCACAACAACAAAAGCGCGAGTCGATCGAGAGGATAACCGCCGGCTACGAGCCAAGCTTTCGCAAGCTCTTTCGTCTCGCGCACCTCAGCAATCCAGACGAAAGCTTTCGCAATATCGTACGTGCATGATCCTCGACAGGTTTGCCGTAGAACTGTTTTTGGCGGGCGCCTCAGTTCGGAGATTTCCGATTCGGCATTTCTCATCTCATTATGCGGAGCTTAAAAGTAACGACGCTTATGATATGGTCGACTTTTCGTCGTGCTGACGTCGACCTACACTAGAGCTTCAGCGAATTTTGTGAGGTGTCACAAATTTCACTATCGATTCACCGCACTCTGACCTAATCTTAATATTTCCGTCCTATAGTTTCGCCTTGCCAGGAACTTCGTCTAGAACATCACCCGATGCCGCGGGTAGGCGGCGGGCAGCAATTTAGGTTTGCCGCGCGTGATGGCAAGTGCTCCATACAAAATCCACAGACCCTCGTGGAGTATCAAGAGAAAAGCCCGCTAAGTCGGAATGGCGAAGCCTTGGCCAAGAGCAGCCTTCTTCAAGCCGACTCACACGACACATAAGTTTCACCCCGCCAACCAGAGATTGACCATTGCTCCACGTCACCAGTCAGCTCTACAAAGAGTCACAGCTGTCTATCTGTGCGGTGAAGCCCTTGCCTTCCATCCAGCCCCGCAATTGGTATGCCGTCTACACTGCCTCGAACAAAGAAAAACGTGTAGAGCATTATCTGCGGATGAAAGATATCGATGTCTTTTTGCCTCTCTACTCGGTCACGAAACGCTGGAAGAATCGCATGACGATGAAAGTTGAGTTGCCGCTCTTCACGGGCTACGTATTTGTGAGGATCGCGCCGGCGGAGCGCGTGCGCGTTCTCGAAGCGCCGGCTGTCGTTTCCCTTGTGGGGAATGGCCGAGAAGCCCTGGCTTTGCCGGAGGCAGAGATCGACACCCTTAGAACGGGTCTGCGGCTTCGTAAGGTCGATCCGTATCCTTATCTAAAAGTCGGAAAGAGGGCGCGGATCCGGTCCGGTGCTCTGGCGGGCTTGGAAGGCGTCATCGTACGCAAAGACGAGCGGCTGCAAGTCATAGTGAGCATTGACGCAATCATGCGAAGCTTTGCCGTTCATGTGCACGCTGACGAGCTGGAGCTCTGCGGGTAAAACCCGAACTCCTTCTGAAGTTTTCTAGACCGAGAATCATCGGACGAACTATGAACTTGAACGAACCAAAAGACGCAAACTCAAGTCTCGTCCCGCGCGGATATGTCGCACGGCCTTCGTATCTTGCAAGAAGCGTGAGAGAACCGCGAGAACGTGACGAGGTGTCATTACGCGAGCTTTGGCAGATCCTGTTGAAGCGAAGAGGCATATTCCTCGGTTGTCTCGGCGTGGCTATACTGTGTGCGCTGGTCATCTCGCTTGTTCTGCCAAGTCGATACGAGGGGATTGTGCGGCTGAGCCTGGACTTCGAAGCGGGCGGAGGCTCTGAACTCGACGCTTTAGCAAGGGCCGGCGGAGTTGATTCGGAAACCAAGCTGCAGACGCAGGTAAACATCCTGCAAACGGACGCTTTGGCGTGGGATGTGATCGAGCGTCTGCGTCTCGACCAGCGCAACGAGACAGTTCCGCGAAAATTCGTAATCGGCCCGCCTGTATGCATGAGCGGCCCAAGCCAGTCGCTGGAAGCCATCAGCCCGGAGTGTAAGAAAAAACTGCTGGATGAATTCCACGACCGATTACATGTCCAGTCGGTGCCAAAAACCGAGATCGTGGAAATACGCTTCCGGTGCAGGTCGAGAGAGTTGGCTGCACTCGTCGCGAACACGCTCGCCGACACCTATGTCGACAAAAGCTTTCAAACCAAGTACCAGGCTGCTGTACGTCCGACCAAATGGCTTTCCGAGCAGTTGGATGACGTCAAGAAGGACGCTGAAGCTGCGGAAGAAAAATTCATCGCCTATCAGAAACAGGCAGGAGTCATCGGCACGGATGAGAACCACAATGTTTTGATTGAGCGGTTGAACGCGATCAACCAGCAGCTTGTGGTAGCGGAAGCCAATCGTATCGTTCACGAAGCCAGTTACCGTGTTGCCATGAGCGGCGACCCAGAGTCACTCGTTCAAATTACTCCCGGCAGCTTACTGCAGGTGCTGCACACCGAAGAGGCCGGCCTCAAGAACCAGTACGCCCAGTTGAGTGAAAAGTATGGGGAGGCATACCCGAAGGTTCGGGAGGTGAAAGCGCAACTGGACAAAGCAGCAGAATCGACGCAACTGGAACTCGATCGCACCAGAGAAAAGATTAAGAGTGAATACGAAGCGGCCCAGAAAAGCGAGGCGTTGCTGCGCGACGAATTCGATAAGCAGAAGCTGGAAGCGTATACCCAAAACGAGTCCGCGATTCAGGTTGCCTTGCTCAAACGCGATGTGGATGCATCCCGGGAGCTGTATGAACAACTTGTGAAACGACTGAAAGAGGCCGGCATCGTCGCCGGTCTTAAAGCGACCACCGTCATGGTCATTGATCCGGCAGGGATTCCTGTCAGCCCGGTCGAGCCGCGTCCGACTCTCAACCTCGCTATTGGCGTCATGATGGGCTCACTGCTAGGGCTGGCCCTCAGCTTCCTCCGGGAAAACTTGGACACTACGATTGCAACGCCCAATGACGTGGCGGACATTGGATCGCTTCCGGCGCTGGGCATAGTGCCTCGTCTGAGCGACGGCAATGGCGCTCGATGGGCCCTGCCCCACCTGACGAGAAAGCTGCAGCGGGTTGTGGCCCTGGAACGGCCGGAGAGCATGATTGCTGATGCTTACAGGTCGCTGCGCACTGCCGTCCTCCTGGCCAATGCGGAGGCTCCGCCGAAAGTGCTTTTGATCACAAGTCCGTTGCCGCGCGAGGGTAAGTCGACGACAAGCGTAAATAGCGCGGTCGTGTTCGCGCAAAAGAACCAGCGCGTGCTTTTAGTTGACGGAGATATGCGCCGGGGCGACATACATCGCCTGTTGAATCTTTCGCCCAACGGGGGACTAAGCTCTGCTCTCACCGGCGAGCCCTTGGAGAAGTTCTATTTGCATCATCCTGATTTGCCCAATTTGACGGTGCTGCCGGCCGGCAATCGGCCGCCCCAGGTTCCTGATTTGCTCGATTCGCCGCGGATGCGCGAGCTGGTTTCCGCCTGGCGCCAGGATTTTGACCAAGTCATTATCGACGCTCCCCCGGTGATCGGTCTCAGCGACGCCGTCATCCTTGCTACGATGGCCGATCTGATCGTGCTGGTGCTCCGCGCTCAACAGAGCCGCCGCCAAGATTTGCTTCGTGCTCAAGAGATACTGGCTAGCGTAGATGCCAACGTGGCGGGTGCGATCATTAATGATTTCGACTTGAAAGCCCATGGATACTATGGGTATTACGGCGACAGCCCCTCTCTTTACGCCCAATACTTCAGCGAGAACGGGAGGCGCAGCAAAAATGCGCGCTAGGATTATTGCTCAACTGTTTGTCCTCCTGCTCCCCACCGTTGTCCCACGGGCGCAGATGAGGGAGTCCGGCAGGGTGCAGACCCAAGCCGTTCAGCCACAAACCGGACAGGTTGCCGTAGCGGAAACATCGCTTGCCCGAGATTCCTTTTCTACCGGCGTGACTGGCATGCGCGTCGCGCTAGGTCCTGGAGATTTGTTGGAGGTTACCGTTTTCGACACCCCTGAGCTGGCGCAAAGGGCTCGCGTGAACAGCGACGGTAAGATCACAATGCCGCTGATCGGCGAAGTCACGGCTCGTGGCTTATCGCCCAATGAACTCGAAAACGCGATCCGCGGCAAACTCATGGAGGGCCGCTTCGTCAAGGATCCGCAAGTCTCCGTTTTCGTGGCAGAGTACGCCGGGCAAACGGCGTTTATCACGGGCGAAGTCAACAAACCGGGTTCTTATGCATTGCTTCGCTCGCACCGTTTGCGCGATCTCATTTCCATCGCCGGCGGATTGACTCCCAGGGCAGGGAATGAGGTAACCATCGCTCGTGAAGGGAGCGCACAGCCGATCCGCGCGAATTTGAATGACGCGGATGAGAACCAAAGCAATCCTGAAGTCATGCCTGGAGACAATGTCACCGTTGCCCAGAGCGGCATTGTCTATGTGCTGGGCGACGTCGAACGGCCAGGCGGCTTCATCATCGACCGCCGGTCTTCGCTTAGCGTCATGCAGGCACTAGCGTTGGCCGAGGGGATTAAGTCCTCGGCTTCGATTAAAAATGCCCACCTGATCCGTACGACTGATGAGAAGAAGCAAGACATTCCTCTGAATCTAAAACTGATTTTGCAATCGAAGCGTCCTGACCCGCTGCTCCAGGCAGGAGATATCATTTTCATTCCAGGAAGCCTGACCCGCGGGATGGGCCGGCGCACGATCGACACAATTCTTGCGACTGCAAGCGGAGTCGCCATTTATTCCCGTCCCTAAACGACGTCAAGGCAGCATCCTTCCATGTCCATCTCTCTTTCTACGCGCACGTTAGGTCTGACTACGCCCCTGGCTATCACCGACCGCAAGATCCGCATCGCCATCGTAGGATGCGGGCGAATTTCGAAAAGCCATTTTTCGTCCATCACGGCCCATGCGGGCGATATCGAACTGGTGGGAGTATGTGACACCGATCCGCAACGTCTAACCGAGGCCGCTAGTGCGCACGGATCGCCCGGATATCACACGCTGGCCGACTTGTTATCCGGGTCGGGGCCCGACCTTGTGGTGCTGGCCACGCCCAGCGGACTGCACGCGCGCCAGGCGATTGAGGCTGCGAAAGCCGGATGTCACGTTGTCACCGAAAAACCGATGGCTACACGCTGGCGGGACGGGCGCGAAATGGTTGACGTTTTCGACCGGGCGGGATTAAGACTCTTTGTCGTCAAACAAAACAGGAAGAATCGTACTCTGCAACTGCTAAAGCGGGCTGTGGAGAAGCGTCGATTCGGCCGAATCTACATGGTCTCCGTTAACGTGTTTTGGAATCGTCCCCAAGATTATTACGACAGTGAGGGCTGGCGCGGGAAATGGGAGTTTGACGGAGGCGCTCTCATGAATCAAGCGAGTCACTATGTAGATCTTCTGGATTGGATCGTTGGCCCCGTGGAGAGCGTTCAAGCGTATGTTGCCACTCTCGCGCGCGACATCGAAGTCGAGGATACAGGAGTAGTCGGGGTCAAATGGCGCTCCGGGGCTCTAGGCTCACTCAACGTTACGATGCTGACTTTCGGAAAGAACTTGGAGGGATCCATCACTATCCTCGGTGAGCGGGGCACGGTACGGGTAGGCGGTGTTGCAGTAAACGAGATGCAACACTGGGAATTTGACTCTACCGATCCTGATGATGAACTCGCACGCGCAAGCAGTTATGCAAGCCAGTCGGTGTACGGGGCGGGTCACGCGCTTTATTACGAGAACGTGATTGACGTTTTGCGGGGCATCTGCGAGCCAGACACCGATGGCCGCGAGGGGCTGCGCTCCCTGGAGTTGATGAGCGCTATGTACATCTCGGCGCGAGATGGATCTCGGATCTCACTTCCCCTGGAACACTAGAGCGCATTCTCAGCTGCCCCATCGCAAGCTCTGGTGTCTAAAGGACCGTCTTAAATCTCGGGCTTCAGCTTGCTTACCGAAATCCTGGAGACAAATCAATATGGTGAATTCGACGCGACTCTCGCGAAAAGCCCTTACTATCGCGGTGCTGTCTTTGGCAACCCTGGCGCACGGCCAGGTGACCACCGCGTTCGGTAGAACCGGAGTGGTGATCGCTACCACAGGGGATTACACTGCTGATCAAGTGTCCAACGCGGTCGATACAACCAAAGCATACGAAAACCCCAATTGGCTCTCCAGCCTGGCATGGGGAAAGATCACGGGAGCGCCTATTGTCACTCCCGACCCCAGCAATTTAGGCGTTGGCATAAACGCATTTGCCAGCAATGCAACCGGGGGTTCTAATACAGCTCTCGGAAGCGGAGCGATGCAACTGAACACCAGTGGCGGCAATAACGTCGCGGCAGGCGCCTTCGCTCTGTACAACAACGAGGCAGGGAATAGCGACACGGCGGTTGGGCATGCAGCTCTATACTTCAACACCAGCGGTAGCGCCAACACGGCAGTCGGCGACAATTCACTTTTGCAAAACACCACGGGCGAATCCAACACAGCCGTAGGATATTCTGCCGGACACAATATTACGGAGGGAATCGGCAACACCGCGGTCGGGGACAGCGCATTGAATGCCGTAACCACCGGGACCGATAATACTGCCGTCGGACACAGAGCCATCTTCAGCGGCACAGGAAAAAGAAACACGTCAGTTGGCAAGGACAGCCAGGGCTGCGGCGCTGCTTCCTTTGACGACACCAGCATCGGACACGACGCTATGGCCGGTCTCGACTGGGAAAACTATCAGACCGACACATTCATCTGCAATAACTTTACGGGCAGCGGGAATACCGCATTGGGCCGGTCATCACTCGTAGGGCTTACCACTGGTAACAACAATACGGTCGCGGGAATGCTTGCGGGTGGATCATTTTCGAGCGGCAGCAATAACGTCGCTGTGGGCTTCCTGGCGGGTGTCACGGCAACGGATGCGAATCGGAATATTTCCGGGTCTAATAATACGTGGATCGGATACAGCTCTGGCCCGGGAACCACCACACAACTCACCAACTCAACCGCCATTGGTTCCAATGCCCTAGTGTCAGTCAGCAATGCCCTGGTGCTTGGCGGAACCGGGCAATTTGCTGTCAAGGTCGGTATAGGCACGACAACTCCAGCGAACGTATTCACTATTGGCCAGGGAGCCGGCCCGGCTATCAGCGACGGTTGGACTACCTATAGCTCGGGGCGGTGGAAAACCAACATCCACGTTCTCCACGGGGCCCTCGAGAAAGTTAGAGAACTCCGCGGCGTTTCCTACAACCTCAAGGGGACACACCGGCGCGAAATCGGTGTGGTTGCCGAAGAGGTTGGCGCCGTTGTTCCCGAGGTGGTTACATGGAGCGCGGACGGCAAGAAGGCTGAAGGCGTCGATTATAGCCGTCTGACCGCACTGCTGATTGAAGCCACTAAGGCACAGCAGGCACTCATCGAACAGCAGCAGCGACAGATTAAGGACCAGGAGATGCAGATTGTCCAGCTCACCTCGCAAGTGAAGGAAATACAAGCGGTCCTGGAAACATCCAAAGTAGTCGGCTCGGAGTCGCACACGGCGAGGTTTCGCCAATAAGCCCCACCCGAAACTGTAGAAGCCCAGCCTGTCTGAACCTGGCCCTTCAGGTCACACAGTTCTCAAAAGCGACGACTGGAGAATCCATGTCAGCACCGCAACCTTCACTTTCGTATTTCGCGCACGAAACTGCGATCATCGACCCCGGGGCAAAGATCGGCTCGGGAACCAGAGTCTGGCACTGGGCTCACATTGGCGCGACGGCGGAAATCGGCGCAAATTGCTCCTTCGGGCAGAACGTGTATATAGGCAAGGCCAAGATCGGCAACAACGTGAAGATCCAGAACAATGTTTTGGTCTGTGACGCGGTGGTATTGGAAGATAACGTGTTCTGCGGACCTAATGTGGGCTTCACCAACGTGATCAACCCCCGCAGCCACATCGTTCGCAAGCACGAATTCAAGCTAACCTTGGTGAAGCAAGGGGCTTCCATCGGGGCCAATGCCGTCCTGATCTGTGGCGTTGAGGTAGGATGCTACGCCATGATTGGCGCCGGAGCGGTGATTACCCGGCATGTGCCTGACTATGCCCTTGTCGTGGGTAATCCCGGTCGAAGGATTGGATGGATTTGCCAGTGTGGCATTCGCCTGGAAGTTTCCCAGGACCGAGCTCATTGCCGCTCCTGTGACTCCACTTACCAGATCGTCGACGGTTGCCTGAGGCCTGAATGACGACCGCAGACTTCAAGGGCCGCTTGTCGAAGCGGGAGGCGTTCTGGATTATCTTGGCGACCGGAATTCTGATCAGGGTGCTGTTCTTTCTATGGGTGGCAGATAAGCCGCTCATGAGCGACGCCGTTAACTACAACGGTATGTCCAGCAAGTTGCTGAGCGGCGAAACCTTCGTGCCCTATTGGCCGCCGGGTCTGCCGCTTTACCTCGCGATTGTGCACTGGTTGTTTGGCCCAACCGTTATTGCCGCACGTCTGGCGATGCTTGTATTTTATGTCGGCACGAGCGTCTTTGTTTACCGTGCATCCGTGTTGATGACGGCCTCCCAAGCCGCAGGCAACATCGCCATAGGATGCCTGGCCTTTTTGCCAGCCTCAATCCACGGTTCGCTTGAGCCTCTGACCCAGGCGCCGGCCGGCATGTGCCTAAGCATCATTGCCTATTGCCTGATGCGTCTCGAATCCGCGCAATCCAGAGGCGACCTGTTGTTGCTGGCTGGTGCGGCGGCGTACCTGGCCCTGATTCGGCCCAGCAGTCTCCTATTGATCGGCGCGCTGCCGTTGTATCTCCTGTGGCGAACGCGAAAGTGGATGCCGGCTCTAGCGGTCTCTGCCATCGCTGTTGTAGTGGTTGGTTCGTGGGTTGGATACGTGTACGAAAAAACCGGTCGCGTAGTGAAGATCAACACCGCCAACTCAGCCAACTTTTATTTTGGGAACAACCCCTACACGCCTGTCTACCGAACCTGGTGGCTAGGAAGCCACCACTTGCCGCCGGAGGCGCCTGCCGCGTTCGTGGAGCAGACAGACCGGATCATGGAACTCGATGTTGCGGCGCAGGAATCCGAGTTTTCCAGGATCGCAACGGAACACATTCGCCGTCGCCCGGACCTCTTCCTGTTGCGCACCCTGAACCGAATCTGCGTATACTTCGCTTTTGACACCTATACTGGAGCCTTCCTGATCGGGAACTACGGGGTATCCAGGTTCATCGGCCTGGCTGCAATGGGGGCGGACGCTTTCATCTATATCCTCATCGCTGTTGGATCGATCCTATCTTTCGCCCTGCCGCGCTCCCGAGAGGCCTCAAGGATGGCCTTCCTGCTGCTGGGCATGATGCTCCTCTATGCGCTGCCCTATTTCTTCGCATTTTCACATCCCAACTACCACTACCCGATCGAGCCCCTTCTGATGATTTTGTCCTCTGGCCTTTTCGTTCACGTCCTCCAGGAAAAACGAGCAGCGGTTCGGAACCTCGTGGCGCAAGGGAGAGTCCCGATGGTGGCTGCCCTTGTGATTTTCGCGTTCATTCAGGTTGAGTTCTTTTCGATCGTGATGTTACACCGCGTAGCTGTTTGAGCTTCAGTCGTCGAGTGGCTGGCCACTGAAAAACATTTCACCAAGACATTACATTCCCTTGAGGGCTTTAAAGACCGTTCGTTTTGCGGCACGTAAGGTACGGCCGGAAGCCCTGCCTTCCAACACATTTCTTTTGCTCCCATGCAAGCATTCGCTGAACCAGCTTCGGTAGCCGTTGCCGGTAGGTTATCCAGCCTCCCGCTTTGCGTTGACCTGGACAACTCTCTCGTGGCTACGGATTTGCTTTGGGAATCGCTTCTGGCGGGGGTCAAGCGGAATCCGATCGTTCTACTTCTCGTCCCATTCTGGCTGATGCGAGGCCGGGCCTATTTGAAGGCGCGTCTCGCGCAACGCGCGGAACTTCGCGTGGATCTGTTGCCCTACCGGGAGGATGTTATTGGCTACCTGCGGCAGGAGAAGGAATCCGGGAGGAGCGTTTGGCTTGTCACCGCGTGCGATCGCGAGTTGGCCAGTCGTGTCGCCGCGTATCTAGGCGTATTTGACGAAGTGATCGCCAGCGATGGCATGCGCAACCTGAAAGGCGCAGTGAAAGCGGATTTACTCGAACGGGAATTCGGCCTCGGTGGTTTCTCCTACATGGGGGATAGCCGTAGCGACATGGCAGTCTGGCGCAGAGCAGCATCGGCCTTGGTGATAAGCGAATCGGATTCGCTGGTGAGACAAGCAGCTCAAGTAACCCATCTGGAAAAGCGTTTTACGGTTCATCGAGCCAGGCCCAAGGACATCGTGCGAGCTCTGCGGCTGCGCCACTGGTCGAAGAATGCGCTGCTGTTTCTTCCCATGCTGCTGGCGCACAAGTTTCAGGTTATATCGTTAGTGCGCGAGGCGACAGCGTTTGTCTGCTTTGGCCTCGCGGCCTCGAGCATATACGTGTTGAACGACTTGTTGGATGTGCAGTCCGATCGGCAGCATCCTTGGAAGTCAGCCCGGCCGTTGGCTGCCGGATGCCTATCGATACGCGCCGCGATGTTTCTTTCCGCCTTCCTGGGGTTGGGCTCTATCATCAGTGGCGGGGCCCTGCTCGGCGCAACCGCGAGCCTTCTTTTGGCCGGTTATTGCGCCTTGTCCATATCCTATTGTCTGTTTTTCAAGCTCATCCCCCTTACGGACGTCTTCATTCTGGCAAGCTTCTACACTTTCCGCATTCTCACAGGTGGGTTGATCGCTTCGGTGCGCCTGTCGGCATGGTTCATGGCGTTCTCCAGCCTCTTCTTCTTCAGCCTGGCCTTGGCGAAGCGCTATTCCGAATTAGTACACGCACAGGAACTGGTGCGCTCCGGCAATTCCGGACGCGGCTATCTCACGGGAGATCACGCCTTGCTTAGCGAATTAGGGGTGGGAAGCGCGTTCGCAGCTATTGTCATCTTTTGCCTGTATACGCAAAGCCCCGATGTCCTGGCTCTTTACGGGCGCCCGTCATTCTTGTTAATGGTGGCTCCGCTTCTGCTGTTTTGGACCGCCCGTCTGTGGCTGAAGGCCCACCGCGGCCAATTGGATGAAGATCCGATTTTTCTGGCAATGAAGGACCCGGCAAGTTACTGGGTCGGTCTCGCGATCGTTCTATTGATTGCCCTGGGGACCATGCGATGAATTCCTCGGCGTATCAGTCCTGGGGCCGGTATCCGCTGGCGCGTGCAGCCTATGTGTCCAAACCGACATGGCTGGACGAAATCCCGCGCGCTCTTCTGCGTCCCGAACCGTCGCTTGCTTATGGGCTGGGCCGAAGCTATGGCGATGTATGTCTCAATGACCGCGGTCACATCGTGGACATGTCCGGGCTGAACCGCGTCATAGCCTTGGACGCGGAAACCGGGAGCGTTCGTTGCGAGGCGGGCGTGAGTTTTGCCGATCTGTTGCGTGTGATCTTACCCAAAGGCTGGTTTCTGCCGGTCACCCCGGGAACGAAATTTGTGACAGTGGGCGGAGCGATCGCCAATGATGTGCACGGCAAAAACCACCACTGCGCCGGCACGTTCGGCTGCCATGTGAAGGCGATCGAACTCCTGCGTTCCGACGGTAACCTATTCAGCTGCTCCCCGAAGCAGAACCCAGAGTTATTTTCCGCAACCATCGGCGGCCTGGGATTGACGGGGATCGTGTTGTCTGCCGAGTTTCAACTACGGCGCATCTCCTCGACTTTCATCGATGTTGAATCCATCCCTTTTCGCGGCTTGTCTGAGTTTCTCGCGCTCACTAGCGTAAGCGATGCAGCAGGCTTTGAATACACCGTGGCATGGATGGACTGTTTGGCGCCGGAGCCGCGCGGAATCTTTTATCGGGGTAATCACACGCAGGAAAATGATTTGGGTGTTGCTGAGCGCATTTGCGGAACAGGACCCAAGGTGTTTTTTCCTCTGCCCGGCTTCATCTTGAATCCGTTGACGATCCGGTGTTTGAACGGCGTGTACTATAGGATGAAGACGTTGGGCAAGAGACAGACGAGAGTGCATTACGACTCTTTCTTCTATCCGCTCGACTCCATACAGCAATGGAATCTGATCTATGGCAAGCGCGGGTTCTTGCAATACCAGTGTGTTATCCCAGAAGAAAACTCGAGTGCCCTGGAACAGATTCTCCGTCGAACCGCCGAATCGCATGAAGGGTCATTCCTAAGTGTGATCAAACGGTTCGGACCGCAAAAGTCACCGGCTCTGCTTTCCTTTCCCCGCCCCGGCATTACGCTAGCACTGGATTTTCCATTCCATGGAGCGAAGACACTGAGACTCTTCGAGGCCTTCGACCGCATCGTGCTAGACGGGGGCGGCGCCCTCTATCCTGCCAAAGACGCTCGAATGGGCCCGGATGTCTTCCGAGCCTCCTACCCGGACCTTGATCGCTTCTGCCGCCACCTCGATCCTAAGTTTTCGTCCGGCTTTTGGCGGCGGGTCGGCCGGTCCTGAATGCGCCTTGTGATTTTGGGAGGGACATCGAAGATCGCGGGAGAGGTTGCCCGTCTTGCCGCGTGCCATCACAGCCGGATCCTTTTAGTGGGCCGCCGGTGGGAACGCCTAGAACACGTCTCCGGAGATCTTCTGGCTCGCGGCGCCCAAAGCACGGACTGGATAGTTGCTGATCTGGCCGACCCAACATGTCATAGGAGCGTAGTGGCCGAGGCAGAGTCAAAACTGCCTGACTTTGATACTGTCCTGTTCTCATATGGAACCTTGGCACAAAACGAACGCGCCGAATCCGAAGTGGAATACGCATTGGCCGAGATCGGGACGAATTTCACCAGCACCGTATCGTTGCTGACTCTGCTTGCGCCGCACTTTGAGCAGCGCAAAGCCGGATGCGTGATCGTCATTTCATCCGTGGCCGGTGAACGGGGACGGCGCTCCAATTACATCTACGGGTCCGCCAAAGGCGGGCTCAGTATCTTCCTACAGGGCTATCGTGCACGCTTGTTCCGTTCTGGAGTGCGGGTGCTCACGGTCAAGCCGGGACCAGTCCACACACCGATGACGGCCCACTTGCCCCCAAGCCGCTTGTTCGCCTCCGCTGCGGCAGTAGGTCAGCGAATCTATCGTGAAATGACGGCCGGCTCTCAGGATGTGCTCTATGCTCCGCGTTACTGGCGATACGTGATGACTGGAATTCGTGGAGTCCCGGAATGGCTAGCCAAGCGGCTAAGTTTTTGATGGAGGTGAGGTTGGCGGATGCGACCACACAAAGCAGCTGCAATTCGTACTTCACCAATCCCAACAAAGCAACCCGCGACCATGCCATCGAGACGACTGCAAGGCCGTCACTGTCTACGGCGGAAAGCCGGCGAAGGCGCGCGCCGTGGGGCTTCGTGTGGCTGAGACCTCGGTTTGTCGCGCCTGATCGAGCCCCGAAGGAAGCCAAAAATGGAATTCGTTGACCTGAAGGCTCAGTACGCGATTTTGAAAACTACGATCGACGAACGCATTCATGCGGTCATCGCGCATGGCCAATTCATCATGGGTCCGGAGGTGACGGAGCTCGAGGAAAAACTGGCGGCACGTACCGGGAGCCGGTTTTGCGTTGGGTGCGCAAGTGGAACGGATGCTCTCCTGATTGCATTAATGGCGCTCGGCGTTGGTCCGGGCGACGAGGTCATAACCACTCCTTTTACTTTTGTAGCTACGGCGGAGACCATCGCGCTGCTCAGCGCTCGGCCGGTTTTTGTGGATATCGATCCGCGTTCTTATAACCTCGATCCGAAACTGCTGGAGCTGGCAATCACGCCGCACACCAGGGCCATCCTGCCGGTTTCCCTGTTCGGACAATGCGCGGATCTGGACGCCATCAATGCCGTGGCTTCCGAGCGCGGCATTCCCGTCGTCGAGGATGCCGCGCAGAGCTTTGGCGCGACCTATAAAGGCCAGCCGTCGTGCAATCTTTCCACCATCGCGTGCACGAGCTTTTTTCCCTCGAAGCCTCTCGGCTGTTATGGCGATGGGGGAGCCTGTTTTACTAATGACGAGGAGTTAGCGGCGCGCATGCGACAGATCCGCGTCCATGGGCAAGATCGCAGGTATCACCACCCGTTGGTCGGCATCAATGGGCGCCTGGATACCATCCAGGCGGCGGTGCTGCTGGCCAAGCTCGAAATCTTTGACGTCGAAATCGCAACACGGGTTCGCGTGGGCAGGGCATATAGCGAATGGTTGCGCGACGCCGTGCTGACGCCGTACATAGAGCCCCACAACACCTCAGTATACGGCCAGTACACGATCCAGGTTGACGACCGGCAGGCATTCCAGGAGGAGTTGGCAGCCGGCAGCATTCCCACCGCTGTTCACTATCCCATCCCGCTCCACTTGCAGCCGGCGTTTTTCATTCCCGGATTAGGGCGTGGTTGCTTCCCCAATGCCGAAGCAGCAGCCGAGCGCGTTGTCAGTCTTCCCATGCACCCTTATCTGAGCGACGCTGACCAGCAGGGGATTGTTGAGGCAGTTCGCCGGGCAGCCGCGTTGGGCGCGACCGCGCCGCGATAAAACCGAAAAATGCAACGCAAGCTCCGCCAGCGTGCGGAGCAGAACAGATTATGAGCACGTCGATTTCTTGCCTGCGTACATTGCCCTTCGTTTCCTCGAACCAATAAGGAATACGGAAGAACATGACTCAAGTTTCCTACTACAACGAGTTCGCAACCAGGTATCGCTCTCAAATTCTGGCGGCCCC
>Ga0126381_100005019_pt1 | contig 14485 bp, 8 predicted proteins | sample PanSoiMetPlot_28_FD_96465 | JGI IMG/M metagenome (GOLD analysis project Ga0126381, IMG submission 96465) | Tropical forest soil microbial communities from Panama - MetaG Plot_28 | ecosystem: Environmental > Terrestrial > Soil > Tropical forest > Bulk soil | place: Panama | collected 2016-02-17
TTCGGTCGGGTTGCACCGAATGAGTCGCACAAAAGTGGTGCCGCTTTGGGTTCCAAAACCCAGTGGTTCAGTAACATACGCTTGAAGACCGGCCGGAATTATGGGAGGGTGAAGTAAGCTCTCTTGTATTCGTACGACAATTGGCATGCGCCGTCCGGGAATTCGCGGGACATGGAAGACCCGGTGATGTATTCTCGGCAAAAATAGGTACGCAGCAAAAGGCCGGGGTAATGCGCGATCTGCCCCATGGACGCCCGCGCTATTTGACGTATTTTCGCGCGGCCAGGAACTTTCACCGGAACTCAGCGACTGTCAGGGAGAATGCGGCAAGCCGGTGAGGATGCAGGAGCGCGGCAGCAGATGGATTCACGCGAAGCCAGGCAGCTGAATCGGGAAGGGGAGGGTGCCTCCCCGTCCCTATGGTCTTCGCTTTCGGTACTTGCCGTCGCCATGGCCGCCGGCGGCATACTTGCCCGCCTCGAGGCCGGACCGCGATTTGATTGGCTGTTGCTGATGACCGCAATGGGCCTGACGGCCGCGGTGCTGATGCGAGTGCTGGCTGACAACGCGGCCGAGCGCGAAGCCCAGGCTCGATACGCGGGCGATCCCCTGAGAGACATGCTGGACTCCGCGGGAACGATGGTTCTCTCCATCGGCCTCGACGGCAAGCTGCGTTACATGAATCCTGCTGCTGAGCGACTGCTTGGCTATCATGCCTCGGAGCTCGTTGAGCAGGAGGGCGTGGACAAGCTGCTGGCAAACGGCGAAGAAGACCGGCTGGTCTCCGAGATGCGACGCATGTACAACATCAACAAGCCGGCGTCGGGAATCTCCCAGGGTAATTTGACGACATTCGCCGAAGTCGTTCAAACACTCGCTCCCAGCCAGGTGCCCAGCTTCGAAACTCATCTGCAGCGTAAGGACGGGTCTCTGTTCCCGGTCCGGCTGCACATCTCGACGTTGCGCAACCGCGACGGCTTGCCGATCGGGCTGGTCGCGGTCGGGCTCGACCAGTCGGCTTCGACGGGGCAGGGTTCCGGTGCCCGCATTCCGCGCGATCGTTACCGAGATCTGTTCGAGAACTCGAGCGAAATGATTGCGACGCTCGATATGTCCGGCAAGTTCCTTTACGCGAATCCGGCGTGGCGACAAACCTTCCGGCTCGACCGGAATGTCTCGCTCGAGAACGAGTCCTTTGCCGATGTTTTCGGGCCGAGTTGCCGTAACGAGGCCTCGGCGCTTTTGAAAAAGACGCTGGATGGAATAACTATTGATCGGGCCCCGCTGCGCACCGAGACCGGGGACGGGCGTGTGCTCGACATCGAAATGAGCCTCCACCAGCGCCGCCGGGCCGGCAAGCCACTGGCTATTCAGTGTCTTTTGCACGACGTAACCCAGCAGAAACAGCGCGAGCACAGGCTTGCCCTGCAGCTCGTGGTCAGCCAGATCGTCGGCGAGAACATTTCAGCGGAGATCGCCACAAAGCGCGTCCTCGAAGCGCTGTGCATCTCTCAGGGCTGGGACGTCGCGGTGAAGTGGGACGTGAACCATGAGGAGAACCGCCTCGAGTTCAGCAACGCTTGGGGAGTGCAAGGCAACCCGGCTGAAGCGTTGATCCAGGAGAGCATGGCTCTCTCGATCACGCCGGGAGTCGGACTGGCGGGCCGCGCGTGGAAGGAGGGCCGGCTGGTGTGGGCTTCGGATCTTTCGACCCTGCCGGCCAGCCCGCGCGTTCAGTCGGCAATTCGCGCCAAGATGGTCTCCGGCTGGGCGGCTCCCGTGCAGGTAGGAAACCAGGTTCTCGCGGTCCTTGAGTTTTACTGCCAAATGCGACTTCGCGAAGATCGCGAGACGACTGCTGCCATGGAGACCGTGGCGGGCTCACTTGCGCAGATGCTTGCGAGAACACGGGAACGCGAGCGCGCAGAGGAGCTGAGCCGGCAGCAGGAGATCCTGCTCGGGTCTGTCGCCGATGGTATCTGCGGGGTGGACCGCAACGGACTGGTAAGGTTTGCCAATCCGGCAGCAGCGCGGCTGCTGGGAGCGCGACCGCAGAACCTGATCGGCAAGCCCGTGCACCAGCTGGTACACGGCTCTGCGCCGCCGGACAGAAGATGCGGCGAAGATTGCCCGTTGCGCCGAGCTTCAGGACAACGAAAATCCGTCGCCGGCGAGGGCACGATCTTCCGCAGCAACGGCACTGGTTTCCCGGCCGAGTTCTTCCTGAATCCAATTCTCGACCATGGAAGATTTTCGGGATCGGTGTTGAGCTTCCGCGACATCAGTCAGCGTTACGCGCTCGACCGCATGAAGGACGAGTTCGTTTCGACGGTGAGCCACGAACTCCGAACCCCGCTGACGTCAATTCGCGGTGCCCTGGGCTTGCTCTCGTCCGGCATGCTCGGCGTCATCAACGAAAAGGCGGCCAATCTGCTTCGAATCGCGCTAAGCAACTCTGAGCGTCTCGTCCGCCTCATCAACGACATCCTCGATCTCGAACGGACCCAGAGCGGTCGCGAGCCGCTCGTGTTCAAGCCGATACAACTGGGCGAGATCGTGCGACAGGCGATTGACGGCGTGCAGCCGATGGCCGACGAAGCCGGGGTACTGCTGATACACGACAAGACGCAGGTCGAGGTCACGGCAGATGCGGACCGCATGCTGCAGGTGATCACGAATCTGCTTTCGAATGCGATCAAATTCTCGCCGGCCAATTCTGCCATCTCCGTGATGCTGCGCTCGGGCGCGAGCGGTGTCACGCTTTCGGTGATCGACCAGGGCCGCGGCATCCCTGCCGACAAGCTTGAGGCCATCTTCGGACGCTTCCAGCAGGTCGATGCTTCGGACTCGCGCCAGAAAGGCGGCAGCGGCCTGGGACTTGCGATCTGCCGCGCAATCGTGCTGCAGCACAGCGGTCGAATCTGGGCGGAGCGGAACCCGGTTCGCGGATCGACCTTCAGAGTGTTTCTGCCTTACCAGCCGGCAGCCGCGCGGTCCGACGAGGGGGACGCCCGTCCTGCGGCAACCGGCGCGGTCCTGATTGCCGACACAAACGGCGCGACGCGACCGCTGATTGCCGATCAGCTCTCACGGTTCGGGTACCGGGTTGTGGAAGCGACAACGGTGGATCAGGCTGTTGCGGTCGCGCACGACGGCGTTTCCGCTATCGTGCTCGATACCACGATTGATGGGATTAACGGCTGGGAAATTCTGCCGATGCTCCGGCGAGAAAGCCCTGAGTCGCAGACGCCCGTGTTGCTCCTGGGAGTGGCGCATCCTCAGCGGCCGGAGAATCACCATCAGAAGGCCGACAGGCTGTTTCCGCGCCCGAGTGACGACGCACTGCTCGAAGAGCTAGTAAAAGCGCTTTGCGAGCCAGGAGAACAGGCGCGCGTCATGGTTGTCGAAGACGATCTCGATCTCGGAAAGGTGATCGGCGAAATCTTTGCACGTGAAAACATCGCGGTGCACGTGGCCCACACGCGCCAGGCTGCCCTTGATGAGTGCCTCAGCTTTCGGCCGCACATGATTGTGCTCGATATCGGCATGCCTGACGGCGACGGGTTCAACGTTGTCGACTGGTTGCGCCAGCACGAGGACTTGAATCGCGTGCCGCTGGTGGCCTACTCGGCACATGGCCTTACGCAAGCCGAACGCATGCAGCTGGTGCTGGGATTGAGTCATTTCCTGGCCAAGGCCAGCGTTGAGCAGGAACAGCTCGAAGCGCTCTTGCTTACAATGCTACGTAGTTCACAGGAAGTAGAACAGGCTGTGCCTGAAGTTTCAGCCGGTCAGGGTTCTTGAGATCTGTCCCGGGGAAGGTACTTAGATGCATCGCGTTCTTATCATTGACGATGAAGATGACATTCGCGAAGTAGCGGCGCTGAGCCTGGAAACAGTAGCCGGCTGGGAAGTGATGGTGGCCAGCTCAGGCGCGCAGGGACTGGCTCGCGCCGCAACGTATCAGCCGGAGGCGATTCTGCTCGACGTGATGATGCCTGGGATGGACGGGCCCGCAACGTTTCGAGAACTCCAGAAGAATCCTGCTACGGCGCATATTCCGGTTATGCTGCTCACCGCAAAGGTGCAGGCAACCGATCGCACACGCTTTGCGGGCCTTGGCGTCCGAGCCGTGCTGACGAAGCCCTTCGACCCGCTGACGTTGTCGCAGCAGGTCGCGGGTATCCTGGGCTGGAATTAGCGTCTGAATTGAGGCAGGCTGTGAGTGAAGCAAACGAATCTCTGCTCGCCAACGCAATGGACAGGCTCTGGGTAAAGTTCCTGCCGCAGATGGAAGAACGTGTCGCTAAGTTGGAGAAGGCAGCTGAAAGCCTGATGAGCGGCGCCCTTTCTGAGGAAGACCAGCGGCGGGCAAGCGCCGAGGCGCACAAGTTGGCAGGCGTTCTGGGCACCTTCGGGCTGCAGCAAGGAACGAAACTGGCCCGCGAGGCCGAAGAAGTCTATGCCGGCACTCTCGATCGAAGCCCTGCTGTTTCAGAACGTTTGACTCAGATTGCAGAGCAGCTGCGCGGGATGATTGCCGGCCGCAAGTAGACCGCCGGTCCGCAAAGGCCTTCAGGAAAAGCCTTCCGGCGATCTCAACAATTACACTTTGAACAGCGTGACTCGACAGGATACATCTGCGCGGCAACTCGACCTGAGTTTCGAGGAGCCGCAGAAAATACGTCGCATCTGGCCGGTGCGCGAGCTCGTGCAGCAGGTCTGCGAGCAGGTTGAGCAGGAGTACGGCGATATCTGGGTTGAGGGCGAGATCTCCAATTGCCGACCGGCGCCGTCGGGACACCTCTACTTCACATTGAAGGATGCGGAGGCGCAGCTGCCGGTTGTGATGTTCCGCCGTCAGGCGCTGCTGCTGCGCTTCAAGCCGGAAGATGGCCTTCATGTTCTGGTTCGCGGTCGCGTCAGCGTATACGCACAGCGCGGGCAGTTGCAGCTCGTTGGAGAGACGATTGAGCCGGTTGGCGTGGGTTCGCTGCAGCTTGCTTACGAACAGTTGAGGGAACGGCTCAAGGCCGAGGGGCTTTTCGCCGCCGCGCGCAAACGGCCGCTGCCTGCTTTTCCGCGCTCGGTGGGCATCGTGACGTCGCCCGGAGGCGCGGTTATCCGCGACTTTCTCAACATAGTGGGACGGCGCCACGCGGGATTGAATGTGTTGCTCTGCCCAGCCGCCGTGCAGGGCGAGATGGCCGCCTTCGAAGTGGAATCGGCGCTGGCGCAGTTGAACGCATCCGGCCTTGTGGATCTCATCGTCCTGGCACGCGGCGGAGGATCGCTCGAAGACCTGAGCGCCTTTAACAGCGAGCGCGTCGCCAGAGCGATTGTCGCATCACCTCTCCCTGTCGTTTCAGCCGTCGGGCACGAGACAGACTTCACGATTGCAGATTTTGTTGCAGATTTGCGGGCTCCCACGCCTTCAGCGGCGGCTGAGTTGATCACCGAGGCGCAGCACCGAGTCGCAGATCGCGTTGCAGCACAAGTCATCCGGCTCGAGCGTGCGACTCGGTTTCAACTGCTGCATGCCCGCCAGATGATGGACAGTGTGCCCATCGACCGCACGGAGAGGCGCATGACTACCATGCTGCACAGGCTGAGTCAGCGGCTCGATGAATTCGGGTTCCGAATGGAAGCGAGTATGAGCGGACTCGTAAGAACGCGCCAGCGCGAGGTGGCGGGGCTGGCAGCCGACGTTCTGCATCATGATCCGCGGCAGATGCTGGCACGCTCGCGGGAGCGCCTGAGCACCAGCCGGACAAGGCTGGAGCGCTCGCTTGAGCGCACGCTGCGAAGAACCGGCGCGCAGTTAGGATCCTTCGATGCGCGGTTGCGATCGCTTTCTCCGCTGGCTGTACTGGATCGCGGTTATGCGCTTGCAATCGGCGCCGATGGCACAGTGATTCGGTCAATCGATCAGGTTGCGAAAGGCGATCGCGTGAGAACTCGTTTGAGCGACGGGGAGTTTGGCAGCACCGTAGAGGATGTCACTAGAAAAAATGAGCGCGAGAAATGAGTCTATGAGTACAGGAGCCACACGAAAGCTGTTTGGCACGGATGGAATCCGGGGAATTGCGGGCGAGCCGCCTCTGGATCCACGAACGATTTACGCTGCGGCGCTGGCCCTGGGACATTCGCTTCGCGAGAAAGCCAAGCCCAGCGTGATCCTCGGCCGCGACACCCGAGAGTCGAGCCCATGGATCGCCGCTCTGTTGGCTGCGGGCCTGCGGGAAACCGGCGTGCGCATCGAGAGCGCCGGTGTGGTTCCAACGCCCGCAGTGGCCTTCCTGGCACGAACGCACGGCTTCGATGCCGGCGTGGTGATCTCCGCATCGCACAATCCGTGGCGTGACAACGGGATCAAGCTCTTCGGCGCAGATGGATTCAAGCTGCCCGATGCTGTGGAAGCAGCGATGGAAGAGGAAATCGTACGCTTCGCCGAGGACGCAACAGTTCCTGACATCGCTGCCCTGCAGCCGATCGCAGACAATTCCGCGCTGAAGTTGGACTACATTCAGTTTCTGATCGACGGCGTTCCGGGTCTAAGTCTGAACGGATTGCGCATCGTTGCGGATTGCGCCAATGGCGCGGCGTCCGCCGTAGCTCCGGACTTGTTTGCACGACTCGGCGCGGAGATACCCGATCAGTTCGCGCTGCTGAATGTCTCCCCTGATGGACGCAACATTAACGATGGATGCGGAGCATTGCATCCAGAGCGGGTGGCCGCTGAAGTTGAGAAGCGCGGAGCCGCGATCGGTCTCACGTTTGACGGCGATGCCGACCGATGCATGCTGGCCGGCGCCAGCGGCAACGTCATCAATGGCGATGCGATCCTGCTTATCGCGGCGCGAGACCTGCAGAAGCGCGGAATGTTGACAGGCAGCATTGTCGTTGCCACGACAATGTCGAACATGGGTCTGGAGACTGCACTCAAGCGTTCGGGAATTCGCATGCTGCGTGCGCCTGTGGGCGATCGCTACGTGCTCGAGCAGATGCAGCGGAATGATGCGGCACTGGGCGGCGAGCAATCAGGCCACATCCTGTTTCCGCATTTGGCAACAACCGGAGATGGGCTGTTGACTGCACTGGTCGTGCTTGACCTTGTTGCACGTACCGGAACAAGCATCGACGAACTGACGGCGGACCTTAAGGTCTTTCCTCAGGTGATCGTGAATGTAAGGGTTCGCGAGAAAAAGCCGCTTGAGTCCATTCCAGCTGTTGTCGAACGCATCCGCGCGGCAGAAGACGAACTCAAAGATTCGGGACGGGTGGTGATCCGGTATTCCGGAACAGAGGCGCTGGCCCGCGTGATGATTGAAGCCGAGAGCGAAGAGGCGATGCGCCGCCATGCCGATGCAATTGCGTCGACGATCCGGACGGAATTGGGAATTTAAGAGAGTGCGCGAGAACCGAGTACGGGCGTTTGGTAGTGCGAGAAACAACAGCGAGTCAGCGCCGCTGCGCGGTTATAAGAGTGTTCAAAGGCGTCCTCGAGACTCCTGCTTGATTCATGTATGCGCTCTTCTAAACGACTTGCCATTTTCGTGATCTAGCTAGAGCGATGATTGCAACCCGGAAGCTCCTATGCGGTTTTAGAAATACATTCGAAATGCTAGGGCGAACGTGAGGTTTTGCGCCAAGAAGACAGGGCTCTTTCCAGGAGGCACGAAAGACGCTTTGCAAAGCAGGATGAGGGTTCGGCTTGCGCAGTGGATCGAGGAAAGCAATGAAGTGGTGAAACAGGCACGAAAAAGCAGGACGAAATCCATAAAGGTGCAGGTTCGGGATGGAATCACGCCCCGATGCAAAGCTAAAGCGGACATTTCACTTGCTACGTTCACCGGACATATCATGTGCTACTGACATTGGAAAAGACTCCGTATTGCGAAAGGCGGAGTTTCCTGATATCGTGGCCATCATTATCCTGGAGCATTAACAGCTTGCCTGAGCGCAGTGACGCGCCGCGTGAGTTAATGGCAACATCGATTTACAAATCAGCCTTGATGTAGCTATCAAAATCACACATGCAGGACAACACAGAAGGCCGATAGCCCGGAACTGGTCACTGAGGATTTATTGCCGCGACTTTCGGACAACGGACAAGCATAAATTGGGTTCCGCTTTTTCAGATCGAGTTGCAGTTGTAACGGGAGGTGGTCAGGGACTAGGCGCTGCATTGTGCCGTGCTTTGGCCATAAAAGGCGCGCGCGTCGTGGTTGCCGATTTGTCCTCTGACAAAGCAAAGCAAGTAGCAGACGAGATAAACGGCCATCCCGCGCAAGTAGACGTAGCCGATCCAGGTCAAGTAGATCACCTTCTTCAGAGCGTTGCATCCAGGTTTGGCTCCCTGGATTTGCTCATCAATAATGCAGGCGTCTTTAAGAGAGGAGCGGTAGGTGAGCATTCGATACAGGACTGGAATCACATTCTTTCTGTGAACCTCACCGGGGTAGTTGCCGGATCACTCGCGGCGTTCCAAATCATGAAGAACCAGCGTTCAGGTCAGATTCTCAACATCAGCTCTATGAGCGGACTCAGCCTGATTCCAGGAAGCAGTGCATATTCCGCCAGTAAAGCGGGCGTATTGAGGTTTTCCCGCGAGTTGGCCCTGGAAGCTGCGTATCACGGAGTGGGTGTTTCGGTTGCATGCCCCGGCAACATTGGCACACCCCTTCTTCAGCATCAACACATTTCCAGCTTCACACCGCTCGTGTCCCCAGATTGTGCGGCGTCAAAGATTCTGCGATCCCTGGAGAGACGAAAGCAGATCATCATCTTCCCTGGCTATGCCCGGATAATCTGGTGGCTCGATCGTTTAAGCCCGCATCTGCTCGACCCGTTTCGAAGGGAGATGATCAAACGTGCTCGTGCCCGCCAACTTAGCCGGCTTACTTGATTCAAAGGACGGTATCGCTCTTCCCACGTCCAGCACACGGTAATCCGTCAGGTAGTGGCCTGTCGCAAACGGAAGTTACACTCCCCACGACAGGACGAATCCGCCTTTTGACCCGCCGAACCGATAAAAACGACTTTTCAGAATATTTTTAAATTCGTGATTGCGCGAAAGTCGCCAAGCTATTGATTTCCTGTTCTTCTCCTCATTTGTCCTAGAATGTCTTAGTGCCGCTTCGCAGCGTAGCAAGTTAGACTTGAGCGATCAAGTTTCTCAAGCGGACACTCAAACCGTAGCTGCGGAGACCGCTTCCCTGGCCTCGCTCTGGATTGCGGCCTTTTCCTCGTGGTAATCCATCTCGGTATTGATAGCCCAGATGTTGTCTTTTGTCGAGATGCCGTTCACGATGTTTTCAACCGCAGTCATTGCGGTGAGCATCGAGTGGTCTTGGTTGTTGTACTTGTGCATGCCGTTTCGGCCGATCAGGTAAAGATTCTCAAACTGATCGACATATTTGCGAATCATGTCAAAACGGTCGTACGTGCCGAAATACGCAGGATATGTCTTGGGAACGCGCACAACATGCGCGTCTTCCACGTCTTCCGGGTTGATGATTCCGATCTTTGCGATTTCGCTGGCGGCCAGGCGCGTCATCTCTTCGTCCGATAATTTCCAGATCGCGTCGGTGTCGTTGCAGAAGTATTCGAGGCCGATCCAGACCTTTTCTTCGTCGCCAACGAGCCAGGGGCTCCAGTTGTTGAAGATCTGCAGACGCCCAACAAGCACGTCGGGTTCCTGCACATAGATCCAGTTGTCCTTGAGGAGGGAGCCGTCGGGCTCTGTGAGCTTGAGTCTGCTTACGAGCAGTCCGACGGTAATGAAGTCGCGATAGACCAGCCCCTCGCTCACTTCCCTCACCTCTGTCGGAACCGGAGATGAGAGCGCGCGAATCAAGTCGCGGACGGGCATGGTCGAAAAGAAATAATCGCCTGCAAAACTCACGCGCCGGCCGGCAGCATCGATACCCTCGATCGAAACGACTCGATCATCACTGGCGCAGATGCGATCGATCTGGATGCCGTAGTGGATCTCTCCTCCGTCCCGGCGGACGAAATCGGCTGCGTGCTCCCACAATTGGCCGGGACCCAGTTTGGGGTAGAGAAACTTCTCAATGAGGGACGTCTGCGTCTGCTTCTGCGCAATGTCGTTACGCCTGCTGCCATTGAATGTCTTGGCGAGAAAGTGAGTTACCACGCCACGAAGAGAGAGCCCCTTAATGCGCTGTGCGCCCCACTCGGCGCTGATTTCGGTGCAGGGCACCCCCCATACTTTTTCCGTATATGAGCGGAAGAATGTCTCGTAAAGTTCCCTGCCGAAGCGATTGATGAGAAAGTCCTCGAGGGAGCGTTCATCGCGCCTCGGCAGCAAAGCGGAGCGCACGTAGCTGCCTCCTGCCTTTAGTGTGCGCAGTGGGCCCATCTTCTGAAGCGTGTCCGCCGTAAGCCGAATTGGGTAGTCAAAGAACCGGCGCATGAAGTAGATCCGGCTCTTCCGCTGACGGACCAGCATCACCAGGTCATCGGTAGCTGGATTCGCGGAACCTCCGCCGGGCAGGGAGCGCTGTTGTCCCTGGTAGCGGAGTTCGCCATCGCGCGTGGCGCCGGCCTCGACGGGCATCAAATCGAGCCACCATTGCATCACGCGATCTGACTTAGAGAAGAACCGATGGCCTCCAATATCCATGCGGTTCCCCTTGTAACAGACGGTGCGCGACAGACCGCCGGCCTGCGTGCCTGCTTCAATGACAATGGGCTTAATAGCGCTGTGGCGCTGGAGCTCTATTGCGGCTGTCAGACCCGCCGGACCGGCTCCGACAATGATTGCGATTCCGTTCTTCATAACATCCGAGGATCCGGTTCTGAGAGCCGACAGGTCTTCATCGCGGCCGAATTTAGCCTGGAACGAGGTTGGCTCTGCATGGGTCTTCTGCCCGAGTCTACCAGCGGCAATTCATCTTTGTTGCACTTTAATGGACGGGATTCGTCCTAGGGTAATCCGATAGATGAAGGGAGCCAAATACCTACAGGTCTCGCCAGTTGCCGCCGAAGCCGAGGTCCGCAACCAGCGGGATGTTCAGTTTGACGACTCCCTCCATCTCAGCCCGGACAAGTCCTTCAACCTCTTTGGTTTCGGCGTTCGGGACTTCGAAGAGTAGTTCGTCGTGTACTTGGAGAACCATGCGGGTCTTCAGCTGTCGCTCCGCCAGTTTGCGATCCAACGAGATCATCGCCAGCTTGATAAGGTCGGCGGCGGTGCCTTGCAAGGGCGTGTTTACTGCAGTGCGCTCGGCGAAGCCCCGCGCATTCGGGTTGCGGCTGGTGATATCGGGAATGGGCCGGACCCGGCCGAACATGGTATGGACCGCGCCTTCCTGGCGGGTTAATTCGAGCGTCTTGTCGATGAACGCCTTGACGCCCTTATAGCGATCGAAATACCTGTCGATATAGGCGCGGGCCTCGGTTTGCGGGATTCCGAGTTGTGCGGCCAGCCCGAATGGCGAGATGCCATACACGATGCCAAAGTTGACTGCCTTGGCGCGATTTCGCGTCTCTTTGTCCATAGTGTCTGCCGGTACGCCGAAAACTTCGCTCGCCGTTAGCGTGTGGATATCTTCGTTCTGCTGATAGGCGCGAACCAGGAGCGGGTCGCCGCTGAAGTGAGCCAGGAGGCGCAACTCGATCTGCGAGTAATCGGCCGAGAGCAACTGTGTGCCTGGGGCCGCAACGAACGCGGCGCGAATCTCTCGGCCCAGCTCGGTCTTCACCGGGATGTTCTGAAGATTTGGGTTGAAGGACGAGAGTCTTCCGGTCGTGGTCGCGGCAGCTTGAAAGGTTGTGTGCACGCGCGATTCGGAGTCGGCTTGCCTGGGCAGAACGTCGATGTAGGTGGATTTGAGCTTCGAGAGGTGGCGGTATTCGAGCACACGACGAACTACTTCGAAATCGTCTGCCAGAGGTTCAAGCACGTCCTGCGCGGTTGAAATCGTCTTACCCTTGCCGTATTTCACGGGCATGGGCAATTCCATTTTCTTGAACAACACCTCACCAAGCTTTTTCGGCGAGCTGATATTGAAACGCTCGCCAGCCAGTTCGTAGATGCGTTCGCCCACCCGTTCAATTTCCCCGGCGAATCTTGTAGAGAGCTCTGCGAGCGCATTTTTGTCAATTTGCACTCCGGCCTCTTCCATGCGGTAGAGAACGGGAGCAAGCGGCAGGTCGATCGTCTCGTAGACGCTGGTGACATGCGCACGCTCTGCCTCGGCGCGCAGATCTGTCACCAGCGCATGAGTGGTCGCGGCAGCCGCGGACAGCGACCTCGGCGCAGCCTGATTGTGCCGTGCAGCAACATCGGCAAGCGTGTGCGTGGAATGCGTGGGGTTGAGCGCATACGAGAACAGCATGGGGTCATCAACACTGCCATGCAGGTTGACTGCGAGCCCGCAAAGAACGTGCAGCGCAAGCTTGAGGTCGTGAACGCTCTTTGGCACCGATGCATCCTCGAAGAGGATCTTCAGTTCCGCGGTGAGGGGAAGGCACAGGCCCTTGCCCGCTTCCGCGCTGACGCCGATGCTGGACTTCGTCTTCTGCTCGGCCTCTTCGACGGCGTCGAGCAGCGAGAGGGTTTGCGGCACTGCAATTTCTTCGGAATCCGGTTCAGCCTCGGCCGGTTCCTCGGCAGCGAGCGCGAAAGCAAAGCCATTCTTGCGTGCGGCTGCATAGAATGCTGCGGCCTGCTCATCGGTCGGCTCGTCGATCAGTTCGAGCGGCGGAGCGGAAGCCGAAGGCGCTAGCTCGCGCAGCATCGATGTGAATTCAAGTTCGCTGTAGAGCGCGCGGCATGCTTCAAGGTCAGGTTCCTGTGTCTCCATCGCTAGAAGATCAAGCGGGAGCGGCACGTGGCAATCGATAGTGGCGAGCTCCTTGGACAACAGGACTGCGTTGCGATTCTGCTCGAGCGATTCACGATAACTCTTGCGCTTGACCTCTGCCGCACGATCCAGAACCGCCTCGAGGCTGCCGAATTCGACGATCAAGTCAACGCTTCCCTTGTCGCCGATACCGGGCGCACCGGGAATGTTGTCGATCGTGTCGCCACGCAACGCCATCACGTCGACAACCTTCTCGGGCGGCACGCCCAGAACCTCCTTCACCTTGGCGGCATCGAGGATCAGGTTGTCCTTTTGCGGGTTCAGAACTTTGATGTGCGTCGAGACAAGCTGCATCATGTCCTTGTCGCCGGAGACGATGAAGACTTCGTGTCCCTGATCGGCAGCTTCGCAGGCAAGTGTGCCGATGACATCATCCGCCTCGAAGCCCTGAACCTCGAGGATGGGAATGCGGAGCGCCTCAAGCGACCGCCGGATATACGGGACCTGGCGGCGCAGGTCGTCGGGCATCGCCTCGCGCTTGGCCTTGTAGCCCTCGTAACTCACCTCTTCGAAGCTCTGCGACTTTGAATTCCACTTGCGCAGAGTGCCGATGGCCTGGGCTCGCTCGTCGCGAAAGACCGCACCGCTGGGATCGAAGATCGCCGCAAAATACTTCGGCCTAAAGTCCTCCCGCAGCTTGCGGATCATGTTCACGAAGACATAGGTGGCCGCAGTCGGCAGTCCTGAGCGCGTCGACATGGGCCGGCTGCGCTGCATGGCATGGTAGGCGCGGAAGATAAACGACATTGCGTCGAGAAGAAAAACGGGCGGCTTTTCCTGGTCTGGCACGGTAACGAGTTTATCAGCGCTGGTGGAACAAGCCGGTCCTCACATCCCGAGATGTGAGGAAGGACTTTCGACTTCGGGTAGAAAGTGCTGCGCGTTCTCTGATGCCCACTGCTCCAGTGAGACGGGTTTTCGAGCGAGGGTTTGCTCGACTTCATCGGTAGCAGCGGCGAGACGCCGTTCACGGATCGCGCGCCAAAGCGCAACGTGAGCTTCGGTTTCCTGAGGAGAACCGCTGAATCTGGAGTAGCGCTCACCCGCCTCTTCGTCGGATATGGCTTGATAGACCAGCTTCTTTCCGATGGCATGGGCAATGATCTGCGTGGCATCGCCAAAGCTCAGGGATCTGGGCCCGGTGATGGAAAGAATTCGGCCCGCGTACCCCGCATCGAGCAAGGCCGCCAATGAAACCGCAGCGATATCTTCAGAATGGATAAAAGGCCGGCCGCCGTTTCCCGTGGACGATCGCACGATTCCTTCCGTCTTGATGGAGTGCGCCCACGCAAGCAGATTGTTCATGAATCCCGTGGGCCGTATGAAGGTGAACGCCACTCCTGAGGCCCGTATGGCAGCCTCGCCCAGTTCGTGCCATGCCCCGATCGCAAGGCCGTGCTCAACGTCGATCGACGACAGCTTGACGATTCGCCGGACTCCTTCTTCTCTGGCGGCGGTCGCCGCGGCCTCGTCCCGCTGCGGGATCTCCGGACCGACGTTGACCAGAAAGAGAGTATCGACGCCCTTCATCGCCAATCGAGTCGTTGCAGTATCCGCGAGATCGCCCATGCGTATTTCCGCAGATTCTCCAA
>Ga0126381_100005020_pt1 | contig 14481 bp, 13 predicted proteins | sample PanSoiMetPlot_28_FD_96465 | JGI IMG/M metagenome (GOLD analysis project Ga0126381, IMG submission 96465) | Tropical forest soil microbial communities from Panama - MetaG Plot_28 | ecosystem: Environmental > Terrestrial > Soil > Tropical forest > Bulk soil | place: Panama | collected 2016-02-17
GGTAATTCGTTCGAGCCAAGATTAACGCGATCGCAGTGCGGAAAGCAGGGGAATGAAAACCATGGATGAAGAAATCGTAAGTTGCGGTTCTGGCGGAGGCTCCGTGGGGCCATCGATGCCAGCAGAGGACCCGCTCGACGGCGACCACGTAAAGTCCTACCTGGGTACGTATGGCGTGTCGGCTAACCAGGTGGAAATCGTAAGTCGCCCGCAATTGCCTCCAACCACACCCGACGCCAACGTAATCACCCTCTTCGCGCCCGGCCTTGGCACAAATGGCCTGGTGAACGTGCGGGGCAGCCAGGGAGTGCGTATTACCACTGGCCCGCCACCCATTCCGCTGACCTCATCGGACTCCACCGCTGGCTTCGAGGTTGAAGCCAGCGAAGCGCAATCGATCAAGATATCGGTGGGCCTGCCGCAAGTGGGGCCGACGGTTTCCATCGATGCGAGCGGGATCGTGGTCGATGGCGGGGTGACGATGGGAACTATCACCATCCAGAGCCTGAGCGAAATCACCTTGCAGGTGGCAGAGGGATTGGCGTCGATAAAGTTGACGCCGGCGGGTATCGTCCTTCAAGGGCCGATAATCCAGATCAACTGATGGGCAGGCGCTGATGGTTTCCAGAGCAAGCGGACCAGTGAACACGACCAACGGTGCTCCAGCCTCGACTGCTGCTGGGTCCCCTCCTCCGCCGGTGATGGCCGCGGAGGTCTGCGCCAAAATGGATTTACCGTACGCCGCGCGCACCCTGTTGCGCGAGGGCATGACCGGTCGCGCCTTTGTGGAAGCCTTGCTCGACAAAAACCACAATGTCCCCGCTATTGATTTTCTGGCCCACGCTTTAGGACCTCGCGAAACCATCTGGTGGGGATGCCTGTGTATGCAGCATGCCCTGGGGGACAAATTGCCGGGACCGGACAAAGCCGCGGCACGTGCCACCGTGATTTGGGTGATGAAACCGACGGAGGAAAATCGCGCGGCGGCAAAAGCAGCAGCCCCGGCAGCCGGGACTTCAATCGCAGCACGGCTGGCACAGGCAGTTGGCCAGATCACCAGTCCTCCCGCTGCGCCGGGGGGCGAATGGGCGAGAACGGTCGCCGCTGCGGTCAGGTTGGCCAGTGGCCAATTCGAGTCGCGAAAGATCAAGGCTACGCAGGGCCAATTTGCTTCGCTCGGCCTGGTCATAGCGGGCAAATCGTTGGGCTGATGGATTTTTATTTGACTTGGAACCGTTGCTGATTACCAGCAACCGAAGGATGTGGAGAAAAAGAAAAATGCCAGGAATGCCCGCAGCCCGAGTTGGCGATATGCACACTTGCGAAATGGTGACCGGAGTCGTCCCTCATGTCGGTGGCCCGATTATCGGGCCCGGTGCCCTTACGGTCCTGATTGGCGGGATGCCTGCGGCGCGCGTAACGGATCAGGCAATGTGTGCGGGGCCACCTGACATGATCGTCATGGGCTCTGTCACCGTGATTATCGAAGGCATGCCGGCGGCGCGTATGGTGTTGGATGAGACGGAGCACGGCGGATTGATCATTGAGGGTGAGCCGACTGTGCTCATCGGCGGGTAACAGCAGACGAGATTGTCTATGAGCTCAACTGGAACGGCGCCGCAGCAGTCCTTTGATCCACGCAACCATCGCGCCTGCGGCGCGATGTGCCTGGCCAAGGTCTATCGGGCTTACGGCAAAGAAATCGCGGACGCAGAAATCTGGCCGAAAGTTGCGAGACAGAACCGCTTCGGGAGCATAGCTTCAACTACGCACCTCATGGCCCAGGACGCCCTGGCGCGCGGATTCCATGCGGTCATGATCCAGGCGCGTCATCCTCTGGAGACGCTGCGCAACTGCCAAAGTGCGGGAATTCGCGCCATCCTGAATCATCGCCTCGCGCCGGATTCTCCCGTGGGCCACTATTCGGTCTTGGCGGCGATCGACCCTGAAAGCGTTACCCTCGACGATCCCACGCTCGGACGACCTCGCCCGCTCAAGAATAACGAGCTGCTTGAGTTGTGGCAGCCCCGCTTCCCCAACGCCGAGATATTCGGTTATATGCTGATCGGCATCACTGCCGACCCTTCCCCGCTGGACGCATGTTGGTTGTGCCGTACCCCGATTCCGGCTGACATGCGCTGCCCCCGCTGCGGAAAAGCTGTTCCGCTGCAACCGACCTCGCTGCTGGGCTGCATCAACACAAAATGCGCGGCACGCACATGGAACTACATCGGATGTCCGGCCTGCGATAACGCCTGGGGTGCCGCTCCCAGCGAACCGGCCGATGCGGCCAAAGCTGCGGTTGAAGCTGCCGCCGCCCCCGTCGAAGTGCCAGCTGCCGCGCCGCTCGCGCCTGGGATTGGAAGCCTGCCGGCGCTGAGCCCATCGGCTCTTCTGGGTGGCGCCGCTGATCCCTGGAACCTGCAGCAGGCCTTTGCGGAACTCGACCGCTTCCGCGCCAAATTGATGGAGAACCCTGACATCGCCAAAAACCTCGACGTTCAGAAGCAATTCCAGATCATCGAGGAAAACAAGCAGAAGCTGGTACAGCAGCAAGCCCAGTTCCTTGATTTTCGCGCATCGAGCGAGGCCAAAATAGCCGAAATGAAGCAGGCGGCGGAAGCCAAAATGCAGGCCCATCTCGAACGCCTGGCCGAACTCAAGCAGCCCGGCGGCGGCCCCCTTGACCCGCAAGAACTTTCCCGCGCCCTGCTGAAGAACCTGGGCTTATCTCAGTAATACCCGGTAACTAGTTTCTACTGGGCTCCTGATGAAACCGGATCGCTGGTGTATGCCAACCAGGTGTTTGACAGTTTGTGCCATTTTTGCACTTGACTCGCAACCCAAATCAGCTAAAAATACGGCTCCGATACAAGCGCCCAAATTGTTGTCCCCCAACACAATATGGCGCCTCCGTGCGCAGGCGGCGACGCCTTGCTGCACGATCTTCCAGGAGTGAGGAATTTCCATGCCTGCCGAGAGTACACAGAAAAAACTGTCGCGAGTGCGTCCGCCGCGTGTCCACATCTCGTATGAGGTCCAGGTCGGCAACGCCATTGAGAAGAAAGAATTGCCCTTCGTTATGGGTGTGCTGGGCGATTTTACTGGTCAACCGCGGCAGCCGCTGCCCCGGCTAAAGGACCGAAAGTTTGTCGAAATCACACCCGATAATTTCGACAAGGTCCTGGCCAGCATGCAACCCCATCTGTCCTATTCGGTCGAGAACAAGCTCAGCGATGATCCCAACGCGGGGCAGCTTAAAGTCGATCTCGATTTCAAGAACATGGATGACTTTTCTCCGGAAGCCGTGGCACGGCAGGTGAAGCCGTTGCGCGAGATGCTCGAACTTCGTGCCAAGCTCTCCGACGTGCGCGCTTCGTTGCAGGGGAACGACAAGCTGGATGAGATCCTCGCAGAAACCATCAAGAACCCCGACAAGCTGAAAAAAATCGCGAAAGAACTGAACCTGCCCGAGGGAGGCTCCAATGAGTAACGCAAGAGCAGCCGGGGCCGCCGCAGCCCAGGCCTCGGCGGCAGCAGACGAAGCATCTCTGCTCGAACAGATCCTTACTGCCACACCGTACAAGCAGGCGGAGACGCGGGACCGCTTCACCGACACTCTGAAAGAGTTCCTGGCCGATTGCCTGGTCAATGAAGTCACGGTTTCGCGTGACACCGAAGCACTAATCAACAGCCGGATCGCGCAGATCGACCATCTGATTTCTCTTCAGCTCAATGAAATCATTCATCACGAATCCTTCAAGAAGCTCGAGGGTTCCTGGCGTGGTCTCCGCTATCTGCTGGATCACAGCGAGACCAGCGACCAGCTGAAGATCAAAGTCCTGAACGTTTCCAAAAACGAGCTACTGCGCGATTTGCAGAAAGCCGCGGAGTTTGACCAGAGCGCCCTGTTCCAGAAGGTTTACGAAGAAGAATTCGGCACCTTTGGCGGATCGCCCATTTCCTGCATGGTTGGCGACTACGAAATCACCAATCACCCACAGGATATGGAACTGCTCGAGAAAGTCTCGCAAGTGGCTGCCTCGGCGCATGCACCATTCCTCACTTCGGCCTCCTCCGAGATGATGAATCTGGAGTCCTTCGCCGATCTGAACGGTATTCGCGATGTGGGCAAGGTGTTTGACAACCAGGCCTATGCCAAGTGGAAGTCATTCCGGAATTCCGATGATTCGCGCTACGTCGGCTTGTGCCTGCCGCACATTTTGATGCGGCTCCCCTATGGGCAGGACACCGCACCGGTCGAAGCCTTCGCTTACGAGGAAGGCGTGGATGGAACGGATCACTCCAAGTATTGTTGGGGCAATGCTGCTTACGCACTGGGCGCTAGGGTCACGGACGCCTTCGCCAAATACGGCTGGTGCGCAGCCATTCGAGGCGTCGAGGGCGGCGGATCTGTGGAAGGCCTGCCAACGCATACCTTCACATCGGAAGATGGTGACGTCGCCCTGAAATGTCCGACAGAAGTCGCCATCACCGATCGGCGCGAGAAGGAACTCGCCGATCAGGGTTTCATTCCGCTGGTCCATTGCAAAGGCACGGATTTTGCCGCCTTCTTTAGCGTGCAGTCCGCGCAGAAGGCCAAGGTCTACAACCAGGAAGAGGCAACCGCCAGTGCCCGGCTTTCTTCCCAGCTGCCTTACATTTTTGCGGTGTCCCGCTTTGCCCACTATCTGAAGTCGATGATGCGCGACAAGATCGGCTCATTCATGTCACGAGCCGAATGCGAGCGCTTCTTGAGCGACTGGATCACGCAGTACATCTGCCTCGATCCCAATGCCTCGCAGTCAGTGAAGGCATCGCTGCCCTTGAGCGAGGCACGGATTGAAGTACAGGAGATTCCCGGCAAGCCTGGAGCGTATCGCGCCACTGCGTTCCTGAAACCGCACTTCCAGCTCGATGAGATTGCGGTGGCTTTGAGGTTGGTGGCGAATTTGCCGGCGGCCAAGACCTAGAACAACGGCGAAAAGCGGGCCCTGATTACGGCTTTCTAACCAACAACCAAATTCGAGATGCTCAAGGAGGAGCGAGATGGCTGTTGACATGTTCTTAAAGATTGGGAACAACGACATCAAGGGTGAATCGATCGATAGCAAGCACAAGGATGAGATCGACGTCTTGTCCTGGAGTTGGGGGACACAACAGCAGGGGACCGGCCATGTGGGAACCGGGCATGGCGCCGGAAAGGTAGTGCATTCAGACTTCAGCATCACGCGCCACATTGACAAAGCCTCCCCGTTGCTTTTTCTCGCCTGTTGCACCGGGAAACACTTCGACACGGTGCATTTGACCTGCCGCAAGGCAGGCGGAGAAAACCCGGTGGAGTACCTGAAGATCACGTTGGGCGGAGTGTTTGTCAGCAGTGTGCAGTCGGGAGGCGCGAGTAGTGATGACCGACCCACTGAGACGGTTACGCTGAATTTCGCTAAATGGAAGACCGACTACACTCCGCAAGACGCGAAAGGCGCGGGGACAGGCGTGGTCTCGGCGGGATGGGACGTAGCCAAAGCAGCTAAGGTCTAGCTAACGTCACCAGCGTCGTGCTATGACAGCGATCGAGCATTATCGGGCGGGGAACCTCGGGGCAGCCATCCAGGCTCTCAATGAAGAATTGCGCTCCAACCCTGGCGATGAGCGGAGCCGAACATTTCTCTTCGAGCTGCTTTGCTTTGCCGGTCAGTTTGACCGCGCCGAGAAGCAGCTCGACGCTCTTTCCCAGGCAGATCGCAAAGCCCAGTTGGGCACCCTGGTTTATCGCGCTGCGCTCGCAGCCGAGCGCCAGCGCCATGAGTTCTTCGCATCCCGGGAATACGCGACGCAGGCATCGCCGCCTGAGCCACTAGGCGGCAGTTTCAACGGTCGCACCTTCTCTTCCATCAGCGACAGCGATCCGCGCATTGGTGCGCGCCTGGAAGTGTTCACCGGCGGCAGCTACATGTGGATTCCGTTTGCTCATCTGGTCAGCATCCAAATGCAGCCACCTGCCCAGCTGCGCGACTTGTTGTGGCCGCCAGTATTGCTGCACACCACCTCGGCGTTTCCGATCCGCGACTTGGGGGAAGTCATGGTGCCTGCGCTATCGCCATTCTCCTGGAAGCATCAGGACGATGCGGTGCGCCTCGGCCGCGCTACCGTCTGGGACGTGGACGAAGCCGGAGAAGAAATCCCCTTTGGCCAGAAGATGCTGATCATCGACGACGAAGAAGTTCCCTTTCTCGAGCTGCGGGAGGTAAGTTTTGCGGCGGCCACCGCTGCTGCAACTGCCTGACTCCCATGCCGCTTGCCTCTGAATTGCTCGCTCCGATCCCCGGGTCAAATCCAAGCGGGATTTATCTTCGCTACGATCCGGTCTACGACCGCATCAAAGATGCGCGCCGCGAAGGCGACGCTGGTGGTTTGGCAGTGGACGGCGAGGTCAAGAAGGCTGACTTCGCGCTTGTCGTCAAGCTCTGTTCTCAGGAACTAAGCAAGCGAACCAAGGACCTCGACCTCGCGGTCTGGCTGTCGGAAGCGCTTTTGCGACGCGAAGGCTTTCCCGGGCTGCGCGACGGACTCGACCTTATTTATGGTCTGGTCGAAGGCTTTTGGGACACCCTGTATCCGGAAATCGAGGATGGCGATCCCGGATTCCGCGCGACTCCTCTTCAGCGCCTGGGCACGACCTTCGGCGAAACCTCGAAGCATGTCCCGCTTACGAACAGTGGACTGGATTGGATCAAGTACAAAGAGTCGAGACTGGTAGGTTACGAAAAAGATCTGGGCGGCAGCGACGCGAAGGCCCAGAAACGCGCCGAGGCGATTCAAGATGGCAAGCTCACTGCCGAGGAATTCGATGAGTCCTTTGCGGTCACGCCGCGCGAATTCTATGAAGAATTGGCCCAGAATATCGACGCCTGTCTCGAACGACTGGACTCGCTAGACAAGCTGTGCAACGAGAAATTCGGAGATGAGGCACCGGTTTTCTCGCCGCTGCAGGATGACTTGCGCGAGATTCGCTCGAGCGTCGGCAGTTTGCTGTCGCGCAAGCCGGCGCCGGAAGGCGAGCCGGAAGCGCAATCGAGCGAAGTTTATGCTGAGACTGCCATTTCGGAAGCCGCACCGGATCAAGCCACACAACCTCTGGCCCGACCGGCGGCTCCCGCAGCCTCGAGGGCGGTAACGGCGGTTCCAGCAGACCTCGAAGATGCCGTCAAGCGCATCGTGACGATTGCCAACTGGTGGCGGCAACAGGATAGTTCGAGCCCGGTTCCCTACCTCTTATTAAGAGCGCTGCGTTGGGGCGAATTGCGAACCTCGTCATCGCTCGATTCATCGCTGCTCGAGGCGCCCGACACGGAACTTCGCAAGAAAGTGGTTGCTTTAGCCGCCGAGCAGTCCTCGGATCTCGTGGAAGCGGTTGAAAATGCAATGGCGACCCCCGCAGGACGAGCCTGGCTCGACTTGCAGCGCTATGCGGTGAGCGCCTGTGAATCCGTCGGAAATGCTGCGATTGCGCAGGCGATCCGAAGCCAACTGCGGGGGCTGCGCGAGGATTATCCCGAACTGCCGGATGCGACGCTCAACGACGATACCCCTACCGCCGGTCGCGAAACCCGCAAATGGATCAGCGAGCTGGGGCAAGCCAAAGCTGAGCCTTCTATCCGCGAACTGGAACCGGAGGCAGCAACCGAAAACGGCGAAACCGATGTCTACCAGCAGGCCACGCAGATCGCCGCGAGCCAGCCGGAGCGCGCCATTGAGATGCTGGAATCAGCTGCCGCGCGGGCGAGCTCACGTCGCGAACGTTTTCGTCGGCGGGTGCAATTGGCTCAGATTTGTCTTGAAGCCGGCTATGAAGACGTCGCGCTGCCCATTCTGGCTGGGCTTTCCGCGGAAATTGACGAACGCAAGCTAGAGGACTGGGAATCATCGGAATGGCTGGCCCATCCTATTGCCCTGTTCTATCGCTGTATTCGTGACCGCAAGGATGCCGTCGAACAGGCCCGCGGGTTGTATGCGCAACTTTGTCGTATCGACCCGCTTCAGGCCCTGACGTACGCGCGCTGAATGCGGAGTTTCACAGATTTCTTCTGCCTGGCAGTCAGGTGAGGCCTTGAGCAATCGAGAGGGTGCCCGAACTCGCGTCGACGCGGATTTGCTGATCACGCCTTCGCTGCTCGATCGTTTGATTGACGACGATCCCGCAGCCGACGCCGATCCACCGCCGCCGCGCGGCCGCGCAGCCTACAAGAAATTTGAAGCCAGTGTGGCACGCGATCTGGAGGCGCTCTTAAACTCACGCCGCATTCCCGATCCCAGCGCGGAAGACTTTCAGGAAGTTTCAACTTCCGTCTACTACTACGGACTGCCTGACATCAGTTCCCTTTCCCTCTCCAGCTCCAGCGATCGCGCCCGCCTGCTGCGCATGATGGAAGTGACCATCGCCCGGCTGGAGCCGCGCTTGAAGGATGTTCGGGTCACGCTCGAGGCACAGCCTGGCTACGTTCGCGTACTCCGCTTCCGCATCGAAGGCCTGCTGGACATGGATCCCGCGCCGGAAGTGGTCAGCTTTGATACCGAACTGCAAATCACCAGCGGCCAATACGAGGTGAAGTAAATGTCCAGCCGCGACGATCTGCTGCAGTATTACGAACGCGAGCTGACTTTCCTTCGCTACATGGGAAAGGAATTTGCCGAAAAATATCCCAAAATTGCGGGCCGACTTCAGCTGGAATCTGACCGCTGCGAGGATCCTCATGTCGAGCGCCTGCTCGAGGGGTTTGCATTTCTCGCGGCGCGCGTCCACATGAAGGTGGATGACGATTTTCCTGAGATCACACAGGCCCTTCTGGATTGCGTTTACCCGCACTACCTGCGCCCCGTTCCCTCCTCAACCGTGGTGCAGTTTCATCTTGACGAGCGGCAGGCTTCGGCGCCGGTGGCCGTACCGCGCGATTCTGTGTTGTACTCCCGAACGGTAGAAGGATTGCCCTGCAAGTTCCGAACTTGCTATGAAACTCAAGTTTTGCCCCTGCGTGTCAACGAGGCCGAATGGAAGACTCCCGACCGTTTGCAACCGGCGTACCGCTCGGGCGCAGCTGCCGTAGCCCGCGTGGCGGTGCAGTGCTTTCCCGACGTCAAGCTCGAGAAGCTCGGCCTTGAGTCGCTGCGCTTTTATTTGAGCGGAGACGACAATGTTGTGCACACCCTCTACGAACTGTTGTGCAACAACTGCGTGGAAATTGCGGTTCGTGATCTCTCTCCGAAATCCCGCTGCTCACCCCTGACGCTTCGGCCATCCGATTTGCACCCCGTCGGATTCGAGCAGAACGAGTCGCTCCTTCCTTATACGCGCCGCTCCTTCGACGGATACCGCTTACTGCAGGAGTACTTTGTCTTTCCCAAGAAGTTTCTGTTTGTCGAGCTGGGGAATTTACAGGCGCTATCCCGAATGGGATTTGGGGGGCAATTCGAAATTCTGTTTCTGATCTCCGGGTTTGAGCACCGCGAGCGTCAGCAAGCACTCGAACAAGGCGTAAACGCATCCACCTTTCGCCTAGGCTGCTCGCCGATCGTCAACCTGTTCTCCAAGGAAGCCGAACCTATCGAGCTGGATCAGACGCGCTCAGAGTACGCGGTTATACCTGACCTGAAGCACCGCTCCTCGATCGAGGTGTTCTCGGTCGATGAAGTGCGCACCGCGAACCCACGGACCGGGGTGGTTCGCTTCGAGCGGTTCTACGGTTATCGCCACGCCAATTCGGACGAATCCAAGGCCGCTTTCTGGTACACCGCGCGCCGCCCGGCTGGAATTACAGACGATCAGCGAACGGAAATTTACCTGACCCTGGTGGACAGGACGGGGCGGGCTGTGCACCCCAACAGCGGGCTACGATCGGCGCCTGATACCGTGACGGTGCGCTGCACCTGCACCAACTACAAACTGCCTTCTGAGCTGCTGTTTGGCAACGAGAAGGGAGACTTCCAGCTGGAAGGTGCAGTTTCGGTAGACCGCATCGTGTGCCTGCACAAACCTACGCCAAGCTTGCGCCCGCCCATCGGCAAGGACATGTTATGGCGGCTGGTTTCGCAGCTCTCGCTGAACTACTTGTCGCTGGTCGAGAACCGTGAGGCGCTGCAGAACATCCTGCAGTTGTACAACTTCTCGGAATCGGTGCACTTCCAGAAGCAGATTCTCGGTATCACCAAAGTAGAAGCGGGGCGGCATTATGCGCGGCTTATCTCGGAAGAAGGAGTGACTTCGGCGCGTGGGATACGGGTGCATCTCGAGTTCGACGAAGACCAGTTCGTCGGAGGAGGTGCGTATCTGTTCGCCAGCGTTCTGGAGCGGTTTCTGGGCGGGTACGTTTCGCTGAACAGCTTCTCCCAACTGGTCGCAACCACCAAACAGCGGAAGGAGGTTATGCGCGAATGGCCACTGCGGGCCGGGCGGCTGTCCCCTTTATAGAAACCTCAGAGTTGCGGCAACTGCTTGAAGATGAGCCGTTCCGGTTTCGCTTTTTCCAGGCGGTCCGGGCTCTCAGCAAGCTTGCTCCCGACCGAGAGATGGTTGGCGGGTTCGCCAATCCGCGCGATGAAGTGGTTCGGTTTTCCAGCAACAGCACACTTAGCTTCGCGGCCAGCGAGATTCAAGGCTTTGAGAGGACTGACCATCACGATCAACCCATCACCCCGCCGCGCATGGTGGTGAATTTCTTTGGGCTCACCGGCCTGAATGGAGCGCTCCCGGTCGTCTACACCGAATTGGTGATGGAGCGCATGCGGGCCAAAGATCGGGCCCTGCATGATTTTCTCGACATCTTCAACCACCGTTTGATCTCGTTGTTCTACCAGGCATGGGAAAAATACCGCTTTGGCGCAGCCTACGAGCGCGGCGATCTGGACAACGTTTCGAAACGGCTGTTGGATCTGGTGGGGCTGGGAACCGGGAGTTTGCAAGCCCAACAGGATGTTCGTGACGAGTCGCTGCTGCTGTATTCCGGGCTTCTGGCGCACCGGCCCCGATCTGCTGCAGGGTTGGAGCAGATGCTGTCTGATTATTTCGATGTGCCGGTGGAGGCACAACAATTCGCCGGGGCCTGGTACCGTCTTCCCCGCTCGTCGATGACGCAACTCAATGATTCGAGCTCTCCCGCCGAGCAGCTCGGTTTAGGGACCATCGTTGGGGACGAGGTTTGGGATCAGCAGGCGGCGGTTCGTGTCTGCATCGGCCCCCTCGCGATCGAGCGCTATCTCGATTTCCTGCCCGGAGGCAAGGCTCATGACCGGCTGCGGGCTATGCTGCGCTTTTACAGCAACGATGAATTTGATTTTCAGCTCAAGCTGATTCTGAAACGTGAGCAGACCCCGGCCTGTGAATTGGGGAGCCAGGAAGTATCCGCGCCGCGACTCGGGTGGGTGAGCTGGATGAAGAACCGTCCGCTCGACCGGGATCCCGGCGACACGATTTTGTATGTATAGGAGTGAAGCGTGTCTATTAATTTGAAGGCGCTCATCGAGAGACTGAACACAACCACCCGCACCAGTCTGGAAGCGGCAGCCGGTCTATGCCTCTCTCGAACCCACTACGACGTTGAGATCGAGCACTATTTGCTGAAGCTGCTGGACGTTCCGGACAGCGATGCAACTCGTATCCTCTCCGCCTTTGGCCTGGACCGCTCGCGTCTGACCACCGAGTTGATGCGGAGCCTCGATCGCCTCAAGACCGGCAATGCCCGCACGCCGGTTTTCAGCCCCAGCCTGGTGCAGATGTTCACCGAGGCCTGGACTACGGGCTCACTGAATTATGGCGCGGACAGAGTTCGCTCCGGCCTCACCCTGCTCGCCCTTTCGACCAACGAACAGCTATCGCGCATGCTGCGCGACGTGAGCAGAGAATTCCAAAAGATCCCGGGCGAAGCCTTGAGCAAGGACTTTGCCTCAATCGTGCGCGGCTCCCAGGAGGACGCTGAAAGCTTCGCCCCCGGGGTGCGTCCCGCCACCACGGAGAGCGGCAAGCCTCTGTCCACAAAAACTCCGTTCCTTGATCAATACACGTCGAATCTCACGGAACGCGCCACCCAGGGCAAGATCGATCCGGTGTTGGGGCGCGACCCCGAGATCCGTCAGATGATCGACATCCTGATGCGCCGCCGGCAAAACAATCCCATCCTGACCGGCGAAGCAGGCGTGGGCAAAACTGCGGTGGTGGAAGGCTTTGCCTCGCGTGTGGCGTCGGGCGATGTTCCCCCGCCGCTTCGCAACGTCTCAGTGCGATCGCTCGATCTGGCGTTATTGCAGGCTGGCGCCGGGGTAAAGGGCGAATTTGAGAACCGTTTGAAAGGCCTGATTGAAGAAGTTAAATCGTCGCCGACTCCGATCATTCTGTTCATCGATGAGGCGCACACCATGATCGGGGCAGGTGGCACTGCCGGTCAGGGCGATGCCGCCAACCTTCTCAAGCCGGCGCTGGCACGAGGCGAGCTGCGCACCATTGCGGCCACTACCTGGTCGGAATACAAAAAGTATTTCGAAAAAGACCCGGCATTGGCCCGTCGCTTTCAAGTGGTGAAAGTCGAAGAACCCAGCGAAGAGACTTGCGAAGTAATGATGCGCGGGTTCGTTCCCTTCCTCGAAAGGCATCACAATCTGCGCATTCTCGAAGAGGCTGTTTCCGCCGCAGTGGGCCTCTCGCACCGTTATCTTGCGGGCCGACAGCTGCCCGATAAAGCGGTCAGCATTCTGGACACGGCTTGTGCGCGGCTGTCGCTGGGACAAAATGCCACTCCCGCTCCTATTGAAGATGCCATTCGCGAACTCGACGATCTCGAGGTTCAAGAGCGCGTGTTGACTCGCGAAACCGTGGTCGGCGCCGACCACAGCGAGCGCCTCCAGGCGATCCGCTCGCGCACGGCGGAAGTCCGTTCACGGCTCGAAGCCCTGCAGGGCCGCTTCGAAAAAGAGCGCGACCTGGTGAAACGCATTCGCGATTTGCGCACTTCGCTCGAAGAGGGCGCCAAGCCGAAGCCGGTCGCGGCAACCGGAAACGGAGCAGCCGCTGCGGCCCAGCCGGCGCTCGATCCCAAAGCCCAGCGCGAGGAGCTGGCCAAGCTCGAAACCGAGCTCGTGCAGTTGCAGGGCGAGACGCCGCTCATGCGGGTGTGCGTCGATAAGCAACTTGTCGGCGAGGTCATCTCGGCCTGGACCGGAATTCCCGTCGGCAAGATGGTCAAGAACGAAATTGAAGTTGTGCTTTCGCTCAGCAAGCATCTTGGTCAGCGCGTCATCGGCCAGGATCCGGCGCTTGGAGCGATTGCCCAGCGCATCGTCACTTCCCGCGCCAGCCTCGACGATCCGGGAAAGCCCGTCGGCGTCTTCATGCTGATCGGCCCGAGCGGGGTCGGCAAGACCGAAACCGCTCTGGCTCTATCGGACTTGCTCTACGGCGGAGAGCGCAACTTGATCACCATCAACATGTCCGAGTTTCAGGAGGCACACACCGTCTCGACGCTGAAGGGCTCGCCTCCGGGATACGTTGGCTACGGCGAGGGCGGAGTGCTCACCGAGGCGGTGCGTCGCCGGCCTTACTCGGTGGTTCTGCTCGATGAAGTGGAGAAGGCGCACCCTGACGTGCTCGAGCTTTTCTATCAAGTGTTTGACAAGGGCAACATGGAAGATGGCGAAGGTCGCGAGATCGATTTCAAGAACACCATCATCATTCTTACGACCAATGCCGCCACCGACGCCATGATGAGGCTCTGCCTGGATCCGGAGACCATGCCCGGAGCGGAAGCCATCGTAAAAACCATCAAGCCTGACTTGAACAAGATCTTCAAGCCCGCGTTCCTTGGCCGAATGCTGCTGATTCCCTACTACCCGGTCCGTGACGAAGCGCTGAAGCGCATCATTCTGCTCAAGCTCGGCAAAGTTAAGAAGCGCCTGATGGAAAATCACAAGGTTGATCTCAGCTGGGACGACGCCATGGTCAATGAAGTTGCAAACCGCTGCACCGAAGTCGAAAGCGGCGCTCGCAATGTAGACAACGTGCTGACCAACACGCTATTGCCTGAAATCTCGCGGCAGTTGCTGGGCCGGATGGCGGAAGGACAGAAGATGTCGGCGATTCGGGTCACAGTTGGCCAGGATGGCGCGTTCCAGTATGTTGACAATAGCGGAGCGGGGGAGAAGGTTCGAACTGCGGACCCGCAGGTCAGGAACTCTGAAACCCCGACAGGGCCTTCACCGCTAGCTTAAATCTGCCATCGGTCAAGACTCCGGGATGGGTCATCCAAACCGTGTCTGCCACGGCTCGCACTTCTTGGGTCACACGCCAAGACTACCTACTCAGGTAGGTAGTCTGTTCTGCCGGTAAGGGTGCTCTACTTCCTTGCAGCGGAACAGAAATTTCTGCATCTACCGCATGGAAAGCATGCCATGTCGCGTCACATGGGTTGATTCCTTGACTTTCTCTCCTCTGCGGAGCTA
>Ga0126381_100005021_pt1 | contig 14480 bp, 9 predicted proteins | sample PanSoiMetPlot_28_FD_96465 | JGI IMG/M metagenome (GOLD analysis project Ga0126381, IMG submission 96465) | Tropical forest soil microbial communities from Panama - MetaG Plot_28 | ecosystem: Environmental > Terrestrial > Soil > Tropical forest > Bulk soil | place: Panama | collected 2016-02-17
AAAATAGTCGCTACGCAACTCCGCCGCGATATCAGTCAGGAGCTTGACGACTACTTCGAGATTGTCATCGATTCTTCGCACAACCGACGTAACGCCTACGTGTTTCAGTTGAATCCACTCGGCACGCAACGCGATGCCTTAATTACCGACGAACAGCCTCCCCAGGATGACGGCAGCGAGGGCGACTCAGGTTGGGATGGCGTGTGGACTTCCCAGGCGCACATCACTTCGCAGGGCTGGACCGCCACCGTGGCAATTCCTTTTTCGACATTGAACTTCATGGAGACGCACGAAGTAGTCTGGGGTATCAACTTCAAGCGCTTTATTCGCCGAAAGAACGAACAAGACCTCTGGTCCGCCTGGCGTAGGTCTTTTGGTGCAAACAAAATCAGCCAGGCCGGCGAGTTGCATGGAATCTCTGAAATCGGCAGCGGCCGCTTGTTCATCGTGAAGCCCTACGGCTTGACTGGGTTCAACCATTTGCCCCCAACTGCAAGCGTGGCGGGCCTCACCCCAGGCACACAGGCGCTTTACACCGGAGGCTTGGACGTGAAAGTAGGCCTCCGCTCGAATCTAGTTGCCAATTTGACTGGAAATACCGATTTTGCGGACGCCGACGTTGACACACAGCAGTTTAACTTGACCCCCTACAAGCTCTTCTTCCCTGAAAAGCGGCAGTTCTTCCTCGAGAACGCTGGCATTTTCAACTTCGCAATGGGTGGCTCCGGCGATTTGCTGTTCTTCAGCCGTCAGATTGGGATTGATCCAGTCACGGGACAGCAAGTTCCGATGAATGGAGGAGGGAAAATCACTGGCTCTCTTGCCGGATTTGATGTGGGCATCATGGACGCTGATACCCGTTCAAATGGCATTAATCCCTACGCAAACTATGCTGTGTTGCGAGTAAAGCGTTCGCTGCCTAACGGGTCGTACATCGGCTTCATGGGAATCGACAAACGTGCCGGAAACACAGCTCCCCCATTCAACCAGAGCGGAGGAGTCGACACACGGGTCGTTTTGATCAAAAGCTTAGTTTTGACGGGTTATGCCGCGCAGACGCGCTCACCCCTGGTCAGCGGTGGTCAAACCAATTTGGGCGCCGGGCTAAACTACAAGAATAGTTGGCTCGAATTTGCAGCGGAGCGCCGCAAGATTGGTCCGAATTTCAATCCCGAGGTTGGGTTTCTCGAACGTACGGACTGCGTCTGTGACTACGCTGATCTCACTGTAAAACCGCGGCCAAAGATTCGCGGCATCCGCGAACTAAATTTCGAAGGTTTCGTGTTTCATGCACCTGACACCCACGGCATCTTGCAAACGCAGGAATGGCAAGGTACGTTCCGCGCCGAATTCCACAGTGGGGCCTACACTGATAACGACATCGTGGATGTGTTTACACAGCGGATTGTTACGCCCTTCAACATCTACAAGAACGTGGTTATTCCCAATGGCCTCTATCACTGGACGAGACATCAACTGACGTATGGGACAGCGCAAGATCGCCGCTGGGTCCTTCGGTTTTTTGAGCGGTTTGGGACTTACTACACCGGCCATTTGAACGAGGCACGCATTCGCGCTTCCTACCGACCAAGCGAGAGACTATCGTTCGATTTCTCTCAGCAGTGGGATCGGTTTCGCTTGCCTGTCTCTGGTGGAGATTTCTCCGTCGTGCTTGGCACCTTCCAAAGCAACTATGCTTTCTCTCGCTTTCTGACTTTATCGACGATTCTACAGATGAACACGTCGAACACTCAGGCTGCGAGTGCCAACATCCGTTTTCGTTGGAACTACCGTCCAGACAGCGATTTATTCGTCATCTACACCGTCGGGCAGCAATTCGCAAGCTTGGTGGCTGCCAATCCCGCCCAATTCACGCAAAACCGTTTTGCCATCAAGTACACGTACTCCTGGCAAAGATAAGAGGTCGCAACGCCATGTGCAAATCGATTCACGACACCGTCATACGCTCCGGGGCGAATCGCTGCTTGCTCCTGGTCTTCTCATTGTTGTTCTTCTGCCCAGGAGTGCGAACTCAAGAGCCGGTGCCAGCTTCGGAAATCCCCATTGAGCGTTGCGATGTGTTGCCCGTCGTAAGAGTGCGAATCGATGGCACGGACATGCGTTTTCTGCTCGATACGGCCGCAACTTCCATGCTCAACGTGAAATCATTTTCGTCGGGGCGTTCGAAGGAAATCCAGATTACATCTTGGAGTGGCACCGCCGTCACAAGCGCCCGTGAAGTACTCCTTCCCGAGCTTCTGCTTGGCAATCACAAGCTTCGCGATGTCCGGCTTCCGGCTATTGATCTCAGCCCCATTGGAAACGCCTGTGGAGGAAAGATTGACGGAATTTTGGGTGTGGACCTCCTGGACAAAATGGGAGTGACGATTGATTTGAAGCGACGCGTCGCCTCGATAGCTTCGTCCCCTGGCCGCGAATGCGGCGGCCTACGAGCAAATCGAGGTTGCCATGCGCCATTGCACATCTGCATTCGAATCCGGCAATGCTACAGAATTGGAAGCCTGCTTCGATCCCGAAATCATTCTCTTCGCGTTGCAACGCGAATATCGCGGTCGCAAGGAAGTGATGAATTATTTGCAGGGGCGCTTCCTGAAATATGCGCCAAACCTGCGCTACAAGATGAAGTTGGACGACGTCAAGCTTTTTGGCGATACACTTTGGTCTACGTACGACTACGAAATCATCTCACCTCAGGAACACTTGGTTGGGCGCGGCATGTCCATGTGTAGGAAGGACGGTGTCAGCTGGCGGATTCGAAACATGCACAATTCGCTCCGCGACCCAGAATCGCTTGCTGCTGCCAAGCCTTGATTGGATTTCGAAAGGAAACGAATGACTTCGGCACCGAGCCCGCTCATCTTGAGCGATCAAGACCGCCGCTTAGAGATTCCGGGATTTGTAGTCACCGAGACCTACCGACCAGCAGGTCTTGTGCTGCCGATGCATTTTCACGAGCACGCCAACGTTGCCTTGACGTTGGAAGGGTGGTTCCGCGAAACGGTCGGCGCGGAACCCTACGAAGTGGGTCCCGCAAGTGTGATCTTCCGTCCGGCCGGGGAGAAGCACTCCAACCGATACGGAAAGTCGGCGGCGCGCTGTCTGATTATTGAGGTTAAGCCGGAGCGTCTCGCCACCATTCGGCCGGTCACGCAAATCCTTGAGCGGGCTTCCTATTTTGAGGGGAGATTGGTTTCGGATTTTGCCGTGCGAATCCTCCGTGAGCTTCAGATGCCGGATGCCATCGCGCCACTCGCAATCGAAGCCCTTGTGCTGGAAATGCTCGTTCGCTGCGCGAGGCGTCCTCCTAAGGCCAATGGACGCGCACCGCAATGGTTGAGGATGGCAAAGGAGATCGCTCACGAACGATTCTCGGATTCGCTCAGTCTATCTGCGGTGGCTCGCTTGCTGGGTGTGCATCCTGCACATTTGGCTAAGATGTTTCGCAGCCACTACAACTGCACCCTGGGCGACTACATCCGTGGGCTTCGACTGGACCGTGCCGCGGAACTGTTGCTTCGCTCGGAGCAGGGTCTTAGCGCCATTGCGCTCTCTGCTGGGTTTTACGATCAAAGCCACTTTGCCCGTCTCTTCAAGCTTCGGTTTGGTGTCACGCCAGGCGTCTTTCGAGCGGACTTGAGAAGCAAAAAGGGTCCGATCCTGGCAAAGCACAAAGACATACTGCCTGACTAGGCCTATACAATAAGACAAAAATCCTACAAGACGACACGCTTCCTTTGTCCTATTTATATGCGTCTGTGAGGATGACGTGATAGGCAGAAGGGCCGTCCGGACAGTTCTGTTTCTCAGTGCGTTGAAATGCCTGCTGGTTAGCGGCGCGGTAGCGCAACGAGCTGCAACGGCTCAGCCAGGCTCAGCGGATGCAAGTTGGTCGCTAGCTGCTACTGGTGACACAGTCATCACGCGCCGTGTCTCGGTTTATGAACCCTATCCTGCCTTCAAAAGCTTGGTCGACGTGATCCGGGCAGCTGACGCGGGCTTTACCAATCTGGAGATCTCGCTCTTTAGGATGACAGATTTCAGCGGATATCCTCAGGCCGAAAGCGGCGGTATATGGTTTGTCGGTCCGCCTGAGGCTGCGCAGGATCTCAAGTGGATGGGCTTCAGCCTTTTCAATAGAGCGAATAATCACGCGACCGAATACGGCGTCGAAGGCATGATCGAAACGGATCGTCTCTTGGATTCGCTGAACTTAGTTCATGCCGGCACGGGCATGACTTTGGGTGAGGCGACTGAGGCTAAATATCTCGATACGAGCAAGGGACGCTTCGCGCTGATCGGATTGGCCAGCACCTTCACTCCCATGTCAAGAGCGTCTGATGCACGACCTGGCGCGAGGGGGCGACCAGGGATCAATGCGTTGCGCGTTGAACGACGATACGAGCTCAATCCGCAAGAGATGAAAGAACTGCGACAGATCTTGAGAGGTCTGGGACAGCAGGTTCCGGAGGTTGAAGACGCCGCCGTAGAGTTTGCGGATGTCAAGTTTTTGGCTGGAAGCACGACCAAGGCGGTCGAGATGGTTAACTCGAGAGACGAAGAGCGGATCTTGCGCTCCGTTCGCAACGCTAGCAAACAGGCAGACTTCGTCATCGTTACAAGCCACTCCCACGAACCGACCGAGGAAGTGCTAACGCCACCGACTTTCCTAGTTGGGTTCATTAAGAAGTGTATCGACGCGGGCGCTGATGCTTTCATTGTCCACGGACCACATCAACTCCGCGGGATCGAGATTTACAAGGGGAAGCCGATCTTTTACAGCCTCGGTAATTTCATTTTTCAGAACGAAACGAGTGATTACCTGCCGTCAGATCTCTACGACCTTTATGAGCTGGGAGAAGAGGCGCTGCCGGCTGATGCCATGGGCGCGCGCTATAGGAACGGAACGGTCGGCTTTCCCGCCAGTCCCATATGGTATGAAAGCGTCATCGCGGTCCCCTACTTCAAAGGGCACGAGCTTAGCGAGCTTCGGCTCTACCCGATTGATCTTGGTCAGAAGGCTCCCAGATCTCAGCGAGGTACACCGCGACTGGCGAATGAGGAGGTGGCTCGAAAGATTATCCGGCGCCTCGCGACGCTTTCAGCTCCTTTTGGTACGAAGATAGCTTTTGAGAACGGAGTAGGTATCTGGCGGCATGAGTAGTGCCTAATTCCAAGGCACTGTGGAGCCTGAAGGGTGGGCCTCGGGGACACCACTTTCGTCGCGGACATGTTGGTTTAGGGGAGCTTCAGCTGTGCACGCAGCGGGCTGGATCAAGAACCTTCAGAATGTTGCAGTTGTGAGCATCGCGCTTGCAATAGCGAATGGCCTGACGGTGCCCGGACAGGAGGCCCAACAAGGGACACCAGTAACGTATTCACCGCAACTGCTGCATGAACTCAAGGAAAATCCAACAGGCTGCTCTTGCGAGTGACTATGCCTTGAAACAGCTCGCTATCCTGACAAATAAGATCGGTCCGCGTCAAAGTGGCTCCGCACAAGCGCAGAGTGCTATCGATTACGTGGCAGGCGAACTGCGGCGACTCGGCCTCGATGTGCGATTGGAAAAGATAGTCGTACCGCATTGGGTACGGGGAGAAGAGAAGGCAGAGTTGGTTCAGTTTCCAGGTCAGGTGCCAGGCACGACGCAGAGAATTCTTCTGACGGCATTGGGCGGAAGCGTTGCGACTCCCCCGAACGGGCTAACGGCGGAGATTCTTGCTGTCGGTAGCTTCGAACAGTTGGAAGGATTGGGTCGCGCAAGGGTCGAAGGGAAGATTGTGTTGTTCGATTGCATCTTCGACCAAGAAATGGCGGCGCAGGGGTTCGGTCGCGAAGCCTACAGGCAGATAGTGCCGTATCGGACAGGCGGTCCGAGTGCTGCGGCTCGGTTAGGAGCTGTGGCCGCGCTGGTGCGGTCTGCAGGCGGTTCTAACTACCGATTGCCGCACGCAGGTTTTACGCGATATTCAAACGATGCACGACAGATTCCGGCCGCAGCTCTAACGGCGGAAGATGCGGAGCTAATCGAGGGCCTGAGCAAAGAGGGCCCTGTACGCTTACATTTGACTCTTACACCGCAAATGCTCCCTGACGCCGAGAGCGATAACGTCGTCGCTGATCTGAAAGGTAGTGAACACCCGGAACAGATTGTCATCGTCTCAGGCCATCTCGACTCCTGGGATTTGGGAACCGGTGCAATTGACGACGGAGCTGGCGTAGCCATGGCTATGCAGGCGGTGCAAGTCCTTCACGGTCTGAATCTACGTCCGAAGCGCACGATCAGAGTCGTCGCGTGGATGAGTGAGGAATTCGGAGGGATTGGTGGAAAGGCGTATGCGAGAGATCATAAAGCCGAGGTCGCCAACCACTTTGCGGCGATTGAAAGCGATCACGGCGCGGGTCATCCGCTAGGCTTTAGCATCAAGGCCAGGCAAACTGTGCGACCGATCCTGGATCCGGTGTCGCGAGTCTTGCAGAACTCTGGCGCGGGCCTGATCGGATTCACCGAGGACATTGAAACAGATATTTCGCCACTGGCAGATGCCGGAGTGCCATGTTTCGGTCTTTGGCAAGACGATCGGACGTATTTCAACTACCACCATACGGCTGCCGATACCCTGGACAAAATCGTTCCAGAAGAACTGGCAAAGAACGCCGCGATTATGGCTACGCTTGCGTACGCGCTTGCAAATCTGGCACAACCCCTTCCGCGATGATGATCATGGAAAAGACCTTGGCGACACATCGGCGAGAATTCCTTCGTAGGGTTTCGCGTGCCGCTGCCCTCGCCGTGTCAGCACCAGTTCTGAACACAAATGCTGGAGCAGCGTTGAGTCAGATCTGGCCTGCTGCTGGAACGGAAAGCAACCGATCGCTTCGCGAGTTGCGGGCCCAATTTCCGTTGCTGAAAGAACGAGTCGATGGAAGGTCTTTGGTCTACCTCGACAGTGCCGCGACGACGCAGCGGCCGAGAGCTGTTCTGGAGGCCCTCACGAACTTCTACTCGCACGAGAACGCCAACCCTGGGAAGTCCCTACACGGGCTGGCCCGTCGGTCCGCGGCTTTGTACGAAGACGCAAGAGCAACCGTTGCCCGTTTTCTCAATGCGCGCGAGCCGGAGGAAATCGTATGGACGCGTGGCACAACGGAAGCGATCAACTTGGTTGCTTCGTCGTGGGGAGGCGCCAACCTCGGCAGCGGAGACGAAATCCTGATCACCGTTTCCGATCACTACTCGAACCTCGTTCCTTGGCAGTTAGCAGCGGGGCGCGCAAACGCAACCCTGCGCGTCTTGGACATCGGAGAGAATGGACATCTGCGGCTCGATGGGCTGGAGGCACTGCTGTCGAAGCGAACTAAGATCGTGACGTTCCCTCACGTATCGAACGTTCTTGGCGCAATCAATCCCGCAAGAGAAATCTGCGAGCGGGCACACGACGCTGGGGCTGTCGTACTCGTCGACGCCGCTCAGTCCGTGCCTCATTTCCCAGTGGATGTGCAGGAACTCGGCTGCGACTTCTTGGCGCTCTCGGGGCACAAGATGTGCGGTCCCATGGGCATCGGCGTTTTGTGGGGGCGGCGCGAGTTTCTCGAAGCTATGCCACCATATCAAGCGGGAAGCAACATGGCACATGAAGTAGAAATCGCCTCGGTGCCGGCGCACTTCTCGCAAGGTGGACTCAAGTTTGAGGCAGGGACGCCGAATGTGTCAGGTGCGGTCGGTCTCGCAGCCGCGATCACCTTTTTGGAATCGTTAGACCGCCAGGTACTCTGGGCCCGCGAACAAGAACTCACGCAATATGCCTTGTCAAGCTTCCGAAAAGTAAAGGGATTGAGAATCCTGGGTTCGATGGAGCCGAGCGAGCGGATATCGGTTTTCTCGTTTGTCATTAAGGATCGTCAGCCGCTCGAAGTCGTGACTGCACTCGACGCGATGGGCATCGCTGTTCGTGGTGGGGACCTCGCGTCACTTCCGCTTCTGAGGCGCATGGGCGTAACGGCTGCGGTCCGTGCCTCTTGTTATGCTTACACGTCTGCCGAAGAAGTCGATCGCTTGATCGCTGGGCTGCAGAGGGGAAGTCGAGTACACCTATGATTCCGCAGACTCCTGGTTCGAAACAGTCTGCAAGGTCATCCGTCTATTGGGTAATGCGGTTACGGGTTCTGGTAGTCGTCACACTTTCTACAAGCGTCCTAGTCGGGTCGCAGACCGCTCGGCTCAATACCGCCGATGCCGTGCTGGAGCGATATAAGGAAGCTTTGGGCGGCGTGGATGCCATAAAGAACGTTCAGTCGGAGACCACTCGTGGAGAAATAGAAGGGACGGGCCTAAAGGGAAAGGCGACTTTTGTCAATTACTCCAAGCCGTTTAAATCGCTCTTCAAAGTCACGCTGCCGGATGGCGGGGAGATTGACTCAGGATTCGACGGCACCGTTTCCTGGACTATAACCCCGCAAGGGGCGAGCATTGACAAAGACACACCGTTGGAATCGGTGCGCCGCGATGCCGACCTGCAATACGCGCTTCATCAGCCCGACTACTTCAAGAAACTCGAATTTGCTGGTATGACCGATTTCGAGGACCATCGCTGCTACTGGCTGCATGGAACCACGCATTGGGGCAAAGACAATAATCAATTCTATGACGTCGAAACCGGTCTACTGGTCGGGTACCGCTATCAGGCAGACGCAGGGTCTCCATTGGTCAACACGGCGGTGTTCAGCGATTACAAGAGCTACGGCAGGCGGCTCACTCCTACAAAGCTGGTGAACCGCAGCGGCGACCGCATGCGAACTCTAACCATCACGTCTTTCACGTACGAGCCTCTCTCTGGACTCTCTCTTCGAATTACCAGCGGCCGTCAAAGCGCTGCTGAAATAGATCTGCAGATTGGACGCACCCTTGCGTGATCCCAACAACCCACTCGTTGCGTCGAATTGCTGCTGGCGGCGCAACTGCTTCGTATAAAGTCGAGGCAGGTGATTTGCAGCGTGTCGGCGGTGCCTCATGACCATTGCTCTTGTCACGGGGTTCCACGCTCAGACTGGCTTTCTCGATTGTTCAAGGTTCCGGTTTGGCATCACGCCAGACTCCTTCCGAACTCCCTAAGAACAACGCGAGGTCGTATCCTAGCAAAAGTACAAGAACTGACCGTCCAACTAACTCCGTACGAGTAGGCTAAAATCTTACAAGACGTCTGCTCTCTTCCTTGTTATATGGGGAGGCCTCTCATGCTTCCGAAAAGCTCCGTCTCCCGATCCGAAGTCCTGGAAATCCTTCGGGAGTTGATTCGGACTCCTTCTGTGAATCCGAGCATCGCCCCGGATGAGGGGCACGGAGAAGGAGCTATTGCGAATGTTGCTCGACAGTGGCTGGGAGCGCAGGGAGTAACGAGCTGGCCGGAGGAAGCCGCTCCTGGACGGCCCAACGTCGTCGCAGAAGTGGGTGCAGGCGAAGGGCCAATCGTTGTTTTTTGCGCCCACTTAGACACAGTTGGGACGGCCGGAATGACGATTCCGCCGTTTGAGCCGACGCTCAGAGAAGACCGCGTGTATGGCCGCGGTAGCTACGACATGAAGGGTAGTGCGGCGGCAGTGATGGCCGCGGCTGCTTGTCTTGCCCGTGAGGACTTGCGGGGAAAGGTATTGGTTGCTTTAGTTGCGGATGAAGAGTACGCGAGCATCGGCGCACAGGATTTCGTCAGACGCCACAAGGCCGATGCTTGCGTGCTAACCGAGCCCAGCGAGGGGCGACTCATCTTGGCTCACAAAGGCTTTGTCTGGGTGGAGATTGTAACGAAGGGCCGCGCTGCGCATGGCAGCCGTTGGGATCTCGGGGTCAGCGCCATCGCCAAAATGGCAAAGATCATCGCGGCGCTTGAACATTTCGACCAGAACCAACTGCGCAATCGGATTCATCCATTAGTCGGTTCCGCTTCACAGCATTGTTCTTTGATTCGTGGGGGTACTGGACTATCGACCTACGCGGAAGAATGCGTCCTCAGTGTTGAGCGACGCACGCTCCCGGGCGAAACGCCAGAGCGCGTCGCGGAAGAAATCGCGGAACTCATTCGCTCTGCGGGCGAGCAGGCTGAGATTCGTCGCGTCCTTGACCGGCCGCCACTTAGCTGCAACGGCGACAGCAAGATTGCGAGGTCCTTACGCCAAGCAGTCGTCGAAGTAACTGGTCGATCTCCTGAAACAGCGGGGGTAAGCTACTGGATGGACGCCGCACTTTTTGCGGCCGCAGGCATACCAACGGTGAACTACGGACCTGCCGGCGAGGGCGCACATGAGGCCGTGGAATGGGTTGATATCCATTCAGTCGTGACAACTGCGCACGTCTTGGTCGAAGCCGCGCGTACTTTTTGCAGGCCATAGCTACGAAGCAGAGACAGGGATCAGGGAGTCCCCAGGGACCCAACGGCGGATTGACACTCGATCGATGCCGCCTATACCGAAAGGAGACTCAATGCGAATTTCACATGTGCATTGCCGGGTGCGGGACTTACGGGGTGCCACTCGGTGGTTCGAAAGAGTCTGGCAAGTCACCCCGGTCTTCAACAACGAACGGATGGTGTGGCTTCCCTTTGGCGACTTCGGTGTGATTCTCGATGCGGCGATCGAAGATAGTGTCGTGACGATAGGGTTTGACAGCAAGGATTGTGATTCAGACTACCGGTTGGTTGCGAGCCGCGGCGCAGAACCGATCGAACCGCCGCAAGACAAACCTTGGGGCACGCGCACAGCTTACCTCAAAGGACCGGGTGGACTCACCATCGAAATCGAACAGCTGCTGAGTCGCACCTAGCCAGACGTGCGGCGAAAATCAATGTCGCCCCCAATAGTACGTTCATCTTAAGACGAATAGGTCCGGACTGATTTCATCCGGGGTTCGAGCAAATCGCATAGAACCTGAGGTGTTCAAGCCCTTCTCGAAAGGCCTAGCGCAACAAGGACGGAATTGCACTATCGAAGGAGCCAAGTCCTGGGGGCAGCACGATTCGTGTTTCCACAAAACGGCGTACGACGAGGCGTATCCTTAGATGAACAAGGAGCTCGGCAGCGACGGGGACAGGAAGTGCCACAAGGAGTCTATGCACTTTAACATCGCGCAGAAAAGAGAGTCGTCCAACACTGTCGGCCGACGAATTGCATGTCGAGGGTAGCGACAGCGGTAGCCATGCGATCAGCGTTATGATGAGGACCCGGCGTCGCAGGAGCTCAAAGTGATCCCCTTCAAGGCGGATTTTTCGAAAGCACTGGGATGCCCAATCATGTTCGCGATGTGCTGCTGCACACCATACCTAATACCGAGCTGTCCCACGTACGAACCGAGCTCGAGCGACGGCGAATACTCACAGCCGTTGCGCGCTTGCGCGATACTTGATTGTATTATAGCCTCCCCGCACCTCAGGAGGACTGACCAATGAGAGCTACTTGCAGTCTTTTGGCAATTTTGCTGTGTTCCGTTTCCATTTCCGCGCAGGAAAAAGCGTTTAAGCCCGGAGATAAAATCACGCTCAAGGTCACGTTCAGTCAGAAGCTTCCCGCCAACTCGCAAGTTTCCGTCATCTATCAAACTAGTGCGCAACCACAAGCTACTGCTGGCTGCCAAACCATAGAAAGGCTGGAATGGTATAATTCGCAATCCACCGATAATAAAACGTACACACTGGCTCAGATAGTGCCGCCGACCGTCATAGCAGGTACTTATTCCGTCAAGACCGTACATGTCACCAATCCCGGCTCCTATCCTAGTAGCGCGAGTCCGTCGTCAGAAATGCCAACGATCACAATAAAGAATCAAAATCCATGCCCGAAAACATCGCAGGTGCCGCCGTTCAAGATCATCGTGCAATAGCTGTTCATTTAGTAGAGTCTGCACGCCGTACCGTAGGCCAAGCCGGCCGAATCTGATCGGCTGTGACCTGCGCTCTTCTTGCCCCACTGCGCCTGGCTCGTCTGCTAGAGGAAGAGTTTCTTTCTACCGCGGATGCTCCTGCAGCAATGCCCGCTGGTCGCGTCGCCAGCTAACGCTGCGCTTCGCGATGGCAAAGCGACCTGTCATTCTGCGCGCAGGGCGACGTTCGGATCGACGGCGGCCGCTCGCCGTGCCGGCAGGAGACTCGCTAGAGCTGCAGCAACAAACAGCGTCAGGCCAACTGCGCCAAATGTGACTACATCCGTCGGTGGGACCTCGAAAAGCAAAGACTTGACCAGTCCGGTCATGGCGATGGCTCCCGCAATTCCAATCGCAACGCCGAGAGCCGCGAGTAGCAAACCTTTTCCCAGAATCATCTGCAAGATGCGCGCTGGCCTTGCGCCCAACGCGATGCGGATTCCGATTTCCCGCATGCGCTGATTCACCATCAGAGCCATGATCCCCCCAATTCCCGCCGTGGCAATCACCAACGCCAACCCGGCAAAAATCCCGAGGAGACTGGAAGTCACTCGCGGGGACGCCAACGATTCGTAGCGCGCCTGCTCCAAACTAAGAATGTGCGTGACTGCCGTTTGCGGATCGACGTCATGCACCGCGCGGGTCAACGCCCGCGACATGCTCTGTGGCTCGGCCGCGGTGCGGACCACGAGTGCGGCCGGCTGAGGACCCTGCGCTTGGGGACCATAAAACTCCGGCGATGGCGGATGGTCCAAACCGAATTCGCGCACGTCGCCGACCATGCCTACAATCTGCGCCCAGTGTTGGCCGCTATCCGCAGAGATTCGTTTCCCGATCGGATCCTCATTTGGCCAAAGCTGGTGCCTGGCCGCTTCATTGATAATCACCACGTCCGGCGCTTTGAACGCGGGCGCGTCGGTATCCGCGAAGAGTCGCCCCGCCTTCAGCGGAATGCCGAGGCTCTTAAAGTAGTCCGGCGAAACAGCCGCGTAAGTACTCACTGGCGGCGCCTCGCCCGGTCGCAATTGCCGACCCTCAATCTGAAAATTGAACGAGACCGCGGCCGCGCCGGCGGTAATGATCTCGGGCTCGAAGGGGTATCTGCTGGAAATCGCTGCGGAGAGCACACCGGGTTCCGTCTTAACGCGATCGAGAAGCTTTTGGACCACCAGGCGCGTCTTCTCTTCGTCATCGTATTTGGACCAGTTAAAGTTGGTTCTCATCGTCAGAACGCGTTGCGGCATGATTCCGGCGTCCACTTGCTGCAGTCTGAAGAGGCTCCGCAGCATCAGCCCGGCGCCAATGAGCAGCATGAACGAAAAAGCTACCTGCGAGACGATGAGCGTGCTCCTCAGCCGGTCTTGCCGGCGGCCAGTTCCGCTGCCAGCGCTTCCTTCCTTCAGGCTCGCTGCCACGTTGGCTCGAGAAAAGAGGGCAGAGAGCGTCCCGAAAATGATGCTAGTGCCCAGCGCCGCCGCCAAAGTGAACAGCAGCACGCCTGAGTCAATCTGAATCTCTCGCGCCCGCGGTGTCATCCGTGCTACGAATTCGGCCAGCAGCTGAATACTCGCGTAAGTGAAAAGCAGTCCCAGCAAGCCTCCCACGACCGCCAGCAGGAAGCTTTCCGTCAAGAGCTGACGCAACAGCCGGCTGCGGCCAGCACCCAACGCGGCTCGAACGGCGAGCTCTCGCTCGCGCTGGACCATTCTCGATAGCGTCATATTCGCAACGTTCGCGCACGCGATGAGGAGCACGAAGGCCGCGGAAGCAAGCAACAGTAGCAGTGTGGGCCGCGCCTTGCTCGTCAATTCTTCCAGCAGGGGTGCAGCGGAAGACGTGAAGCCCACGTTGTCCGGGTAAGACTTCGGATACGAGGACTGCAATCCCGCTGCGATGGTGGCCATGTCTGCATTGGCCTGTCCCGCACTGACGCCAGGCTTCATTCGGCCGAACACTTCCATCATGCGCATGTCGCGGCTTTCGATGTGCATTTTGTTGGAGCGGAAGGGACAAGCCGAAGTGGGCATGTACACGTCGTTTTCATTGGGGTATTGCGGCACAGCCGGAAGGACTCCAACGACGGTATGTACCTTGTCGTTCATCTCGAAGGTCTTACCGACGATTTGCGGGTCGGAGCCGAAATTGTTTTTCCAATACTCGTAACTCAACAGCAGCACGGGAGGGGCGCCGAGTTTGTCGTCGTCTGGTAGGAAGGTTCGCCCGAGTAAGGGCTTCACGCCAAATAAGTCAAAATAATTGTAGGAAACCACGCCGGTTCTGACGCGTTCCGGGTCTCCGTGACCGAACAAAGTGAAAGCCATAGCGTGAAATTCGACTAGCCCAGAAAGCGTCCGATTTTGCGCGCGGTAGTCTTCAATTTCTTTGACAGAAAATCTCAGGTCCTCTACGCCAATCTGCTTTTCGTGCTGCCGGATGAAAATTAATTGCTGCCCGCCTGGATAGGGAAGCGGCCGCAAGAGAACAGCGTGGACGACGCTGAAGATGGCGGTGTTTGCGCCGATGCCCAGGCCGAGCGTGAGAACCGCCATTAGGGTG
>Ga0126381_100005022_pt1 | contig 14478 bp, 21 predicted proteins | sample PanSoiMetPlot_28_FD_96465 | JGI IMG/M metagenome (GOLD analysis project Ga0126381, IMG submission 96465) | Tropical forest soil microbial communities from Panama - MetaG Plot_28 | ecosystem: Environmental > Terrestrial > Soil > Tropical forest > Bulk soil | place: Panama | collected 2016-02-17
ACGATTTGGGATTGCGCAAATTTCTGCACCGGCGCTTGAGCCAAGCCGGCCTCGCGCGCGTCGTTATCGAGCGCGCCGCGCGGCGGACCCGGATCACGTTGCATTCCGCGCGGCCCGGGGTGGTCATTGGAAAAAAGGGTGCAGACATCGAAAAGCTGCGCACCGACTTGACGAAAGTGACCGACAGCGAGGTGAGCCTTAATATTGTCGAGATCCGCAAGCCCGAAATCGATGCGAAACTCATCGCCGACGGCATTGCGCAGCAGCTGGAACGCCGCGTCGCCTTTCGCCGGGCAATGAAGCGCGCCGTGCAGTCGGCGATGCGGCTCGGCGCGCAGGGGATCCGGATCAACTGCTCGGGCCGATTGGGCGGCGCCGAGATCGCCCGGATGGAGTGGTATCGCGAAGGCAGAGTGCCGCTTCACACATTGCGCGCCGACGTCGATTTCGGCTACGGCACGGCCAAGACCACCTATGGCGTGTGCGGCGTCAAAGTCTGGGTCTTCAAGGGCGAGATCCTCGCCCACGACCCGATGGCGCAGGATAAGCGGCTAAGCGAAGCGCAGCCCGCAAGCCACGAGCGCGGCCGGCGCGAGGCGGTGAGCTGATAGATCATGCTGGCTCCAAAGCGAAGCAAATACCGCAAAGCCCATAAAGGGCGCGTCCACGGTCTCGCAAAGGGCGGGACCACTCTGAATTTTGGCGCCTACGGGCTAAAGGCGTCGGATCCGGGTCGGATCACGGCTCGCCAGATCGAAGCGGCACGGCGCGCGATCACTCGCCACATCCGCCGGGCCGGGAGGGTTTGGATCCGCATATTTCCCGATGTCCCGGTGTCCCAGAAGCCGGCGGAAGTTCGCATGGGCAGCGGCAAGGGTTCGCCAGAATTCTGGATCTGCCGCGTCAAACCCGGCCGCATAATGTTTGAGCTCGACGGCGTGCCGGCCGACATCGCCCGCGAGGCGTTCGATCTGGCCGCCGCCAAATTGCCGATTGCAACACGCTTTGTTACCCGCCAAGGCGAAGAGGTCGCCTGACATGAAGGCGACTGACGCCAGGGCTAAAACCGATGACGAGTTGACGGGGGAACTCGACGTGCTCGGCAAGGAGATCTTCAATCTGCGCTTCCAGCGAGCCAACGGTCAGCTGGAGAATACTGCCCGTGTTCGACAGGTGCGGCGCGGTATCGCCCGCATCAAGACGGTGCTGGGCGAGCGACGCCGCGCCGGGACCCAAGGAAACCGGTAATGTCCAAACGCATCCTTCAAGGGGTCGTCGTCAGCGACGCCTGCGACAAGACGGTAATTGTACGGGTCGAGCGCCGCGTGATGCACCCGGTCTACAAGAAATTCGTCACGCATTCGAAAAAGTATGCGGCGCATGATGAGAACAACCGCTACCGCGCCGGCGATGTCGTACGGATCGAAGAGAGCCGCCCGATTTCCAAGCGCAAATGCTGGGTCGTAATCGGCGGCCCCGCGGACGCCGCGCCGGGCCGCCGCGCTGCGCGTAGAGGCACGGCGTCGGTCCCGGCGGCGGGCGATCTCGAAGCGCCCGATCTGGGGATCGAAACCGCGCAGCCCGCGGAAGGTGCCGCATGATCCAGATGCAGACGAATCTTGACGTCGCTGATAACTCGGGTGCGCGCCGCGTACAATGCATCAAGGTGCTCGGCGGCTCGAAACGCAAGACCGCAACGATCGGCGACGTGATCATCGTGTCGGTCAAAGAGGCGATCCCGCGCGGCCGGGTCAAAAAGGGCGACGTGCATCGCGCGGTCATAGTGCGAACGGCAAAGGAGATCCGCCGCACCGACGGCAGCGCGATCCGTTTCGACCGGAACGCGGCGGTGCTGATCACCAATCAGGGCGAGCCGATCGGCACCCGCATCTTTGGCCCGGTAACCCGCGAATTGCGGGCGCGGCGGTTCATGAAGATCGTGTCGTTGGCACCCGAGGTCCTATGACAGGCTACAATCGTCGCCTTTCTGTCGTCATTCCCGCGAAAGCGGGAATCCAGAAGGCAAGCTCCGGCCGAGCACCCCTGGGCCCCTGCTTCCGCGGGGGCGACGATCATCGCGGTTCGGCAGTCCTGCCAATGTACGGAGCAGGAAGATGCCGAAATTGAAGATCAAGAAGGGTGACAACGTCGTCGTCATCAGCGGTCGCGACAAGGGCAGGATCGGCGAGGTATTGCGCGTTTTTCCTAGTGAGGGGCGGTTGATCGTCCAGGGCGTGCATGTCGCCAAGCGGCATACCCGGCCGCGCATGGGCGAGCCCGGCGGCATCGTCGAGAAGGAGCTGACGATCCACATCTCCAACGTGGCCCACATCGATCCACAATCGCGAAAGCCGACGCGGGTCGGCTACAAACTCCTCGAGGACGGACGCAAGGTTAGGTGCGCCCGCCGCTCGGGCGAGGTTATCGACAGGTGAGGACATGAGTCGGACGCGTTTGCACGAACTTTATGAAACGACCGTCCGCCCGGCGCTGATGCAGGAATTCGGCTATAAGAACCCGATGCAGGTACCGCGCCTCGAAAAAATCGTCGTCAATATGGGTGTCGGGGAGGCGGTACAGGACAGCAAGAAAGCAGAGGCGGCAGCCGCCGACCTGACGGCGATCACCGGGCAGCATCCGATCATTACCAAGGCCAAGCGATCGATCGCGACCTTTAAGCTGCGCGAGGGCATGCCGATCGGCTGCAAAGTGACGTTGCGCCGCGAGCGGATGTACGAGTTCCTCGACCGGTTAATCACTGTGGCGCTGCCGCGGGTGCGCGACTTTCGCGGCATTCCGGGCAAGAGTTTCGACGGGCGGGGCAATTTTGCCCTCGGCCTGCGGGAGCAGCTAGTCTTTCCCGAGATCGACTACGATCGCGTCGATGCGACGCGCGGAATGAACGTGGTGATCGTGACAACCGCAAAGACCGATGTAGAGGCCAAAGCGCTGCTCAAGGCCTTCGACATGCCCTTTGCCAACTGAATCCCCGGAGTTTAGCCAAGTGGCAAAAAAAAGTTCGATCGAGAAAAACGCCAGGCGGATCAAGCTCGCCAAAAGCGTTGCCGCACGGCGCAAGAGGCTGAAAGCGATCGCAATCGATCGGACAGCGCCTCCTGAGGACAGGTTTGCGGCACAATTGAAACTGGCCGAGTTGCCGCGCAACGCTTCGCAAACCCGGGTTCGGAACCGTTGCGCTCTGACCGGGCGTCCGCGCGGGTATTACCGCAAATTCAAGCTGTCGCGCATCGCGCTGCGGGAACTCGCCTCTGCCGGGCAGATCCCGGGTATGGTCAAGTCGAGCTGGTAGGCGGGAGCGCGCCCCATGACGATGAGCGACCCGCTTGGGGACATGCTGACACGGATCCGCAACGGACAGAGGGCACGGCAGGCCGTCGTCGCGTCCCCGGCCTCGAAGATCCGAGCCAATGTGCTCGAAGTGTTGAAACGCGAAGGATACATCCGCGGGTTCACCCGCGAGCAAATTCGGCCCGGGGTCTCCGAACTTCGGATCGAGCTCAAATATGTCGACGGTGAGCCCGTCATCCGGGAGATCTCGCGCATATCGAAGCCGGGCCGTCGCATCTATTCGCGTATAGTCGATCTGCCGCGCAGCTATAACGGGCTCGGCATCTCCATTTTGTCGACCCCGCGAGGGGTCATGTCCGACAACGAGGCCCGCGCCGCAAAAGTCGGCGGCGAGGTACTCTGCCGCGTCTTCTGAGGTTCGTGATGTCGCGTGTTGGTAAGCATCCCGTCGCCGTGCCGAGTGGGGTCCAGGTGGAGCTCTCCGGCCAGACGCTCAGCGCCAAGGGCGGTCTCGGCACGCTTCGCCTTGTCGTCAGCAACGAGGTCACCGCGTCCGTCGCCGACGGCTCAGTGACGATTGCGCCAAAGAGCGACACGAAGCGTGCCCGTGCGATGTGGGGCACAACGCGGGCGTTGGTGAACAACATGGTGACCGGCGTATCCAAAGGCTTTTCGGTGGCCCTGGAAATCAACGGTGTCGGCTACCGCGCCGCGGTACAGGGTGACAGGCTCAATCTCCAGCTCGGCTTCAGTCACGAAATCGCCTATCCGATCCCCAGTGACGTCAAGATCGCCTGCGAGAGGCCGACCTTGATCACCGTGAGCGGCGCCGATCGCCAGCGGGTCGGCCAGATTGCGGCCGAGATCCGCGCTTTCCGTCCGCCCGAGCCCTATAAAGGCAAGGGGATCAAATATTCGACCGAGACTGTCCGCCGCAAGGAAGGCAAGAAGAAGTAGACCCATGTCAGAGAACGCGAAGGCCCTGTTTCTGCGCCGGCGGCAGCGAGTGCGGCGGAATTTGCGCCGCGTCGGCAACAACCGGCCGCGCCTATCGGTGTTCCGCTCGTCGAAGCATATCTACGCGCAGGTGATCGACGACACGACCGGGCGTACTCTGGCGGCGGCCTCGACCCTCGACGGCGGGCTGAAGACGAGCCTCAAGACCGGCGCCGACATTGCCGCGGCGAGCGCCGTCGGCAAGCTGCTAGCCGAGAGGGCCAAAGCCGCCGGGGTCGAGCAGGTCGTCTTCGATCGTGGCGCTTATCTGTTTCACGGCCGGGTCAAGGCACTGGCCGATGCCGCCCGCGAGGGCGGTCTCGATTTTTGAGGGAATCGCCATGGCACGCACACAAGGTGAGCGGCGCGGACGGGGCGGCGGCGACGGCGACCGCCAAGGGCGCGAGCGCGAGGACAGCGAGTTCACCGAAAAATTGGTCAATATCAATCGTGTCGCCAAGGTCGTGAAGGGCGGGCGGCGCTTCGGCTTTGCCGCGCTGGTCGTGGTCGGCGATCGCAAGGGTCGGGTCGGCTACGGCTCGGGGAAAGCCAGGGAAGTGCCGGAGGCCATCCGCAAGGCCACCGAGCAGGCGCGGCGCGGCATGATCCGCGTGCCGTTACGCGAGGGACGCACACTGCATCATGACATCGTCAGCAGCTATGGGGCGGGCCAAGTCATCGTGCGCGCCGCAAAATCGGGAACCGGGATCATCGCCGGCGGCCCGATGCGGGCGATTTTCGAGGCGCTGGGCGTTCACGACGTCGTCGCAAAGTCGATCGGCAGTCCAAACCCCCACAATATGATCAAGGCGACTTTCGCCGCCCTGACGCGGGCGACCAGCCCGCGTGCTGTCGCGGCGCGGCGCGGCAAGAAGGTCGGCGAGGTGCTGGGCCGCCGTGAGGCGGAACCGCGAGAGACTGCGTGATGGAGGGCAAGAAGACGGTCACGGTCGAGCAGATCGGAAGTCCGATCGGTCGCAAGCCCGACCAGGAAGCCACGCTCAAGGGACTTGGTCTGAACAAGCGGCACCGGCGGCGCGTTCTCGAAGACACGCGCTCCGTTCGGGGTATGATCAACAAGGTGAAGCACCTCGTTCGGGTAGTCGAAGAGGAGTAGGAGTTATCCCCTCACCCACCAAGCCCTTCGGGCTTGGTCCCTCCTCACCCGCCGTGCGGGAAAGGAGCTTCGAGCGGAGCGAGGCGGGAGAGTGCTCCCGCGGGAGATGTATTGGGAAGTCGAGGCGATGAAGCTCAACGAGATCAGGGACAATCCAGGCGCGCATTACCGCGCAAAGCGAGTCGGGCGCGGCATTGGCTCCGGCAAGGGCAAAACCTCGGCGCGCGGCGGTAAAGGCCAGACGGCGCGGACCGGCGTGGCGTTGAATGGTTTCGAAGGCGGACAGACGCCGTTGCATCGGCGATTGCCAAAGCGCGGCTTCAACAACAAGATTTTCCGCAAAGACTTCAAGGTGGTCAATCTCGGACGCCTGCAGGCGGCGCTAGATAGCGGTAAACTCAAGCCGGAGGGGCCAATCGACGGGGCGGCGCTCGTCTCCTCAGGGGTGCTGCGGCGGCTGGGCGATGGTGTCCGCCTGCTGGCCAAGGGCGAGTTGCGCACGACGATCACGATCAAGGTCGCCGGTGCCTCCCAGGCGGCGATCGCGGCGGTCGAGAAGGCCGGAGGCGAGGTCGTCCTTCTTGCCGGACGTCCGAAAAAACCGAAATCGGAGGGTACTGCCTCGACCTGAACACAGTGGCGCCGCTCCGGCTACATGGTGAGGAATCGTAAATGGCGTCAGCCGCCGAACAACTCGCTTCCAGCATAAACCTCTCGGCCTTCTCTAAGGCGACCGAGCTCAAGAGCCGAATTTGGTTCACCTTGGGCGCTCTGGTGATCTACCGGCTCGGTACCTACATCCCGATCCCGGGAATCGACCCGGGAATCCTGCAGGACGTGTTTTCGCGCAACGCCGGCGGCATCCTGGGCATGTTCGACATGTTCTCCGGCGGCGCGCTCGGGCGGATGACGATCTTTGCGCTGAACATCATGCCGTACATCTCGGCGTCGATCATAATTCAGCTGTTGACCGCCGTTTCCCCGACCCTGGAAGCCCTGAAGAAGGAAGGCGAGAGCGGCCGTAAAAAGCTGAACCAGTACACCCGCCTCGGCACAGTGTTACTGGCCGCGGTGCAGTCATACGGAATCGCAGTCGGGCTGGAGGGAATGCGCGCCGGGGCGCAGTCCGCGGTGCTCGACCCCGGCTTGTTCTTCCGCCTGGTGACTGTGGTGACGCTGGTCAGCGGCACGGTCTTTCTGATGTGGCTCGGCGAGCAGATCACGGCGCGCGGAGTCGGCAACGGGATCTCGCTGATCATCATGGCCGGTATTGTCGCAAACCTGCCGCACGCGCTCGCATCCACCCTCGAACTCGGGCGGACCGGCGCGATTTCGACCGTCTTCATCATCATTTTTCTGATCATGTCGGTCGCGGTCGTCGCATTCATCGTCTTTATGGAGCGAGCGCAGCGCCGCATCCTCGTTCAGTATCCTAAGCGCCAGATGGGCAATCGGATGTTCGGCGGCGACGCATCCCATTTGCCGCTAAAGATCAACACTTCGGGCGTCATCCCGCCGATCTTCGCCTCCTCGCTGCTGCTGCTGCCGGCGACAGTCGCGAATTTTGAAGCCAACGGACAGGGTTTTGGCTGGTTAAGCGAGATTACGGCCTATCTGGCCCACGGCCGGCCGCTCTACATGCTCCTCTATGTCGGCCTGATTGTCTTCTTCTGCTTCTTTTATACCGCGATAGTCTTCAACCCGACCGAGACCGCCGACAATCTGCGCAAATATGGTGGGTTCATCCCGGGGATTCGGCCGGGCAAGAACACCGCCGATTATTTGGACTACATCCTGACCCGGCTGACCGTCGTCGGGGCCGCCTATCTTTCGGCGGTGTGCATCCTCCCCGAGATCCTGATCTCGGAATATTCGGTCCCGTTCTATTTCGGCGGGACCAGCCTATTGATTGTCGTCAGCGTCACGATGGACACCGTGGCGCAGATCCACTCGCATCTGCTCGCCCATCAATATGAAGGCCTGATCCGCAAGGCAAAGCTGCGGGGACGGCGCGGATGAACATCATCCTGCTTGGGCCCCCGGGCTCCGGAAAGGGTACCCAAGCGAAGCGGATCCAGCAGACTCATGGCCTCGTGCAACTTTCGACCGGCGACATGCTACGCGCCGCGACCGGCTCGGACACCGAGTTCGGACGCCGCGTCAAAGCCATCATGGATTCCGGCCAATTGGTGCCCGACGATATTATCGTCGAGATGATCGACCAGCGCATTGTCCGGCCGGATTGCCGCAAGGGGTTTATTCTCGACGGCTTCCCGCGCAATGTGCCGCAGGCGGAGGCGCTCGACGCGATGCTCGACGCGCATGGTCTGAAGCTCGACCACGTAATCCTGCTGGACGTCGACGAGGCAACGCTCGTCGATCGCCTCTCGGGGCGGTTTACCTGTAACCAATGCGGAGCGAGCTACCACGATCGCTATAATCGGCCGAGCCACGACAGCGTCTGCGACGAATGTGGGGGCACCGAATTTACGCGCCGCGCCGATGATAGACCCGAAGCGGTCAAGGCCCGCTTCGAGGTTTATCACCGTCAGACCGCGCCGATCCTCCCTTATTATCGGGAGAGCGGCATTCTGCGCCGGGTCGACGGCATGGCCGATATCGACACGGTGACGCGCGAGATCGACAAGCTTCTGGGGTGAGCCGCCAACTTCGGGACAGGTAGCGGAATGATCGAACCTTACACCGCCGTGGGGTTGATCCCGAGCTTCTGGGGCATTCGGCGCCGCGAGGACATCGAGAAGAACCTGGAACATCTCGAAAGCCTGACCAAGGCCGCCTTTTGGCTCTCCAACCTCGACATCCCGGTGCGGCTTATCGCTATTCCGGAGGGCGCACTGCAAGGGTTCAACGACGAGGTCCTCGACGTTGATCACGCTGAATTTGCGCGCAACTGCGCGATCGACATTCCTGGCCCGGAAACCGACCGCCTCGGGCGGCTGGCGCGCGAATGGGGTGTGTTCATCATGGCTCAGGCCAAGGCGCGCCACCAGGATTGGCCCGATCGTTTCTTCAATGTCGGCTTTGTTGTGGACCCGGACGGCACGGTCGTCCTGAAGCACTATAAGATTTCGGCCCTATTGCCCTGCGAGCGCTCGGTCTCGCCGCACGACTTGTTCGACTGGTGGGTCGAGAAATACGGCCGCACCTTGCAGGCGTTCTGGCCGGTCGCCGACACGGCGATTGGAAGGCTGGGCATTATGATGGCTATGGAGGGCAACTACCCCGAGAACGGCCGCGGTCTCGCCCTCAACGGCGCCGAGGTGGTCTATCGCGCCTCGCTCCCGGCGCCGTTCGCACAAAATGACTTTTTTGAAATCTCAAACCGAGCGCGTGCTCTCGAAAACAACATGTACGTCGTCGCGCCCAATATCAGTGGATATTACCTCTATCCGGACAGCGAGCACCCTATCGATGCCGTGGGTGGACAGTCGATGATCGTGGATTACCGGGGCGCCATCGTCGGCAAACAGCTCTTTTCCAACGGCTCTACCTTTGTCGCCGGCGTGATCAACATCGAGGCGCTGCGGCATCACCGCCACTCGGCGCAGGTGACGAATTGGCCCAAGGACATCCGTGCCGAGCTGGCGCAGATCATTTACGAGCAGCCGATCTACCCGAAGAACCTCTACCTCGACAAAATCCCGGGCCGCCACGCTGAATACAAGCGCGAGGTGATCGACCGGCAGGTTCGGCTAATGCAGGAGCGCGGCATCTGGAAACCGCCGGCCAGCGGATAAGGGCTGCCGCATCGATTTCGTCATTCCCGCGAAAGCGGGAATCAGAGCCGCAGCGGCCCCTGGACCCCCGCTTTCGCGGGGTGACCACTCGTACGCGGATCGAAATTGGGGAGGCGCGATGTCTGAAACGGTGAAATATCTGCTCGACGAGAGCCGACTGCCCAAGGATTGGTACAACATCGTCGCCGATCTGCCCCGGGCGCTGGATCCGGTGCTGCATCCAGGCACATTGAAGCCCATCGGCGCGCAAGACCTCGAGCCGCTGTTTCCGATGGCGCTCATCGCGCAGGAAGTTGCGACAGAGCGGATGATCGAGATCCCGGAGCCGGTGCGCGAGGTCTACCGCCAGTGGCGCCCCTCGCCGCTGTATCGCGCCCACCGGTTGGAGCAGGCGCTCGATACTCCGGCGAAGATCTATTACAAATACGAGGGTGTCAGCCCGGCCGGGAGCCACAAGCCGAACACCGCCGTGGCGCAGGCCTTCTACAACAAGGAAGCCGGCGTCAAACGCCTCACTACCGAAACCGGCGCCGGGCAATGGGGGTCGGCGTTGGCCTTTGCCGGCGCCTTGTTCGGGCTCGAAGTGCGCATCTACATGGTGAGCGTCAGTTTCGAGCAGAAGCCCTACCGCAAGGCATTGATGGAAGCCTGGGGTGCCCAATGCGTGGCGAGCCCTAGCAATGAAACCAATGCCGGGAGGCAAATCCTGGCGGAACATCCGGACTCGCCGGGGAGCCTCGGGATGGCCATCAGCGAGGCAGTCGAAATCGCCGCGCAGCACGCCGACACCAAATACGCCCTCGGCAGCGTGCTCAATCACGTCCTGCTGCACCAGACCGTGATCGGGGAGGAAGCCATCGCGCAGCTCGAGATGGCCGGCGACTATCCCGACGTCATCGTCGGCTGCACCGGTGGCGGCAGCAATTTCGCGGGCATCGCCTTCCCGTTTATCGGCGCCGGTCTCCGCGGCGGACCGGCACCGCGCGTCATCGCCTGCGAGCCTTCCGCCTGCCCGAGCCTTACACGGGGTAAGTATGCCTACGACTTCGGCGATACCGGGCACTTGACGCCGCTCGTCAAGATGCACACGCTCGGTTCCACTTTCGTGCCGCCGGGATTTCATGCCGGGGGGCTGCGGTACCACGGGATGGCACCGCTGGTGAGCCTCCTGCAGGAGCTCGGGCTGATCCAATCACGCGCCTACCCGCAGTCGAGTTGCTTCGAGGCGGGTCTTCAGTTTGCCCGCACCGAGGGCATCCTGCCGGCGCCTGAGGCCAATCACGCGGTGCGCGGGGCGGTCGAGGAGGCCTTGCGTTGCAAGTCGGAAGGCGTTTCGCGCACAATCCTTTTCAACCTTTGCGGTCACGGCCACTTCGACATGCAGGCCTATATCGATTTCCACGCAGGGAAACTCGAGGATCGCGCCTATGACGAAGCCGAACTCGACAAGGCGTTCGCCAATCTGCCTCGGACAGGAGCCGAGTAAAGGGTTTAGGCCGTTGCGGGTCAGGGTTGACGCGACGGAGCCGATGCTTATACTGCTCGCCCTTGCGAAAGTGCGAACCAACCCACATTTGTGTTCTTTTTGAGGAGAAGCGCAGGTGGCGCGGATTGCTGGCGTCAACATTCCGAATCAAAAGCGGGTCCCGATCGGGTTGACATACATTCACGGCATCGGGCGGACGAAGGCTCGCGAGATCTGCGGCCGGGTCGGCATCCCGATCGAGCGGCGGGTGCACGAGATGACCGATGACGAGGTATTGCGCGTCCGCGAGCTGATCGATCGCGAATACACGGTCGAAGGCGATCTGCGGCGGCAGGTGGCGATGAATATCAAGCGCCTGATGGATCTCGGCTGCTATCGCGGGCTGCGTCACCGCAAGGGGCTCCCTGTGCGCGGCCAACGCACGCATACCAACGCGCGGACACGCAAAGGGCCGGCTCGGCCGATCGCCGGCAAAAAGAAATAAGGGCCACGGCTCGAACCAAGCGACGGAAAGGAATACATGGCGAGAACGGCGGCACCGGCGCCGCGGCTGCGTCGGCGCGAACGGAAAAACATCACCTCGGGCACGGCCCATGTGAATGCCACGTTCAACAACACGATGATCACGATCACCGATGCCCAGGGCAACACGATCGCGTGGTCTTCGTCGGGTAGTCAGGGCTTCAAGGGCTCGCGGAAATCGACGCCCTATGCCGCTCAGGTCGCCGCTGAGGACGCTGGACGCAAAGCCATGGAGCACGGGATGCGAACCCTCGATATCGAGGTCAAGGGACCCGGTTCTGGGCGCGAATCCGCATTGCGGGCGTTGCAGGCAGTCGGCTTTGCGGTCACCTCGATTCGTGACGTGACGCCAATCCCCCATAACGGCTGCCGTCCGCCCAAGCGGCGTCGAGTTTGACGTGAACACGCGGCCCGCCGGTCGGGGCGGGCTGAAATCGAAAGACGCCGGTCGCTGCTTACCGGCTGGCGGGCTGATGCCGCGGATGGATCCGCATTAAACGACCGGGGTACGACTCTTGCTTCAGAGAAATTGGCAGACACTGATCAAACCGAAGCAGCTTTCGGTGGAGCCGGGCGACGACCCCAAGCGCGTTGCAACGGTCGTCGCCGAACCGCTGGAACGGGGCTTCGGCCTGACCTTGGGGAATGCATTGCGGCGGGTGCTGATGTCCTCGCTGCAGGGTGCGGCGGTCACCTCGATGCAGATCGAGGGCGTGCTGCACGAATTTTCCTCGCTCCCCGGCGTGCTCGAAGACGTGACGGACATCGTCCTCAACGTCAAAAGCATAGACCTGCGGATGTATGGCGAAGGTCCGAAGCGCATGCGGCTGCGCGCCAGCGGGCCCGGAGAGGTCCGCGCAGGTGCGATTGAGACCGGCCATGATATCGACATCATGAACCCGGACCTCGTGATCTGCACGCTCGAGAGCGGCGTCAGGATCGCGATGGAGCTCACCGTCGAGAACGGCAAGGGGTATGTCCCGGCGACGCAAAACCGGCCAGAGGACGCGCCGATTGGTCTCATTCCGGTCGATGCGCTGTTCAGCCCTGTGCGCAAGGTGTCCTACCGGGTCGAGAATACCCGCGTCGGACAGGTCACCGATTATGACCGGCTGGCGCTCCGCGTCGAGACCAACGGCGCCGTGACCCCGGAAGACGCGGTGGCGCTCGCCGCCCGCATCCTTCAGGATCAACTGCAGCTCTTCATCAATTTCGAGGAGCCGCGTCATCCTTCCGAGGAAATTCGCCCCAGCGAGCTGCCGTTCAATAAGAACCTGCTGCGCAAGGTCGACGAGCTCGAACTATCGGTGCGCTCGGCCAACTGCCTGAAAAACGACAACATCGTCTACATCGGCGATCTGGTTCAGAAATCCGAGGCCGAGATGCTGCGGACCCCGAATTTCGGGCGCAAGTCCTTGAACGAGATCAAGGAGGTGCTGGCACAGATGGGGCTTCATCTCGGCATGGAGATCCCGAACTGGCCGCCCGAGAACATCGAGGAACTGGCCAAGCGCCTCGACGAGCCCTATTGAGGATCCCATGCGCCATCGGCTTCACGGCCGCGGTCTCAGCCGCAAATCCGCGCATCGCAAGGCGATGTTCGAGAACCTCGCCGCGGCGCTGATCAAGCATGAGCAGATCAAGACGACCCTGCCCAAGGCGAAGGATCTGCGCCCGATCGTCGAGCGGCTGATTACGAAGGGCAAACACGGCGGTCTGGCCAACCGGCGCCGAGTCATCGCCGCACTGCAGGATGCAGGCCTGGCCGACAAGCTGCTGACGACCCTAGCTGAGCGCTACGCCAACCGGGCCGGCGGTTACACCCGCATCATCAAGGCCGGCTACCGCTACGGCGACAATGCCGCGATGGCGCTGATCGAGCTCGTCGACCGCGACCCCGAAGCAAAGGGTAAGGATTCCGGCCCAACAGGGACCGAGGGCGAGGAGGCTGAGGCCGAAGCCGCGTAAGGGGGGTGCGGGCCGGCCGCACGTCTTCTCCTGGCCAGCCAAACCCAGCTGAGCCGCGGCTGCTTGCACGCGTTTGTCCCGCGTCCACAACCTGGCGCCAGGGGTCAATCGAACAGCCGCAAAGCAAATGGGCATCACATACCCGACCCCGAAGCCGAACAGCGTTTGGCAACGGATGGAGTGGAGGACCTCGTCATCCGCCGCGATGAAGGTCTGGGGCTAGTCTCGTAAGGCGCTCAACACGATGTCTCGGTGACGGAGATTTACCGAGAGCGAGTTCACCGGTCGCAAAACGTAGCGAAGTGTAAACACCTGCAAATTCCCTATAAAAACAGGCGGGCTACGCGACTAGGATGGGCCAAAACCGAGGAGGGGGCGTGATGCTGTTCAAATGTCTGCCGCCCGGGGCGGAGATTCCGGGCCGTTTTCCGGGGCCGGCTCGTGCACGCGGCAAATGGTTCACCGTCGACATCCATTGTCACGTGCTGACCCCGAAGGCCGCGGAGATGGTCGCGGGCCACGCGGCGGCGACGCGGCACCCGCGGGAGGAATTCGCCAACGAGCGCACGCGCGAGGTCAACCGGCAGCAGGCCGAACGGACTCGCATCCAATTCACCTCGGTCGAGAAACGGCTCGCGGACATGGACCGGATGGGGATCGACATCCAGGCGATCTCGCCCTCGCCGAACCAGACCTATTACGGCGCCGACCCCGAGCTCGGACTCGCCACCGCGCGCGCCGTCAACGACAACCTCGCCGACATTGCCGGGCGCCACCCCGGCCGCTTTGTTCCTCTCGGCACCGTACCGTTTCAGGCGCCAGACCTCGCGGTCGCCGAACTGGACCGGATCCATAAATCCTTGGGTTTTCGCGGCATCGAGATCGCCACTAACGTCGCCGGCGAGGATTTCTCGGCCGAGCGCTTCCGCAAGATCTTCGCCCGGATCGAGGAGCTGGGATTGTTGATCTTCATGCACCCGACCGGGTTTCCCGAGGCTAGGCGCTTTTCCGACCACTACCTCGTCAACGTGATCGGCAATCCGCTCGATACAACGGTCGCGCTGCATCATCTGATCTTTGGCGGCGTGCTCGACGACCACCCCAATCTGAAGCTGGTGGCTGCGCATGGGGGCGGTTATCTGCCTGCCTATTCGGGGCGGATCGACCACGCCGCCGCGGCGCGCCCCGACACCTGCGAACAGATCTGCCGCATGCCGACGAGCTATTTGAAGCGGCTCTATTTCGACACGATCGTCTACACGCATCACCAGCTCGAATATCTCGTCGAGCAATACGGCGCCGATCATGTGCTGATGGGCACC
>Ga0126381_100005023_pt1 | contig 14477 bp, 8 predicted proteins | sample PanSoiMetPlot_28_FD_96465 | JGI IMG/M metagenome (GOLD analysis project Ga0126381, IMG submission 96465) | Tropical forest soil microbial communities from Panama - MetaG Plot_28 | ecosystem: Environmental > Terrestrial > Soil > Tropical forest > Bulk soil | place: Panama | collected 2016-02-17
ATGGTTACCGTCAGTTCTATTACGGTGGTGGCGAATGCGTCGCCGAAACGCTGAGGCAGACGCTGACTGCTGCGTATCCCGGTATCGTCGTCGCCGGCGTGCTGTGTCCGCCGTTCCGGCAGTTGACACGGGAGGAGGACGAGCTCGTAATAAACACGATCAATGCGACGACCCCAGATATCGTATGGGTCGGCCTCAGCACGCCAAAACAGGAACGGTGGATGGCGGAGCATCGAGGCGGGATCAATGCACCGGTGATGATCGGTGTCGGCGCCGCATTCGACTTTCTGGCTGGCACGAAACGACAGCCGCCGGTCTGGATGCAGCAAAATGGCCTGGAATGGTTGTTCCGCCTGTGCTCGGAGCCGCGTCGCCTTTGGCGCCGTTACACATACATCGTACCTGGTTTCCTGCTCCTTGCCGCGAGCGAGCTTCTGCGTCGAGCGATCCTGTCCCCGCCGAGGAGCGGTTCGCCGCTGCGGTCGCAGAGCTAACGGGTCCGGCGCCAACGTTGCTTACGTGAAAGCCCGGCGCGTGCTTACTCTGCCCCTTTCGCGCTTCGGTCTGCGCTGTTCAGATCGCCTATTTCGCGCTGATCCGACCCAAGAGAGCAGTCCGCCGAATACCCTGGAGGCGGCGTGCCATCAAAGACAAACTTTTCAGCTTGATGCGCAAGGTAATCTGCTCATTGAGCAGAGGGCGCATGCTCGACTACACGCGGCTTCTGTATCTGTTCAAGGAACCGTGGCCGTTGGCAATGGCGTCACCCCGGTGCGACGATTGTGGGCAAGCCTAAGAGGTATCGCATCGGACATGCACATATTGGCGCTGGCCGATCAGGGGGTGGTCAGCGCCGCAAGTTTTCTCACCACGGTTATTATCGGCCGCTTCACTCAGCCGAGTGAACTTGGGTTGTACTCGATCGGACTTGCTCTAATTGCGTCATGCCTTTGCATCCAGGAAGCACTGATCTCTACTCCCTACGCGGTCCAGCGTCACCATTGCCGGGGCACGCCCGCTGAATTGGCGGGTGCCTCGTTGGCCCAAACCGCCGCCCTCTCTAGCGTAACTGCGGTCGTTCTCGCCGTCGTCTCGTGTGGTCTCGCCGCAACGAGCGCAAAGCCCGATTGGGTGGGATTATCCTGGGCGTTGGTGGCGGTCACACCGTTTCTGATGCTGCGGGAATTCGCCCGCCGATATGCGTTTGCCCATCTCCGGGTAGGCGAGGCTTTGATCCTCGACACGGCGGGTGCGGTCATCCAGCTGGCTGCTCTCGTCTGGCTTGGATGGACCGGACAAATGTCGGCTTTGACCGCTTGTGCCGCTCTTGGTGTGTCGGGCGGCCTAACCGGCCTCGCGTGGCTGTATATCGCTCATGCAGACTTCATGGTTCGTGCAGACCAAGTCCTGGTGGCGACGAGGCGTAGCTGGACTTTGGGGAAATGGCTTTTCGCTAATCAATTGGTTTTGGCGATACAAGCTTCGCTTGTTTATTGGCTGCTGGCCTGGCTCGGGGGGATCACAGCTACTGGTATCTACGGCGCCTGCATGAGTATCGCGCTATTTTCCAATCCATTGATATTGGGGGCCAGCAATCTTTTGGTTCCGAAACTGGCCGTGGCGTCGGCGGAGGGAGGAGGGAAACGACTGCGCCGCGAGACCATCCAGGCCTCACTGGGGCTCATCTTGGTGATGACGTTGTTCTGTGTGTCGGTCGCGGTCTTCGCCGACGCCGCCATGCGTCTCCTCTACCCTAGTCAGCATTACGCGGGGCAAGCCGACACAGTTATAATACTGGCGCTGGGTATGCTGGTGATCGCCGTAGGTATGCCAGCTAACAGTGCGCTGACCAGCGTGCAGCGTCCTCGTGTGATCTTCTGGACCGGCCTATTGGCGGCCGTCATTACCGCCGTCCTCATCTGGCTGCTGATGCCGCATTGGGGGCTGGCGGGAGCCGCTTATGGAGTGCTTGGCGGCAATCTGGCTAGGACGGCCGCACGTTGGGTCGCGTTGCTGTTGCTCCTCTCCAGAAACGGCCCACACGCAGACCCGGCGCCAATTGGCGAGGATTTGACCTCTCTCGAAGTGGTCGCCGTGTTGCAGCATCTCACTCCTGGCCGCCGCGACAGGGCCTGGACTATTGAACGGATTGACCAAGGCCTTGAGGCAGACATCTATGCTGCGCTCCCTCGTGATTACTTGCGGCCCGATTTAGAGACCTCCAGCAGCCTTGCGATTAAGCTCTATAAACCGGCCGCCGCACCGGGTATCGAGCTTGTGCGCAGCCAGTTCGCAGCGCTCTCACAGCTCCATGCTGCGTTGAACGGCAGCGAGGTTAATACCTGGAAGATTTTGAGCCCGGCGCCAATTTGCGCTTGCGAACGCCCGCTAGCCCTGGTCATGTCCATGGTGCCCGGCAAGACACTCAGTTTCTGGCTGGAACGGGGCGGCCTGACCCACGACGTGCTTTGCTCGCTTCCCCACGTGATCATCGCTGCGGCCAATCGCCTGTGGTCGCTCGGGCAGGTTCATGGAGATCTGACTTTCGACAACATTCTTTGCGACATTGGGGCACGGGATCTTTCATTTGTAGATCCTGGCGTGCGGACGATCTGCCCCTTCCGGGATAAGGTCACCGACGGGTGGAAGCCACCCGCGCATGATCTCGCACATATGCTTTATGACGTAGCTGTGTCTGTGCTGAGCACGCTTGTCAATCCCGTCGCTATCCGCCGTAAACGAATCTTTGCGGAGAGTGTGGTACGAGCATTCATTGCAACGATCAGTTCGGCGGACGAAAAACGGTCGCAGCTAGGGGAAATTCAAGCCTGCGTATGGTCGCATCTCATGGCACTCGCGGACGGGCCGCATTCGCTGCGCAAAGTGTACCACAAGCTGCAACAGCGGGTTGGCCGGCGACGAGTGCTAAAAACCATCCGCAGAGTGGCGGTGGAAGAGGGGCTTCTACCGATTCAATCTCCCGGCTTGGACTTCAGCCGCGAGAGCTACGCAATTTCCGATGCAGAGCAGAAGCTGAGGCGTCGATGCAAGGTATGATGAACATGAACCAGATTGCATCGGGGGCGCTTGGAAATTGCACACACCGCCGCACAGTTCCGGGCCGGATCCTGTTGGGCGTCGTCGAAGCGCTCGACCGTGGCGGGATACCTCATTGCGTTTTGCACGGCTACGAGAACTACCCCCAGCGGGTCACATCCGACGTCGACTGCATGATTTCCGCCAAGGTGCGTCCTGCCCAGCTCGCCGCGTTGTTTCAGGCCAACAATACGCGTATCGGTGCTGACCTAGTGTTTTGGCGCGGATATTATTTTGTGTTCGCCGGCAGGAAGGCGGATCGCTCACCTTGCTTTCTCGTGCTCGATCTGGCTGTTGACTACGAGGCCAGGACACTAAAGTTCTATAGCGGGTGGGAGGTTCTGGAGAGCCGCCGCCGACACGATCGGTTCTGGGTGCCGGCGGCGGATATTGAGTTCGGATGTTACTTGATCAGAAAAATTGACAAGGCGCAGCTTGATGATAAACAGTGTCGGCGCCTCAGCTTTCTTTACGCACAGGATCCTGCGGGCTGCCGTCAGCAAATCGCTCGTTTCTGGGGTGGCGGACGTGCCATGCTGATCGCCTGCTCTGCCAATTCCGGTGACTGGGACCAAGTGAGGCGCTTTTTGCCTGCGCTTCGTGCAGAAATGCGCATGCGCGCCAGATTTCGGCATCCTTGGCAGGCGATCGCAAGCTGGGCACGCCGTATGGGGCGGCGCGTGAGATCGGTGTGCTGGCCCGATAGCGGTCTCATAGTCGCCTTGCTTGGACCCGACGGTGCAGGCAAGTCCTCTGTCATCAAGGCGGTGCCTCAGTCTCTGACGGGGACGTTCAATCGCACGAGGTGCTATGGTTTCGCCCCGGGGGTACTGCGCTGGCTGCGTCCTTCCGATGGCCCGAACACACAACCACATGCAGCGCCGCCGCGATCGCCATTGATTTCTGTGGCGCGGGCGCTCTGTTACTGGTTTCCTTATTATCTGTTTTGTTACCGAGCGACAGTCCGCCTGCAGTTGGCGCACGCCACTCTTGTGCTGCACGACCGTCATCTGGTTGATGCTCTGGTTGATCCCAAACGGTATCGCTATAGCGGCCCGATGTGGCTGCTGCGCCTAATTTGGTGGTTTGTCCCAAAACCCGACCTGATCATCCTTTTGGACGCTCCGCCCGAGGTGCTGCAGTCGCGCAAACAGGATGTCTCATTTGTAGAGTCGGAACGACAGCGAAAGACTTACAGGACACTAGTGGGCTCCATCGCGAATGGGCACATTGTTGACGCTGCGCGGCCGCTAGATGAGGTCGTTCGCGACGTAAACGATCTCATTCTGGATCATCTATCGGCGCGCGTCGAACAGCGCCTTGGCCTCGAGCGGGGCCGGTTTCGCCGATACAAATCGGCGCGATTCGAAAGTGGCGCCCAAGCCTCTCGGGCGGGAGAGTGAAGTGAGGCGGATGACCTACGTCACGACCAGTTGGGATGACGGGCATCCGCTGGACCTGCGTATCGCAGAGCTGCTAACGAAATATAATGTGCGGGGCACGTTTTACGCGCCGATGAGGGCCCAAAATGGGACGATGGCAGCCGGCCAGATTCGTGAGCTGGGGGGCACCTTCGAAATCGGTGCGCATACGATCGACCATCTCGTCCTCACTCGCGCTAACGAGCACGAGGCCCGGCAACAAATCGAGGGCTCCAAGTCCTGGGTAGAAGACAGCACCGGCCTGCCATGTCTGATGTTCTGCCCCCCACAGGGCAAGTATTCGGGCCGGCATCTGACGATGGTGCAAAGAGCCGGTTATCTCGGCTTGCGCAGCGTCGAATTGGCTTCCCTCGACTACCCGCGTTCGAGGGCCGGCATGATGCTGATGCCGACCTCTGTCCAGGCCTACCCGCACAGCGTTAGCGCCTTCTTCAAGAACGCTGCCAAACGGGCAGCTTTCGGAAATCTCTGGAGGTACATCGTTCACGGCCGCTCGCGCGACTGGCCCGCCCTGGCGGGCTCCTTGCTGCGTCGCGCTGTCGAAGACGGCGGCGTATTCCACTTATGGGGCCATTCGTGGGAATTGGAACAGACTGGGCAGTGGCGGCGTTTGGATGAGGTTCTGCGGATTCTGAGCGAGTTTGCGCGCGATGCGCACCATTTGACCAACGGGCAGATTTGCCAGCAATTAGGCGTCCCGGCTCACCTTGCGAAGACGCCGGATGAGCCGCTCGCATAGCCGCCAACTTGATCGGGATTGGCAGGTCGTTCTCCGATGGACATTCTTGTAGCACACAACTTCTACAAGCAACCCGGAGGCGAGGACCAGTGTGTGGCCGCTGAGGTTGCTATGCTCAAGGCGCACGGCCACAACGTGATTGAATACCACTGTCATAATGACGCAACCGAAGCACTGGGTCGCTTGGGGCTGGCCTCACGGACGATTTGGAGCCGGTCCGCCTTTTATGAACTGCGCCAACTCTTCCGAACCCATCGGCCGCAAATCGCTCATTTCCACAACACGTTTCCTTTGATCTCGCCGGCCGCCTATTATGCCGCCCGTGGGAATAACATTCCGGTTGTCCAGACTGTACATAATTTTCGCCTCGTTTGCGCCAATGCCCTCCTGTTCCGCAGTGGTCGCGTCTGCGAAGACTGCCTTGGGAAAGCCATCGGCTGGCCGGGTATCGTCCACAAATGCTATCGGAATAGCCTCGGCGCAACCAGCGCAGCGACCGCGATGTTGGGGGTCCATCGAGCGATGGGCACTTGGCGAAGGGCGGTCGACGTTTATGTTGCCTTAACCGAATTCTCGCGAAACAAACTTATCGAAGGGGGGCTGCCCGCGGAGCGGGTCGTCGTTAAATCGAACTTTGTCTATCCCGACCCCGGCCCTGGTTCGGGTGCAGGCGGATACATCGTTTTCATCGGGCGATTGTCGGCTGAGAAGGGGCTGGAGACCCTACTTGATGCCTGGCGACTTCTTGGCCGCAAACCACGCTTGAAAATAATCGGCGATGGTCCGATGGCTGCGAAGGTTAAGGAGGCCGCTCAGAAGGACGATACGGTCCAATGGTTAGGCTCCAAACCACTGGAGGCGGTTCTTGAGTCTATTGGGGAGGCCGCTGCTTTGATGTTGCCATCACAGTGCTACGAGAACTTCCCGCGAGTCGTAGCAGAGGCCTTTGCCAAAGGCACACCGGTAGTGGCTTCCGGCCATGGCGCGATGGCCACGATCATCAGTAACGGCTACACCGGACTGCTCTTTAGGCCTGGGGATGCCCCGGACTTGGCCGAGAAGCTGGAAATCATTCTTGCCGATCCGATCACGCTGTCGCATATGCGTCAAGCCGCTCGGGCCGAGTTCGTCCGAAATTTCACTGCCGAGGCTAATCATCGAACGCTAATGGCCATATATGAGAAAGCCCTCGGCGGCAGTAATCCAGAAGCTTTGAGACCGGTCAGTTGCGAATGGTAGCAGGGCATGGGAGGCTCTCGGGCATCCACGCCAAGGTCTTCTCCAGTCCAGCCGCTAACCCGGTTTCTGCAGCAAAACCCAGTAGACGCCGCCCCTTCGAGGGATCCCCGAGCGAGGTGCGGATGTCACCCGGACGTGGTGGTCCAGTCGTGATGTTGGGTTTGATTCCGAGAAGATCGCCTATGACGTTTGCCAAATCGCTTATGGTCGTAGGCACTCCCGTGCAAATATTGAAGACGTCGCCTGTCGGGGCGCAGTGGTCGATGGCTGCCAAGAGGGCGCGAATGACATCTCCCACATAAATGAAATCTCTCGTCTGGTGCCCATCGCCATCTACTATGATCCCACGGCCCGCCTTGAGCCGATTACAGAATACGGAAATTACTCCAGAGTAGGGCGAAGAGGGATCCTGCCGCGGACCGTAAACATTGAAGAAACGCAGGCCGGAGCAAGGTACTTGATGCAGGTGGCTGGCGACAAAGCCGTGCAGTTCACAACCCAATTTGTCGGCGCCATAGGCGGACAGCGGTCGCAGCCGGGCATCTTCAAGGAGCGGAATGTCGGGATTATCGCCATAAACTGCAGCTGAAGATGCAAAGACGACTGGTGTCGGGTTCCTCGGGCTAACCCGCCGCGTGGCATCAAAGACCGCCACCGTGCCGGTGAGGTTCGTGCGATGTGTTTCGAGCCAATCTGATTTGCTCCGCTCGACCGAGGCCACGGCAGCCAGGTGGAAGCATCCGTTCACGCCCTCCATGGCTTCTGCGACGACTCTAGGGTCCGCGACATCTCCCTGAATGAACTCTACGCGCGGCGGCTTATAGGCGAGTTTACCCGTCGAAAGATCATCAATAATCCGCACACCGTCACCGCGTCTGCACAAGGCGTCCACTAGATGCGACCCGATGAAGCCGCAGCCCCCCGTTACCAGGTAGTTTCCCACGAGAAGCTCTCCACCAACATGCTTCGAGATAGAATGGGTTATCAGCAACGCCTAAATTTTCTCATCTCTCCCTCAGCGCCTCGTGGCGATAGCGCATAAAGGGAGATAAGAGATATACGATTACGTGCCGTTCACCGGTCTTGATTTCGGCCGTGATGGTCATGCCCGGTTCAAGCGGCATCGGCCCTTGCTCGGTTTCCACCGAAGCTTCGGCAAGCGAAATCCGTGCGACATAGGCGGCGTTGGCGGGCGTAGAATTCGGTCCCGCCGACGATAACGGTTTTCCGGAACCCTGAACCGTTTCCGCGGCAGGCGCATCGAGCTCGTTCCGCAACGCGTCGCGGCTGACGCTGCGAACTTGCCCATGCAACAGGCCGTAGCGGGTGTAGTTGAAGGCTTCGACCTTGACCTCGGCCGGTTGACCAGCGTGAACAAAGCCAGCATCGCGGTTCGGCAGGATCGCTTCGACTTCGAGCTGCGAGCCATCCGGAACAATAACCATCAGCGACTGGGCCGGCGTCACCACGCCACCAATCGTGTGGACCGTCAATTGCTCGACGGTTCCACTTACCGGGGCGCGAAGTGTCTGAAAGCCAGTGCGCTGTTCTGCCTTGATCAGTTCCTGACGCTGCTCGGTCGCATAGTAGCTGGTTTTGCTCAGATCATCAAGGGCTTGGCGGCGAAAGTCCGCGTCCGCTTCGGTGCGTTGCTGAGTAAGGGCCGCGGTCTGGGCCTCCGCTGCATCCACCTGGTGCCCCGCCACCACCCGATCGTGTTGTGCCTCGACCAGCTGCCGCCTGGCGTCTATCCAGGCGACCTTGGAAGTAAGCATGTTTTCTCGCAATTGATCGTAGAGCCCGGCCTTCTCTTGCAGGAGCGGCAGCGAGGCCTCAATCTTGGCGATGGTTGCTTTCGCGTAGTCGCGTTCGGCGGCCTTGGTCGCGATCTGCCGATCCAGCCCATCGACTTTTGCCTTATGCTGGGCCAACTGGGCAATCAATTGTTGGCGTTCCCGATCGGCGAGGACCGGGTCGGCGCCAGAGGGAGGCAGGAAAGTCCCGGCATCGCCCGCCAGCACGGCGTGCAGCCTGGCGCCGTCTAGCTCCGCCTGCATCAGATCGCGAGCGATCCGGTCGCGATCGGCTGCATTTGTCGTGGGATCGAGTTCGATCAAGACGTCACCGTCTTGAACACGGTCTCCATCGGCGACCATGATCCTTTTTACAACCCCAATTTCCAAAGGCTGGATCAGCTTTATCTGTCCGGCGGGGATGAGCCGCCCATTGGCGGTGGCGACAATGTCGATCTTGCCGAAGCATGCCCAGGCGATCGCCACTACCACCAGGACTACGATCAGGCCCATCATAATCCGTCCGGTGGCAGATACCGGCGCCTCCATAATCTCCAAGGCAGCAGGCAGAAACTCGCGCTCCGCCCGGTACCGGCGCGCCATCACCTGCGGCAGCGACATAAGTTTGCGTTCCAACCTGGTATTCGCCTTTTCGTCGAGCACTAGGCTAGCTCCACCCTGCCGGCCTGCACTCGGTAAAGCTGGGCATAACGCCCGCCCCGGCGCACAAGTTCGTCATGCGTACCATCCTCGATCAATCGGCCGCGATCGATGGTGATGATGCGGTCGGCACCACGGACGGTGGAAAGTCGGTGTGCAATGATGAGCACAGTGCGCCCGACCGCGATTCGTCGCATATTCTCCTGGATGATGCGTTCGCTTTCGTAATCGAGAGCGCTGGTGGCCTCGTCGAAAATCAGAATGCACGGGTTAACCGTCAGCGCTCGAGCGATTGCAATGCGCTGACATTGACCACCCGACAACGATGCGCCGCGTTCGCCTATGATCGTATCGTAGCCATGCGGCAACTCGAGGATGAATTCGTGGGCTCCAGCAAGGACAGCTGCTCCGATCACCTGATCCAACGGCATCCCGGGATCGATGAGCGAAATGTTCTCCCGAACCGAGCAGTTGAACAGCACATTCTGCTGTAGTACCACGCCGATCTGGCGCCGCAGCCATGTGGTGTCGATCATTGCGAGGTCGATGCCGTCCACCAGCACGCGACCACTTTCGGGCGTGTAGAGCCGCTGCACCAGTCTCGCCAAGGTGGACTTGCCCGATCCCGAGGGGCCGACGATTCCGAGCACCTCGCCGGCTGGAACGCTCAGCGATATGTCGGAAAGGACCGCGGGTCCGTCGAGCCGGTAACGAAACGTCATGTGCTCGAAGCGGATCTCTCCCTTCATGCGCGGTAACGATGCCGCGCTGCGCTGCGCCGCCTCGCGCGGCGTATTCAAGATGTCCCCCAGGCGCGCCACCGAGATGCGGGCCTGCTGGACATCCTGCCAGAGCTGGGCAATGCGCAGTACCGGCTGGGCGACGCGCGCAGCAAGCATGTTGAATGCCACCAATTCGCCCACAGTCAGCTCGCCCGCGATCACTGCCTTCGCCCCGAAATACAAGGTCAGGACCATCGTTGCTTTGTTGATGAACTGCACCGCCTGGCTGCCAATATTGCCCAGCGTCTGAGTACGGAAGCTCGCGCGGACATACCCCGCCAATTGCTCTTCCCACCGCCGCCGAATTTGCGGCTCGACCGCCATCGCCTTGACCGTTTCCGCCGCAGTTACCGATTCCACCAGAAATGCCTGCGCGTCAGCGCCGCGTGCGAACTTCTCGTCCAGCCGCCGCCGCAAGCTCGGCGTCAGGATCATGCTTACAACAATGTAAAAGGGAAGCGATCCAAGCACGATGATCGCCAGTGTTGTGCTGTAAAGAAACATCACGGCGAAGAAAACAAAGGTGAACAGTAGATCTATCGTCAGCGTCAGCGTCGAACCGGTGATAAAGTTGCGGATGTTTTCCAGTTCGCGTACGCGCGCAACCGAATCGCCGACGCGGCGATTGGCGAAATAAGCCATTGGCAGCGCCAGAAGATGGTCAAAAAGCCGCGCACCGAGCTCGACATCGATTTTGTTGGTCGTCTGACTGAAAACAAAGGTGCGGAGAGCTCCCAGTACTACTTCGAAAAGCGACACGATCGCAAGGCCGATCATCAGCACGTCGAGCGTCGAAAGGCTCCGATGGACCAATACCTTGTCAATCACCACCTGGAAAAATAACGGAGAGACCAGCCCCAACATTTGGAGAACGAACGAGGCGATGAGCACCTCGCCGATGATGCGCCGGTAACGGCGCACGGCGGATACGAACCAGCGTAAATCAAAAATCTCGGGCGGCGTGGTCACCCAGGCGCGTCGACCGAGCATTATCAGCCGGCCCGACCAGGATTGTTCGAAATCGCCTTGTTCGACGATCCGGCCGAGCGGCTCGGTCGGATGCTGCACGAGCAGCTTGCCATCGACGAAGCGGTTCGCGAGAAGGAATTTTCCGTCCTTGCGTTCGACGATCGCCGGCAATGGGGCTTTCGCGAGGCGGTGCCATTGAGTTGGCAAAATCCTCGACTTGAGCCCGAGCTTTCGCGCAATCCGGACGAGATCCTCCGTCGATGCCGAGGAAGAGCCCGCGAGATGGCCGCGCGCCAGCGCTCCCGGGTCCGCTGGGACTCCTAAATGCCGTGCGACCATGCAGAGGCTCAGCAGCCCCGTATCGACTGTCTGTGGCTCGACCGCCGCGAGTCTGGTTTGTTTCACCAGGCGATGCCCCATCTACCTCAATACGACCGCAGAAATCGGGCAATAACTAGTAGCCGAGCTTCCTTCAGTGCCCTGTTGTAATTCAGCGCCAATTCCGATAAGCGAGGCAATGTACTCCCTCCTGCTCCGCGCAGAAGCTGCTTGCGTGGGAAATTGCTCATTACGATAGTCTGCCGCTGACCGAATATAAACCGCCATCGATTGGCGCTAAGGGGTTACCCCAAAAGAGATAGCGGGCGTTGGCGGTGGTTTGGGTATAACCGATGCAAGCTGCCCGCCGGGTTCGCGAGGGCAGCTGACGTTCTCGTGGCGAGAAAGCAAGGAGTAGAGCCGTGGCGACGGTGACCTGGAAATTATCGGCCGGGACGGACAGCTGGAGCAATACCAGCGACTGGTCGGCGGCGGCGCTGCCAGGGCCTAGCGACCGTGTGTATATCGGCTCGAAATTTGACACCGGCAATGTCGTCGTAAACGAAGACATCACATTCGTCGAGATCTACTCGCTGACGATGGCGGCCAAACCCGGAAACGGCAAGAATAGCAACACCACGACGCTCGCCCTGACCTCCGGCGCCACATTGACCGTCGACGGCACGATCTCCCTCGGCACGAATACCATCATCGACGGCACCGGCACATTGACCGCGAATGGCGCGATAAGCGGCGGAGGCGCCATAATCGCCAGCAGCGGTACCCTCAGCCTTTCGGGGACCGGCTCGATCGCAAGCGGCGGCGCGGTGCTCTCCATTGGCACGACGGTTCAATCCACGCTGGAGCTGAACCTCAGCGGCGGCATCACCACCGGTGCGATCTCAGTCAACAACGCCAACCAGATACTGGAAATTGGCCCTAACGGCTCCGTCACGATCACCGCAGCGGAGAACATCAGCAATGGCACGCTGCAAATGGCGGGGGGCACGCTGACCGACGGCAGCGGCATTATTCTTGGACCCAGCCGCGCGACCGGGACGCTGACCGGCTTCGGCACCGTCAACGCGAACCTTTCGCCGTCGGGCTCCGGCACTCCCGAAATCTTAGCCACGGGCGGCACGCTCGATTTGAGCGGGACGGTCGCCAGCGGGCTGGTACTGGCCATCAATGTATCGGCGCCGGCCGATCTGAAAATCGATGGCAGCGCGACTGCGAGCACGGCGATCGCGATCACCAGCGCCAATCAGAAGCTGGAAATCGGGGCTGCCGGCTCGCTGACGATACAGGGCGCGGAGAGTATCACCAATGGTACGATCCAGCTCGATGGTGGTACGCTGATCGACGCCTCGGGAATCGTCATTGACAGCGGCGCGACGCTGACCGGCAAAGGCACGGTTTCCGGCGCAGTTTCGGGCAGCGGGGTGGTCAAGGCCAGTGGTGGCGTGCTGGATCTCACCAGCAACGTGACGTCCACCGGCACTACTTTCCAGATTGACGGGGCGCAAGGCACGGTACTCGAGCTTGCCGGCACCGCAGCTGGTACGTTCACTTTCCTCGGCTCGGTCGGGATGCTCGAACTGTCGGATATCGCAAACGGCGTCGTGCAGGGTTTCAACGGCACGATCGCTGGGCTCAATGTCGGAACTAGCGCCACAATCCCGACCAATGCCGTTAATATCCAAGCCCCGGTGACCTCGGCCACTTTGTCGGGAAGCCAGATTACGGTGATGAACGGAACCATGACGGTCGCGACCCTGCAATTGAGCGTCGCGCCCAACTCCGGCCGCGCGGCCGTCACGGCCGACAATGTCCTCGGCGGCTACGACGTGTTCCTGACCAGTGCCGCCCCGGGCGGCCCAACCGTGACATGGTCTCCAAGCGCCGAAACCGGGGTCGAGGGCCATGCCATATCCCTTGGCACAATCATGCCATCCGGCGGTAGCGGCAGCTACTCATCGGTCCTGGTCAGCGGGGTGCCGGTTGGCGCCACACTTGGCGACGGAACGCATTCGTTCACCGCCTCTACGGGCAACACTTCGTTCAACATCGTCGGGTGGAATTACGGGAGCCTGTCCATCACTCCGCCCAACGATAACAATTTCTCACTTTCGGTGCAGGTGACGGATTCGCTGGGCAATACCAGCACGCCTGCAGCCGAGTCGGTGACCGTCGATCCGCTGGTGCCGACGGTGGCGCCGGTGGCGGTGTCGGGGTCGACCGGTCAGGCGATCCCGTTAAATCTCGGAATTTCCGTCGCGAACCTTAGCGGTGATGCCAATAGCCTGTCATCGGTGACGATCAGCAATATCCCGAGCGGCGCGACGCTGAGCAACAGCAACGGCCCGCTGACGATCTCGAACGGCAGCATCACTTTATCGGCGAACCAGATTGCCGGTTTGGCGCTAACCTCGACCAATACCGGAACGTTCAACTTGGGCGTGTCGGCCACGGAACGGGACGCCCAAAACGACCCGAGCGCGACAGCCACTGGGACCGAGTCGGTCAAAGTGGCGGGAACGATGACAACCGGGGTCCCGGCGTTCGATCACATCGTGCTCGTCGTGGAAGAAAACCAGGACTACAATCAAATTATAGGTAACTCTCAGGCTCCCTACATCAACAACACGCTCGCGGCTGGCGGGGCCTCGCTGAGCAATTACTTTGGCATAACACACCCCAGCGAGCCCAATTATCTCGCCCTCTATTCCGGCAGCACGTGGGGTGTGATCGATAACGGCACATACAGCTTTCAGGACCCGACGCTCTATACGCAGTTGAAATCCGGCGGCAAAACCTTCACCGGGTACTACGAGACTCCACAGGAGCAGGCCTCGTCGCCTTGGCTGTCGTTTCCCGAAGGGGCGAGCGTTGAGAGCAATTTCAGCAACTTTCCGACCAGCAATTTTTCCAGTCTGCCGACGGTCTCATTCGTCATCCCAAACCTCGATGACTCGGGGCACAATACCACGATCTCGACGATGGATAGCTGGCTGCAACAACACCTCAATTCCTATGCGCAATGGGCCATGAGCAACAATTCTCTGCTGATCGTCACCTGGGATGAGGACAGCGGCACCCCTACCAATCAGGTGGCAGCGCTGCTGTATGGCGCGCACGTTAATCACGGGTCCTATGCGACGCAATACAACCACTACAACATGCTCAGTACCCTGCTTGCCGGATACAATCTGACCGGCCCGAACAATGCCGCCACGGCGGCGCCTATACAGGTGTTCAGCAATCCAACCGGGTGACAGCTCTCCATCTGTGGACGCCCTTTCAGGCAAGGGAAAACGTTGAGGTCGCTGCTGCGCATGGTCGGATGCTGTCATCTGTCCGGCCTTTGATGCGGCAGGACGACAGCCGTCGGCCTGTATTGGAGTTCGCGGATCGGATCCAGATCACCCGCAGCGTGCTC
>Ga0126381_100005024_pt1 | contig 14477 bp, 9 predicted proteins | sample PanSoiMetPlot_28_FD_96465 | JGI IMG/M metagenome (GOLD analysis project Ga0126381, IMG submission 96465) | Tropical forest soil microbial communities from Panama - MetaG Plot_28 | ecosystem: Environmental > Terrestrial > Soil > Tropical forest > Bulk soil | place: Panama | collected 2016-02-17
ACCTGAACTTGCTGCCGTCCGTCTCCCGGTTTGCCTCCAAGTGGAGCTGGCGAAGGGATTTGAACCCCCGACCCTCTGATTACAAATCAGATGCTCTACCAGCTGAGCTACGCCAGCCCGACCACCTCAAAAGATTGCCGGAAATACCGGAAAATCCACGGGCACACTCCTGCTCCGCGCATATCACGGCACAGTTCTAAAGGTTAGCACACCGGATGGAGCGGAGCAAACGGACGGGCTTGCGAAAGAACAGCATTCGCGAGGATTTGGCTTGACATGACCGGCAACGCGCGGGAATCTGCTTGCACAGCCTTTTTCCCTCGAAGGACGCGATATGAAAGTGCACCAGGTTCTTCCAGCCTGCCTGGCTGGAATGGCTCTCGCCGCCAGTTTGACTGCAGTTCCAGCGAATTCACAGGCAGCTCCAACCAGGAAACCTCGAATCGCCATTCTCGACTTCGACTACGGTACGGTCCGGACCTACGCGAACGCCTGGTTTGGCGGCGATGTCGACCTCGGCAAGGGCATCCAGCAGATGGTGGTCACCGATCTGGTAAAGGACGGCACCTACTCTGTGATCGAGCGCGCCGTGATGGACAAGATTCTGGCCGAGCAGAACTTTTCCAATTCCAACCGCGCGGACGCCACGAGCGCCGCCAAGATCGGCAAGCTGCTCGGCGTGGATGCGATTATCGTCGGCACCATTACCGAGTTTGGCAATGAGACCAAAAACCAGGGACTGGGCGGCGCCGGTGGAAGTGGCTGGACGAACGCACTCGGGGCCATCCATCACTCCAAATCCAACGCCAACGTGGCCATTAACGCCCGCATCGTCAATATCGACACCGGCGAGATTATGGGCGTGGCTGAGGGCTCTGGCACGTCCTCACGCTCCAGCACCGGGGTCGGCGGCGGCGGCGGCAACTGGAACGGCCACGGCGGTGGCGCCGTTGACTTCGGCTCCAGCAACTTTCAAAACACGATCATCGGCGAAGCTACAAAGAACGCCGTAGACAAACTCTCAGCCCAAATCGTAAGCGACTCCTCCAAGGTCGCCGTGCGCACGATCACCGTCGAGGGCGTGGTGGCTGCCGTCGATGGGGGCCAGATCGTTCTCAATGTGGGCGGGAAGGCCGGCATCAAGGTCGGCGATCAGTTCAACGTCCTGCGTGTGACCAGAGAGATCAAGGACCCGACCACGGGCAACATCCTGCGCCGCCTTACCACTGCGGTCGGCGTCATCAAAGCCACGGATGTCGACGACATCTCCGCTATCTGTGCTCCGATCTCCGGTTCCGGCTTCAAGGTCGGCGACACGATAAAGACCGTCACGCAATAGTTAGATCCCAACAGAAAACGCCCTCTGCTTTCCATAGGCAGAGGGCGCTTCGTTTCGAAGTCGCGTTCGTCGCTGCCGGCTTTGCTCTAACGACCCAGGAACGACTCGAGTGTTCTGGCTTCCCGCTCCGCGCGCTCCATGTATTCGTTCGCAGCCTTGAGATCGTTCTGCCCCAGCGCGTGATTTGCGGCGTTGATGTCGCTCTCCATCCGGTTCATCGCGGCCAGTATGTCGCCACGGATGTCGAGGCCCTGCGCCTGCTGCTGGCTGCGTATCTGCTGCACGCCGCTCCGTGCGGAGTTTGCCCGGGCGTCGAGGTTCATCAACCTGTCGTGAGCCTGGTGAATCTCCTCCGCCGACGGCCCGGGCGGAGGAGCCGGAGGTGCCGGATCCTTGATGCCGCCGCCGGCAACCTGATCTCCCGTGTCAGAGTCGCCGTCCTTCTTTGATCCTGTGTACGGAGGACGCGGGGAACCACCACCCGAATGCGTTTGTCCGGCGGAACCCCTGCCGGCCCGGCCTGTATCTACTCCGTCCGCACGTGGCGCTGGTTGGCTCGATACGAACCCCTGCGTTGTGTCTGCCGGCGGTGAGGTCGGCTGCGCGGCGCTTGCCGTGTCAGCCGGCGCTATAGTTGTCTGGCTCCCCGCGGTGGTCGTGGCGGGAATCTGGGTCGCAGTCTGCTGGCCGGCGTGCGTAGCGAAGAAGCGGGGCAGCACAGTCGCCGATGCCGCCAGCACAAGCAACGCGGCCACGGCGCCCAGCGTCATCCACAAACCGCGGTGGCTTTTGCGGACGGGTGGCGCGATTTGCACATTGACCGGCGTATAGCCATCCGCCGGTGCAGCGGGTACCGCTGTTGGCGGCGCGACTGGCTGGCTCATTACCGGCGCGATCGGTTGCGGCTGCGGCGCCGGCATGGACCGTCCGACTGCCGGCGCCTGCGGTTCGCGCACGGCCTTCAGCGCATTGCGAAACTCGTCGGCCGTCTGGAAGCGCGACTCGGGACTCTTCGCCATCGCGCGCAGCACGATGGAATTGAGCTCCGGCGAAAGCTCGGGATTCACTTCTACAGGCGGCGTTGGCGCCTCGTTGAGGTGCGCATTCAGAACGCTGTATGACGTGTCAGACAGGAAGGGCTTTCGTCCCGTCAGCATCTCGTAGAGCATTACTCCGAACGAGTAAATGTCCGATCGCGCATCTACCGTGCCGCCGCGCACCTGCTCCGGAGACATGTAGAAAACCGAACCCATCGTGGTGCCCGGCCGCGTCAGGTTCATATCGTTGGTCGACTTGGCGATGCCGAAGTCCATCAGCTTCACCAGGCCATGCGAAGTGATCATCACGTTTGCAGGCTTGATGTCGCGGTGGATAACGCCGCGGCTGTGCGCATATTGCAGCGCGGAGAGAATCTGCGTCGAGAGGTCCAGCACGTGCTTCACCGGAATTCTGGTCATGGTGGCCAGCTTCTCGAGCGTCGTGCCTTCCACATATTCCATGACCATCACGAACTGGTTTTGGTACTGAAACGCGGTTCGCAATTGTGCGATGTTGGGGTGGTCCAGGCCTGCCAGCGTGCGAATTTCCGCCATAAATCGCGCTGCAAGTTCGGGCTCGGCGGCAAAGTCAGGAAGCAATATCTTCATTGCTTCCTCGCGATTCGAAATTATATTCCGCACTTTGTACACGCGGCCCATGCCGCCGGAACCAAGAAGTTCAAGAATCTCGTAGTCGCCGACACGCTGGCCAGTCTCCGATGCCATAGGTGACCTCCTGCGGATTGAGTTTTCGCCGGGTAGGGAAGGATTTCAGCTGCTGAACGCAACGAGTCTAACCCATTTCACCAACGCAGTCCCATAAAATCGCCTTTCGCAAGGAAGACTCGGGTACGTTACCGGGATGCACAAGCAACTCCTCTTTGTTTGAAATATCACTTGCTCTATCCCCTTGTACGAGAGGTGATGCTCCTTCCCCAGAAAAGTGGTTCGCGTCGGAGGCCAAGGAGATCTCATGCGCCAGAGTCTGTCTGTAATGGCGTTGCCTTAATGCCGATATTGAAGTAGATGGCGGTTTCTGCTTTATCAGTTCGTCACCAATCGTAACCTTGGGTGCCCAAATCCTCTTGCGGGTCGCCATGGCGTCGCGTAATCATTCGATTATCCCCGCAAATGATGACGTTGTTTCGTCATCGAGGTGTGCCGTGATGCGAAATAGAATCCTGTCGCTTGCCGTTCTTCTCTTGTCTCCGGTTCTCTACGCGCAGCAGGTGCTCAACAACGACTCCGTCTTGAAACTGCTCAAAGCCGGGCTGTCAGGAGACCTGATCGTCGCCACCGTCAACTCCTCGCCCGGCAAGTACGACACGTCAGCCGACGCGATTATTGCCCTCAAGAAAGCCGGCGCAAGCGACCAGGTTGTCGCGGCCATGATTCTCAAGGCGTCGGGCTCAAAGCCATCCGGCTCAGTTGAAAGCTCGCCTGCGACCGCCGGCCCACCCCAGGGAAACACCGACCCCACGGGAATCAGCCAGGTTGTGCTGGCCTCCGGAGGCCCCCCCGCCGGGGTGGACAGCATCGGCGTCTACTACTTCGATAAAGTCGCAAATGGCTGGAAGGAAGTGCCCGCCGAGGTCGTCAATTTCAAGGCCCAGGGCGGGCTGAAGCATCTGGCCAGTGCCGGCGTGATAAAGGGCGAAATGACCGGGTTCGTCGGCGGCAATCGCAGCTCGCTGACCCTCAAGATGCCGGCGTCGTTCATCCTCTACGTTCCGGAAGGCCGCGCTCCCGGCGAGTACCAGTTGCTGCGCCTGCATGCGAACGCCGATAGCCGCGAGTTCCGGGCAGCCAACGGCGGCATCGTACACGACGCCGGAGGCGCCCTGCGCGACGTTGTGGACTACACTCCGAGGAAGATCGCTCCGCGCGTCTACGTCATCGATATCACCGAGGACTTCGAGCACGGCGAATACGGCTTTCTGCCGCCGTCAGACGCGGCGGTTGGAAGTGCCATTCCGACTTCAACCAAGCTCTACAGCTTCGCTCTTACCAACTAGAAGAATCGCTTCAAGCCAAAACAGGGATGTGGGGAATCCGGCCGAAGGGTCCCTGTTTTGGGACGTAAAACTCTTCGCGCCCACTCCGGTCCGATATCCTGTTTTGGGGGCTCCTCTCGGGGACCTCCGCCGAACATGCATAAGCGTACGCGTAGAATGCTCGTCGTCGTGGCCGGGGTTCTCCTGGTTTTGGCGGTTGCGGTGTTCCTTCGCTCCAAGGCCCCACCCGAAGCTGCCCGCCTGCTGCCTGAATGCGACGGCATTATCTACTTCGATCTCAAGCCGGTCCGCACCCTCCTCCGCAAAGGCCTGAAGCCTCCCCAGCGTGTCCCCGAGTACCAGCAGTTTGTGGATGCTACCGGCGTGGACTGGGAGCGGGATCTGGACTCGGCCGCGATCGCCCTGGATCGCATGCCCGATCCCAACGGCCCCAACGGTCCCGTGGCCTACTCGATGGTGCTCACCGGCAGACTCACGGGAAAGCAGCTAAACGCCTGGTTGGATGCGCACGCCACTGGCCGCGAGATCTACGCCGGTCACACCATCTACAGCATTCCGTCGGAAAACCGTAACGTTAGGGTGGTGCAAGTCGGATACGACATGATCGCGGTCAGCAACTTTCCGACGCCTGAAAAGATTCACTCCATCATCGACCGCCATCGCACCGCGGCTCTGCCTTTCGCCGGATCCACTCTGCTCTCGCGGCACTACCATGATGTCCCGCTGTTGGCGGTTGCCTGGGGCGTCGGTCAGATTGGACTGCCATTTTCAGAAAGCGGGGCGATCAAGGTGCTCGGTCTTTCACTGCCGCTTCAGGCTGACTCCACCATCATCGCCAGTGCGACCCCCGGCCTGCCGATGGCTAACAGCGTACATCTTCGCGTCGAAGAGATCGCCCCGGACGACGACAAGGCGGCAAGCCAGGCAGCATCTTTGGCCACAATCGTCACCCTAGCGCGGGACGTTTCCACCCAACTGGCCAACGACACGACCAACAACGCCTTGCGCGAACTGCTCAAAACTGCTCAGATTACGCAAGAACGGAACCGTGTGATCGCTACCGCAACGCTCTCGCCCGCCTTCCTCAAGCAACTTACCTCTGGCGAAAGCTCTTTCGGCACTCCGGCAACCTCGGCGGCCGGCAACGCATCGAAGTAGGTAGCGTGCTTCCTCGTCCAAACGGGCCGCCTGATACAGACTTCCTTCTTCCTGGGTTGGGGGTCGTAGATATCGGCGGCCTCTTCGTTTTCACCCTCCTTTAGCAAACCTGAGCGACCCTTCTATCGTCCTTTCCAGTAATCGATAATTGTTTGCATCTGCTATCAATAGCTCAGAGGAGTGTCATGCTTCGATCTTTCAGAACGCAAGCTCTGATCTGGACCATATTCTGCCTCGTTGCCGTCCCGGCAACCGAGGCAAAGAAATCTTCTGCGACTGGAACCTCGCAGCAATCCAGCGTCCTCACCGGCCAGGCTGCCTTTACCGACGCAGCGCACGAGTCGCCCGGCACGCGGCGCCATCTCACGGAACAGGATCTTCCCGCGCCCGCTGAGAGGGAATCCGTCGACAACGGTCCCAGCGTAATCCCCCGGCCGGCCAACGCCTGGCCTGTTGCGCCCAAGGGGTTCAAAGTCGAGCTCTATGCCACCAACCTCGACAATCCCCGCCTGCTCCGCGTCGCGCCGAATGGCGACCTGTTCCTCGCCGAAAGCAGTTCGGGCAAGATCAAGGTCTTCCGCGGGTTCACCTCCGACGGCAAGGCGCAGGAGGTCCATGTCTTCGCCAGCGGGCTCCATCAGCCCTTTGGCATCGCCTTCTATCCCTCTGGCCCGAATCCGAAGTATGTCTATATCGCCAATACGGACGGGATTGCGCGCTTCCCATACCAGAACGGCGATCTGGTGGCTCGCGGCGCAGCCGAGGATCTAGCCGAACTGCCCGGCGGCGGCCGTCTGCGCGGCGGCGGCCACTGGACGCGCGACGTCGTCTTCTCGAAAGACGACTCGAAGCTTTTCGCCTCTGTCGGATCGCACTCCAACGTGGACGACACAGATACCCATCCCGAAGAGTTTCATCGCGCCGATGTCCTTCAGTTCACCCCCGATGGCAAGTTCGTCAAGGTCTATGCGTGGGGCCTTCGCAACTGTGTTGGAGAAGCGATCAACCCCATCACCGGCGAGCTATGGTGCTCGACCAACGAGCGCGATGGACTCGGCAACAATCTCGTACCCGACTACGTCACGCACGTGCAGGAGGGCGGCTTCTACGGCTGGCCGTGGTGGTACATGGGCGGTCACCAGGACCCGCGCCATGTCGGCAAGCATCCCGAACTGCAGTCGAAGGTGATCACACCAGACATCATCGTGAACCCGCACTTCGCGTCGCTCGAGATGATGTTCTACCAGGGATCGCAGTTTCCTGCCGAGTTCAAGGGCGACGGCTTTGCCTGCGAGCACGGTTCGTGGAATCGTGCCCAGCGCTCGGGCTACGAGGTGATTCGCCTGCCGATGAAGAACGGACACGCCACGGGCGAGTACGAAGACTTCCTGACCGGATTCACCCAGGGCGACGGTTCGGTGTGGGGACGGCCTGTTGGGATCGCCGAGGCAAAGGACGGTTCTCTGTTCGTCTCCGACGATGGATCGCGTTCGATCTGGCATGTCGTTTACACCGGCAAGTAGCTCTGGCGTGCCCCATCCTTGCGACTTGTTTGTCGCAAGGGTGGGATCGCCTCGGATACCTTCTAATCGCAACCAACTGGCTGCATCTCAATACAGCCGGAAGTTCACCTCGACGGTCATCCGCACTGCAACCGGCTTTCCGTCTTTCTTCGCCGGCTTGAACCGATACCGCATCACCGCCGCCAGCGCCTTCTCATCCAGCCCCATTCCCAGCGCACGCACTAGGTGCGGGCTCTGCGGATTCCCCTGCGCATCGATGATCACCGAGATCACGCAGACACCTTGATATTTCTGCCGCCTTGCCTCATCGGAGAACTCCGCTTCCGGTGTGAAGATGGGGATTGGCTGCGAAACGCCTCCGACGCCCGGAGTGAGCGGGCCGCCGCCGGCTCCCCCATTTGAACCAGGTCCCAATCCGGGACCGCGGCCCGGTCCCATGCCCCCGCCGGGACCCGCGCCGATGCCGGCCTGCGTTCCCTGGCCTCCTGACATGAGCGTTACGTTCGGGGAATCGTGCAGTCCGATCATCGGCAGCGCCGGATTGTCGGGGAGCTTTATCTCAGGCTGAACAGCAATGCGGTTCTCGATTGCCAACTGGGGATGGTCGAGCACAGGTTGCTGCAATGGAGCCATCGGATTCATATCCGACTTTGGTGGCCGGCCTTTGTTCGCATCGGTCGCGTCATTCGTTCCTCCGCTTCCACCGCCGTGTGCGGACCCAGTTCTGGTAGCAAACAAAGGGAAATCGTTCAGTTTGAAATCCGGGAGCAGCCCCGGTTTCGGTAAGGGTTGAACCACGGCTCTAACACCGATCAACAGAAGAAACGCCAGCAATCCACCATTGACCAGCGTAGCGGTGCCGATTGCCCAGGGATTTGTGTGCTCTGCCATTTTGTCCCATGTTGAGAGGAACGGAGCGGGCTCGCGATACCTGTTGCCGGCCGGATTTGAACCTGAGGTCTCGGGCAAAGTCATGACTCCCCTTCCTCGCGGCGCGACACTTTAGCCGCGAGATCATCTGCCTTGAATCCGATACCCGAATAGACCGGCGGAGTCGGAGTTCGTCATCATGGGGCTGGTGCATGAATGATGAGACGGTTGCAAACCAGCTTTTCCAGCGACAGAGATGGAGCGGTATTGAGAAGGCCAACTGCAGGTTCCTCCACTCGATCCACTCGGTCGGAATGACAATCCTGTTAAGACGGCGCGCTAGCTGGCGGCGAGGTATATGAATCGCAATGCGAACAGCACGGCCAGCGTGTAGAGCAGCCAGTCCTGGCGGCGCCAATTGCCGGTGGCGAGATGCAACACTGCCCACGCGATGATGCCGAAACCAAGTCCGTTGGCGATGGAGTAGGTGAGTGGGATCAGAATCAGTGTGAGAAATGCGGGGACGGCGACCAGCGGCTCATGCCAGCGGATTTCGGTGATGGTGGCGAGCATCATCGAGCCGACGAGAATCAGCGCGGGCGCGGTTGCCGCCGCGGGTACCACGCCGACAAAGGGCGCAGCGCCGACAGCAATCAGGAAGAGCAGCCCGGTGACGATGGCAGTGACTCCGGAACGGCCGCCTGCCGCGACTCCAGCGGTCGATTCGACATAGCTTGTAACAGTAGACGTGCCGGTCAGCGAGCCGAAAACTGTTGCCGTGGCGTCGGCGAAGAGAATGCGGTTCAGACGGGGAATCGAATGGTCAGCCTCGATAAGTCCCGCGCGCTTGGTAACGGCGACGAGCGTGCCGAGGTTGTCGAAGAGATCGACGAAGAAGAAAACGAAGATAATTTCGAGAAGCCCCTTGCTGATGGCGCCGCGGATGTCGAGCTGGAACGCGGTCTGCGTGAGTGCCCGGATGCCGCCGCCCGCGTTTGTCCAGCGCACCAATCCAAAAGCCCATGCAATGCCCGTCGTGATCAGCACGCCGAGAAGGATTGAGCCACGCACTTTCTTGATCTCCAGCGCGACCATGAGAAAAAGGCCAAAGAGCGCAAGCGCGGTGGTTGGATTGCGGACGTTGCCTAGAGTGACGAGCGTCGCCGGATCGGCTACCACCAGGCCGGCGTTGTGGAATCCGATGAGGGCGATGAAGAGGCCTATGCCGCTGGCGACGGCGGCGTAAAGCTCGTGCGGAATCGAGCGCAGGATCATCTGACGAATGCCCGCAGCCGTAATGACAAGGAAGATGACTCCGGAGAGAAACACCGCACCGAGCGCCGTCTGCCAAGGCACGCCCATCTTGAGGCACACGGTGTAAGTAAAATACGCATTGAGCCCCATGCCGGGTGCAAGCGCGATTGGATATCGCGCAAATACTCCCATGAGAATTGAGCCGAATGCTGCGGAAAGACACGTTGCGGCGGTCACGGCCTGCAGTGGAACTCCTGCCGCAGAAAGAATGGCCGGATTCACGAGCACGATGTAGGCCATCGTGAGAAACGTCGTGACTCCGGCCAGGATCTCGGTGCGCCAGTTGGTGCCCAGATGTCTGAATTCAAAATAGCGTTCAAGAAAATCGCGCATGGAAGGGTGTGTACTAGAAGATTACACGCCATGTGCATGACCAAAGAGAATTTACGTCGCAAGGGCTCGTGAATTGCCTCGGCACTGGATTCCCCATACAATAGGAGAGGAAGATTGGAAAGGTCTGTCTTTAACGATGCCCAAGGAAAAGATTCATCCCAACTATGCCGCGGTGCGCGTCGTGTGCGCGTGCGGAAACAACTTTGAGACCCGGTCGACCCACAAGGGCGACATCCACGTGGAAATCTGCTCGAACTGCCATCCGTTCTTTACCGGCAAGCAGCGACTGGTGGATACAGCGGGTCGGGTAGAGCGCTTCCGCCGCAAATATGCGAAGGCTGGCGAGGCTTCTCCGGCGAAGTAGAACGGCGAGCCCAGGTCTCAAAAAAGACCCTGGAGCACCCAAAAAGAACGGGCCTCCGCCGCGGCGGGGGCCTAAGTTTGTTTAGAGACAGCTTCTAGCTGCGGATTCGGGCGTCGGCGGCAACGAACATATTTCGATTTTGCTGAGGGTCCTTCTCAGGCAATATCGAGCTAGAAGCTAGGAGCTAAGAGCTGAATTTATGGCTGGCAAGGGATTCACGGTGAAGAAGAATTGGGACAATCCCAGAGAGCACACGATGCCCGAGGGCATTCGTGTACCGGCCGAGATGCGCATTGGCCCGGTGACTGTCTCCCCGGCGACAGTGCTGGCGCCGATGGCCGGCGTCACCGACACCGTGTTTCGACGCTTTATTCGCCATGCCAGCGTGTTTACGGGTGAACAGAGATCAGAGAACAGAGATCAGGAGTTCGCTGCGGTTGAGGCCGATGTAAGCAATCGGCAGTCAGGATGCGGATTGCTGATGACGGAGTTCACCTCTGCGGACGGGCTCTCGCGGATGCGCGATAGCAAGCGCCGGCGTTATCTCACCTTCTACGACGATGAGCACCCGATCGGTGCGCAGTTATTCGGGTCCAATCCGCAGACGCTCGCCGAAGCCGCCCGCATCGTGCAGGACACGGGTTTCGATACGGTCGATCTGAACCTGGGCTGTCCTGCAAAACGCGTGGTAGGCTGCAACGGTGGCTCGGGTCTTCTGCGCGATCTTCCCAAAATCGGCGAAATCTTCCGCGCGGTCCGGCGGGCGGTCACGATTCCCTTTACAGTCAAGTTCCGGATGGGCTGGAGCGACGCACACATTATCTGTGTCGAGTTGGCCCGCATGGCCGAAGCCGAGGGATTAAACGCTGTAGCCCTGCACGCGCGTACTCGCGAACAGGGCTATAGCGGACAGGCTCGCTGGGAGTGGATTGCGGCTGTGAAACAAGTGGTTGGTATCCCAGTCATCGGAAATGGAGATATTCGCACGCCGGAAGACGCGGCAGCCATGGTGGAGCAGACCGGTTGCGACGCGGTGATGATCGGCCGGGCAGCTTCTGACAATCCCTGGATCTTCAGGCAGATTGGGCAATATACAGAGACTGGCCGATATGACCTTCCCACCTTCGCCGATCGCCACCACATGATCCGCGCGTATTTCGAAATGCTGCTCGCCGAGGCCGAAGCCACCAAGGACCTGCCGCGTGACGCTCGGATGGGCGAAACCGCGGGCAAAATGAAGCAATTCGCGACCTGGTTCACGCACGGTGTGCCGGGAGGCGCCCGTCTGCGCAAGACGATTTATCAGGCTCGAACAGGCGAGGAAGTCCTCAATCAGGTGAACTCGTTTTTTGCCCCGGGGCCGTCATCAGCGCCGGATGATTCCGAAAACCGCGACGGGCTCACACTTGCCGAGACCGCGCTGGCATGCGACTAGAGGGAGTACCGACGCACCCTCCGGTGCATCGTCTAAAATCCTCAAAAGACGAGCCCTTTCGGAAACTGAGGTAACCTTACTTCATTACCAGCACACCTTTGTCCCACAATGGTTTAGACAAAAGTGGCATGTTCCGCAAGGCCCTTCATAGCTATATTTGGGTTACCAAAAAGAACCGGGAAATCGGGAGCAAAAAACCGGGCTGGATTCAATGCAAAGTTGATGATTCCAGCTTCCCGGTAAGCAATCGAATTTCCGACCGAAGTGCCGAGAAAGACCTTGCGGAATTGGAGACCCAAATCGGGCATGCTTTTGCGGTGGATGGCCGCCGGATTGGTGGCTGTGGGCGCATTTTCGCCTCAGTGCGGAGCGCAGCGGTACAGTTTTCGCCCGTACTCACAGGGGCTCGGCAATCCAAATGTCACCTGCATCCAGCAGGATCGAACCGGATACCTCTGGGTTGGCACTCAGAACGGCCTTTATCGCTACGACGGCAGCCAATTCCAGCGTTATGGCGCCGAAGTTGGGCTTCCGGACCGCATCATCGACACGCTCTACCTCGCGCCCGACGGAACGCTTTGGGTCGGGGCTTCCAGTGGCGTCTATTTTGAACGCCAGGACGGCCGGTTCTCTGCCGTTAAGCTCCCGTTCACCTTGAATGAATTCACTCATCCCACCGGAACCACGTTTGCAGCCAACAAGCCGGATGAGGTGGTTACGGTATCGAGCAGCCATGGTGTGCTGCTTCGTCATCGCGCCGATGGCTGGACTTCAGAACCGCTGAACCTGCCCGGAAAGTTCATCTCGAGCGTTCTCTACGGACCAGACGGATCCCTTTGGTTCGGCTGCGATAAGGATCTCTGCCGCCTGAAGGACGGGCGGACCGCTCAGATGCGCTCGTTCCTTGGCCTGCCTGAAGAGCACTGGTCACGAATGATGGTGGCGCGCAACGGGCACATCTGGCTTCGCGGCAATCAGCACATTGCCGAGTTGCTGCCGGACGGCAGCCATGCAGATGTTCGCGATCTGCCCGGTGGCCTCTCGGAACCCTATCCAACGCTCGTTGAAGACTGGCAGGGGCGCATACTGACGGCTCAGGGCGCCTCGCTCGCACTTTGGGAGACGGATCACTGGAGGGTGATGACCGAGCGAAACGGTCTTTCGCCCTACGAGGTGTACGAACTGTATGTTGACCGCGAGGGCTCGATTTGGATGGCCGTGGTTGGACACGGTCTTCTTCGCTGGGTCGGCGAAGATCGATGGGAGGCCTATACCGCTGCTGATGGTTTGAGCGACAGCGTCGTCTGGGCTGCCATGCGCGACCACCAAGGCCGCCTGTGGATCGGCACGGAATCAGGACTGGCCTGGATTCCCGTGGGAGGAAATGTTCCAAAGATCTGGCATTCGCCGGGCGTGCAGATTTCGCGCGCGGGCTCCATTGCGGTGACCGCCGACGGTTCAATCTGGGTCAGCGGCCAGAGCGGGGATCTAACCCGAATCGATCAGAACACTCTGGCAGGAATGCAGCAGAAGACACCTCCTGTTTACCTGATTCTTGCCGATGGGCCACATCGCCTGTGGATTGCGACTTCAAGGGGCATGTACCAAGTGGACCCCCTGTCTCCAGATCGCCAACCTCAGCTAGTCGAAGATGCGGCGTTTCCGAAGACCGACATGCGTTTCACAGATATGACTCTCGACCCGAAGGGAAATCTGTGGACGACTACGGACGAGGGTCTCTTTGAGCGCGACTCCACGGGTTGGCACCGCATTGATCCGGGACAATCGGGAGCGCGACCAGATCTGGTCGCCGTAGACCCGCGTGGCGACTTGTGGGCTGCCGGTCCATCCCAGGACCTTATGCGGCTGCGCGTGAGTGGATATAAGGTCGTTCAGGCCGATCATATTGGCCGCCCGCCCCTTATGTCTGAAGAGATTGTCGCGCTGCTGGCGGATCGGCGAGGCTGGCTCTGGGTTGGCGAAGACGCGGGAGTAACTGTATTTGACGGGCAGCGTTGGCGCAGTTTTACGCAGGATGACGGGCTGATCTGGAATGACACGAACAGCTTTGCCCTGACAGAAGATCAGGATGGAAGCATGTGGATCGGGACATCGGGCGGCCTGAGCCATCTGATCGCCCCGCAAAATGCTCTGTCAGGATCGCCGCCGCCTCCGGCGATCTCCCAGGTGCTGCTGGGCACTGTGCCGATCACCGATGGCGGCTCAGTGAAGTGGAGTTCTAACCAGCTCACGGTCTCGATGGCGCTGCTTTCCTTCAAGGACACGCAGGACATCGGAATACGCTACAGGTTGGTCGGCGAGCAAGATTCCGGCTGGGAAGAGACACGCGAGCTGACCGTGCATTATCGTCACCTGCCTCCGGGCCGTTACCGATTTGAAGTTGCGGCAGTGAACGGGGCCGGCAGCACGGTTTCGCCGTTGGCATCCCTCTCGTTCACCATCGTCCCGCTCTGGTGGCAGGACAAATTCAGCCTGTGGACCATGGGGCTGCTCATTCTGATAGTCCTCGTGTGGGCCTGGCGCCACCGCGTGGGCCAACTGATGCGTCAGAAACGTCAGCTCGAAGAGGCGGTAAGGGGCAGGACCCAGGACCTGGAACGCGAGAAGACCGAGCTTGTACGAACACGCGAACAGATGCGCCATTTCGCCGAGCACGATGGGCTGACCGGTTTGTGGAACCATCGCATCATCGTGGAGCGCCTGCGCGGAGAGGTCGACCGCTCCAAACGGGATGGAAGTCCGCTGAGCGTTATTCTCGTTGATCTCGACTATTTCAAACGAGTCAACGACGCGCTGGGTCACATGGCGGGCGATATCACGCTGCGTGAGATCGCAGCGATTTTCCAACGCGCTGTTCGAAGTTACGATTGGGTGGGACGATATGGCGGAGAAGAATTCCTGTTGATTCTACCCGGGTCAGACTTCCCAGCCGCACGAGCGCGGGCAGAGCACTTGCGGGCCACCGTGGAGGCGGCACAAATTAAAGCAGGCGACAGGACTTTCTCGGTCACGGCAAGTTTTGGCGTCGCCGCGGGATTCCCAACGAACTACGAAGAAATGATTCACAT
>Ga0126381_100005025_pt1 | contig 14476 bp, 11 predicted proteins | sample PanSoiMetPlot_28_FD_96465 | JGI IMG/M metagenome (GOLD analysis project Ga0126381, IMG submission 96465) | Tropical forest soil microbial communities from Panama - MetaG Plot_28 | ecosystem: Environmental > Terrestrial > Soil > Tropical forest > Bulk soil | place: Panama | collected 2016-02-17
CCCTCCCAATGCCCGATCGAATGGCCATGGAAGGTCGGATCGGGATCCTCCGGATGCGGGCGGCCATCGGTATAGATTCGACGCAGCCGGTTGCCATCGGATTCGCCCAGCAGGGTGATGCGGCCGGGCGTGATCAGCACCTCGATCGCATTGTGCGTGATCAGCATCCAGGACGGCATGCCCTCCGGCAGGCAATTGACGAAAAGCGGGGCCGGCCTGCCGGCTTTGAGCTCCCTCCACATGTGATCGACCTGCGCCCCCGCCTTGGGATTCCATGGCGTCGGGTTGGAGGTGAGCTGGCGGTGTTGATCGTTGATATTGGGCACCCAGATTCCGCCCCAGTCGGGCAGCTTTGCGAGCGCCGCCCAATCGGCCGCGGTCGGCGGCGGGTTGAGGTCCGGCTTCTCCGCGGAGAGGGCAGGGCTTGATAGAAGCCCAATAAGAACAAGTGAGGTTGCGCGTAGGCGGCATCGCATGAAGACTGCTCCGGTTTGCCGGTTCTGAAAATCATCCGATTTTCAGCAAACCGGCGCAATGCCAATTGCGCACGCACCGCGAGGACGCGCGTTGCGAGCTCAGCACGACAGGTAGCTGGCCTTCTTGACGCAAGGCGACGCTCCCGGCAGAGCGGTTCTCCCTCTCCCGGCTTGCGGGGAGAGGGTCGGGGTGAGGGGGCCTCTCCACGAATCTGAGCGCCAGATATCGAGTCACGATTCGTGGGAACGCCCCCTCATCCCAACCTTCTCCCGCGGGGAGAGGGAGCGCGCCTGCGCCCGCTGTAGCCGCCTCGACAACAAACATCGCCCAGACATTCAATTCTGCGGGACCCTGAAATACCGCAAATCCGGGGCGCGCTGGCCTTTCTTGGCCGGCATGATCAGGCCGTCGGCGCTGAGGAAGTAGGCCTCGCCCTGCAGGCGGAGGTGATTGTTGTTCTCCATGCAATTGTCCTCGACCCACCAGGGATGCGTCTCCGGGCGGCGCCCATAATGCTTGGTCACCGTCCAGGGCCGCGTGAGCGCATGATCGAAGACCGTGACCTCGTTGTTGATGACATCCGGGCGGCTGCTGTCGAACGTATAGTGCTCCTTCACGATCGTCTGATTGTCCGCATGCAGCGGAAGGCCGCTCGCATCGAAGGCGCGCGGGCCTTTCATGCGGCGCGTCTCCACATCGAGCACGTCGTAGCGGCCGCTGCCCTTGGAATCGATCCAGCGCCCGATCGAAATGCCGAGGAAGGTCGGGTCCCGGTCGGTCGGCCATTCGCGGCCGTCGGTGAAGATGCGGCGGCTGTCGAGCACATGGAACACCAGGACATGGGTCGTCTCCGGCGTCACCACGAACTCGATCTCGCCATAGCCGTTGGTCACCCGCGGCATGCCGGGCGACAGACACCAGGTGGTTGGATCGGTGCCCTGGCCGCCCTCCGCCATGTCCTTGAGGTTGGCCTCGAAGATCGCCTGATATTCGGGCGTGAGCGGCGCCTCCTGCCCGAGCCCGCGCGGCCTGTCGGCCACGTATTTCACGGAGCCGCCGATCGCATACCATTGGCCGCGCAAGTCGGGATATTTGTCATCGAGCGCTTGTGCGGCGCTCCCGCCCGCTATGAGTACCGCGGCGAGCGCGGTCGCCATCATCGCGCGTCCGTAGAGCATAGTTGTTCTCCCTGTGGTCGCAAACCGGACGAAGCAAAGCAGAGGTCGATGAGCCCAAAGGCTACGCGAAGCCCGCGCCCGGCGGAATGGCTTTCCGCCCAGTCGTCAGGAGCCCGTTGAATCGTGAGCCCTTCGTCTCCCCACGTCGCCGTCGTCGGCGCCGGCCCGGCCGGGCTGATGACGGCCGAGGTCCTGGCGGGCGGCGGGGCGCGCGTCACACTTTATGATCGGATGCCCTCGGCGGGGCGCAAGTTTCTGCTGGCCGGCCGTGGCGGACTCAATCTGACCCACAGCGAGGAGCTCGAGCGGCTGCTCGACCGCTATGGCGCCGCCAAGCCGCGCCTTCGCGCCGCGATCGAGGCCTTTTCGCCGGCCGAGCTGCGCGCCTGGTGCGAGCGCCTCGGCCAGGAAACCTTCGTGGGATCGAGCGGCCGCGTTTTTCCGAAAGTCCTCAAGACCTCGCCGCTCCTGCGCGCCTGGCTGCAGCGGCTCGACGCCTCGGAGGTCGTGCTCAAGCCGCGCCAGCTCTGGACGGGATGGGACCACGATGGCGCGCTGGCATTCGTGGGTCCGCAGGGGCGGTACAGCGTGCACGCCGATGCGGCGGTGCTGGCATTGGGCGGAGCAAGCTGGCCGCGGCTTGGCTCGGACGGCGGCTGGGTCGAGGTGATGCGCGGCGCCGGTATCGAAGTGACGCCGCTCGCGCCCGCCAATTGCGGCTTCATCGCTCCCTGGTCGGAGGTCTTTCGTCGCCGCTTCGAGGGCGCGCCGCTCAAGCGTATCGCGCTCTCCTTGGCGGGTGCCCGCTCGCGCGGCGAAGCAATCATCACCCGCGACGGCCTCGAAGGCGGCGCTGTCTATGCCCTGTCGGCGCCGCTGCGGGAGGCGATTGCGGCGCATGGCGAAGCGATCGTTTGCATCGACCTGCGTCCCGACCTCGCCGTCGCCGCGCTCGCGCAGCGTTTGGGCGCACCGCGCGGCAAGCAATCGTTTGCGACATTCATGCGCAAGACGCTGGCGCTCGCGCCGGCCGCGATCGGCTTGCTGCAGGAGGCCGCCGCCGGCCTTCCACTGCGTCTCTCGGCCATGCCGCCGGCCGCGCTTGCGGCGCTCATCAAGGCGGTGCCGGTGCGCATCACCGGCACCGCTCCGCTGGCACGCGCCATTTCGACCGCCGGCGGCATCGCGTTCTCGGAGATTGACGAAGGCTTCATGCTGCGCCGCCGCCCCGGCGTATTCGTGGCCGGCGAAATGCTCGACTGGGAGGCGCCGACCGGCGGCTATCTGCTGCAGGCCGCCTTCGCAACAGGCGCCGCCGCCGCGCGCGGCGCACTGGCTTGGCTCGGTTTGCCCTATTGCGGAACGCAGGCCGGGTAGACATATCGCCAGCGCACGTTCCTGCCTGGGAGGGACTGATGGCAATAGCAATGTTGCGGATTCGCGCCATTCTGGCGGTCGTTGCTCTAGGCCTTATGGTTTCCGGCTGCGGCTACAACACCATTCCGACGCTGGAGGAGCAGGCCAAGGCGAAATGGGCCGACGTGCAGAACAACTATCAGCGCCGCGCCGATCTCATCCCCAACCTGGTCAACACCGTCCAGGGCTATGCCAAGCAGGAGAAGGATGTGCTCACCTCGGTCACCGAGGCCCGCGCCAAAGCAACCCAGGTCAAGATCGACGTGTCCCAGCTCGACGATCCCGAAAAGCTCAAGCAGTTTCAGGACGCCCAGAACCAGCTCTCCGGCGCGCTGGGCCGCCTGCTCGCGATCAGCGAGAACTATCCGGACCTCAAGTCGAATCAGAACTTCCTGGCGCTGCAGTCGCAGCTCGAAGGCACAGAGAATCGCATCGCGGTCGCCCGGCGCGACTACATCGAGGCGGTGCGCGCCTACAACACCGCGCTCGTGACCTTCCCGACCGTGATCTGGGCCAAAACCGCCTTCAGCGACAAGAAGCCGATGGCGGAGTTCACCGCGAGCGACAATGCGCAAGCGCCCCCGCAGGTGAAATTCTGACGCCCCGGCGCTGCCCGAAACCTTCACGATGAGCGCCGCGCGCGCTGTCTCTCCCACGCGGGCCGCAACCGCAGCATCCGCGGCGCTTGCAGCCTTCCTGTGCGCGGTCGCTGTCGCGGTCGCGCTGACATTTCCGCCGCTCACCGGCCGGGTCGTCGATCAGGCCAACGTCATTCCCCCCGACACCCGCAGCGCCATCGAGGCCAAGCTCGCCGATCTCGAATCGAAATCCGGCATCCAGTTCGTGGTCGCGACCGTCAACTCGCTGGAGGGGCAGGAGATCGAGCCCTACGCCAATGAGCTCTTCCGCACCTGGAAGCTCGGCGAGAAGACCAAGAACAACGGCGTGCTGCTGTTGGTGGCGCCGAACCAGCATCGGGTACGCATCGAGGTCGGTTACGGCCTCGAAGGCACGCTCACCGACGCGATCTCCAGCGTCATCATCGCCAACGCGATCACGCCGCGCTTCAAGGCCGGCGATTACGGCGGCGGCATATCGCGCGGGGTCGACGACATCATCACGGTGCTCACCACCGACGCCTCGGAATGGGGGGAGCGCCCCTCGGTGCGGCTCGATCGCCAGGAAGGCAGCGACCCGGTGGGCTGGATTCTGATCGGGATCCTGGTCGTCGTGGTCCTGCTGTCGATCGTCTCGCGCCGTTTCCGCTGGTTCATCTTCAACGTGGGGCTGCCCATTCTGCTGAGCTCGGGTTCCCGCGGCGGCTATTCGAGCGGCGGAGGCTATTCGGGCGGCGGCGGATTTTCCGGCGGGGGCGGCTCGTCAGGTGGCGGCGGTGCTACGGGGAGCTGGTGATGAGCATCTCGGCGGAGGACCGTGCCCGCATCTCGGCTGCCATCCGCGCCGCCGAGGCCAGGACCTCAGGCGAGATCGTGTGCGTGCTGGCGCAGGCATCCTCCAGCGCCGGAGCGCTCCCGGTGCTGATCGCCGCCGTGGCGGCGCTCGCGCTGCCCTGGGGGCTCGTTGCGCTGACCGCCTTATCGGTGGAGCGCATCCTTCTGCTGCAGGTGATCACGTTCCTGCTGCTCGCCCCGATCCTCTGCCTGCCGCGCGCGCACACCGCGCTGCTGCCGCCGCGCGCCCGCCGCGCCGTCGCCCATCGCGCCGCCATGGCGCAGTTCATGCTGCGCGGCATCGCCCACAAGCAGGACCGTTCCGGCATCTTGATCTTCGTCTCGCTGGCCGAGCGCTACGCCCGCATCATCGCCGACGACGGGATCGCGGCCCGCGTGCCGCGCACACAATGGCAGGCCGCCATCGACGCGCTCACCGCCCATATGCGCGACGGCCGCATCGCCGAAGGCTTCATCGCGGCGATCGACCTCTGCGGCAACGAGCTCGCGGCGCATTTCCCGCGCACGGAAGGCAGCCGCGACGAACTGCCGGACCGGATTTATCTGATTTGAGAGGTCTTGCTCACTCGCCCCGGATGTTGGCGGCCTTGATGACAGGACCCCACAGCTCGGTGTCGGCCTGCGCTCTGGCGGCGAGCGCCGCGGGCGTTGAGCCCGCGACCGCAATGCCCAGGGGCTCGAATCTCGCCTTCACGGCTGCTTCGTTCAGCATTGCGACCACATCGGCATTCATCTTCTGCACGATCGACGCCGGAGTCTTCGCCGGCGCGTAAAGGCCGTACCACGACACGACCTCGTAGACCGGCACCGTTTCGGCGATGGCGGGAAGCTCTGGCGCAAGCGGGAAGCGCTGCGCCGATGTCACGCCAAGCCCGCGCACCTGGCCTGCCTTGACGGCCGCGAGCAGTGAGCCGGTGGTATTGAACATGGCATCTACCCGCCCGGCGAGGAGGTCGGTCATGCCGCCGGCCGCGACGCCCCGGTAAGGCACATGGGTAATGTCGATGCCGGCCTTCTGCTTGAACAACTCGCCGGCGAGATGAGGCGATGACCCTGCTCCGGGCGAGGCAAACGTCACCTTGCCGGGATTGGCTTTGGCGGCGGCGACGTAATCGCGCACGGACTTGAACGGCGAAGAGTTGGGGACGACCAGGACATGCGGATAGCTTCCGATCAGGCTCACCGGCGCAAGATCGGCCTCGGGGTCGTAGCTGAGCGACCCGAGCAGAAAGCGGTAGACCGCCGGCGCGGTCACCGCCAGCAGGATTGTGTAGCCGTCGGGACTGGCATGGGCGGCGGCATCCATCGCAATGTTTCCGCCGGCGCCGCCCTTGTTCTCGATCACGACCGGCTGGCCCCACATCTCCGAGAGCCGATTGCCGACGATGCGGGCGGCTGCGTCCGCCCCGCCGCCCGGCGGGAAACCCACCAACAACCTCACGACACGAGCAGGCCAAGCCTGCGCGCGGACGAGCCGCGGAACCGCTGACAGTGCCGCGGCCCCGGACGCCAGTTGCAGGAACCTGCGGCGTGGAACTGTCATGGTGGCTCCTGCCTGTTGCGCCCCAATCCGGACTCCGATTTCGCCTGAGCCTCAAGACCTATTGGCTGTAGTGCTTGAAATACCGCAGATCGGGAGGCGGCTGGTCCCTTTTTGCCGGCATCAGCAGGCCGTCGGCGCTGAGGTAATAGACCTCGTTGCCGATGCCCACATGGGCATTGCCTTCGCCGCAGACCGAATGGCCGAACCAGATCGGCTCCTTGGAGACCACCCGCCGCAAGGTCCGCATCACCGTCCAGGGCCGGGTGAGGGCGTGGTCGATGGTGGTGATCTCGTCGTGCAGGATGTTGCCGTCGGCCTTGTCGAGGAAGATACGCTCCCTGACGATGGTCTGGTTGTCCGCATGCAGCGGAATGCCGGTGGCGTCGAACACGCGCGGTCCCTTCATGCCGCGGGTCTCGACCTCGAGCGTGTCGTAGCGGCCCTTGCCTTCGGTATCGATCCAGGTACCCACCGAATATCCGAGAAATTCCGGCCGATCTGCCATGAACCGCGGAAAGCCGCGCCCGTCGGTATAGATGTGGCGGAAGAAATCGTGGTCGCGCTCCATCAGGATATAGGTGACGGTGGGCGTCAGCACGATTTCCAGCGGCCCATAGGGAATCATCACCCGCGGCATGCCGGGCGAGATGCAGGCATAGGTCGGATCGATGCCCTGGCCGCCTTGCACCAGGTCGGCAAGGTTGTCGTCGTAGATCTTCTGATATTCGGGCGTCAGCGGCGGCTGCTGTCCGAGCGAAGGAGTGTTGGCGAACGGCTTGCTGTCGTCGTAGCGCAGTCCGCCGGCACCGCCTGCAAGCAGGCCGGCATTGCCGATCCGCCGCCAGTGGCCGGCGAAGTCGGGATATTTCTCCTCGGCCATTGCGGCACTGCCGGCGATCAGCAGCACTGCTGTCAGCATGCCGGTCCCGATCGCGTCGCGAAAATGCATGGCGTCCCTCCCTCTGGTGTCCGGCGCGTCGCGGTCGGCAGCGTCGCCGCGCGCGTCTTTTGGCGTTTGCCAGGAGGCTACCCCAGCCGCGGCGCCGCATCAAAGGGGGATGACCGCAAGCTGCCGCCGGGTCATAATCGACGGCTTAAGAAGAATCAGGATGCCCGCATCCAACCGGGCAAACCGACAGCGCGAGGGAGGAATTGCCATGTCGGAATTCGCCAGGGTCGCAACGCCTCGTTTGCTTGCCGCCGTCGCGGCCGGCCTGCTGTGCGCTGGCGCCGCAATTGCACCGGCGTCCGCGCAGGCGCCCGACTTCTCATCCCGCAATGCCGGCTGGGTCACCATGGGCACCGACTGGACCGGCGTGCCGGGCGGCCCGCAGCCCACCGGCTGCGATCCCGCCCATCCCTGCGTCGGCAACAACACCGGCAAGCAGGCCACCTTCAAGGTGGGGGACGCCAACAATCCCAATCTCACGGCGTTCGCCAAGGAGCAGCTCAAGAAGTCGAACGAGGAGGTTCTGCGCGGCAAGGCCATGTATGCGCGCGAAGCGCGCTGCTGGCCGACAGGCATTCCGGCCTTCCTGCTCAATCCGGGTGGGCCAAGCTACTGGCTGCAGACGCCGCAGAAGATCGCGATCATCTGGCAGCTCGATCATCAGGTGCGCCGCATCTATCTGAACGTGCCGCACTCGGCCGATCCCAGGCCCTCCTGGTATGGGGAATCTGTCGGCCATTACGAAGGCGATACCCTGGTGGTCGATACGATCGGGCAGAACAGCCGCACCTTCGTCGACAACTACCGCACCCCGCACAGCGAGAAGCTGCACGTGGTCGAGCGCTACCGCATCGTCAATGACGGCAAGAATCTCGAGGCTCAAGTGACCATGGAGGACCCGGCCGTATTCCTCCAGCCCGTGCAGGTGACGCATCGCTGGCGCCGCATCGAGGGCACCTTGAACGAATCGACCTGCGCGGAGGGGGAGATCTACAATCCCTTCCAGCAGGACGTCGAGCCGATTCCGCGGGCGGATAAATTGGATTTTTGACGTTCGATCGGGATGCCGCGGGGGGCTTGAGCCGTGCAACTGATCTGGCCATGGCAGGACCGGCAGCGCCGGTTCTCCACCCTGAAGGCGGGCGCGTTTGCGCTCGTGCTCGCGCCCGCGCTCCTGCTCGGCTATGAGCTTGCCGGCGGCGATTTCGGATTCTATCCGATGCTGCTGGGCGGCCTGACCTACTGGTCGGGCGTGTGGTCGACCTATGTGCTGCTGGCCGCGCTCGCGATCACGCCGGCGGTGACGATCTTCCGCTGGGGCGCCCTCATCGACGTGCGGCGAATGATCGGGGTGGCGGGGCTCGTCTATTCGATCGCCCATATCATCGTGTATTTCGCGCTGCGGTCCTGGAACTTCGCGTTCATCGCCTATGAAACCGCGACGCGGGCCTCGCTGATCGCCGCGACGCTCGCGACCATCGGCTTGATCGCGCTCGGCGCCACCTCGGTCGATGGCGCGGTGCGGCGGATGGGCGTGCGGGGCTGGCAGCGGTTGCACGGCACCGTCTATGTGCTCTCAGGCCTGGTGATCATGCATGCCCTGTTTTCGCGCGGCACGTTTCCGGAGCAATATGTGATGAGCGGGATGTTCTTCTGGCTCATGCTGTGGCGCGTGCTCGACCGCTACCGGCGGGGAGCCGACCCCAAGGCGCTGGCGACGCTTGCGCTCGCAACCTGCCTGTTCACGGCGCTGCTCGAGGCCGGCCGGCTCTGGCTCACTCGCGGCTACGCGCCATTGCAGACGCTCGGCTTCAATTTCAGCCTGGATCTCGGCACGCCGCCGGCCTGGACGAATCTCGCACTCGGGCTCGCGATCGCGCTGGCCGCGGCCGCGCGCAACGCCCCGCGTCTCCTCGCATCCGATCTCGGGCTTGCCCGAGATCGGCAATTCTAGAAGGCACAAGTCGGGTAAACCCGACTTGTGTGGTCTTGCGGCGCGCAAGATTGGATGATCTGCTGCGGTATGATCGTTCGTCATCTTGCCATCGTTCTGGCGGTGCTCTTGTTCGCAGCGGTGGCCCGCGCCGATGACGTCGCTGACTTCTATCGCGGCCGCACCCTCACGCTGATCGCCGGGTTCAATGTCGGCGGCGGGGCAGATGCCTATGCGCGACTGATCGCGCGGCATCTCGGCATGTACATCCCGGGCAGCCCGAACGTGGTGGTGAAGAACATGCAGGGCGCGGGCAGCGTGCTCGCCGCCAACCATGTCTTCAACGTCTCGCCCCGCGACGGCTCGGAGATCGGGCTCTTCGCCGGCAACATCGTGGTCGATCCGGTGATCGGCGGCGTGCCGGCCAAATACGATGCGCGCAGGTTCAGCTGGATCGGCGCGCCGGCATCCGAGACCAGCATCTGTCTCGCCTCGCCCGCGTCCCAATTTCGCACCATCGACGACACATTCACGGCCGAGATGATCACCGGCACCGCCGGCACCTCGACCTATGATTTCCCGGTGGTGCTCAACAACGTGCTCGGCACCCGCCTCAAGCTGGTCAAGGGCTATGCGGGCAGCGCGGCGCTACGGCTCGCCATGGAGCGGCGCGAGATCGACGGCTTCTGCGGCGTTGGCCTGAGCTCGATGCGCGCGGCCGGGCTGACCGAAGGCCGCGCCAACATCCTGCTGCAGATGGCGCTCAAGCCGAACCCGCAGCTTCCCGGCGTTCCGTTCGTCATGGATTATGCCAGGCGTGACGAAGACCGGGCGATCATGCGCCTTGTCTTCGGCTGGACCGACCTCGAGCGGCCGCTCGCCGCGCCCCCGGCAACGCCCGCCGAGCGCCTCGCGGCGCTGCGGGCGGGCTTCGAGGCCGCCATGCGGGACGGAGCGCTCATCGCGGAAGCCGAGGCGGGAGGCCTCGCGATCGCGCCAATGCAGGGAGCAGCGATCGCGGGTTTCGTGGAGGACGTCTACCAGACCCCGCCCGCGCTCGCCGCAAAGGCCGCACAATGGCTCGGGCGCGCCGCGCCCTAGGGCGGATTCCATTCGAGGTGGAGCATGTCCCCACCCGCTCACCCCCGCGGAAGCGGGGGTCCAGCGCTTGGGCCAAAGGACTGGGTCCCCGCTTCCGCGGGGACGACCGGTAGAGATGCGATCCACTTCAATCGCTGCGCGCGGCGGGCCTTCCCTTTTCGCGCAAAGCTGTCTATCGACACTCCCGCGCCGCCCTGCGCGGCGGCAATTCAGACAAGCTGCATCGCTATGGCTCAGGTCACTCTTGCTTTTCCGGACGGAAGCGCACGCCCCTTCGACGCCGGCACCACGGGCGCGCAGGTCGCCGCATCGATCTCCAATTCGCTCGCCAAGAACGCGGTCGCGATGATGCTCGACCATGAGGTCAAGGATCTGGCCGATCCGATCGAGCACGACGGCGCGATCCGCATCCTCACCCGCAAGGATGCGGAAGCACTCCCGCTCATCCGCCATGACGCCGCGCACGTCATGGCCGAGGCAGTTCAGGACCTGTGGCCGGGCACCCGCGTGACCATCGGGCCGGTGATCGAGGACGGCTTCTATTACGACTTCGACAAGGCGGAGCCGTTCCATCCCGAGGACCTCGAGCGGATCGAGGCGCGCATGCGCGAGATCATCAAGCGCAACGAGCCGTTCACCAAGGAGGTCTGGGACCGCGCCAAGGCCGCGCAGTATTTCAAGGACACCGGCGAGAGCTACAAGGTCGAGCTCGTTGACGCCATTCCGGCGAACGAGGACGTCAAGATCTATCGTCAGGGCAAGTGGCTCGACCTGTGCCGCGGTCCGCACATGCGCTCGACCGGGCAGGTCGGCAACGACTTCAAGCTCACCCGGATCGCCGGCGCCTATTGGCGTGGCGATTCCACCAAGCCGAAGCTGCAGCGGATCTACGGCACCGCCTGGGCGTCGGAAGCCGACCTCAAGGCCTATCTGCATCGTCTCGAGGAGGCGGAAAAGCGCGACCATCGCCGGCTCGGCCGCGAGATGGACCTGTTTCATTTTCAGGAAGAGGCCCCGGGCGCCGTCTTCTGGCACCCCAAGGGCTGGACCCTGTTCCAGACCCTCATCCGCTACATGCGCCGCCGCCAGGAAGCGGCCGGCTACATGGAGGTGAACTCGCCCGACATCATGGACCGGGTCTTATGGGAGCGGTCCGGCCACTGGGAGAAGTTCGGCGAGCTGATGTTCGCCATGGAGATGCCGGACCAGCGCATCTACTGCTGCAAGCCGATGAACTGTCCGGGCCATGTGCAGATCTTCCGGCACGGGCTGCGCAGCTACCGCGAGCTGCCGCTGAAGATTTCCGAGTTCGGCAAGGTCCACCGCTACGAGCCGTCCGGCTCGCTGCATGGGCTGATGCGGGTGCGCCACTTCACCCAGGACGACGCCCATCTGTTCTGCACCGAGGACCAGATCACCGAGCTCTGTCTCGACCTCAACGGCCTGATCCTCAGCATCTATCGCGACTTCGGCTTCGAGGACGTGATCGTGAAGTTCGCGGACCGGCCGCCGCGCCGCGTGGGCTCGGATGCGGTCTGGGACAAGGCCGAGCATGCCCTGAAGACGGCGGTCGAGGCCGCAGGCCTGTCCTATGGGCTCAACAAGGGCGAGGGCGCGTTCTACGGGCCCAAGCTCGAATACACCTTGCGCGACGCGATCGGCCGCGAATGGCAGTGCGGCACCGTGCAGGTCGACTTCAACCTGCCGGGCCGGCTCGGCGCCTATTACATAGGGGCGGACAGCGAGAAGCACGAGCCGGTCATGATCCATCGCGCCATGTTCGGCTCGCTCGAGCGCTTCGTCGGCATCCTGATCGAGCACTATGCGGGCGCGCTGCCGCTCTGGCTTGCGCCCGTCCAGGCGGTGGTCTGCACCATCGTGTCGAGCGCCGACGCCTATGCGGGCGAGGTCGTCGAGGTGCTCAAGACGGCAGGCCTGCGGGTGGAGGCCGACCTGCGCAACGAGAAGATCAATTACAAGGTGCGCGAGCATTCGCTCGCCAAGGTGCCGGCGCTGCTCGTGGTCGGCGCCAAGGAAGCAGCCGAGCGCACGGTCTCGATCCGCCGGCTCGGCGGCAAGGATCAGACCGTGATGTCGCTCGATGCGGCCGCCAAGGCGCTGGCCGACGAGGCAACGCCGCCCGACCTGCGTTAGGGCTTGCTCAGTCGTCACCCGCGGGCTTGACCCGCGGGTCCATTTTTATCGCAAGAAAATTGGTTGCCGGGGCGAAAGGGCATTTACGCCCGTCTTCGCGGGCTATGCCCGGCAACGATGCCGTGCCCGATTGGCGCGGACCCCGGTTGCGGGTAAGCTTGGCTGGGCGACAAACAAGCCTTGCATTCAAAGCACACCGACTGACTGGGGCGGATTCCGGAGGAGCGGAGACATGACGGCGAAACAGCATTGGTATCTTGGCGTCGCGGCGTTGGCGCTCGCGGCGTTCGTGAGCATTCCCGCGACGGTGCACGCCCAGCAGAACCAGGCGGCCGCCGTCAGCATCGGCGACACCGATATCGGCGGTGTCGTCACGAGCGCGAACGGGCCGGAGGCCGGGGTCTGGGTGATCGCGGAGACCGCGGACCTTCCGACCAAGTTCGTCAAGATCGTGGTCACCGACGACCAGGGCCGCTACGTGCTGCCCGCCCTGCCGAAGGCCAATTACACGGTCTGGGTGCGCGGCTACGGGCTCGTCGATTCGCCGCGCGTTGAAACCGCGCCCGGCAAGATCGTCAACCTCACCGCAATCGTGGCGCCAAATGCGACGGCGGCGGCGCAATATTATCCGGCCCAATACTGGTACTCGATGCTCAAAATCCCGGATAAGAGCCTGTTCCCCGGCACCGGGCCCTCCGGCAACGGCATGCCGGTGAGCCTCAAGAGCCAGGGCCAGTGGCTCGCCACCCTCAAGACCCATGCCTGCAATTCCTGCCACCAGATCGGCAACCTGCCGACCCGCACGATCTCGCCGGCGCTCGGCCATTTCGAGAATTCGTTCGAAGCGTGGTCGCACCGCGTGCAGGTCGGGCCCGCGGCCGAGACCATGGTGCGCGACATCGGCGAGATCGACACCCAGCGGGCGCTGCGGAATTTCGCCGAATGGAGCGACCGCATCGCCGCCGGCGAACTGCCCAAGTCCAAGCCAGCACGCCCGCAGGGCATCGAGCGCAACGTGGTCGTGACCATGTGGGACTGGGGCGATGCCAAGACCTACCTGCATGACGAGGTCGCGACCGACAAGCGCAATCCGACCGTCAATGCCTACGGCAAGATCTACAGCGCCACCGAAGACTCGACCGACAACCTGCCGATCCTCGACCCGAAGACCGCGACGGTGACTTATCTGAAGATGTATCCGCGCGATCCCAAGACCTCGAGCGGCTCGTTCATCCAGTCCGGCGGCTTCCCGCGGCTTGCCTCGCCCTACTGGGGCGACGAGATGATCTGGCACAGCCAGACCTCGGTGCACAATCCAATGCTCGATCAGGACGGACGCGTCTGGCTCACCGCGCGCATCCGCAATCCGGCGACGCCGGACTATTGCCGCAAGGGCTCGGACCTGCCCTCTGCCAAGGTCTTTCCGATGGACAGCGCCGGGCGGCAGGCCGCGCTCTATGATCCCAAGACCGACAAGCTCACTCACATCGATCTCTGCTTCACCACGCATCACTTGGCGTTCGCCGAGGATGCCGACAACACGCTGTGGTTCTCGGCCGGCGGCGCCCGCGCCCCGGTGATCGGCTGGCTCGACACGAAAAAGTTCCTGGCGACCGGCGATGCAGCCGCCTCGCAAGGCTGGGCGCCGTTCATCCTCGACACCAACGGCAAGGGCAAGCGCGAGGGCGACTATGTGGAGCCCAATCAGCCGGTTGATCCATCAAAGCAGAAGCGCATCCTCGCCGGCCTCTACGGCATCGGTTATGACCCCAACGACGGCACGATCTGGGGCTCGGTGCTGGCAATGCCCGGCGGCGTGGTGCACGTGATCCCGGGCAAGAATCCGCCCGAGACCACGCTGTCGGAATATTTCGAGGTGCCGTTCAACGAGCCGCGAGCGCCGGTGAACGGCTTCGGCCCGCGCGGCTCCGATATCGACCGCAACGGCGTCGTCTGGATTCCGCTTGCGAGCGGCCACATGGCCTCGTTCGATCGCAAGAAATGCAAGGGCCCGCTCAACGGCCCCGCCGCCACCGGCCGGCAATGCCCGGAGGGCTGGACGCTCTATCAGTTCCGCGGGCCGCAGTTCGAGAGCCTCGACGGTGAGCCCGGCGCGGTGCAATCGAGCTACTTCACCTGGGTCGACCAGTTCGACACCTTCGGGCTCGGCAAGAACGTGCCGATCGCGACCGGCAACATGTCGGACTCGCTCGAGGCGCTGGTCAACGGCCAATGGGTGTCGCTGCGCATCCC
>Ga0126381_100005026_pt1 | contig 14476 bp, 8 predicted proteins | sample PanSoiMetPlot_28_FD_96465 | JGI IMG/M metagenome (GOLD analysis project Ga0126381, IMG submission 96465) | Tropical forest soil microbial communities from Panama - MetaG Plot_28 | ecosystem: Environmental > Terrestrial > Soil > Tropical forest > Bulk soil | place: Panama | collected 2016-02-17
ATGGAGTCGCTCGGTGAATTGCGAGAGCGGCGGGCGTTCGAGTGCCGGCTGACACAAGACCGGGCTCTTGAGTCGCTTGACGAGGCGGACGCGTTCGCGGCCGACCGCGGGCTGCTGACGCGGACAGCGGACTCGGCGCTGCCCAGTCTCTACGAGGCGTGCCACGAGGAGGCGTACCAGCCAGGCGGCGTCGGGTTCGCGACCTGGCCCGCGACGAAGTGGCCGTGGTTCGGCGAGCTTATCGAGCGCGGTTACTTGTGCGCCGGGGTCCACTGCGGCAAGAACCTGCTGGTCAGCGAGGAGATCGCGGGTCTGCTCGATCCGATCTGCCGTGCCGAGCTCGACCGGGCGCGCGCCGAAGGCGGGGACTGGCGCCGCCTGCTCGACCACCTAGCCGTGGTGGGCCCGTCGGACATCCAGGATGTGCTCATCGAACTCGGGCTCAAACGGCAGGAGCTCAAGGCGCTCCGCTCCCCGCTCGAGCGGATCGGCGCGATCGTCGCCAGGTCGCTGATGGTGACCGCGGGGGAGGGCCACGCGCACACCAGCGAGATCGCCCGCTGGGACCAAGTCCGCCCGGCTGCGTCGAGCGCTCCGCCCGCGGATCCCGTTGACGCGTTCGCCGACCTGCTTGTCGCGGCCGTCAGGGCGGCGGTTGTCGCCCCCGAGCGAGAACTGCGCCGGCGCTGGTTCTCCTGGCAGTGGTACTGGACCGACACCCTCGTGGACGACCTGGTCCGCGCCGGCCGCCTCCGCCGGCTCGACGGCCACGTGACGGCACGATTACACCTCTAGCCAGGCCCGCCCGCCACCGCCCGGTAGCTACCGGCCTTGCTTACTCAGCCAGGCCAGGCAGGCCTCGGCCACCTCGCGCCAGCCGGAGTCGATAGTGAGGGAGTGACCGCGGTCGGCGAACTCCACCAGGTCGGTGACCGCGTCCGAGTGCCGGTACTGCTTGAGGGTGGACTTGGTGATGGCCTCGGGCACCGTGTGGTCCTTGCCGCCCATCGTGAGCAGCAGCGGCCCGCGATCCTCATTCGCGGTGTCGACCTGGGCCGGTGAGTGCGGCGAGAAGGCCGCGGACGCGGCCTCGAACAGCGGCCGGGCAGGGGACGGGATCGTCCATCGCTCGTACAAGTCGTTCGATTCGTCGTCCGACAGGGCGTTGCCGAAGCTGTAGCGGAATTCCTTGGCGGTCAGTGAGACCGCCTTGTGCCTGTTGGCCGGGTTCGCGAATATCGACAGGGTTCCGCGCAGCTGGGACAGCGGCAACTGGAGCACGCCCTTGATCTGCGCGGCGTCGATGCCGATCGCCGCCGAGCCGCGGTCCATGCCAAGCAGCTTCTCCGCGATCAGGCCTCCGAAGGAGTGCCCGATGAGGACCGGCGTGGCTGGCAGCCCTTCGATGATCTTCGCGTAGTGGTCGGTGACGTCGTCGATTCCGTGGTTCGCGACGCTATCCGGGTTCGCGCGGGTGGCCTCCACGGTGTCGGCGTCGCCGGGCCAGCCGGGCGCGACCGGCTCATACCCCGCCTCGGCGAACAGTTCCAGCCATGGCGACCATGAGGTCGCGTGCAACCACAGGCCATGGATAAAGACAACGGGAGTCTTGGTGCCGGTCACGATCTCGCCTCCGATTGATGATCTTCCTCATAGCACTGTGTGTGCTCGCATGCTGACAGCATGTACCCGCCGTCGATGCTCATCAGTCGTGCCTGATCGGTCACTTAGCCGCGAATACCACCCAGACCTGGCCGGGGGCGAACGTCATTCGCTGGCCTGAAGGCAGCGTGAACACGGTCGGGCTGTCTTGGGTGGGCCGTGCCCACTTGACGTCGAAGGCCTTGCCGTCCCGCAGCACCACCGCGCGACCCGAGCCGGTGCTCTCCGCGAATGGCGGACGCGATCCGTACTCCAGGAACCGTGATGTGCGCACCACCGTGTACTGGACGACCACGGTCGGCCCGCCGAGCTGGCCGCCTTCGGTGGCCATCGCCGGGGCGCCGTCCATCCACACCAGCCACCGGCCGGCCGGAGCCGACCAGCGGAACGTAAACGACGCGCCCGGATACGACACCGCATAGGACCGCTCAACCCGCCCGCCCGCGGGCGCGGGACCGAACCGGAAGCCGATGTCACTGGCCTTGCTTGCGCCCCTGGCCTGCGCGAGCAGCACCGACGAGCTCGCGTACAGGTTGTGCGGCGCCACCCGCCGCGGGTCCCTGAAGTACCCGCGCGTGATCCCGGCGTACAGGTCGATGATCCGCGCACGGTGGATGAACGGCAGCAGGTGCGGCGCCGCGCCTGAATACGCGAAGGCCGGAGTGCCGAACTGGCGGAGCAGCTCAAGGTCGTCTTCCCGGGCGCTGCGCACCGGGCCGATCACCGGCGGGAAGTGCGAGGAGAACACCGGCATCAGCCTGCTCAGCCCGCCCTCGACGGGCAGCACGTACACGATGTCGGCCGAGCGGAGCCCGGTCGACGGCCGGGCGTCCTTGATGTTGTCGATCTTCACCGCGAGCACAGGTCCGAGCGCGTGCACCGGCTCGCCAGTGAACGGCGACAGTATCCGCGTGGGGCTCGGCGGCGGAGCCGGAGCCGACGGGGCGGGCGGCGTCGAACTACTCGAACACCCGATGAGCGCGACGACGAGTCCAATGGCGAGCGCGATGGCCGCCCCGGCTGTGGACGCGCTGATTGCGATCGTCCGGTTACGCCTGGTCATGACACATCTCCATGGGAACCCCTTTCCCAATTCGACGGTCTTCAACGTTGTCCAGTGACGCCAGAGGCGTTAGGCGGGGACTTTCGGTCCTTGCGCACCAGGCCCACAGGCCACAGGCTGGGACATATGAGTCTGCAGGAACAGGCGTGGCAGGCCGAGGGCGCAGGCACGGACATGCTGGTGGTGGGCGGCAACGCGCTCCCGCTGGTCGGGCGTGCCCGGGTTTATTCGTGCGGTATCACGCCCTACGACGTCACTCACCTAGGGCACGCCGCCACCTTCGTCTGGGTGGACGTGCTGTCCCGGGTGCTGCACGCGGCCGGCGCGGACGTGATCGCGTGCCGCAATGTGACAGACGTGGATGACGTGCTGTTCGCCGCGGCGGGCCGGGTCGGCGAGCCGTACGACCGGTTCGCGGCCGTCCAGCAGTTCTACTTCGAGCAGGACATGGCCGCGTTGCGAGTCGGGGTGCCCGCGATCGCACCGCGAGCGCACGCCCATATCGGCCATGTGGTGTCGCTGGCGGCCGGGCTGCTCGCCAGGGAAGCGGCCTACGAGCGGGCGGGAACGGTGTACTTCCGCGGTGGCGCGGCCGCCCGCAAGGCGATCCCCGACGAGGGCGCCGCGCTCAGGCTCGCCGCCGAGTACGGGGACGATCCGGAAGATCCGGACAAGGACGACCCGCTCGACGTCGCGATCTGGCGGGCTTCACGCTCGGGGGAGCCCGCGTGGGCGAGCCCGTGGGGAGCGGGGCGCCCCGGCTGGCACGCCGAATGCGCCGCGATCGCGCTGCACGCGTTCGGCTCCTCGGTTGACGTGCAGGCCGGCGGGGCGGACTTGTCCTTCCCGCACCATTTGTCCCAGGCGGCGCTCGCCGAGGCGCTGACCGGGGTGACCCCGTTCGCGCGGGCCTCGCTCGCCGTGGGGGTGGTCCGTGTGGCCGGCCAGAAGATGGCCAAGTCGACGGGGAACCTCGTGCTGGTCAGCGACCTGCTGCCCGACTACCCCGCGGCGGCGGTCCGGCTGCTGATCATGGACCGGCGCTGGAATCAGGACTGGTCCTACGAACGCGCGGCCATCGAGGCCGCCGCCGCCAGGCTGGACCGGCTGCACGCCGCGGCCGGGCGTCCCGGCAGCGGTTCCGGCGACGCCGCGGCGGCGCGGATCCGCGCCGCCCTGCTGGCCGACCTAGATGTGCCCGCGGCGCTCGCTGTCGCCGAGGACGCCGGCGGCCAGGCTGCCCGCACGCTCATCTCGCAGCTCGGCCTGTGGTGAGGCGCGTCCCGGCTACGACGGCCAGCGGCCGGCGAACATTACCCAGACCTGGCCGCGCTCGAACGTCATCCGCTGCCCCGACGGCATCGTGTAGACGGTGCCGCCGTCCTCGGACGGCCGCGACCAGTGCACGTCGTAGGCCCGGCCGTCGCGCAGCACGACGGCGCGGCCGGACCCGATGGTCACCGCGTACGGCGGCCGGAACCCGTACTCGAGGAATCGCGACGTCTTGATCGTGGTGTACTGGACGACCACGGTGGCGCCGCCAAGCTGGCCGCCTTCTGTGGCGATCGCGGGCGCGCCGTCCATCCACACCAGCCACCGTTTGGCCTTCGCCGACCAGCGGAACGTGTACGACGCGGCCGGGTAGGACGCCGAATACGACCGCAGCACGTGGCCGCCCTTGGGAGCTGGCCCGAACCTGAACCCGATGTCGCGCGCCTTGCTCGCGTTCCGCGCCTGCGCGAGCAGCTGCCTGGAGTACGCGTACAGATTGTGCGGGGCGAACCGGTAGGGGGAGCGGAAGTAGCCGCCCGCGATCCCGGCGTACAGGTCGAACAGCCGCGACCGGTGGATGAACGGCAGCAGGTGCGGCGTCGCGCCCGAATAGGCGAAGGCCGGCCGCCCGAACTGGCGCAGCAGCACGAGATCGTCTTCCCTGGCGCTGCGCACCGGGCCGATCACCGGGGGAAAGTGCGACGAGAACACCGCGGCGAACCGGCTGAGCCCGCCTTCGACGGGAATCACGTAGACGATGTCGGCCGACTGCAGTCCGGTCTGCGGCCGGGCGTCGACGATATTGTCGATCTTCACCACGAGCACCGGCCCGAGCTTCTTCACGCGCTCGCCGGTAAACGGGGAGGTCAGCGGCCCCTTCTTGGGCGGCGGGACGTATCGCGGCAGCAGGGGCAGCTTCGCGTCGGCGTACCGGGCGGGCTGCTGCTTGACGGGTGCGGCGTTTCCGGTAAGCGTGACGATGAGCGTGACGCTTAGCGCGACGACAGCCGTGGCGGACAACGCGGCAATCAGCCGCCGTCGTCGTGACATCCCACCGTCCATTCGACGAGGTCCGAGGCCCGCTCCCCAGTGCATGCTATGCGCGGAGCGGGCATGGGGCGATGATTACCTGACATCCGCCCGCGGTTTCGGACGCTGGCGGGGAGGAACATCCGGGCCAGGCAAGCACGTTGGTTGGTATACAGCAACTATATGGATGGTAGCCATGAACCTCGCGGACCGGGCGGCCGGGTCCCCGCCGGACCCCACGCCGGAAGCGGTGCCCGACCTGCCAGGACGCCTGGGCGTGGCGGTGCAGATGCTGGCCCACGCCGGCAAGGTCGGCGGTGCGCGGGCCGACCTGACGCCCACCCGGCTGACCGCGCTCGCCGTCATGGCCTCGGCGGGCCCGATGCGGATGGGCACCCTGGCGGCACGGCTCGGCGTGCAGGTCTCAACGCTGTCCCGGATCATGGACATCATGGTGTCCTCCGGCTGGGCCGAGCGGATGCCTGACGAGGCCGACCACAGGGCCTGCGTCATCGGGATCACCAGGTCGGGCGCCGCGCTGATGGACAGCGTCCGCCAGGACAACGCCACCAGGCTGGCCGGCTGCGTCGCCCAGCTCGGCCCGGACGACCTCGACGTCCTGCGGGCCGCGCTCCCAGTTCTTGAGCGGCTGGCCCAGCAGGTCGCCTGCGGCGCCCGGACCGAGTAACCCCTGATTCGATGGCCCTGTCAGCCGGTCACGCTCGCCTTACCCGTCTCAAGATGGCCGGTGTACCGGCGGGACCAGGTGGCGTCCCCGGCCACCGTGACGGTGACGTCGTACCAGCCGTCGCGTGCCGCGACCGGGTCGGCCTCGTGGACGACGCTGTGGCCGCCGGGCACGTGGAACGACCTGGGCGGTTCGGTTGAGTAGAAGTTCTGCGTGACGGTGAAGGTGAGAGCCGTGCCGCCGTCGTTCGTCAGCCGCAGCGCCAGCATGGGCCGGTCGCTCAGGCCGGACGCGTGGTAGGCCGCCGTGACCTGCGCGGCGGTGCCCGCGGCGCCCGCGCCGCTGAGGTCTCCGGTGAAGCGGCGCAGGAACCGGTTGGGGCCCGTGATCGTCAGGTCGTACACGCCGTCGCCGTGACCCGCGCCGATCTCGACGGCCGCGGGCACGCTGTCGTCCGAGTCGTCCGACGGGCCGATCGTGTACTGCCCGGGGAAGCTCGCCGGGTAGTCCGCGATGTTCACGTCGGGGGCGGCGTTGTTGTAGACCGCGAAGTGGCTGGCCCGCCTGACGTGCCTGCCGTTGTTGCTGAACGACAGGTTCGCCTCGATCGCCCCGCCGGCGCCGAGCGTGAAGCCGTCCAGGTTCGCGTTCGGCTGGTAGGGGAGCGGACGGGCCGGCTTGCGGCCGGACTCTTGAACCGGCATCACGTCGCTCGCGGGCACCGGGTGATACGACCGCGGCTCGCCGACCGGCGCGGTGACGAACGGCAGGTCCGGCAGCCCGTAGACGGGGTGCTCGAAGTCGAACGCGCCGCGCAGGTCGCCGCAGACGGAGCGCCGCCAGGCGCTGATGTTCGGGCAGAGCGCCGGGGTGCCGAGCGCGGTGGACCACTCCTCGAGGAGCTGGATCACCGACGTGTGGTCGGAGACCTCCGAGGTCACCCAGCCGCCGCGAGTCCACGGGGAGACCAGCAGCAGCGGGACGCGGAAGCCGAGCCCGACCGGCAGCGGCGCGGGTGCCAGCGACGTCTCCAGGAAGAACTCGTCCATGGTGCCGGCGGCGGGCACGGGCGGCGGCACGTGGTCGAACTGGCCGTCGTTCTCGTCGTAGTCGATGATCACCAGCGTGGAGTTGAACACGGCCGGGTCGGCGTTGAGCGCGTGCAGCACCTGGCCCACGTAGTAGGCGCCGTCGGTCGGCGCGCCGTCCGGGTGCTCGGAGTACCGCTGGTTGGTGACGACCCACGAGACCTGCGGCAGCGTCCCGGCCAGCACGTCGTTCCTGATCGCCAGCGCCAGGTTGTCCGCGTTGCCAAGTTCGGGGTCGTTCGGCTCGGGGACGGTGGCGACGCCGTTGTCGTAAAAAACGTTGCCTGGCGCGGCGGTGCCGCCCTGCGACGGGTCGAGCGCGGCGAACGTCGCGAAGTACTGCGCGCCGTTATCGCCGAAGTTGTCGCTGCCCTGATAGACCTTCCAGGTCACGCCCGACGCCTGCAGCGTCTGCGGGTAGCTCTGCCAGGGCAGGAAACGCCCCAGTTCGTCCCCGCCGCTGAAGGCCACGAAGCTACCGTGCTGCTGGTCGGCGTTCACCGTGCCGCTCCACAGGTAGGTGCGGTTCGGCCCTGTCGCGCTCAGCACGGAGCAGTGGTAGGCGTCGCCGACCGTGTAAGCGTCGGCGAGCGCGTAGTGGAACGGGATGTCGGCGCGGCTGAGGAAGCCCATCGTGGTGGGCCCGCCCTTGGCGAACTGCCATGCGTTCATCAGGCCGCCGTACCAGGCGCCGTGCTGTGTCTCCCAGCTGTGGCTGGTGCCGCCGTAATTCTGCGCGCCCTGCTCGGGTGTGGGCGGCTGCGCGCCGCTGAACGTCCCCGCGCTCAGCGGCCACGGGAACTGCGTGCCTGTGACGGGCTGGCCGGGCGCGGTGTTCGGCTGCTGCCATACGGGATAGCCGCCTGGAAGTGAGATCGTCGCGCGGTCGGCGAAGCCCCGCACGCCGCGAAGCGAGCCGAAATAGTGGTCGAAGCTGCGGTTCTCCTGCATCAGGATCACCACGTGCCGGATGTCACGGATGTCACCGTGCGCCTTGCGGAACCCGTCGGCCCGCGCTGCGGGCGCGACGGACGCCACCGCCGCGGCGCCCGCGGCGACGGCGGCGCCGCGGATGACACTCCTGCGGGAAACATCGGACATGGGAAGCACCTCCGGGTTGGCGGTAAGACCAGCCGAACCTACGAGCGCTATCCAAGGGCCGTCCGACATCGAGACGAACACCGATGGAAAAGCACAGGAACCGCTCGCCCGTCGGCATACTGTGCCGACTGCTGCGCGGAGCTGCCCTTTTTTGGCCGTTGTGCCAAGGCTGACGTGGGGGAGCGACGGTTATCTTTGAGGCATGCCGGCCGGAAGTAACCGTGTGCGCTAACGTCATCCCCCGCCTGATCAGCAGGCGGCTCGGGTGGGATCTCCGCCCGGTCGAGGCGCTGCGGCTCCTCCGCCCGGACGCGCATCCGGTGGCGTTGCTCGGGACCTGGGCCGGCGGCTGCGACGTCATCGGCGCGGATCCGCTGCTCGTCCGCGGCGCGCCCGGCACGCCTGATGACGTCCTTGACGCCCCCTGGCCATCGGGACTGACCCAGGCGCCCGCCGTCGGCGCCGCGTTCGGCGGCGGGTGGATCGGGTACCTGGGATACAGCGCGGCGGGTGAGGCGCTGCCGCCGGACGGCCCGCGCCGGCTGCCGGCCTGGTGGTTCGGCTATTACGACCACGTGCTGCGGCATGACCAGGCGAGCGGCGAGTGGTTCTTCGAGGCGCTGTGGACCGCCGGTCGTGCCGACGCACTCGAGCGCCGCTTCGCGGAGCTGTGCGGTCGCGCCGCGAGCTCGCCGCCGGACCGCGAACCCGGGACCGAGTCCGGGACCGAGTCCCAACCGGGCGGCTACACCTGCGGCCCGTTCCGGCTGACCCCTTCGGCGGCCGGCCACCAGGCCGCCGTCGCGCGAACGGTCGAGTACATCGGGCAGGGCGACATCTTCCAGGCCAACATCTGCCTGCGCGCCGAAGCCGACTTCACCGGTGACCCGCTGGACGCCTTCTGCCAGGCGGTGACCGCATTGTCGCCGCCGTACGCGGCGTTCATGTCCGTGCCTGGCGGCGCGATCGCGAGCATGTCGCCGGAACTGTTCTTGCGCAGGACCGGCACGGACGTGGTCTCACGCCCCATCAAGGGCACCAGCCCGCGCTCGGCGCGGCCGGACGAGGCGGCGGCGCAGCGCGCCGGCCTTGAGAGCTCGGCGAAGAACCGGGCGGAGAACGTGATGATCGTCGACCTGGTGCGCAACGACCTCGGCCGGGTCTGCGAGCCAGGCAGCGTGACCGTGCCCGGGCTGCTTGTCGCCGAGCCGCACCCGGGCCTCTGGCACCTGGTGTCCGAGGTCCGCGGCACGCTGTGCGCGGGCGCCGGCGACGGCGACCTGGTCCGCGCCTGTTTCCCGCCCGGTTCTGTCACCGGCGCGCCGAAGGTCCGCGCCCTTGAGGTCATCGACGAACTCGAGGCGGCGCCGCGCGAGGCGTACACCGGGGCGATCGGGTACCGCAGCCCCGTCGCGGGCCTGGAGCTGAACGTGGCGATCCGCACGTTCGAGTTCGCCGCGGGCCGGGTGTGGCTCGGCGGTGGCGGCGGCATCGTCGCCGACTCGGTGCCCGCGGCGGAATACATCGAGTGCCTGCAGAAGGTCGGCCCGCTGATCGCGGCGATCGGCAGCCGGCTGGACGCCGGACCAGGCGAATCGCAACAGCTAGCCGACCCGGCCGCGCAGCCGGCGCGCATGCTGCCCCGGCGGGCGGCGGGCGTGTTCACCTCGCTGCTCGTCACCGACGGCGAGACGGCGGGGCTTGACGCCCACATCGAGCGGCTGCGGTCCAGCGCGAGGCGGCTGTACGGGAAGGATCTCCCCGCGTCGCTGTCTCCGGAGCTGACGGCGTGCCTGGCCACGCGCCCGACCGGGCGGCTGCGCATCACCGTCCAGCCGGTCGGCGGCCCGCTCCAGGTCCGCGTCGAGGTGGTGCCGTTGACGCCGGTCTCGCGGGCGGTGCGGCTGCGCCCGGCGGTCGTCCCCGGCGGTATCGGCGGGCATAAATGGCTGGACCGCCGGCTGCTCGCGGAGCTGTCCCGAAGGGCCGGCCTCGAGCCGGACGAGCAGTTGCTGATGACCGAATCCGCGGGGCAGGTGCTCGAGACGGACAGGGCCAACGTCTTCGCCGTCATCGACGGCCTGCTGCGCACGCCGCCCGCCGACGGCCGGATTCTGCCGGGCACCACCAGGGCCGCCATCTTGAAGGCCGCGGCGGACGCCGGCATCGGCGTCAGCACCGCGCCGCTGCACCTGGCGGAACTGCGCGCCGCCGGCGAGATCTTCGTGTCGAACGCCGTCTACGGCGTGCTGCCCGTCGCCTCAATCGACGGCATTCCGCGGTCCTGGGAGCTCGGCCCGGTAACCAGGCACTTCGAGATGGCCCTAGCCAGCCGCCCGCCCAGTAGCATTCCCAGTAGCCTACCCAGAGGTATTCCCAGTAGTATACCGAGTAGCCTACTGGGTAGTATGCCGGTGCGGCACGCGCCGGGCGGCGGCGCGTCGCGGCCGGTCGTCATCCTCGTCGACAACTACGACTCGTTCACCTACAACCTCGCTCACCTGCTGGCCACGGCCGGCTGCCTAGTCGAGGTCGTGCGCAACGACGAGGTGCCCGCGGGACAGGTCACCGCGTCCGGTGCGGCGGGTGTGGTGATCTCCCCGGGACCGTGCGCCCCGCCCGAAGCGGGCATCAGCGTCGACGTGGTCCGCGGCTGCGCCGGGCGCGTCCCGCTGCTCGGCATCTGCCTCGGGCACCAGGCGATCGGGGCCGCCTTCGGCGCGCGGGTGATCAGGGCCCCGCGCCCGGTGCACGGGCAGGTCTGCCAGGTCGCCCACGACGGCCGTGGCGTGCTCTCCGGCCTGCCGCAGGGGTTCGAGGCGACCCGCTACCACTCGCTGATCGTGGCGGAAGACTCGCTGCCGCCCGACCTGGTGATAACAGCAAGATGCGGCCGCATCCCGATGGGCCTGCGGCACGTCACCGCCCAGGTGGAGGGCGTCCAGTTCCACCCCGAGTCCATCCTCACCACGCCGCACGGCGAGGCGATCATCCGCAACTTCGTGCGAGCTGCCGCCAAAAATCTTTGATTTATCCGGAACGAGCGGTGGTGACTCACCCACCCAGGTGATGCTGACTCCCTTGTACCGGACCGGCCGTGGCCCGTTAATGGGTGAGCATGGGGATAACGTTGTCATGGCTGCGCCTGGACGCCAGGCGCCACTGGCGCTCCCTCGTCGTGCTGTCCCTGCTGGTCGCGCTGGCCACGGCGACGGTGCTCACCGCGGTGGCGGGCGCCAGGCGCGGGCAGACCGCGTTCGACCGGCTGTGGGCGCGTACGCTGCCCGCCACCATCACGGTGCTCCCCAACCAGCCGGGTTTCGACTGGAGCAGGGTAGGCGCCCTGCCAGGGGTCAGCGCCCTGGGCCTGTTCGCCGTCTACTACGGGGCGACGATCGACGGCCTGCCGGGCGTCAGCGTCGGCTTCCCGCCCGCGAACGCGGCGCCCGGGCAGACCGTCGAGCGGCCCGTGGTGCTGGCCGGCCGCCCATACGACCCGAGCCGCGTCGACGAGGTCGTCGTCACGCCGCACTTCGTCGCGCGCTACGGCAAGAGTGTCGGGGACACTTTGACGCTGCGCTTGTCCACGCCCGCGCAAGCCGACGCCGGCTTGGACGTGACGCAAGGCGGGGAGCCGCTCGGTCCCCGGATCCGGGTGCGCATCGTCGGGGTGGTCCGCTCGCCGTTCTACATGGACAACATCGGCGACAACGGGAACGTGCTGCTGTCCAACGCCCTGTTCACCCGCTACCGCGCCGACATCCTGGGCAGCACGGGGCGGACGTTCGTCAACGCGCTAATCCGGCTGCGCGGCGGCGAGGCGGCGATCCCGGCGTTCCGCGCCGGCCTGGCCCGGGTCACCGGGCGGTCCGACATCGACGTGTGGGACAACTACAGCCTGTTCGGCGGCCCGATCCGCAAGGTGACCGGATACGAGGCCACCTGGCTGCTGGCGTTCGGGCTGGCCGCGCTGCTCGCCGCGGTCATCCTCGTCGGCCAGTCGATCGCCAGGCACGTCTCGGGTAGCGCGCCGGACCTGCGGGTGCTGCAGGCGGTCGGCCTGACGCGGGGGGAGGCGGTCGCGTGCGCTGTGGCCGCGCCGGTGCTCGCGGCGGCCGCGGGCGCCACCCTTGGCGTCGCCGCAGCCATCGTCGCGTCGCGCTGGATGCCGATCGGCCTGGCCGCGCTCGCCGAACCGAACCCTGGCTTCGACGCGGACTGGCTGGTGCTCGGCGCGGGCTGGGCCGCCGCGGCGCTGCTCGTCCTCGCCGGGACCGTGGCGGCCGCGTGGACCGCCGTCTCGGCGAGGCGCGCGCTTGTGCCGCCGCGGGCTTCGGCCATCGCGGCGGCCGCGGCGCGGCTTGGCCTGCCCGTGCCCGCGATGATGGGCTTGCGGTTCACCTTCGAGGCGGGGCGCGGCAGGACCGCGGTGCCTGTCAGGTCGGCCCTGGCGGGCGTGGTCGCCGGCGTGCTGGGCGTGCTCGCCGCCTTCACCTTCTACGCCGGAGTCCGCGACGCGGCCGCCAACCCGGCACGGTTCGGGCAGACCTGGCAGCTTTTCGCGCAATTCGGCATAAACGGCCAGGACTTCGGCCCGGCACAGGCCGTGCTCCGCCGCGCCGCCGCGGACCGCGATGTCACCGGCGTCCTGGACCTGCGCGTCGCCGGCGCGCAGTCCGGCCAGATTTCCGTCGAGAGCTACACCGACGGCTCGGTCGCCGGAAAACAGGTCCCCATCGTGCTGACCGCCGGGCGGCTGCCGGCCGGCGCGACGGAGATCGTCCTCGGCCCGACCACCGCGAGGGCACTGCACGCCGGCCTCGGCTCGACGGTGCGGCTCACCGGCGGCGCGATCCCGCGCACGCTGACCGTGACCGGCCTCGGCTTCGTACCGGAAGGACCGCACAACAACTACGACGACGGCGCCTGGCTGACCCCAGCCGGTTTTGACTGGCTCTTCCGTGGTGCGCATTACGGCTTCAAGTTCCACTTCGCCGGGGTGGCCCTGCGGCCGGGCGCCGACGCTCAGGCGGTGGCGCGCCGGCTGAACGCCGACGCGGCGGCGATCAAGGGCGGCGCCGCGTTCACGTTCCTGCCGCCGCCCACGCCGCCGCAGGTGCAGATCATCAAGGACGTCGTGGTGCTGCCGCTGGCGCTGAGCGGGTTCCTCGCGGTGCTGGCGGCGGGCGCGGTCGGGCACGCGCTCGCGCTCGCGGTGCGCCGCCGCCGCGGCGAAATCGCGGTGCTGCGCGCGCTTGGTCTCACCCGGCGCGAGGCGCGCATGGTGGTGGTGACGCACGGCAGCGTGCTCGCCGTGATCGGGCTGGCGGCCGGCATCCCGCTCGGCCTGCTGGTCGGCCGCGGCGTCTGGCACGTCGTCGCCGGGTTCATCCCGCTCGCCTACCAGCCGCCGCTCGCCGTCTGGGCGCTCGTGCTCATCGGCCCGCTCACCGTGCTCACCGCCAACCTGCTCGCCCTGTGGCCAGGCCGGCGCGCTGCGGGGCTCCGCCCCGCCCAGGTCCTGCACGCCGAGTTAGGCTGGAGCTACCGCAAGTCATCAAAATGGGGGTCATTCGAATGGGTATCTTCGACGAGGCCGAAAAGGCCGTGGGCCAGGACAAGATCCAGGAAGCGACGCAGGAAGCGGAGAAGTTCGCCGACAAGGAGACGGGCGACAAGTTCGACTCCGAGATCGCAGCCGGTGGCACGGCGCTGGACAACGAGATCGCCCAGCAGGAGCAGCAGCAGTAGCCCGCGTCCGCGCGGACATGAGAGCCGCTGTCCGCGGGCAGGAGCCAGGGTCCGTTCCGGATAAGGATTTTGGATCTTTTATCCCGAACGGACCGCAGCGGCTCTCACCGGGTCCCGAACTCCCGGGTCGCGCGTACCCACGCCTCGACAAGCTCCGGCTTGCAGCCTTCCATCTCGCCGATGCCGGTGGACATGATGAACCCGCCGCCCGCGCCGACCACCTGGCACACCTCGCGGGTGACCTGGCGGACCTCCTCGGCGGTGCCGGCTTGCAACAGCGAGTTGCGCATGCCGCCCATGATGCACAGCGTCTTGCCGACGGCCTCCTTGACCTTGAAGATGTCGCTGGCCTGGAACCAGCCGACACTTTTGCCTGGCGGCAATTCGGCCAGGTAGTCGAGTCGCTTGTTCCAGATGCCCTCATAGAACACGACGGGCGTTATCTGGTTGTCGATGAGACGCAGCTGCATCTGCCGAAGTTGCGGCCAGTAGAAGCGCTCGAAGTGCGCCATCGACATGAAGCCGTCTGAGCCGCGATGCAGCGGGATGAACGCCGTGCGCAGGCCGGTCGCGTCGGCGAAGGAGACGGCGTACTCGAGCTGGAACTCGAGCACCCGGTCCTCGGCCTCGAGCAGCTGCTCCGGACGGCGCAGCATGTCCGTCATCACCCCGCGCATACCGCGCAGCGTGTCCGACATGAAGTCGAACGGCGCCTCGATGAGCGCGCCTGCGAACGGCGGCGGCGGGAAGCCGAGCGCCGCGAGCCGCTGCACCGACTGGGCCGTCCACGCGTCGGCGGCGGCCTGTCCCGCGGCGGCGTCG
>Ga0126381_100005027_pt1 | contig 14475 bp, 22 predicted proteins | sample PanSoiMetPlot_28_FD_96465 | JGI IMG/M metagenome (GOLD analysis project Ga0126381, IMG submission 96465) | Tropical forest soil microbial communities from Panama - MetaG Plot_28 | ecosystem: Environmental > Terrestrial > Soil > Tropical forest > Bulk soil | place: Panama | collected 2016-02-17
GCGATTTTTGACTCTTACCCTCATCGAGAAACGGCCGGTTGCCGGCGTACGCGCGAGAGGCGACCTTTTTTCCAGATGGAGGAGCGTCGCGAACGCCGCGGGCGTTCTAATTCGCGTAAGCAGACCGCGAGTTGGTCATTGTTTGCTGTGACGAAACCTCGTACATGCTGCGTCCGCTGTTGTAACCCCGAGAATTGAATTGGGCAGTGTAAAAGCTTTGAGTTCCGGAGAAATTTTTCGAGCGCGGTTTTTGCTGAACGTAAAATGTCCTCACCGTCGCGCTTTTGCTCATCGACGATGATCCGTCGGCGACGAATTTCTTGTTTTGCGCATCGTTTTGCAGCGTCATATCCGGTTTAAGGAGCCGATCCATGAGCTTCCGTTCCTGGTCCTGGGCATACAGGGTGGACAGACCAATTAACAGCAGCATGCAGACTGGGGGGGGTCGCACAAGCCAAGGCTGCCTGAACCAGCAGGGGTTTGTAAAGCGAATTTGCTTGGTCCTGGGAGAGAGACGCCGCGCTGCAATGTCCAGTCGGCATGGCGCACCGACCTACCGCTGCTGCGGCTTTTGATTGTGTTTGCAATTCCTCCGGCAGACAATCCGGACATGGCTGAACACGTTTACAAGAAGATCGAAATAGTTGGCTCGTCGCCAAATGGATTTGAAGAAGCAATCCAGAATGCGCTGGCGCGAGCGAGCAAAACCATTCGCAACATGCGATGGTTCGAAGTGGCCGAAAGCCGCGGGTACATTGAGAACGGCAAAATCGCCCACTGGCAGGTGACGTTGAAGATTGGATTCACCTTGGAAGATTAATCTTGCGAGGATGATCCGTTTCGCCGCTTCAACCCTTATTGTTTAACGTTGACGCTCTAAAGCTTCCCGTTCCTGTGCCATTTCGTACAGTTTGGCGGCGCCATAAATCAATACAGCGGGCTTTAGTGCAGTAATGAGCAGGCGGAGAAACCCGCCAAGAACTCGGCTTAATGGCAGACGATTCAAGACGTAGCCAGCCGCGAACGCATACAGGAGAGATTGTGTCGGCTTTTCGCGCACGTACTCGCCAGTTTCGTTGACGACCAAGTCGACTCGCTCTTTCACCCATTGTACCCCGCGTTCCGGAAACTCAGCGATGTCAGCAGATATTCGATCCATGTCGCTTATTGATTCGCATCCTAGTCTCGTCTTGCGGGCATCGACCTGTCAACGCAAAGCGAGCCAGATCGAGCTTGCGCCCGCGCCGTGTGGAAAATCGGGCAGTGGCAACGGCCGGCGAATCGCCGCGGCGCGTCGCGTCGCTTTCAGGCAGTACCGAGCCATGACTTCCAGCGCATGCTCGCCCAACGCGGAACAATTCGTCGACACCAGTATGTGTCCGTCACGTTCTGCAAGTGAAAGGGCATTGACCAACAAAACCTCGAAATCATGTCGAACCTGAAACTTTTTTCCTCCCGGAGAACGTGAAAACGTCGGTGGGTCGAGGATAATCGTATCGAATTTTTCACCTCTCCGGACAAGCCGCGGCAGGACTGACGTCACATCATCAGCGATGAAACGATGGTCCATAGTTGGAAGGTTGTTCAGCACGAAATTCTGGTGACCCCATGCGAGATATTTTTTCGAAAGATCGACATTAAAGGTGGTCGCTCCGCTAGACGCAGCGCAAACGGAGAAGGAGCAGGTGTAGGCAAAACAGTTCAGTACTCGCTTCGGCGCGATACGACGCACGTACCGGCGATTCTCTCTCTGGTCCAAGAAAAGACCCGGCGAATAGCCTGTGCCGAAGTCGAGCCCGAACTTGAGATACCATTCAATAGCGACAGCCTGTAAAGATTCGCTAGGATCGCCAACTATTAAACGCGGGGGTTCGCGCTGTTCATTTTTTCTGGGGATAAACCGCGCAAAAACTCGTCGAACGCGGAAGCCGACAGAATTTGACCAGGATTGCAGTTCGTCGACCAGCCGTTCGCGGATCATCACTCTCTTGAACGATATGAGAACGTCGCGGCCGAAACGTTCTATCCAGCCGTCCTCAATCGTGCACAGCCGGTGTGCGTCGGTCCCCTCTGACTGGAAGTCGCGGAGCAAATCTGAATCAATCCATCCAAAATTCATTTTCTTCTTGTACTCCAACGGCATACTTCGAAATCGACCTCCGGCAATGGATGGGTTGCCGCCAACGCCGGCGTTGCTACACTGGCGCGAACTGGTACAACGAGCGGGCATTCGTTGGAGAAATGGCCTGCAGGGTCGTGGCTACAACGGGCACGCGGTTGACCAAAGGCGACTGCGCACCGATGCAAGAAATTACTGTTCGCGTTCCGGCTAGTACTTCCAATCTTGGCCCAGGCTTCGACTGTCTCGGAGTTGCCCTGAACATTCATAACAGCTTCACGTTTCGTCGTTCCTTTGCGCGGCGGTCTACTCATCCGCGAATTGTCTCCGAGGCAGCAGAGCAATTTTTCACGCAGACGCAGCGGCGCGCTTTCTCATTCTCCTGTTCTGTTGTGGAACAGATTCCACGCTCCCGCGGCCTAGGCAGCAGCGCGACGGTGCGCGTCGCCACCTTGGTTGCACTTAATCGACTCAGCGGCGATCCGCTCGACCGACTTATCGTTTTCCGGTTATGCGCAGAACTGGAAGGACATCCTGATAACGCCGCGCCGGCAGTCTTCGGCGGTTTCACTGTCACAGGGAGTGGCGGCCTCGCAGCCGGCAAGCTTCGACGGCCACCCGAGTCGTCTCTTCGTGGTCCTAGTGTTCAACGCTTTGCAGTTTCGCCGCGCCTGTACTTCGTGCTTCTCATTCCGGAACTTGAAATTCAAACATCAAGAGCACGGCGAATTCTACCCGCACGAATCTCACACGCCGCAGCAGTAGAGAATTGTGCAAACGCCTGCGCCCTGACCGCGGGTTTCGCTTCGCAGGATTACGAAAATCTGCGCAGTGCGTTTGCTGATCATCTTCACCAACCGTTTCGCTCGAAACTGCTGCCGTTCCTTCCGTTCGTGATCGCAGCCGCAGAAAGAGCCGGCGCGCTGGGCGCCTTCCTCAGCGGAAGCGGGTCCACCATCGCGGCTGTTACGCTCCATGCGCCGAAAAAAGTCGCCGTAGCGATGGCACGCGCTGCAAACGCGCCGGCGCGTACGATCATCGCGCACGCGGACAATCTTGGGGCGCAGTTTTTTATAACCAACAATCCGCAATCCAGCAATTTGAAGTGAGATGGGTCGTCGCCTTGAAAGCCTGGAAGAATTTGGAATCGAAGTTGTTCTCGGACGGCGTCACGGTCTGCGCGCTTCCGCCCTGCGCGGAATTCTTTATGGGCTCTCGTTTCTTTACGATCGAGTAGTGCAACTGCGGCTTTATCTGTATCGGAAGAGAGTCTTGCGCGAGCGTGCGCTGGGCTGTCTCGTGATTAGCATTGGCAATCTTACTGTTGGCGGGACGGGTAAGACGCCGATTGTTGAGAAGTTTGCTCGTGCATTGCAGGCAGGCGGACGGCGCGTGGCAATCCTCAGCCGCGGTTACAAAAGCATCCCGCGCAAACGAGATTGGCGCAGCTGGTTCGGCCGAGATTCTGAGCCTCCGCGGGTTGTATCCGATGGAAACTCTCTGTTGCTCGATTCAGCGACGGCCGGTGACGAGCCGTACATGCTAGCCCACAACCTGAAGAATGTGATCGTCCTGGTAGACAAAAATCGGGTGAAAAGTGGCCGGTTAGCGATCGACAAATGGCAAGTCGATACGCTGCTGCTCGACGACGGATTTCAATATCTCCACCTGAAGCATCGAATGGATATGGTGCTGGTAGATCGGGAGGCTCCTTTCGGAAACGAACTCCTCCTGCCCCGCGGAACGTTGCGCGAGAGGCCGCGCAACCTGCGCCGCGCGAGCTACATCTTTATCACAAAGAACACTGGCGACTCCAATTTCGAGTTAATGCGACGCATTCGTCGTTACAATCGGACCGCCGAAGTTATCGAGTGCGCCCACAAGCCGCTTTATCTTCAGAATGTTTTCACAGGCGAACGACTGTCGCTCGACGTTTTGCGCGACACCTTCATCGGTTCGCTGTGTGCAATCGCTGCGCCCGAAAGTTTCGAAAATGCCCTCAGCAAACTCGGTGCGCACGTCGACCTCGCAAAACGTTACATCGATCATCATTACTATACCGAGGCGGAACTGATCAGCTTCATCAACCGTTGTATCCGCCGCGACCTCGCGATGGTCGTGACAACCGAGAAAGATTCGGTGCGCATGCCCCGTCTGTCGGAAGCGGAATTGAAGGTGCCGATCTATTTTATGCGAGTGGAAATTGAAATATTGAGCGGACACGAGAGCTGGGACCATTGCGTCGCCCGCATCTGCAAACCCAAGCCGGTGCTCCCGCCCGAAAGATTTTTTGCCTGATGAACACAAACGGTAGTGCCAGGGAAGGGAATTAGAAACTTTGCGTCCATCGTGGACGTTGTGCGAGGTTAAATCGATGTCGGGAAAGGCAGAGCTCGTTGTTGAGGGGAAGAAGCTTGCGGTATCGAACCTGGACAAGGTGCTTTACCCGAAGGTCGGTTTCACCAAGGGCCAGGTGATTGATTACTACATCCGTATTGCGCCGATGCTCTTGCGGCACCTGAAAGACCGACCGCTTACGATGAAGCGCTATCCCAACGGCGTGGAAGGCGAGTTTTTCTACGAAAAAAACTGCCCTTCGCATCGGCCGAAGTGGGTCAAAACGGCAAAGGTCTGGAGCGAAGGCAATCAGCGGATCGTGGACTACTGCCTTGCGAACGATCTGCCGACGCTCGTCTGGGCAGCAAACCTCGCGGATCTTGAGTTGCACACATCGCTCTCGCGCAAAAACAACATCGAATGCCCCACTATGATGGTGTTCGATCTCGACCCCGGCGCCCCCGCAGACATCGTACAATGCTGTCAGGTCGGCATTTGGCTTCGCAATCTGCTGACGAAGATGAAATTGAAAAGCTGGGCGAAAACCAGCGGATCCAAAGGTTTGCAGGTGTATGTGCCGGTAAACAAATCGGTGAGCTACGACGCCACCAAAGGCTTATCGCGCTCTTTGGCGCAACATCTTGAGCACGAGCATCCCGAACTCGTCACATCAAACATGTCTAAGACCATGCGCAAAGGCAAGGTGTTCGTTGATTGGAGCCAGAACGATGAACACAAAACCACCATTTGCGTTTACTCATTGCGCGCAAAAGACGAACCGACCGTTTCCACTCCGGTCACTTGGAACGAAGTGGAGAATTGTTTCAAAAGGAAAAACGCCGACGTGCTGAAATTTCGTTCAGACCAAGTGCTCGCACGCGTCGAGAAAATGAGCGACCTCTTCGACCCAGTCGAAAAACTCAAACAAAAGCTGCCCAAGAAGTCGGATATATGATCTGATTCTGTGCGACAGGGCCACAATGTATGAACAATCGGTTTTGGTTTGATGCGGTTGGATGGATTGGAGCGGCAGCTCTGCTTGTCGCTTACGCCATGGTATCCTCACGCAAATTGGAAGGACACTCCCCAGTCTTTCAGCTGCTCAACATCGGCGGAAGTCTCCTTTTGGCCGCAAACACAATTTTCTACGGATCATATCCGTCCACATTTGTGAACCTCATCTGGGCCGCCATAGCGGTTCTCGCCATCGCCACGAGAAAACGACTTTCCTCTCGTTAGCAATCGATTCAAGACCGGCCGACTTTTCCGCATGCGCAAGGTCAATCTCAAAGACGTTCCGGAGCAGGAACGAAAATCGCCAAAGGGAAAGTTTGGCCGGGTTGCTAAGAACATCTCGGTAGCGCTAGGGCGAGAGCCGGAGTCGCTCGATCTGTCGAAGCGGCATCCCTTCGATGTGGCGCTTGTCCGGATCCCGAAGGGAAAATCGCTGTGTCCGTATCACGCGCATGCAGCTGAATCGGAGCTTTATCTCGTCGTTTCTGGGCGTGGGATTGTGCGCGATAAGAACGGAATAACTGAGGTTGCGCCAGGCGACTCCTTCTTTTTTCAACCCGGAGAGGCGCATCAGCTTACTACTCTGGGTGATGAGGATTTCGTTTATTACGTGATCGCCGATAATCCGCGCAGCGGCGGGACAACGGGCGATTCCTGTTACTATCCTGACAGCGGGAAATGGGCTGTCGCAAAGGAGGGATCCGAAGAATTGATCGTGAAAGCGACTGAGACCGATTACTTCGATGGTGAAGAATGATTTTGGGTAGGGGCGATTCACCGAATCGCTCAATGGCGATTGAGGTGAATCGCCGCTCCTGATAATCAAAGTATGCTCAAAGTAAACATCAACCAAATCAAGGAGGAGCCGTGGCGATCACCGGGTGGAAAATATGCCGTGTCTTTCAAGGGAATTTCCGAAGCGCTCGGGCGCGAGCCAACTTCGCTCGATCTATCTAAGCGGCATCCGTTCGATCTGGAATTGAACCGAGTGCCACCAGGGAAACGCAATTTCCCGTACCACGCGCACTCGGCTCAATGGGAATTTTATCTCGTGACTTCCGGAAAAGGCACTGTTCGCCACAAGGACGGGAAAACCGAAGTTGTGCCCGGCGACGCATTCATCTTCGGGCCAAACGAACCGCACCAAATTATGAACTCCGCTGACGAGGACCTCATTTATTATGTCGTCGCCGATAACCCTATCGGCGAGTCAGGCTATTACCCTGACAGTGGGAAATGGAAAGTGAACAAGTCGTCAGCAGTCGATCGCGTCGTCATCAAAGGTCAGGAGACCGATTATTTCGATGGTGAAGAGTAGTCTTCTCCCTCGCTGACGACGCAGAGACCACCGTTCAAAAATTTGCTCTGGTTTTCTTCGCGACCTCCGTCATCTCTGCGGCTAAATTTGCTGCATGGATTCACGATCAAGCACCGAACAATTTCCTTACAAGACTTGTCTCAACATTCTGCACCGGCCGCTTGAGCTGATCGATGTGCAGAAGCTAGCTGATGCTTGTACCGAGAAATGGTATAACCAGACGCTATGCAAGGTGAATGATTCAGTGGTTCGAATGGCTGTTGTCAAGGGGGAGTATCATTGGCACGAACACAAGAACATTGATGAATTTTTCTTCGTGCTCGATGGTCGATTCCTGATCGATCTTGAAGATCGGGTAATTGATCTATCGCCGCGACAAGGTTTCGTTGTCCCGAAAGGTGTGTGCCATCGCACACGCGCTCCGGAGCGCACGATCATCCTAATGGTCGAGCAGGCAGACATTGTTCCGACCGGCGACTGAATCCCTCACCAGCTCTTTGTGGTCATTCCGACTGAAGCGAGAAAGCTCTGATGACTTCGCCCGACCGCGCATCTGCAAGTAATCAGAGATCTTCGTTCGCTCGACGTGACGGCGATACTGTACGAGGCTAGGAACACCGAGCAGATCACACGGGTTTCTATAGCGAAGGCTTTGAAGATAATTTCGGGCGGCCAAACAGGCGTGGATCGCGCAGCACTCGACGTCGCGCTCAAGCACGGAATCGAATGCGGCGGGTGGTGTCCCGCTGGACGGCGTGATGAATTTGGCAGGATTCCAGATGAATATCCGATTCAGGAATTGGAAACCGGTGGTTTCATGGAACGCACATTGCAGAACGTGAAAGATTCTGACGGAACAGTCGTTATTTACAGCGGCAATGTTGGTGGCGGCACTGAGCAAACAGTCCGCTTCTGTTTTGAATTAAAGCGTCCGCACCAACTCATTGATGCTGCACAATTCGCGCCCGAAGAGGGCGCGAAGTTTATCGCCGAGTTTGTCCGCAACAACCACGTCGCCATCCTTAACGTTGCCGGCCCACGCCAAAGCGAGTGGCCCAAAGGGTACCATTTTGCGTATTGTGCGCTCGAGAGTTTTCTTACAGACGGCACCGTTCACCGTTGATGCCGATCGCGCATTTGCGCGGGCGTGCTTACTCGTAACGCAAAGCTTTGACCGGTTCAAGACGGGCTGCGAAGTACGCCGGAATCAGCGCAGCAAGCGAACAGATAAGAAAAGCACTAACGCAAATGATGGCGACGTCTCGCGGAATGACTTCGGCCGGGATGGATGAAAATTGATAGACTTCGCGTGGAAAAATCTCGATGTGTAATGTAGAGGCGAGCCACTGACTGAATTGGTTCCGGTAGCGGATCAACGTCATCCCCAGTCCCAGACCAGTGACTGTCCCGAAGAGACCGACAATGGTGCCCTGGCCAAGAAAGACCCAGATGATTTGCGCGATGTTGGCCCCGAGCGCTTTCACGATCCCGATCTCGCGGCGCTTTTGTACTGTAACGGTGATGAGCGTGCTCATTATCCCAAACGCCGCCACGATCACGATGAAGAATAATAGAAAGAACATCACTGTACGTTCGAGCCGCACGGCTTCGAAATACTGGCGATTCATGTCGATCCAAGTCTGCGCGTATTCCGGCGGCTCGAGAAATTGCTCGATTTCTCCTTTAACGCGTTCGGCGTCGTAAGGGTTGTCCGTTCTGACGGTGATGCCATGTAGAGCGTCGCTCAGGCCGTATAACTCTTGTCCGATGTAAACCGGGACGAGGAGAAATTCGGAATCATGCAGGTAGTGGCCGGTCTCGAAAATGCCGGTGACGGTCAACTCCTTCGGGAGAATCACATCGCGCAATTCGTCGATGGCTTTCCTCTCTTCGTCGGCCTTTGCGTTCTCCAGTTTCTTAATGCTATCCAGCACCTGGCCGAGATTGCCCGGAGAGTAAATTGTTACTTTGTCGCCCACTGTTACTCCAAGTTTTCGCGCCAGTTCAATCCCGAGCACAGTTGATTCGCCTTCAAGATCGAGCTTACCGAATTTGATGAATTTTCGCAGCGGAATCACTCTCTCTTCCTGTTCGGGATCGATGCCCCGAATCAGGGGTGCGAGACGTCGATTGTGAAATTCCACGATCACGGGTCCTTGCACATACGGAGCAGTGGCGACGACGCCCGGTGCTTTGTCGATTTTGGCCTTGAGCGCTCGCCAATCACGCAATACATCCTCGGAACTTACGAGAATATGCGCATCAAAATCGATCACCTTTTGGCGCAGTTCCCGGTCAAAGCCCGTCATTACCGAGATCACAAGAATCAGCACCGTGACCCCAAGCATCACCCCGATCACCGAGATCAACGTGATGATCGACAGAAATGTGCGCTTTGGTTTCAAATACCGGAGCGCGAGAAAAAGACTAAAGGGCAGTTTCACACTCTAAAAACGGGTCATTTTTTGAGGTAAAACACCCGTTTTGACCACGACTCATAGTAACCCATGAAAAACTCGTAATCACTCATTTTTCCTGACTAAACATGCCCTGAATCCGTTTGTCGGCGACATTGAGGCGGCCAGGAATGTGTTCGGGAAGCGCGACCCTGATCTGGCGAAGTTTTACGAGCGGGAAGCGGAGCCAGTCGAAATACCAATCTTCGGGAAGAACAAAAACACGACCATTGCCGATAGACTGGCGAAAGACCCGAGCACCGCCAGATTGGTACGACTTGCGGGACGGATTCACGAGAACTGGGCCTCCGAGCACAAGCTCGCCGCGCAGCAACAGCGTGTCGCAGCCGAAGCAACGCTTAAACGCCTTGAGGTGTCCACAGTCGCATGACGCTCAAATCGAACCGAACGATGGTCGGACAAAGCCGGATTGCTGATGCGCATCGCAACGACGATCCTTTCAAATGCCGTTGCTGTAATCGATCCGCTACCAACCATATGGCGACTGGTAGACGTAATGTCCCACTGCGATCAGCGAATCGGCCAGTCCCGCTTTGCACGCAATCGCTTTTAACGTCGTTCCGTGCGACCCGACCCCGAACTCGACCGTGACTTCCCCTCTCGCCGCTTCTATTTCCGTGCCATTACCAGACGACCCGCCAGTCGGCGTAGAACCGTCCAGCGTGTAGCGCAGATAAGCGCCCGGTGTCGCCGTCGCTATCCTGACCCTCACGAACGTTACGGCATTGCTCGCGTCTGAGGGAGTCAGCGTTGGCTTCGCGCATTGCGTGCCTGCCGTGCCTACGCAAGCTTGCATCGCCATTGCAATGATCGCGGCTAGTGCGGCCAACGAAAAGCGGATATTCTCCATAACCAATAGTTTTTAGCGGGGTGCGCCGAGGTGAAACGAGAAAAAACTTCACCACTCCTTGAACTCGCCCTTGTGCTCGTACGCGTCGATCACGTTGTCAGCCCTTTCATCTCTTCTTGTATTTCAAAACTCGCTCAAGGATCTCGCGTCGGAACATCTCGCGATCAGCTTACTTATCTGCTTTTACCCCTTTTAGACCTGCAATCTCAGCAACGGTCTTGGCGTAATTACTCTCGATAAGATTCGAGAGTGAACGCTTTTCCAATTGCGCCAGAGCTGTGAGCTTTTGCTTCGCGTCGTCGTGCAGCGTGATGTTCAGCTTTGGTTTCTGATTGCTCCTTTTTTCTTCGTCTTCATTCCCCTATCAGATTCTGCATTCTTTCGTACTCGTGCGCGTTTGTTCCGAATAAGTTCCGCTTCTCTTTCGCGTCTAGTATCTTTCGCTGAAGGTCTTTGGTTAAACGAATTCTTGGGAAAAGCCACAAAATGCGCTTGCGCCGATCGAATGTGGCGGTAATTATGCGCATAATATGCGCTGATATGCTACCTCCGCAAGAACGTTAACCCGAAGCCGGGCGGCTGGCCCTCTTTTATTTATAAGATCAATACCAGCGATGACTTCAAACTCGTTCGGAAACACAGCAATGGGCGCATTTGTAGGCATCACAGCTAGTTCTTTTGTGTCGCTGATTTTGCTGCTGGGTAACAAGAAGGCAACAAACAAACGGAAGACGAGCGTAGGTAATGGTAGGAACGCACTGACGGTCTATGTCATCGAGGATAAAGAACCTAGCGCACGTAAACGCGATGTAACGATTCCTCAGAACTGCTAAATAACGTTGTGACAAGGCCGGAAACGTAGGTTTCAAATACCGGAGCGCTAGGAACAAACTAAACGGCAGTTTCTATCTGCTCCTAGCGTGGCGGCAAACTCAATCGGATTCAACCGCGACCGGCTCGGGACTGTGCAACGCTTACTCGAGCGCGTGCTCTTTCAGTTCTTCCAGCGTGACGAATTCGAGGGCGGAAGCGTGAGTCGCTTCGAGATCAACAGGCGCCGCGCGATTGTGATCGAGCGCGCTTTTCCACCGCGTCACGCATACGCACCACTTGTCACCAGGGTTCAGTCCGGGAAAACCCCACTCGGGATGGGGCGTGACTAAATCGTTACCGTCCAGCACGGAGAAGTCCAAAAACTCCCGCGTGACTTTGACGCACACCGTATGCTGCCCCACATCCTCCGGTCCTGTTCGACAATATCCGTCGCGATAAAATCCGGTCATCGGATCGCGGCAACAACATTTCAATTCTGTCCCTAAAACATTCGTCGGCATAAATAACTTCGTGTTAGTATCGAACGGAACTCTACCGGAGGAAAAGCGAATGCAAATCCGCGCAAAATTCGTCCATACAAATCTTATTGCGAGAGACTGGAAAAAGCTCGTTCGTTTCTATGTCGAAGTATTCGGGTGCGAACCCAAAGGTCCGGAGCGCGATTTATCTGCCGCGTGGTTGGACAGAGTAAATGGGATTCCGAATGCGCACCTTCGAGGCGTTCATCTGCGATTGCCCGGGTATGGCGATGACGGGCCGACGCTGGAGATCTTCACCTACGATCAGTTGATCGAGGGCGAAGTGCCCAAGGCTAACGAGTGCGGATTCGCCCATATTGCATTTGGAGTGGACGATGTCGATCAAGCGCTACAAGCCGTGATCGCCGCAGGTGGTGGCACAGTGGGAGAAATTCTTACAGCGGACGTAAAAGGAGTCGGTGTCCTTCGTGTAGTTTATGCGCGAGACCCTGAAGGCAATATTGTCGAGCTGCAAAAGTGGAGTTGAAACGAAGGTAGCAGTTGCCCTGTGAACAGGCGAACCGTTATCGCTTACTGGTTGATACCGACCGAGCCCGCTTACTCTTCTTTCCAAAAAATCATAAACGATTTCGCGGGCCGATATGATGCGCCTGTCTTCGAGCCGCATGTGACGATTCATGTCGGCCCGGTTCACGCTGGTGCAGCGAGTCGCGCGCTCAGACACGCTGCGCACGAATACACACGAATTACGTTGGAACCAACTCGGATTGATCAGTCGGAAGAGTTTGTCAAAGCGCTGTTTGTGGAATTCGCGATGACTGCGGAACTGCGGCAATTAAACGAGGCTATTCGTAACGCCGGGAACGATTCCTCGCAGTACGAATTGAAACCGCACCTGAGCTTGCTCTACAAGAAGATGCCAACCGAGACCCGGCGTGGTCTCGCGGCTTGTGTCCAAGTTTCATTTCGGAACGTAGCTTTCAGCGTAATTAAAGCTGTGCGCTGCATCTCACCCACGCAATGTCGGCGGGATGTTGAGGCTTGGCGGATTGTCGAAGCATTATCTCTGCGTGACCGATGATCGATTATCGGGTGTCTGCTGAGACGCCCTACGCTTCGATTATTCTGTACGGTTTTCCGGTTTTGCCCAGCGCTGGGGCCGATACATTGTAAACGGGAATGCCGATCGCTGTTTTTCCTTCGAGCGCACCGTTGTGCGCATGACCATGAAATACCGCGGTGGCGCGGAATCGATTGATCGGTTCCTCGAGACGGCTGGAGCCGAGAAAAGCAAAGATTTCGGGGTCTTCGCCCTGCAACGTAGCGCGAATCGGCGAGTAGTGTAGGACGACAATCCGGCGCTCGGTCTGCAGCTTCACCAGCGCTTGCTCCAACCGAATTGCGTGACTGATCGATTCCTGCACGAATTGTTTGATCAGCGGCTCGCCCCACGCGTTCAGCATCCGCCGGCCGAAGCCGCCGCCGAATCCGCAAATACCGGCAAATCCAACGCCGGCGATTTCGACAGCTTCACCGTTGAGCATGGTCACGCCGGTATCATCCAGAACCTTCGCGACCGATTCTGGCTGACCCGACTCAAAATCGTGATTCCCTACGACGCCGATACAAGGGATTTTTAGGGCAGTGCGAATATCGGCAGCCAATTCCTCTGCTTCTTCAGGAAGGCCATAATCTGTGAGATCGCCACAGAGCAGCAGCAGAGCTGCGCTTCTTGAGATCTCAATGAACGCGTCGTGCATTTTTCCACGCGAATGCTTTGCGTAGTGAAGATCCGCGGTCGCAGCGATGCGTAACGCCGTCTTTGCCATCGTGTTAAGAAACGAAATCGTCCGTATTACTGGACGTTTTCAAGGGCGAACCGGGCAGCACGGGTAGTCGGAGCGCACTCGTCCATGCACGCGTGACCCGATCACAGTGCGCAATTGATGAGGAATGAGGGCGGGTACAACGGCAGCACTGCAACGCAGGCGGCCTGTAATCAGTCCGGATGAGTTTCGTCGCAGATCAGTAGCAGCATTGCATCGTGCGGAGATTCCGTTCCTGATTGGGGGTGCGTATGTGGTCGAGGTGTACGCAGGTGTTTCGCGTAGCACGAAGGACTTCGATCTCTATGTTCGCCCCCATCACGTGAAGCTTGCACTCGCTGCGCTAGCGCGCCGGATACCAAACGGAACTGCCGTTTCCGCATTGGCTGGCCAAGGGCAGATTCGCAGGAGATATCGTTGATCTGATATTTCGCGGCGGCAATGGACTATGCGAAGTGGATGATTCCTGGTTCGACCGCGCAAGCGATGACGAGCTGCTCGGGGTTCCCGTGAAACTTTGCGCGCCCGAGGAAATGATTTGGATGAAAGCGTACATCATGGAACGGGAACGCTTTGATGGCGCCGATATCGTGCACATTCTTCGGTGCTACGCAGCCGAGATAGATTGGCCGCACTTAGTTCGCCGGTTCGATTCTGACTGGCGCGTGTTGCTGAGTCATTTGATTTTATTTGGCTACGTTTACCCCGGGGAACGCGATCGAATTCCGAACTGTGTTGTGGAGGAATTGATTGCACGGCTTCGGAAGGAAGGAAAAACGCCCGGGCCGGAACGGTTGTGTCGCGGGACCCTGCTTTCCCGACAGCAATATTTGGTGGACGTACAGGACTGGGGATTCCGCGATGCACGTTTGGAAGAACGCGTTCAGATGAATGCAAAAGACATCGCGGCTTGGACAGACGCAATTGGAAAGTAAGGCGTGATTGCCGTGGCCCTTTTTGCAAAGCTGTACTCAGCGCATTGGCTTTAGCGATGGAGGCGTTTCCGGATCTGCCGCCGACCCGGTTGCCGACGCAGCAGCAAAGCTGGTTTTTGCTTCCTCGATCAACTTCCTTTCTTCCGGATAAAGCTTGTCGGTTTCAGCAGTTGCAATGTCGCGCTTAGCTGCGTCGAGTTGGCCAGCTACTACCAGAATTAATGCGGCGTAAACGGCTGCATGCGGGTCGTGCAATTGATCGGAGGCCAAACGTTGTATGACGCCA
>Ga0126381_100005028_pt1 | contig 14475 bp, 12 predicted proteins | sample PanSoiMetPlot_28_FD_96465 | JGI IMG/M metagenome (GOLD analysis project Ga0126381, IMG submission 96465) | Tropical forest soil microbial communities from Panama - MetaG Plot_28 | ecosystem: Environmental > Terrestrial > Soil > Tropical forest > Bulk soil | place: Panama | collected 2016-02-17
ATTACGCACGCCTGGCCGACGTCTTTCGGAGCACGGCAATCTCCACCGACCCAATCGAACGGTTGAGGCAGATTGGCGAAATCTATCTCGATTTTGGTATCCGCAATCCCAATCACTACAAGTTCATGTTCATGACGACGCATCCGGGGCACGAACTCGACGACGAAGACCGCGAGATGATGGGTAATCCGGAGAAGGACGCATATGCCTTTCTGAAGTGGGCGGTGCAGCAGGCCATCGACGCAGGCAGTTTTCGCGAGGAGCTTCGCGACGCGGACGCTGTTTCACAAGCGCTCTGGGCAGGAGTGCACGGCGTGATCTCGCTGGAAATCGCCAAAGGATGCGACGCGTGGGTCGAATGGCGTCCAATCGCGGAACGCGCCGAGATGATCCTCGACATTTCGCTCCGCGGTCTGATGCGCGAGCCCGCAGGAGAAGGGAGCAAATGACATGCCTCCGTTGGCGCAAAGAAATCTCTTTCACGACAAAGTCCGGCTCACCGTTACGCTCACTGGAATCGTCTTCTCGGTTGTGCTGATCGTGGTTCAGCTGGGCCTTTTCCTCGGGTTCACCACGGCGACTTCCAACCTGATCGATCACTCCAACGCCGACCTCTGGATCACTTCGAAGAACGTACCCTATGTCGAGCAGGGGGTGGCTTTCAGCGAGCGCAAGCTGAATCAGGTTCGTGCGGTTCCCGGTGTGGCTGACGCGCAGAAAATCATCACCCACTGGACGCAATGGAAGCGTCACGACGGTGGCCAGGAGTCGGTGCAGATCGTCGGCATCAACGTAGACGACCCGATCGAGCGCCCATGGAATGTCGTCGAAGCGCGCGTCGAAGACCTGAAGTCCCCGGACGCGGTGATTCTCGATGAACTCTACAAGCAGAAGTTGGGCGTGTCGCACGTCGGCGAAGTGTTCGAGATCGGCGGATACCGCGCCCGCGTGGTCGGCTTCACCCGTGGCATCCGCTCGTTCACGACGTCGCCTTACGTGTTCACAACTTTCAAGAACGCCCAAGACTTCACCAACATGCGCGAAGACCAGACCATGTTCATCCTGGTGAGGGTCAGGCAAGGCGCCGATGTGCAGCAGGTTCGCCGGCAGCTGCTCGAGCGAGTGAAAGATGTTGATGTCCTCACCACGGCGCAATTCAGCCGCATGACCACTTTCTACTGGATGTTCACCACAGGCGCCGGGGTAGCCGTCCTGATCGCCGCCGTTTTAGGCCTCGTTGTCGGATTCGTCGTGGTTGCGCAGACGATTTATGCGACCACCGTGGATCACATACGCGAATTCGGCACGCTCAAAGCCATGGGGGCGCCGAACAGCTACGTCTACAAGGTCATCATGAAGCAGGCCGCGATCAGCGCGGTGCTCGGATATGCGCTGGGCATGGTCGTCAGCGTGTTCGTGGTGCAGGAAAGCCAGAAGGGCGGCGCTGCGATTCTGATGCCATTGCCGATGGCGGTAGGAATGTTCTTTCTGACGCTGACGATGTGCGTCGGTGCAGCATTGGTGTCGATCAACAAGGTTACGCACATCGATCCGGCGATGGTGTTCAAGGGGTAAGGGTTGGTATCAGGGCATGCCTCAGCATGCCGAAAAAAGCGACGACGTCGCGCCTTCAGGCGCCGAGGTAAGAAGATGCAGTCCGCCATTGCGGTTCGAGAGCTTACGAAGAAATACGAAGAAGGCGCAACGGGAACGCTTGCTCTGCGCGGCATCGATCTCGACGCGCACGCGGGAGAACTCCTCATGCTGATGGGTCCGTCCGGCAGCGGCAAGACAACCCTGCTCTCCATCATGGGCTGCATCCTGACCGCAAGCTCCGGAAGCGTGAAGGTAGCGGGCAGGGAAGTGTCCGGTCTCACCGAAAAGCAACTACCCGCGCTGCGCCTTGAGCACATCGGCTTCGTGTTTCAGGGGTTCAATCTCTTCCCCACGCTCACGGCGGGCGAAAACGTCGAACTCATGCTCGACCTGAAGGGGATCCCGAAAGCCTTGGCCAAGAAGCGTTCGCAGGAATTGCTCGACCAAGTCGGGTTGAGAGAAAAGTACGACAGCTTTCCGTCCGACCTGAGCGGAGGCCAGAAGCAACGCATCGCAATCGCCCGAGCACTGGCGGGCGATCCCGGCATCATTCTGGCCGACGAGCCGACGGCTGCTCTTGATTCACAAACCGGACGTACTGTGATGGAAATGATGAGCGATCTTGCTCACAACCGCGGTCGCGCCGTAGTGATCGTTACACACGATTCGCGGGTCCTGAATTTCGCCGACCGCATCGTGAGAATCGAAGATGGGGTCATTGCCGGCCCGAACGCAACGCACGTTCCGCCCGAACTGCTGGCGCACGATCTGCCTCAGGCCGCCGGCGGCCTGGCTTAACCGAAGCTTTCGATTTCGTACCACCGCAGTGGGGAAGTGGAGACGTCATGAGTAAGCAATTCTCGATTCAAGCTCTGAAGAGCCGCACTACGTTGATGGTTGGTCTGGGAGCATTCCTTCTGACCGCCAGCCTGGTCCTTGCCTCGCGCCGCGCGCATGAATCGTCGGCTGCACACTCGGCGAGCACGAATCAGGCGCCGCTCTTAATTGCAGGTCCGGGCCGTGTCGAACCGTCTTCAGAGGACATCAAGATCGGCTCCGAACTCAGCGGCCGCCTCAAGTCGGTCAATGTAGAAGAAGGTGACCAGATTCACCGCGGGCAAGTCTTGGCCGAACTCGAGAACGCCGACTACCGCGCGCAAGTCGAATCGTCACGCGCGAATGTCGTCGCAAAAGACGCGACTCTCCGCAAGGTCATCAACGGTGCCCGCCGCCAGGAACGGGATGAAGCCTGGTCGTCAGTGAACGAGGCCAAAGCAGTACTCGAGGATGCAGATTCAGAATTGCGCCGGCGACAGGAACTTTACAAAGCCGGTGTTGTCTCCCGCGAGGAACTCGATCGTTATGCCCGCGAGGCCGATGTCGCCAAAGCCAAGTACGACGCCGCGGTGCAACAACACGCCCTCGTCGATGACCACGCCCGCGAAGAGGACCAATCCCTCGCCGCAGCTGATCTGAAGCTGGCGCAAGCGCAACTTGAAGAAGCCGAGGCGCGCTACGAAAAGACCTTCATCCGCTCGCCGATTGACGGCACCGTCCTGCGCAAGCATCATCGCAGCGGCGAGAGTGTCTCGAACTCTTCGACCGTTCCCGACCCTGTGCTGACCATCGGAGACCGCAAAACGCTGCGAGTTCGCGTCGACGTCGACGAAACAGACGTGAGTAAAGTGAGCGTTGGCCAGCGCGCCTATGTCACTGCCGATGCCTTCGGCACGCAAAAGTTCTGGGGACACGTCGTCCGCGTCGGCCAGCAGCTCGGTCCGAAGAACGTCCGGACCGACGAGCCCACGGAAAAAGTCGACACCAAGATTCTGGAGACGTTGGTGGAACTCGATCCCGGCTCAAAGTTGCCCGACGGTCTGCGCGTCGATGCCTTCATTGCGCCGGATACTGGGGTAGTCGCCGAGAACCATTGAGAGGGTTCGTAAACCTGCAGAATAATCAAATACCAGAGTTACAGAAAGACCGTGACGTCTCCATGTCTCCGTGGTGAAATCATTCCGAACTGTGGAGGTTCCTATGACTCGAGAGGCCCGAATCATTTCCGGCATCGTTTTGCTGACAGTCCCCACCATTCAATACGGCGGATATTTCCTGCTGACTTCGTTGCAGGACCGCAACAGTCACTACATGGATAACGCACTGCGCCAGAATTTCTTCCGCGCCGGTCACGCTCATGCAGGTGTCTTTGTGATTCTTTCACTGCTCTGCCAGATTCTCGCCGATGCAGCGAACCTTCCAACCCCATGGCTCTGGCTGGCCCGAATCGGCGTGCCGGTCGCTGCGATTCTGCTTCCCGCAGGATTCTTCCTCTCCATGTCGTCGCCTGACGCCACGCAGCCCAACGGCTTCCTCGCGCTGATCTATTTGGGTGCGGCATTCCTAGCGGCGGGAGTTGTGACACTCGGAATTGGCCTGCTCCGCAACCCCGCGATGTAAAGAGGCGCAATCCGGTAAAATACTAGGTTTATCGGATACCTCGTTTGATTACTAATTTCATTCTGAACACATCTTTCTCGGCACTCGCGGCCCCTAAGGGCATTGCTGGGTATATTCGCCAGCACTTTCTCGACACCACGTTCCGAGGCATCTACCATGCCAACGGCTTCGATCTTGCGCTGCTCATTCCCTATTTCATCGTGTTGATCTTGCTGGCCGGGTACGGCGTGCACCGCTACATCCTCGTGTATCTCTATTACAAGCACCGCAAGAACCGTACGACCGAACCGGCGACGCGATTCGAAGACTTGCCCCGCATCACGGTGCAGTTGCCGATTTTCAATGAACAATACGTCGTCGAGCGCCTGCTCGAAGCGGTTTGCAGGCTGAATTATCCCCGCGAAAAGTTGGATATCCAGGTCCTCGATGATTCCACCGATGAGACCGTCGAAGTAGCTCGCGGCCTGGTCGAGCGTTACGCCGCTTTGGGCAATCCCATCAGTTATCACCACCGTACCAATCGTCATGGCTTCAAAGCCGGAGCGCTCGCAGAAGGAATGCTATCGGCCAAAGGCGAATTCATCGCCATCTTCGACGCGGATTTCACCCCGCCCGAAGACTTCCTGCTCAACTGCATCCACCATTTCACCGATCCGAAGATCGGCATGGTGCAGACTCGCTGGACTCACATCAACCGCAATTACTCTTTCCTGACCGAAGTCGAAGCCATCCTGCTCGATGGGCACTTCGTCCTCGAGCACTCCGGCCGCGCCCGCACGGGGCTGTTCTTCAATTTCAACGGCACCGCCGGCATGTGGCGCCGCGCCGCCATCGAAGAAGCCGGAGGCTGGCAGCACGATACGCTCACCGAAGACACCGATCTCTCCTATCGCGCGCAGCTAAAAGGATGGAAATTCATCTACCTGCAGGATGTGGAGTGTCCCGCGGAGCTCCCGGTTGAGATGACAGCGTTCAAGACGCAGCAAGCGCGATGGGCCAAGGGATTGATTCAAACCGGAAAAAAGATTTTGCCCCGGGTGCTGAGCAGCGACGCTCCACTGCATACCAAGGTCGAAGCCTGGTATCACCTGACCGCCAATATCAGCTACCCACTGATGATCATGCTCTCAGTACTCCTGCTGCCGGCGATGATCATCCGCTTCTACCAGGGCTGGTTCCAAATGCTTTATATCGACCTACCCCTGTTCATGGCGTCTACGTTCTCAATCTCCAGCTTCTACCTGGTCTCCCAGCGTGAACTCTTTCCGCGAAGCTGGCCGCGCGCACTGCTTTATCTCCCCTTCCTGATGGCTCTGGGTATCGGCCTTACCATCACCAATACGAAAGCCGTCATCGAGGCCCTAATCGGCAAGCAAACCGCGTTCGCCAGAACCCCGAAATACCGAGTAGTTTCCAAGGGGGATAAGGTTGGTGCGACAAAGTACCGCAAGCGTCTGGGATGGGTTCCCTGGGTCGAACTCCTGATCGGAAGCTACTTCGCCGCAACCATCTATTACGCCGTCGAGAACGAAAACTACATCACCGTGCCATTCCTGATGCTATTCGTCATCGGCTACTGGTATACGGGCCTGATGTCGCTGCTGCAGGGCCGATTCGCCCGAGCCTCAACCCGTGCGACTACCCACACCAAACCCTTCCCGGTCGGAGTGTGAAGCCCGAGCCGCTAATTGGCCGAAACAGTGTTGCTCGGTACCAGAACAATTTGCTGCTCATCGCCAGCCTTCACAATCTGATAGAAACTTCGCAGTGGTCCGTAATATTTCGGATCGAGTGAAACGATACTGATATCAACTTTCCGGGTTAGATGCAGGGCGCCTTGGTTGTTCTCTGCCGAGACAGCATAACCGACTACGTGGAGGTCCTGATTCTGGGGTTTTGGAACAGCAGCAACTTGCCACCCGCCGGGGAGTTCCACGGTGATGTCATCTACCTTCCGGGACAGGAACTCGAAATAGATCGGGTGGACTCGCTGGCTGAATTCAAACACGTGTTTCTCCGTGCCGCTGAAAAGACCAACCGGGAACACAGCGCGCCGTCCCGCGAGCGCGGCCCAACCAGGCACCTTCAGGCTGAACTCGGCCGCCAAAGGTACATCCGAACTGGTCCAGTCTGGCTGCTTGGTAAGTCCCACCTCGCTGCCGACCGGAATGTACCCCTTAACCTCGTCTTCGAGCGCTTTCTTCCGTGCTGTATCATCTTCGTTTCTCTCATCGACTCGCCAGCGCTGTCCCTCCAATCCTGTAAACGTGATCATCAGCGTCCCTTCCAGATCGCCGGTAGGCGACAGCTTGAGTACGCCTTTGCGCTGGATCTGTGACGCTGAACTATCCGGCAGACTGGTCTGCACCCACGATCCGCCATCCTTGTCGAGCCGCAGTCCCGGAACCCCAGTTGCCTCCCAGTGCAGCATTCCGAACGGAGTAAACGCAGCTCCAGGATCGAGATAGAGATCTTGGCCGTTCAACTTCACAAGGACCACGTTAGAATCGAGCCTATCGCTCTGCTCGCTTTGAGGACTGAAGAAGAAGTTGCGGCGGTCTGCAACCAGCACCGGATAGGCCTCGAATCCGGCCGCTCGCACCAAGGCCAAATACAGCCACGTGAGGTCCCCGTTGCTGCCCGAGCCGCGTTTCCAAACGTCTTCGACATTCTGCGTCGGATTGGGGTTTTCTCGATGCTGCTCTTGTTCCGTCTTCTGAACTTCGTAACTGGTATTGTGCAACTGCTGGACCCGGGCATAGATCTTTTTGAGTTTGACTTCCGGCGGATCCGACGGCGAGACAATCTGCGAAACAGCCTGCTCCATGGGACCGCGCCTGCCAACGAACTTTTCGACGTAGGCGTGGCGGCTTTTGCCAACAGTCTTCCAAAATTGGTTCGAATCTGGTTCAAAAGGATCGCTGCTGTAAATGAAATCCACGCGCTCCTTGAGTTCGTTTTCCGGAGGCATGAAGTCCTCCGCTTGGAAAGCCGCGATATTAGCCGCCTCGAACTCCACCACATCTGCTTTCTGCTTCGGCGAAGCTGATCCTGGCGCCAAGTGTTCGCTCCACCGAAAACTGATGGGATAGTAATTGCTTTGGAAGAATCGCAACGCAAACTTCGCATTCTTGGTGAAGAGTTCCTGATTCAGAACCCAATTGGAGAAGAAGATATAGGGACCTTTATTGAAGTTGATCGTGTAGTAGTACTCAATGATGCTTCCCACCTGAACGTCGGGCATCGTAAAGGTCTTGGCGACGTACTTATACCCTTTTGCCTTGACGATGGTCTTTTGAAAGACTTGTCCGCTGAAGTTAACGATTGAGCCATCGGGTCGAATCGTGCGGGCATTGATATTGGCTATGTTTCCCACGCCGTCGGAAAGCGGGATTTCAATGTCTCCATATTTACGCCCGGCTTCCGTGAGAATCTTGATGCGGAAGTAGTTGTGTTCGAACCGATCGGCGCTCATCAGTCCGACAGATGTGCTGTGACAGGTGATTCCACAGTCATCCCGGTATACTTCGCGGTACAAGATGACCGCCGGCGCTCCGGGCGCATTCGGTTCGCTCGTCATCTTCAACTCTTCTTGCGATACCGGTTGAAACTGAACGGACGCGAAGGAACTCGCAGAGTACAGCAAGGACACGACTAACAGCCCGATGGACTGGACAAACCGAACATGGGACATGGGAGGCCTCTTTGGGTTAACCAAGTAAGGGGAAGACTGCCGGTTACGGTCTGCATCAGTAGGTGTCTCGATCAAGCAGGTGCCTGCCAGCAACGGGGTAATGTACAACAGCTTGCCCATTAGCACAATGCTTTGCTGCGCGCAGTCTTGTTGTGATGAGAGTACGCTCCCGAGTTGGTGGCGAAGCGCGTTACGCGCGGAATAAATCAGGTTGTTCGCCGACTTCTGGTTTCGCCGTGCGGACTCGTTTACAATCCACTCGCCGAAAATTCCCTCCGCGTGGGAGCCCCATTCCGCGCGGGAATGTTGAATATATGAAGGAGGATGCGATGCCCCGCCCGCATAGAATTCTCCAGTCCCTCGGAGCTGTGGCCCTGTCCATCTTCGTTCTCAGTTGTGGCAGCGCTCACAATTCCGACGAGTACTTCGTTCTGGTCTCCTCCAACCTGCAGGTCCCGTACTGGAAGACAGCGGGTACCGGCTTTACCAACGCGGCCGCGCAATTCAAGGTACGTTCCGACTTTGTTGGACCCCAGAACTTCGATCCCAAAGCGGAGCGTGATGCTCTCGACGAAGCAGTCCGGAAAAAAGCGACCGGGATTTTGCTGGACGTAACCGACGCAACCCTTCTCAAAGACAGCATCGATAAAGCCGTCTCGGCAGGAATTCCTGTGATCACCGTGGACTCCGATGCTCCGGCCAGCAAGCGCCTGTTCTTTATCGGTACGAATAACTATCAGGCAGGATTCACCGGTGGCCAGCGCCTCGTCCAAGAACTCCATGGCAAAGGCAGCGTCGTCGTTTTTACTATGCCCGACCAGCCGAATCTTCAAGACCGGCTCCGCGGATACAAGGACGCCTTGTCGCGCACGCCCGATATCAAGATTACCCGCGTTGTCGATATCCAGGGCGATCCTCGCATTGCGTTCGATACGACGACCCAGATCATCGGCAAAGAGCGCGACAAGGTTGACGGGTTCGTATGTCTTGAGGCGCAGTCGGGCAAAGAAGTCGCCGGCGTTCTCAACAGTTATCACGTCACCGGAAAGACAGTCATCGCGATGGATACCGACCAGGAGACGCTCGACTGGATTCAGCGTGGAGTAATCGCCGCGACTATCGCCCAGAAGCCGTACACGATGGCTTTCGTCGGCATGCAGATGCTTGATAATCTCTATCATCACAAGCCGCATTCGCTCGAAATCGATTGGGCGAGAGACAGCTTCTCTCCCATCCCGAGCTTTGTGGATACCGGATCAGGCATGATCGACAAGAGCAATATCAATGCATTCATTCAGGCAGGAAAGAATCTTGCAGCACCAAAGTAGCGCTGTCGCCTGCTGGCTGTCATGGAAGCGTCTCGCACCCACACCCGGGAGTGCCAGACTAAGCCGGGGGCAGTTGCAAACAAATTCAACGATTGAGGAATAGTCTTTATGCGGAAAGTTCTGCTGGTTGTGCTTCTGATCCTGCAATGCTGCGCGCTCCAGGCCTTCGATCGCCAGCCGAACCCCGACTATCGCGGACGCCGCGAAGCTTTGTCCAAGAAAGCCGGAAGCGTCATCCTCTTGTTTGCTCCGCAGGAGCCGCAGGAATCGCTCTACCGTTTCCGCCAGGCCAACAATTTCTTCTATCTCTCCGGCGAGACCGATCCCGGTGAAGCTCTGCTCATCGCGCCCGCAATCGAGGCAAAGGACAATACTCCCGCTCGCCCATATACGGAGATTCTCTTCCTCCCGCCACACAACCTGCGTCTTGAACGCTACACCGGAGCAAAGCTTGGAGCGGATAGCCCAGATGCCCCCGCCATCACGGGATTCGACCGCGTGGCCGACATGGGCAAGCTTCCCGATGAACTGGCAAAGCTTTTCGCGAATGGACGCCCCCTCGTATACACCGATCTCTCGCCTGAAGGAGATACTTCAGCGGGTGGGGGACCACTCAGTTTCCTGAAGCGGACGAACGCCATCATCTTCTTTCAGGACGTGAACTCGCTCATTGCCGCACAACGCATGCTCAAAGATGACGGCGAGATAGCTCTGCTGCGCAAAGCAGTCGATGCGTCCGCCGCCGCGCACCTGGCGGCGATGAAGGCCGTCAAGCCTAACGTCAGCGAATACGAAATTGCATCTTTGCTCCAATACGAATGGGGCAAGCGGAAGTGTGAGCGCGCATCCTATCCTCCGATCGTCGGCTCCGGACATAATTCCACCGTCTTGCACTACTCGGAAGACTCGAACACCATGAAGGCAGGGGACGTGGTCGTGATCGACGCTGCCGGCGAATATTCCATGTACGCCGCCGATATTACGCGCACTCTGCCAGTGAACGGGCACTTCACTGCACGCCAGAAAGAAATCTACGGGATTGTTCTGGGCGCACAGCAGGCCGCCATCGACGCGTTCCAGTCCGGCAGGTCGCTCCTGTTCGGCGACTCCGATGCCTCGCTTACCAAAGTTGCGAAAGATTACATCAAGGCGCACGGCACGGATCTCCACGGCCAGCCGCTCGATCAATATTTCATTCACGGCGTAGGGCACTACCTCGGGCTCGATGTCCACGACGCCGGAGACTACAAGGTTCCCCTCGGCCCTGGCATGGTTTTCACGATTGAGCCGGGGATCTACATCCCGGAAGAAAACATCGGCGTGCGCATTGAAGACGATTTCCTGGTTGGGCCCGACGGCAAACTGATCAAGCTGAGTGATGCCTTACCATCGAAGGCGGAAGATGTGGAAAAGGCCATGGCGGGGAAGTGAGACGCGCCGGTTAGATCAGAGTTGATTGCGTTGAATGCGTTCTTTCACGTGATCCTCGACCGAAAACGATGCGGCCGGATTCGCCGCGAACCAGCCTTCCAGTTCATAAGCCTGCTTTTCCAGCGGGATCTCTTCATAACAGCCTCCGCTCAGAAATCCGCGCACGTATCGTGCCGCAAATCCGTCGAGCCCCAGATGCTTGTACTGCACCGCATGCACGAGTTCGTGAAACAGCAACTGCATAGAGAGCGGCCCCGCGTGCACCACAATATCCTCAAATGTAATGCCAGCCATATCCGAAAATGATGGCACATTGCGAATGCCCATCATCCGCGCCAGCGTGTAGAATCCCGGCTCCGGGGCGCGTCCGCGAACCACTTTCACCCCCGAAAGAATATCCGCAGGGAAGAATGCCTCCAGTTGCGGACGGTGTTCGGCTGCGATCAATTGTGCATTCTTTCCGAAGGCGGCCCGCTGCTCTGCAATATAAGCGGACACCAATCCGGCGAGTTGATCGACCTGTTTCTCTGAAAGTTTGGGAAGAGGCATGGCGAGCTAGGAAATGTATTCCCGGATGTATTCGTCCTTGGAGTGCGCCAACTGACGGATATCCCCGTCAAACACGACTTTCCCGTCACGCAAAACCAGAAAGCTCATTGGCACGTCGCAATATTGTCCCCGTGGCAAGGCCCGCAGCTCATTCGTCTTCTTGTCGAATTCATGCGTCGCCATCGTAAACGCATCCTGCAGACGATGGGTGACGAGCAAGGAACTGGTACGGTACACATCGCGCTGCTTCATGATTAATTCCACGATTGTATTCGAGGTCACCGGATCGAGCCCACCCGTAGGCGAGTCATACAGTAGCAACTCCGGCTGCGTGATGATAGCGCGGGCAATCGCCACCCGCCGCCGCATGCCTCCTGATAACTCCGAAGGGAATAAGTCGAGTGTGTGCTCCAGTTCGACGAACCGCAACGACTCGCGCACGCGTGCATCAATCTGGTCGTCGTAGATCCCATGCTCCTCCGTCAGCCGGTAAGCCACATTTTCCCGCACGGTCAGCGAATCAAACAGTGCGCTCTCCTGAAACACCATGCCCATCCGTCCACGGAGCGGAAACAAGTCCTGCTCGAGCATCGCTGTCACGTCGTTCCCCAACACCGTGATTCGTCCGGAGTCCGGAAGCAGCAAACCGAGGGCCAGCTTCAGAATGCTGCTCTTCCCCGACCCGGCTACGCCAAACAATGCTTTCGTCTCGCCGTACGGGAGCTGAAACGAAACACCACGCAGTACGTGATTATCTTCGAACGCAAGGTGCACGTCTTCGAACACAATTGCAGCACCCAAGGGAGCCGAGCCGGCTTCCGGAGCACAATCAACAGGCAGAGTAGGAGTCGACATGACTACTTGAAAGAAAGTATCGAGATCAACAGCTTGGTCACAAAGAAATCAGTCACCAGAATTAATACCGATGCCGCCACCACAGCCTGCGTCGTCGCCCGGCCTACGCCTTGTGTTCCTCCGCGGGCGGAAATTCCGTAATAGCAGCCGATGCTGGCAATGATGAATCCAAAGAGGACTGGTTTCAGCAATCCCATGAAGACATCCTGAAACACTAGCGTCTGCCAGGCGTTGGCCCAGTATTGCCGGGCATCGAGGTTGAGAAACACCTTGGCTACCATGAGTCCGCCAGCAAGTCCCACGAGATCGGAAATGATGCTCAGAAAAAAGAGCATGAACACCGTCGCCGTAACGCGCGGCGTGACCAGTTTCTTCATCGGATCGGTGCCCAGCGCGCGCATCGCGTCGATCTGTTCGGTCACTACCATGGACCCGAGTTCGCTCGCCATTCCGGAGGAATTCCGGCCAGCGACCATCAGCCCCGTGAGCACTGGACCAAGCTCACGAACCATCGAGGTCGAAACCAGCTGTCCGATAAGGGTGATCGAGCCAAAGCGTTGCAGGGTGTTCGCCGTCTGCAATGCCAGCACCCCACCCGTGAAGAAACCGGTGAGCACTACGATGGGCAAAGAACCGACGCCGATCAGATCCGCCTGCTGCACCATGTCGCCAACATAAAGCGGCTTACGGAAGAGATTGCCGATCGCCTGCAGAGCGAGCAGCGTGTATTCCTGAACCGCCAGAATCTTTTGTTTGGCGAACTCCGAAGGAGAAGTGAGTTCCATGCGATTCAGAAGCCGCGCGCGGCCAACGTGCGTGCGCAGGCTTCACCGAAATATAACAGATCGGACCTCGGACCTCAGCCCTCAGCCGTCGAACCTCGGTCGTACACGAGCTCTATTCTCGAGCAACATTGATGCGGGAACGTTGTGATCGCCTATGAAAGTTGGCTTGAGGTCGAGAGGCTAGTGGCGGACTTCTGAAGGCTGAGGGCTGAAGACCGGGGTTCGCCCTTAGCCTCGTCCCTTCTTCCTAATTTCAATATTCAGCCGACGTATTTTCTGATTCAACGTGGAAAGTGGCACATGGAAGCGCTCCGCAGCTTCTGTCTGGTTCCAGTTGCAGCGCTCGAGCATGTCGGTGATGACGCGTCGTTCCACGTCTTCGAGAATCTCGAACAGGGAAGCGTCCGACGGCGAATCATGCAGGTTTAGCGACGATCCCCGTCCCATCAGTGAATCCGGCAACAACTCCATGCTGATCTCCGCTCCTGATGAGAGTACAACGGCTCGCTCGATCACATTTTCCAGTTCGCGGACATTTCCGGGCCATGAGTAGGCCATCAGGGGACGCAACGCTTCGGGCGTGATCCGGGGCACCTGCCGTCCATTTTCTTCCGCGTACTTCTTGAGGAAAAAGTCCACCAGCAGAGGAATGTCTTCCTTGCGCTGCCGTAGCGGAGGCAATTCGACCGTAATCACATTCAACCGGTAAAAGAGGTCCTCGCGGAATCGCCCTTCGCGCACCATCTGCCGCAGATCGATGTTGGTTGCCGCAATAATGCGAACGTCGACCTGAATCTCCTGAATCCCGCCCAGATGCATGAAGCGCCGGTCCTGCAGCACGCGCAAAATCTTGGCCTGCGTCTCCAGGCCCATGGTGGCAATTTCGTCGAGAAACAGCGTGCCCTTGTCGGCTACTTCGAACAAGCCTTTCTTGGAGGCAATCGCGCTGGTAAAGGCGCCCTTCACGTGCCCAAAGAGAGTGGACTCAAGCAGATCATTCGGCATCGATCCGGTATTTACAGGAACAAATGGCTTGTCCCGGCGCGGCGAATTCAAGTGAATCGCCTTGGCGATCACTTCCTTGCCCGTCCCGCTCTCGCCCTGCAACAGCACGGTCGACCGGCTGTTTGCAACCTGGCCGACCAAGTCGAAAATCTTCAGCATGGGCTCGCTCTTGCCCACAATGTTTTCAAAGTTGTATCGCTGCTTGAGCGCCCGTTTGAGTTGAACGTTCTCTTCTTCCGCACGCCGCCAACCCACGGCCGCACGAACGTCAGCCAGAAGTTTTTCGTTGTCCCAAGGCTTCTGAACAAAATTCGCCGCGCCCGACTGCATGGCGCGTACCGCATTCTCGACGGTGCCGTAAGCCGTAATCATGATGACCGGCAGCCGCGCATCGTGCGCCCGAATCTCGGAGAGAATCTCCATCCCATTGCGTCCGGGCAAAGTCAGGTCGAGCAGCACCAGATCAAACGGCCTGTCAGCCATCTGCGCCAAGCCATCTTCTCCGCTGACTGCGGTCTCAACCTCAAAGCCTTCCAATTCGAGCAGGGTCTGAAGAGATTCGCGAATCTCGGCTTCGTCGTCGACAATGAGCACCGTCCCCGCTGGCGACGCGCTGCCGTTCATTGGTGCGCGCGTTATGACTGCTGCTTCAGACATGGACTGCCTTCCTGCTCAGCGGGAAATCCAGCGCAAAGGTCGTACCCGCTCCGGGGTCGCTTTCCACGCGTATCTTACCCGCATGTTCCTGGATAATGCCGTAGGTCACCGAAAGCCC
>Ga0126381_100005029_pt1 | contig 14473 bp, 8 predicted proteins | sample PanSoiMetPlot_28_FD_96465 | JGI IMG/M metagenome (GOLD analysis project Ga0126381, IMG submission 96465) | Tropical forest soil microbial communities from Panama - MetaG Plot_28 | ecosystem: Environmental > Terrestrial > Soil > Tropical forest > Bulk soil | place: Panama | collected 2016-02-17
CAAGAGCCTTGACGATAATTTCGAAACCTTGCGTGCGCCCTGGCTGCTGGACTTGTTGCGCGACTTACCAGAAGGCACTACGATCGGCACTGCTTCTCATAGCACGTTCTTTGTCATTGGCACGGATAAAGCACAGACGAGCCGTATATCCCGGCGAAACCCCATTTTGAATCGTGCATGGCATCGCGTTGTTTACGATAATGACTATCTGATAACGCCTTACTCGCGACAATTACTTAGTCAACCCAAGGCGCCGACCCCCCCGCCCGGTAAGTGATGGTCTTGAACAATTCTTAATCCCGCCAGCTCATTTCGAGGCGCATTTTGGCATTAACTTGGAATGACAGCGCTTGAACGGATATGCGGCGCTGGCCCCTATTTCACTTTTGAATTGGCACCCGGAAGGGGCATCTCTTTTGGGAGATCATAAACCAAAAAGGAGTAGGCGATGTGGTCCACAGGCGTAAACCGGTCTCTCAGCCACCTGTACTCCTCAGGGTCGCGATTAAGCCCTACCAATACATATTAACACAGACGATAATTCGGCCCGCTTGCGGTTTGCGAGGATCTACAATGACACCAGGATAACGGCGGATGTATTCCGTACATCGAGTTCCTCGATCGATTACTCATCGGCCGGCTTGGGATTCCGCAAAGATGGTCTTGAGCATACGCGAATGACACAGCGACAATTTTTTAAAGTCAGCAATCGACCTTCAGTCGGACTTTGGATCATCCGGCGAACGGACGACCTCAGCATGGAATTCGGTCAGCAAAATGACGTAGTCCATGTTCGCCCGCTCTTGGGGTGTCGGTTTGTTTAGACCGTCCAGCCAAATTCGCAGAGAATGATCGTTCCACATTAGGGAAGGTATGAAAAGGGCATCCCATCCCTGGCCGGGGATAAACGGGTTTCCCTTCACCAGAATCGTGCTCCGGGGTGCCGGGTGGAGATCTAATGAGCGGAATGCTTCGACAACGTGAGATGTCTCTTGTCCCACGTTTTGAAAAACCCGCACAAGAGAGGGCTGATTTTTCCATCGCGTGAAAATTGCCAAAGCAAGTGCCACCGTGAGCGTCGCACCAATTCTAAACGTTGATGGAGACATCTTACCGGCTGCGGCGTCCACTCGGGTGCCTTGGCCTATCAGGAGCGAGGACTTGCGTAGCAGCGCGATTAAATCGGATGCGACCTTGGCGAAGATCATCGCCCATCCGAACAGAGGAAGGTATAACTGCCCGGCGCCGCGAATCGGAACAATGAACGCTAACGGCAGAGGCACGATCACGACCCAGAAGGCCATGAGCCACAGCATACGATCCCGGCGCAGGAAGGCATAAATAAAGACAAGCGCCCACAATGCGAGCAGTGCCTTCTCCGAGACCACAAACCCGTAGGATATTTGGCTGACAAAGCATGCGTTGGATTTAAGAAAATTACTCCAGGAATAATGTGGCTGGTACGGGCCCGCCGTGGCCAGCGACGTCGGACCCTGGATCCTGCCGTAGATATAAGGGGCCGTGATCAGGCCCGCGATTAAAGCTGGAGTCGCAGAAGAGCGCGCCCACCCGATAAACTGCCTCCAATCGCCCCAGCGTGGAGATCTCAGGACTTCATAAATCAGAACGATCACCGGAAGCGTGACCGCCATCTCCTTGAAATCCAGTGCGCAGATATATAACGCCAAAAATGCAATCAATTGAAAGGGACGCACTTGAGCGTCTCGCTCTCTAATATGGATATAGTATGTGAGCGCGGCAAAATAGAAGACACCGCACAATACGTCATAGCTAAATGAATCAACAAAAACCAGGCTGATCAGGTTAACGTGATAACAAAAAACAAGAACGGCGAGAAACGCGACAGAACGCGAATGGGATAAGGACCGGGTGAGATAATAGAGCATTGGAATCGATGCAGCAAGGATGCTGATCTGCGCGATATGATAGGGCCGCGGATTTAGGCCGAAACAATGATAAAGCATGCCGCAGTACAACACGCCGCCTGGCCGAAAGAGGAATCTTGTATCCCTCCAGAAGCATATACTTGCCCAAAGCCATTTAAGCGGTCCGAAATACCAGTATCTGTACAACTCAGGTATTACGTCCTGGGCGAAGTGTCCGGCTACTGCTGGCAGCGCGAAGTAAAGGAAGTAGGCGATGAGAACCGTTACGCAAATCACATCGAGAATGAAGTCTCGATACGCTCGTTCTGTTTTTGCACCCTTCACTTGTGCTGGAGTTATAGGGAAGATCACGTGGTCGTCGCGAAATTGCAGCGGGCTTAAATGAGTCTAACTGTGTGCACGGTTGATTTGCAGCTCGGCTCCGGCTAGCTTGATACCATAATTGTTCACATTATGCTGGCCGAGCTCTAACAAGACCTAACCGGTGCCTTCGGAGAAGCTCGAGCAGCACAAAGAGCAGAAGCAATAAAATCGTGATTCGATTCAATACCATCAAGATTCGGAAAAACGTCGGGCGGTACTCGAATTCGACACGATTCTTGCCAGCAGGAAGAAGCACTGCAGTCTGCCATTGGTTTACCCGCAAGACGGGCTGTTTTCTACCATTCACGCGGGCCTTCCAAGCGGGCGTGAACCACTCGTTCAATACCAGTAACGAAGCCGAGTTGGATTGAACGGTCGAATAACTCCGATTTGGGCGATCGACGATCCTAGAGATATGTTCCTGATTAGAGCGCGGCGGTTGCGAGTCACGCAAAAAAGCGTCAACTTTCTTAAAGTCGCCGGGAGTGACATAAGCTTCGGAGAGAAAATTGAAGCCTTTACCGAGAACCTGTAGGAATTCATTCTGATTGTTGATGGGACCGGCAACGCGATGCACCAGAGTGAGTCGGCCCATGGGGCCAGGGTTTTCGTACAGCCGGTATCCTTCAGTCTCGAGAATCTGCTTTGCGCCGGCATCAGTAGGCGAGTCCGCAGGCCCGCATAACACATAACGCGCGCCCATCATTTCACGCAGGTTCGGGACATCACTGAAATTGCTAAACTGAAACTGGTCATAAGGCTGCGGGGTTAGCTGGTTGTAGAAGCTTTTGATTCCATAATAACTTGCGTTCATCGCCCAGAACCGGTTGGAAAACGCCTTGTCACGGAAATCGACTCGGTAATTGGCTGCGTCAACATCCGGGGCCATGCGCTGGAGTACCCTGTGACTAAGTAAGTTCATCGGTTTATTGAAAGTCGATTGCGCAACCGTGAATGCCCGTATGGGGACTACCACTGCAGCGATCGAAACAGTCACCGCGGAAAAGACCATGTTGTTATAATCAGATAATCTACAGACATAACCAACTGCAAACAGGATGGGAACCAGCCACATGATCCAAAACCCTCTCGGCACGCTGGCCGGGCGAGGTTGAAGAAGCTCCCATAGAATAATCCCACAAAATATTAGGAATAATGTCGCCGGCAGAATAAACAGGCGGGCCCGATCGCTCTGTTTGTACTGCTGGAACCTCCTTGCAAGAAGGCTATAACCCAAGCCGCTCAGGAACGAAACGCCAATTACAAAAAGAACAAGATGCCGTCCAGCTTCCCGAACCTTATCAATGAGAGGAAGGCGAAAGTTTATGTAAGCCAACCCCAGGTGTGTTCCAAATGCGGAAAGCAACCCATAGAGAGAGATAACTCCAAATGCGACTGCCAACATGCGTGGAAATGTGGCGAGGTGTCGAAAGTAAATTGCAGCTAGCAAGACTCCGATCAGACCAAGCGGGCCAACGTAAGGACTACCGATAATGTTGATCCAAGTTGGTCTTATTAGAATACCTGTTATCTGATCCAGCGTAAGTTGGTGCAGGTTGAAATGTTCCCACGGAAGAGGGGCGTACCCAACCACTGCCGCACCGGCACCAATGTGGCGGATCATCTGGCCGGTGGCAATGTACATTGGGAGAACCGCGACTCCTGCGAGTCCAAACGCGATGCCGCCGCACACCACCAGGGACAAGGCTACGCGCCGGAGATCCGCAAAGCGCCTCTGAAAACATAACCACACTGCACCTATCGTAAGCAGCATCAGAACAGCCACAGTGGCATGAATTACCGACTGTGAGGCGCTCGCTAGCGCAAGCAGGGCCGCCGCAATGGAAAAGACTAGTATCCCGCACTTCTTTCCCGGAAACCGCAGTAGCAGTCCCCCACCGGCAAGCACTAATGGCAGCCAAGCGTAACTGGCTGTAACAGTAATCCAGCTGGCGTAAAGTTGTGTGTTCCAAGCTAGCATCCCGACGGATGCGCCTACATACGCGGCCCACGGTGGAACCGTAGCGCATCGCAATAATACGTAGAGATTGACGTAAAAAATGAAGAGATGGAGCAGCGTTAGATTTGTAAGTGTGTATAGGGACGCCAATGGCCCGCCATAGTTGAGCAGCCCAAAGAAATAGAGCGGATAAAGGATCGAAAAATGGGGACTCTCGAAGACTGGAAAACCCGTCCCAATGTCTGGCAGATAGTACGGAACCGACCCGGTTAACGCTAAACGCGAGACCCCGGAAAATATCGGTCCATAAATGTGAACATTGTCTAGAAAGGGTCCAAAAAGCAGGCGCGACGTCAAAAACGCGGCGTAACGAAGTAAAAAGGTAATGACGAGCGTGAGAAGAACAAAGATGTCCAGGGCGCTAGCGCGGTGAGACCGTTGGTCAGTCATGGTATCGATATTCCGTCAAACCTAATCAGGGATTGAGTTTGACGTTTGCGTTGTCGTGGAAAACCCGAGTGTGATTCCATGATTTGCACAGTACAAGTGGTATTGCCCTTCTGCGTATGCTACAAACAAACGTGGTCCCCCAAAACTCCGATGGAGGCAGCTCTATGCCATCCTGAAGTTTTCGGAGTTCCGACTGCGGCTTTCCGGAATGTCGATTGGGAAAACCTCTTCAAAATCAGATGATCAGTGAACGTTCGCCGATCGAATTCGAGGGTATGAACCCATGTCATCGATTTTCTTAACGCGTCGCAGCCATTTACGCGGCTATCCCAGGAGATAAATTGCGACCAGCGTAACCAGAAAGTAAGGAACGAGCACTGCGGCTCCAGCATAGTCTTTCGCCATCCGCTGTCCAAAAAACAGCGCCGTGATGGCTGTGGCGGACAGGATTGCCCCGTAGAACGCGATGGTTGAATCTTTACAAACCAAGAGCAGCACGCACCCAATGGCGCTCAGCGCGCCAGCCGCGACCTCGAGAATCGTGATGCAGATCAGCAGCGCCGGAACGAGTCCAGCCAATGGGCTCTTGGCAAAATGTCCTTTCAGCCATTCAAAATTTCCGCGACGATCGACGATTTTATCGATCCCCGATTGCAAAAATAGAATCGCCAGAAAAACCGAGGCAAAGATCTGCATCAGGCAAACTGCTTGGGGTGTCTGCAAAACAGCAACCATCAGCGCAGCTTAGACGAAACCGCGCGGATTTGTCGATGCCCTGGTGTTCGGCCCAAAAAAACAGGGACGCGGTCACCCGCGCCCCTGTTTCATCGAACTATTTTAGTGGTTACGACCCTTATGGAACGACTTGGGCGTAATACGAGAGATGCAGGTCGTTGTTTCCAGGACCATCGAGATTAACCCAGCCCTGTACTATGGTGCCCTGCGACGCACTGACTGTTACCCTCAATGTCGTCGATCCATTGGCGGGTACCGTTACGCTGTCTGGCACAGTGATGGCGGGATCATCCGGGCTTAGGGTGCCGCCGTTGTAGATCGATGGCACGGTTCCGCCGAACGTATCCGGCGTAAACTTTGTCGTCGAGACGCTGAAGGTCTGATCGCTCCCGGTCGGGTTATTTAGTGTGATGACAAATGAAGTCGGACGACCAACCGTTACACGGCCGAAGCTCGCCGAAGCCGGATCCATCCACGTTGTTGCGTCCGCGGCTACGGAGAGGTTCTCGCGGCCCGCACCCTGCGCTATCGGGCCGACATCGTGTAACCCGGTCGCTGCATCTTTGACCACCAAATCGGCGCGGTTCACGAGCGCGGACTTGATTTGCGCGGGCGTCCAGCTGGGATGCAGTTGCAAGAGGACGGCGGCTGACCCGGCAATATGTGGTGTCGACATCGAAGTGCCACTCAGGAAGGCCCATGGTGCGTTACCACAATCGACAGGATCAGTGTCAACACAGGAGCTAAGGACGTTGACCCCAACTGACGTCAGGTCCGGTTTAGCAGCAAAATCAACGTTGGTCGGACCCTGGCTGCTAAAGCCGGCAAGGATGTCTTTATTAGCCTCCGTGACGAATTCCTGGAAAGCGTTGACGGCTGAAGCAGTCGTTGCCCCGGATGCGCGCAGATCTGCGCCGTCGTTCTTTCCAATCTGGACCGCGGGCAGATCGTCATCGAAGCCTGCCGTCCTGGCCATTGCACTGGGGTCTCCAGCGACGTTGTTGATGATGACAACGGCAACCGCACCTGCAGCCTTCGCGTTGGCTACTTTCTGGCTAAACGTGCATGTCCCGCGGTTGATAAGTGCGAGTTTACCGGAAGCGCCCGGATCGACGCTGGCGCAACCGTTCGATTGAGTGTCAAAAAGATCAAAAGAAGCCGTAGGCAGCGCATCGAAGTCACCAACTGCGGCGCCGATCGTGTTCGATCCGCCAGCCGGATAGGTCACTGGCTGACCAACGAAATGTTGGTTTGTACTCGCGCCGACCGTAATGACTTTGCGGGCGCGACCCGGCGACTCGATAGTACCCTGACCGGGGCCGCTGTTGCCAGCCGCGACGGCTACAACTACGCCTCCTTCGACAGCATTGTCGAGCCCTATCGACAGCAGATCGTTGTTGCCATGATAACTGCCGCCTAACGATAGATTGAGAACGTCCATACCGTCCTCGATCGCGGCGTCAACCGCGTTGAGAATGTCCTCGCTACGCGCGCCGTGGCGACTCTCATTAACTGAATCGGGGAAGACGTTATAGTTCCCTAGCCATGCACCCGGTGCGATGCCGGACATGTCAGTAACGTTGACGCCATTGACGACGGCAGTCTTTCCAGTCACGCCGGCGGCGATGCCGGCTGTGTGAGTCCCGTGCCCCTCCACTGCGTGTGCATCGGACCCCTGGTTGCCAGCCTTATTGTAGAAAACTTTAGCCACAATGACCTTTGGCGTGACGTACTTGCAATCCTGGTCTTGGTGATTCGAATTGCTATCCGCGGCGTCGCATTTCGGGAAGCCCGCAGGATAGCTAAAGCCGGTTGGGTCGAAGAAGGGATGCGTCTCAAGGATGCCCCCGTCGATATCGCCAATCTTAATCCCTGTTCCTGCATTCGACCTTCCGCCAGCGGCGTTCCACGCATCCATCGCGTTAATGATTTTGTAACTCTGGCTCAGGTTCGGGTAGTAAAGAGTATTGTACTCGGCACTCAACACCATCGGTGAGGTTCTAATTGTCGTCAGCGGCGTCCCATTGAGTTGGACTGCCACTGCATTGAGGGAAATATCGTACTCGCTCGTAACCCTTGCTCGCGGGGCATTCGCGTGCAGCCATTGTTTGAATTGGTTCCGTTGAGCGTTCAACTGGGCACGATACGATCTCACAGCATTGCTCTTGAAATCGATTTTTCTGCCGTGGGCCGGCTTCGTGTTGTGACTGGTACTTATTGGATCGCCTTGGAGCTGCACGATCGCACTCGACCTATCGATATCGGCACGGCGGTCGCGGCCATTACCGTTTCCATTCCCTCGAGACGCGCCGCCTACAGCAAAGGCGACAACGCTCAAGCCAACAGCAGAGAATATTAGCAGTGTTACGAGTATTTTTTTCATGTGTGTGTTTCAGGAAGTCCGCGACTGTCCAGATCTTGTTACGATTGTCAAGCCGCATTTTGAGTAGGATATCTTCCTAAGGAAGAACCGTTGTGACGTACCGCCAATGACAACGAGGGCCGCCAAATTCACTCGCTATGAGCGACTGCATCAGCAAAGGCAATGTCGCCCCGCTTCAAATCGAGTTCAGCTTCGTCGGGTGTCCCGAACACGCGTGCACGTTTGTCATCGAATTCGCCTTCCCAGCGCGCGACGACGACCGTTGCCAGACAATTGCCGATGACGTTCACGCATGTGCGACCCATGTCCATTAATTCATCGACGCCGAAAATAATGGCGACACCAATCGGTCCCAACCCTGCGGGGACAAACGAGCTTAATGCCCCCAGGAGGATGACGAGTGATGCCCGCGGCACGCCGGCCACGCCTTTGGAAGTCAGCATCAGTGTCAACATCATTGTGATTTGTTGGCCTAACGACATGTGCCACCCCATTGTTGTCTCGGCCGCTTGGGCGACGAACACAGATGCCATCGCAAGGTACAGGGTTGATCCGGTCAGATTGAACGAATAGCCCGTTGGCATTACGAACCCAACGATATGCGGCGGCACGCCGAAACGTTCCATCGATTCCATCGCTTTCGGCAGCGCCGATTCGCTGCTTGTCGTCGCGAATGCGAGCGCTGCAGGCTCGCGTACCGCACGGACGAATTGTCCTAATGGAATCCGCACGGCCCGAATCACCAGCCCAAAAACCAAAACGATAAAGATCACAAGAGCGACGTAGAGCGAGGCGATCAATTTCCCCAGGTTCAAAAGGACAGCTGGGCCTTGAGTGCCAACGGTGTGCGCCATGGCTGCGCCGACGCCGATCGGCGCAAACAGCATCACGTAATTTGTGAACTTGAACATGATTTGCGAAAGGCTGTCCATCGCGCGGATGATTGGTTTGCCTTTTTCGCCGACGGCTGACACGGCAAGTGCGAACAGCACGCTAAATGCGACAATCTGCAATACATCGCCACGCACCATGGCCTCGATCACGTTCGCGGGGAAAACATGCACGAGCGTTTCCACGAAAGTTTGGGGATGAGTTTGGCCAATTGTCTTGAGAACGTCGGTGTCGGTGGCGGCGAGAGTTACCCCGACGCCGGGCTTTGTGAAATTAACAACTGCCAGCCCGATCACGAGCGCTGCTGTGGTGACGATCTCGAAATAGATCAGCGCCTTGATTCCCATCCGCCCTACCTTCCGGAGCGCACCGGCACCCGCGATTCCCACCACAATGGTTGAGAACACCAACGGCGCGATGATCGACTTGATCAGGTTAATGAAAATGTCGCGCAAGAAATAAACCGAATTGCCCCAATCCGGCCGCAGCCATCCGATCACTCCGCCGATGACCAACCCGATCATGATTTGCATCGTCAACGAAGGGCGATACCACAGCCTGCGCCTCGATTGAGCAGAACTCGCCGTCATCGCCCTCGTATTAGCACAACGGGCAAATTCGAACAGCGCCGTTTGAGTTCCGGGATGGCCGCTGCGATTGCGTTGAGCAAAAGTTGTAGGGCGTCTGTGTCAGACGCCTCGCACTGAAACTGGGAATGGCTTCGCGTCTTCCAAAGCGGCGCCACACTCCAGAAGGTGGCCGTCAATCCCACAGCCCATTTGCGCTTGCGTTTTGAATTCCGGTCGCCGCGTTTTCAATCGATCAAACGGCGATTGATCTCCCCGTAAGCATCGATTCTACGATCGCGCAAAAACGGCCAATGCGTTCGGTGCTCATCGACGCGAGCCCAATCGATGTCTGCCGCCACAATCTCTTCCTGATCGATAGAACCTTTCGCGATGATTTCGCCGTCCGGCCCGCACACGAAGCTTTGGCCCCAAAATTCAATGCCATCTCCTCCTGCAGGCGCCTCGTGACCCACACGGTTCGCAACGGCGACGTAGCACCCGTTTGCGATCGCATGACCACGCTGAATCGTCTCCCACGCGGAATGTTGCGCCTTTCCAAATTCCTTCTTCTCGCTTGGATGCCAGCCGATTGCGGTTGGATAAAAAATAATCTCTGCACCGCGCAACGCGGTCAGTCGTGCCGCTTCCGGATACCATTGGTCCCAGCAAACGCAGACACCAATCTTTCCGCGCGCGGTCTCCCACGCCTTGAATCCAAGATCGCCAGGCGCGAAGTAAAATTTTTCGTGATATAGCGGATCATCAGGGATATGCATTTTCCGGTATTTACCGAGCAATTTTCCATCCGCGTCGATAATCGCTGCCGTGTTGTGATAAAGGCCGGCGCTGCGTTTCTCGAAAAGCGATCCAATGATTACGGTGCCGGTTTCCCGTGCGACTTCTGCCAACGCGTCGGTTGATTTTCCCGGCACTTCCTCAGCCAAATCGAAGTTCTTATGATCCTCTGTCTGGCAAAAATATTGCGATCGAAAAAGCTCTGGCAGGCAGACAATCTCCGCGCCTTGTCGTGCCGCGTCGCGAACAAATTCAATCGCGTGCGAGAGATTCTCCTCTGGTGCTGCCCCGCAGCGCATCTGGATTAGCGCGACTCTTGTTGTCTGTCTCGGACGGTACGGACTATTCATTGCAGCGTTCTTCATGTGGAATTTCATCAAGCGAACGGGGGCGCATGAGATACTGACCGCCACTTGGCTGCACAATTCGTTCTTCAATGCACAACTGGTCGAGCAACATCAAACTTTCAAACAGGGCCTTGGTATCTTCATTTTCCAGATAAGCAGCGCGAGTGCCCACCGGCACAACCAAGCGCAGAAATGCATCAAACTCGATCTTCCATTCAATCGTAAACCAACGTTGAAACACCGGAACAATTTCGCTCGATCGGATTGACTCAAATGGCGAGCAGAGGCGTCCGGGCTCAGGACGTTTGATCTCCTCAAGTAACTGACCGGTGATTCTATTGTTTTTTAATTTTTCGGGCAGGACTCGCAGAATCTTATTGGCAACGGAGACGCGCTTGGGGTCGTATTGAAACTGCATTTCGCCGATGAAATCGTGGATCCAAAGATACCCACCGTTTTTCAGCGAGTGCCATACTTGTTCCGCCACGTGTTCAAGAAAAAGGATGTGATGCAGACAAGTCTGAGCGACGACGAGATCGAAAGTTTTGTCTGGTAACCGCACAAAATTCAGGTCGGCCACTTCATATGTGAGTGGCAGATTTTGCTCCTTCGCGATTTCGCGCGCCTTGGCAACGGCTCTCTCGGAGATATCGATTCCATGAAAACTGAGGCCGACCCCCTGGGAGAGCAGGTTGCGTTCACATCTCCCGATTCCACATCCCAGTGTCAAACCGTGCTCAAACGTTAGGCCTCTCTCGTTTGCAACGCGAGAAAGTGATGAGTAGTTACGGGAAAACCCAAGCATGTCCTCCGCTTTGGTGTCTTCGATCGCAAGGTCCGATTTCTCCCGTTCTAGGAGAATTTTTCCCCAAACTTCATTTTCACGCGCGGCCATCGCGTCGTACACACTTCGATCAGCCATTGCCCGGTCAATAATCTCGCGAGCTTCGCTCATGGATCTGGTAACTATTTCGCTACAGGTAGCGTTCAGGTCTTATCTCTGCCCTTACGGCTGGAGCCTGAGCGCGACCAGTCGCTATTTCACCGAATCTGCCGGAACAATTTTGATGCTCTCAATCACCACGCGCTTGGTCGGTTTGCTGGGTTCGCCCATGCTATTTCTAGTCACCTCAATGTCACCGATCTTCTCCAGCACATCCTGGCCTTTGATCAGTTTACCAAACGTCGTGTATTGATGATCAAGCCGGTGTACCGGCGCGAGACAAATAAAGAATTGCGAACCTGCGGAATCCGGGTCCGGCCCGCGCGCCATCGAAATTACGCCGCGATCGTGGCTGTGATTGTTGAACTCGGCCTTGACGTTGTAACCGGGACCGCCTTGCCCATAGCTATCCTCTTTTGCCGGATCTTTTGAATTCGGATCGCCGCCCTGGATCATGAATCCTTTTACGATCCGGTGGAAAGTCGTCCCGTCATAGAAGCCCTGGCGGGCCAGTTTCTTAAAATTATCGATCGTGTTTCCTGCGGCATCAGTCCAAAACTGTACCACCATATCGCCCTCGCTCGTTTTGATAACCGCAACTTCGCTGGGTGACTTCGTGGGAGTGGCCTCCTTCTTCTCCTCTGCGGCAAAAACTGTCGAGGCTATTACTGCAATGGCTAAAATCAACATTTTCATAAAAGCGGAAATGACAAATGACAAATAACGAATTCCGAAGGAAGGGCAAAGCTCCAATGACAAACTTCCGCTCTGGATAGCCGCAAAAAATCCGGATTTTTAGTCATTCGGATTATTTCCGCATTTGGCATTCAGATTTCGTCATTCATTTGTGGTATTCCTGCAGGCTCCGGACCTGAACTTTTCGCTTCTGCAATGAGCGAATACCATTCGCGCTGGCCAGCGCAGCACGCACCGTGGTCATGATGGGAATTTTTGCCGCGAGCGCGGCGTTGCGAATAACCACTTCGTGTTCTCGTGGAATTTTACCGCTTGGCGTGTTGATGATGAAATGGATGTCACCGTTCTTGATCCGGTCGAGGACATTTGGACGTCCCTCATGAATCTTGAAAACCTTTGTCACTTTGATTTTTGCTTTAGTGAGCGCTTCTGCCGTGCCACCGGTAGAAACGATTTCAAAACCCAATTTGAGAAATTCGCGCGCGACGGGAATGATGGCTTCCTTATCGGCGTCTTTTACGCTCACAAACACTCTTCCGCGTTTGGGTAAAGGAGGCGGTGCAGCCATCTGCGATTTTGCATAGGCAAGACCAAGATCCACGTCGATGCCCATTACTTCCCCCGTCGATTTCATTTCCGGCCCGAGCGAAATATCCAAGCCCTCGTACCGCAGAAAGGGAAACACTGCTTCTTTCACCGAGAAGTGTTGCGGCACGATTTCTTTCGTGAATCCGAGTTCGCGTAATGACTTTCCGGTCATCACCTTGGCGGCCAGTTTTGCCAGTGGCACCCCGATTGCTTTGCTAACAAACGGCACAGTGCGTGAGGCGCGGGGGTTCACTTCAAGCACATAAACGTCGTCGCCTTTCACGGCGAATTGCACGTTCATCAGACCCCGCACATTCAGCTCACGCGCCATTGCCTTCGTTGCTGACGAAATCTCATCCAGAACTTTTTGCGACAGCGAGAACGTGGGGATCACGCATGCGCTGTCACCGCTGTGGATGCCCGCTTCCTCGATGTGCTCCATGATTGCGCCAATGACGGTTGTTTCGCCATCGGAGATGCAATCGACATCTACCTCAATGGCGTCCTCGAGGAAGCGATCGATGAGCACCGGGCGATCAGGCATTACTTCGATCGCACTTGTCATGTAACGTTTCAGATCCGTCTCGGTATACACGAGCTCCATTGCGCGCCCGCCAAGAACAAAGCTTGGCCTAACGAGCACGGGATAACCAATTTGCTTCGCTATCGCCACGGCCTCTTTAGTGCTTGTGGCCGATCCGTTGGGAGTTTGGCGTAGGCCAAGTTTGTCCAGCATCGCCGCGAATAACTTTCGGTCTTCCGCGGTCTCGATGCTTTCTGTTTGCGTCCCAAGAATATGGACGCCAGCCGCTTTCAATCCACTGGCCAGATTCAGCGGTGTTTGGCCCCCAAACTGGACAACTACGCCTTCTGGCTGTTCCTGATCGTAAATGTTGAGCACATCCTCGAGAGTGAGCGGCTCAAAATATAGTTTGTCGCTCGTGTCGTAATCGGTCGAAACCGTTTCCGGATTCGAGTTCACCATGATCGTCTCGAATCCAAGCTCGCGTAGCGCGAACGCGGCGTGCACGCAGCAGTAATCGAATTCAATGCCCTGGCCGATCCGGTTCGGGCCGCCACCCAGGATCATGATCTTGCCTTTGTCGCTCTCGCGCCGCTCGTTCTCATCGCCATACGTTGAATAATAATAAGGCGTATACGCCTCGAACTCCGCCGCGCACGTATCCACGAGTCGGTAGGTAGGGGTAATGCCTAACGACTTTCGTACCGCACGGATCTCGGTTCCCGTCTGATTGCTTGCTACCGTGAGTTGCCGGTCGGAAAAACCAAATTTCTTTGCACGCAGTAGTTTTGGCACAGGCAAGATGCTTGTGCTGCGTAGGACACGCTCTTCCTCGACAATCTGCTGCACATTTCGCAAGAACCACTTGTCGATCCTCGTTAGCTCGTAAACTTCATCGATCGACGCGCCTTTTTGGAATGCTTGCGCGATGTAGAAGATTCGTTCCGCGTTCGGGATTGCCAGCTTCAATCGCAGCGCTTCGAGATCGACATCTCGATCCGCGCCGTCGCCCAACAAGCCGAAGCGTTTGATTTCCAGGCTGCGCAACGCCTTTTGCAGCGCTTCTTTAAACGTGCGCCCGATCGCCATCGCTTCGCCGACGCTTTTCATCCGTGTCGTGAGCGTCGCGTCTGCTTGCGGAAATTTTTCAAATGTGAACCGCGGCACTTTGACGACGCAGTAGTCAATGGTCGGCTCAAAGCAGGCCGGCGTTTCGCGGGTGATGTCGTTTTTAATTTCGTCGAGCATGTAGCCGACCGCGAGCTTTGCCGCGATTTTTGCAATTGGAAAACCGGTCGCTTTCGATGCCAGCGCACTGGAACG
>Ga0126381_100005030_pt1 | contig 14472 bp, 12 predicted proteins | sample PanSoiMetPlot_28_FD_96465 | JGI IMG/M metagenome (GOLD analysis project Ga0126381, IMG submission 96465) | Tropical forest soil microbial communities from Panama - MetaG Plot_28 | ecosystem: Environmental > Terrestrial > Soil > Tropical forest > Bulk soil | place: Panama | collected 2016-02-17
CTCTCGGAACCGCCAAGGCTGCTCTCGAAAACGCTGGCGTGGCCATCGGAGCTGCGCCGACTCTTCGTTACCTTCGGCTATCTGGTGGCCAAGCAGGGTGCCACAGCAGTGCTGGGCCTTGCTTACTGGGCCGTCGCCACGCATCTATTCGCGGCCCGAGATGTGGGTCTGGTGGCCGCCGCATCCTCGACGGCTCTCTTCCTCGCGGCGATCGGTGCCCTCGGGATCCCACTCCTCCTGCTGGCCGAACTCGACTCGCTACCGGCCTCGGTGCGCCGCGTCACCGCCAGCACCGGGATGTACGTCTCGTGTTTGGCTGTCCTGATCCTATCGCTGGCCACGCTGGCTCTCTCCCCGCTCCTGGGGGGCAGCCTGAGGATCATCGGTGCCGACTGGACGACAGCAGTTTTTTTTGTGATCGGATCAGTGGCCACAATGGGCGCGCTGACATTCGATGACGTGGCGATCGGGCTGCACCGGGGCTCGGCTCAGCTAACGCGGGGCAGCTTGAACTCCGTGCTGAAGCTGGCCATCGTCGGCGCCCTCGTGCTCGCCGGCACCAGAACAGCCCCCGGCCTGCTGTTTGCCTGGGCAGTGGCGCTACTTGTCTCGCTCGTCACCTGCATCCCCATGCTCCGGCTCGAACCGGTCCCGGCCGGCGAAGGCAGCCTCAGCCGCCGGGTGGCACTCACCCGCCGCTATCGCGCGCTGTCCCTCGCGCACCATGTCCTCAATCTGTCGATCAACTCCATCGCCTACATCGTCGGGCTCATCGCAGCCCTCCTGCTCGTCCCACAGCAGCTTGCCTACTTCTCGACCTCACTCTTGGTGTCGGCCACCGCGATGATCATCCCGTACCTGCTGGCGCTGTCCCTCTTCGCCGAAATATCGGGCGACCAGAGTCTCCTGCACCGCCATGTGCGACGAACGCTCCCCCTCGGACTCGCCCTGAGCGGTGCGGTCTTTGCCACTGTCGCGGTGGCGGCTCCCCTCGTCCTGCATGTCTTCGGCCCTGCCTACGCGACGAATGGGACCACCGCACTGCGCCTCCTCCTGCTGGTTGGCCCCGCCTACGTGATCAAGGACCACTTCGTGGCGATCCACCGTGCGCAGGGCCATCTGCGCCATGCCGCCAAGGTGATGGCAGCATGCACCTCCGCGGAAGCGGGCAGCGCGGCGATAGGCGGGATCTTCTGGGGCATGACGGGCCTTTGCCTCGGCTGGGTCATTGGCGCGTGGTGTGTGGCCGCCTTCTTGCTACCCGCGGTGCTCAAGGTCTTCCGCCGAGATCCCTCGGCTGACCCAGAGCCCGCCGGGCCATCCACGTGAGCGGCCGGCTAGCAGACGAGTGCCTTGACCAGGAGGGTGTCGTGCGATGAAGCACAGCGGGACGCTCATTCTCTGCTACCACCGGGTAGCGGAAGGCGTTGAGGATCCCTTCCATCTCTGCGTGAGCCCCGGCAACTTCGCCGGCCACCTCGAGGAGATGACAAGGGGACGGGAACCCTCGACGCTCGCCGATGTATCTGTTCCATCACGTCGGCCGAGAGTGGTCGTGACCTTTGACGACGGCTACCGCGACAATCTGACCAATGCGTTGCCGATCGCTGAGTCCAAGGGCGTACCGATTACCGTCTTCGTGACCAGTGGCGTCCTGGGAGATCACCACGACGGTCTGTGGTGGGACCGCCTCGGCGCGTTGCTGCGCTCGCGGCCACCGCAGGTGATGGAGATCGATCTGCCGGTCGGTGGCCGGAGGCTCCGCCTCCGGCTTGGTTCCTCAGGGATCAGGGCAGACCTCGATTCGGTCCGCCGCCATCTGCTGCCGCTTGGGGTGACGGAGATCGAACGGGCGCTCGACGCGGTGTCTGAGCAATGGCAGGTAAGTTCTGCCGCCCCGCCTGACGCCCGAACGGTGACGCCCGAGGACCTCCGACAACTGGCATCCAGCAACACCGTGACGATCGGCGCCCACACGGTCGATCACTCTCGGCTTCGGGATCGTTCAGCATGGGAGCAGCAGGAGACCATCATTGGCTCCAAGCAGCAGCTGGAGCAGTCGATCGGCCGCGCCGTGACGCACTTCGCGTACCCGTTCGGCAGACGCGACGACTTCGACAATCGTTCGGTAGACGCCGTGCGTGCGGCCGCTTTCGCCACCGCGTGCACGACCGTCCCCGGAACAGCTCATTCCTCGACCGATCCCTACCGCCTCCCCCGCCGCCTCGTCATGGACTGGGGACGGCTTCGGTTCAGAGTTCAGATGCAGCGATGGAAACTTGGGTGAACGACATGACTCCGCGGTGCGGTGCGTCGGCCGGTTTCCATGTGCGTTCGACTGGGTATTCGTTTCGCTCACCAGTGGACGCACAGCTGGCGATGGGTAGGACATGGACGTCCAGGTACCGGTACCCAGGCTGCTGAGAGGTGCGTGATGGGTACACAACCACCAGAGCTGACGCTGAGGACGATAGGGCAGCTTCCATTCGACGACGCGTTCCCACGCCAAGCTGTGGGATTCAGCCATGAGCTACAGCTCGATGACCGCCTGACCCTCGCGTCCGTCGCAGATCTCGCCGACCGGCTGCCGAGGCGGTCAGTTATCGCTGATACGGCAGCGCAGCCTCTTCTGGTCCCTCAAGGGGGTCCCCCGAGGGGTGCCCTGGAGCGAGTGGGCGACGTCATACGCGATTTGGACAACGCGAACGCTTGGCTCACCCTGCTCAACGTGGAAAGCGATCCCGGCATGGCAGACCTTATGAACACCCAGCTCGGCACGCTCGAGTCGGGGATGATCGCCACGCAGGGCAAGCGCGGGAAAATGCACAAGCGGGTGGCATTCATCTTTGTTTCGTCCCCCAATTCGGTCACGCCCGTCCACTTCGACATCGAACACAGCCTGCTGATGCAGGTCAGTGGGAGCAAGACCGTCAGTATCGGGCGCTGGCAGGACGGCGCGGCCCGGCGGCACGAGATCGACAGGTATTGGGACGGCTCGCATGGGCGGATAGAGACACTGCCTCCGGAGGCAGCGACGTTCAACATGACGCCCGGCAAGGCGGTGTACATACCTCCCGGCACGCCACACTGGGTGCATAACGGTCCCGCCATTTCGTTGTCGGTGACCCTCACATATTTCACCGCTGCCACCGTTCGTGAGAACCGCATCGAGGACTTCAACTCCCACCTTCGGCGGCGGCACATGAAGCCACGGGAACCGGGACATTCCGCCGCCGTCGACACAGCCAAGCTCTGTGCCATGGGCGCATGGACCATCGGGAAACATCTTCGGAGCTTCACGGCCGGCTCCAAACAGCGGGACAGCCAGGCCAGCGTTAAGGGGGCGGGCTACGGATAGGCGGGATCCAGTCAGTCACGCTTTCCACCAGGCGACGGTGGATCTCCCGAACCGAACGCACTTGACCGCCGTCCGCGTGGCCTGAAACGTTGCCGCGCGGGTGACACTTCCGAGCCGACCCGTCGCTCCCTTGCCCGCGATGAGCCTCAGCACCTCTCGACGGCTCGGCGCGAACCGGCTTTTATAAGTCTCGTCGCCTCGGAGGAAGTCCAACTCGCTGAAACCTCGGGTACATGCGTCGTCCACGATCGCGGCGAGGAGGACCGCCGTGGCGTCTCGCCAGCGGCGATCGGTGAGCCGAGCGCTCTGGTACAGGCTCACGCGGCCAGCCACCTCGAATGTCGTCACGGTCGAGACAACCAGGTTGTCGTTCCTGAGCTCATGGACAGCCACCTCATCGGCCGCGCAGCCACCAGCGAATCCGGCCGCGAACCGATCGAATACGGGCAGGAAGTTGGAGCTGCTCCCCCACTGGGATCGGTGGAGTTCGCGCAGGATATCCAGGCGCCTGAGGATTGCCCCGCCCCGGATCGTCTGATGCGTCAGGCCCTCGGCTGCGAGGCGCTTGGCGGAGACGCGGAGGTTCTTGCGGAACTGCGAAGGCAGTGTGGCCCGGTACGCCTCAGGGCTGCCTGGCAAGGACGTGAATGGAGCCACGGTCATGGGCTCGAGGCGGACGCGTCCGGGCAGAGCTTCGATCAAGCGTGAACCGGCCCGGATGCCCTTGAGATCGAAGAGGCGCTCACCGGGCCGGCAGAGCCAGTCCCGGAGGAGGCCGACTACATCCGCCTCGCGACCGGAAGTGGCGAGGAGGTCTAGATGATCAGGGCATAGCGACCCGTCCCCCATCATCCGAATGCTGAGCATCGGGTGGCGTTTCTCCAAGGCTAGGCCGCCGATTAGGTCCGCCCCATCAACGGCCAGAAGGAAATGGCGGCCAGGTCCACCGGCGCCGCTCAACCACCACGATCGCAGGAACGGCGACGGAAGAGGAGAAGAGTCCACCAGCTGATCCCACTGCGCAGCCCACCCGTCCAGCTGCGGGACGTCGAGCAGGCTGAGCGAGGCCACTACCGGATCTCGCGCGGCTGATCACGATCGGTGCTCGGGCCGTTCACGCCAGTAGTCTTCCACTACGGGCGCCAAGGCATTCTCGCGCTGGCCGGAAATCCGAACCAGGTCAGGACAGCGGCGCATTCTTCCCGGTAGCGCCGCCGCGCATGTTTGCGCGGTGGTCCGCGGCGGCGCGCCTGGCGAACAACTGGCGACCGTACGAGCCTGCCAGGAGGAGGGCCGTGATCCCGCCTAGCAGCGATCCAAGCGAGAGCGGGCCGAGCCGAATGCCGCTGACGTTAAGCACAAGCGACGCGCAGACGGCGAGCACGAGTGAGATCGGTATCGCTACGGAGATTGACCGCGGACCAGCAACCTGCCCTAGCAGGCGGAGGAGCGCATATCCCGGAGCCAGCAAAAAGGCCGGCAGGACAGCGAGCCGTGAGAGCCCGGGGAAGACCGGGGCGCATATGAGCAGCACGGCCCCGACCGCGAGGAGTGCGGGATCTCGGGCCACCTTCAGGTGCCTGCGCCATTCTCGCCGCACGTCAGTGATCGTTGGCATGGAAGGGATACCACAAATAGTATGAATCATAATAAATTCGGTAGAGTCGATAATGTTGTGAGGAATACAGGAGTTGTAGCCAGGGCCACTTCGCCAGGCGGGTGATATTCCGCTGTGGCACCTGATTCGGTTCGCCCGGGTAGAACAAAGGGTCCTCAGCCGCTGTGTGCTGCGCGTCGCGGATATCGACTGCCAGGTAGGCATCTCCCGATCGCTCCAGGGCGGACATGAGAGCCGGCCCTGGGGGTAGGGGCCCATACCAAATGCTCGCAATTGGCCGACTGCGCAGCTCGAGCGGCGTGACAGCGTCAGCATGGGCTGTGAGTGCTAGAGCTGTGAAACGATCCGTGACTACGTGCGCCCCCGGGCCCAGATGCGTCTGAACCCAGTGCGCGAACCTGAGCGTCTCCGGTGTCACGCTGAGCGTCTCCGAGCCGAATTGGTATGGCCCAGGGAATCGAGTGTCGGGCGACGCATCCGCTGCGATATTGCCGACGATCAGGACGGCTAGTGCGGCCACGCCTGCCGTCGCCGCTGTACGCCTTAGCCATTGCTTGCGCTTGTCCAACTCGAACAAGGCGACTAGTGCGGCCGGCAGGAAAGCAGCGCCGACGAATGTCGACGCCCAGCTGCGATGCGCACCTTCAGCTCCCTCGGTGGTCAGGGTCAGTGGAAGACTCACCAAGTAGGCAGCAGTGAGCACGAATGGCCATAGGAAGTTCGACCGCAGGTGTGGTCTTTGCAACCAGCGAATTGCCGCAAAAAGGAGCGCGAGCGCGATCATGAAATCGGCGACCAGTGCAGCGACTCGTTCATAGCCGGGAGCATTGGAATGGCTGAAAATCGCCCGCGCGGCGCCACTACCCGCCGAGCCAGTAGCCAGGGCTACTAGCTGCGACGCGGTGCCGGACACGAAGGGGGAGAGGTAGGACACCGTTACTGGCGCGACGAAGCCAACCCACAACGCGAAACACGTGGCCAGCGTCAAGATAGGTGTCCACCTGACGAATAGGCGTCGCCAGCCACCCTTACGGTCAGCTAGCCCGTTCATCGGCTTGAGAAGTAGCGCACCCGCGGAGAGCAGGACGATGCATGTGAGGGTGGTGAGATGGTGTGTCACCACTAGGCCGAAGGAGATCACTGCGATCAGCAGCGAAACGGATAGGGCCTGTCGCCAGGCCTGGTTACCTGAGCGCTCGGCCGCCAAGCTCTCCACGTACAGACGAACGATCGTTAGCATGAGCAGGATCGCAGCGGTTTCGTATGCGAACTGGGTGTCAAAAAACACGAAACTCGGAGCTGCGGCGTAGACCAATCCAGCCACCGCTGCCCATCGATGGGGCACTGGCAGAGCTCGCGCAATGTAGTAGATCTGTACCGGCAGCAGGCAGTGCACCACGGCAATCAAGGTCAGCGCCGATTGCCACGCGGAAAGGCCGGTCAACCAGTGGATCGCGGCGGTCGCACTCTCCAACCCTGGGTAGAAAGTCCCAATCGGCAGCAAGGGCGTGTGCTGGAAAAGGTGGCCGGCCGAGATGACGTTCCGCAGCAAGGCGAAATGAGCAATCGCATCGAAGCCGCTCGGGTCACCAGGGCTCATCATGAAACTCGGCAATACGGTGAAGAGCCCAAGCAATCCAAGCCAAAATACCGCATAAGGTCCAAAGATCACCCGCCACAAGACCGCCAGGTAGGCGAGCAACATTCCTGTCCAGAAGACGGAATCGTAGGACTGGACAGGGGCGGTCGCAGCTGTGCGGTATGCCCAGACGACCAAGGCGGCGCCGAGCGCGACGGCACAAGCAGCCATCAGTTCCGCTGGAATGTCCTTCGGGGCCTGCGGGTGCTTCGGGGAGCTGTCCGGAGACAGGTCCTCCTGGAGGAGCATTGAATCCGAATTTCGGGACTGATGCATCGTCAGCAGATTTACGACGTAACGCAGGTAGGTTTGCCGATGCTATGGAGGCGCGCCAGTTGACGCCAAACTGTCATACAGCTTCCCCCGAGCGTAGGTTGTCAGCAAAGTTACTACCCGCCAGCTGGGCCTCAAGACTCCGGCTCCTGCCCGGGGATGCCTGGACACGTCATCAAAGCGGCCCTCGGACCTAGCCCATCCGTAGACCTCAAAGCAATAGGTTCCGGCAACGCGGCGAACTGCCACTGGGCACATTCTGCTGGTGGCCAGTTGAAAGTCCTGCTCCTCGGGGTTGGTTCCCGGTGGCGCTGCGACAGCCAGTCAACTGGATCCGGAGCCAAAGTTAATCCTCTGCAGGCATCGGCGCGGTGCCCCCCACAGGGGGCACCGCGCATCGGCCAGACCTAGCCGGATACGGTCGAGTGGCGCTGATACCAGGGAGCCGGCTAGCAGGTTTAACTAGGCAGGCGACCACGCACGAACGTAGTCGACCCGCATTGTTGCCGGATATGCAGGTGGTCCGTGCTGGCCCGCGCCATTAACAAGAATGACACTCATCGAACTGCCATCATCAGACGTGCGCTGAGTCAGGAAGTGACGGCCGTCTACGTAGGCGTCGAAGGACCTCGCATGACGTACCACGGTGTAGGTATGCCATGAGCCAGCCCAGGAGCCAGAGGGGAAACTGTTGATCGTGGCGGACCCGGACGGCGGATGGTAATTACAGGTAGCGCTGCCACCCAGTCCTTCAAACAGATCGATCTCGCCGGGCGCGGAGGTATTTGGGCCGCCAAAGAACCAGAAGGCCGGCCAGTTAGCTACCTTACCATTGGCAGCAGGAAACCAGATTCTGGCCTCAACAACGTCGCCTACCTTCATCCGGAAACCGTTTGATGGTGCAGGATTGTCGCCAAACTGATTAGCGCTAACAACTGATGCTCCTGAAGATGAGCTTTTCAGCGTCAATTTCAGGCTGCCACCGGATTCAGACACGTTGGACGCATACATAGGTACGTTGTTCCGGACCGTACCATTACCCACCGCATACCATTTAGACCTATTCAGGCTCGTGCCGTTGAATTCATCCCGCCAGACCATCTTCCAATTGCCTGCCGGGCCACGTGGCCGCACCGTTGCTAGTGGCGTGACCTGCGTAGACGTCGGGGTGGGTGAGCTGCCGCCGGCCGACGAGGTGCTTGGCCCGGGGGAACCGCTCGTGCCAGACGAGGGCGACTTGGACGAGCTTGGTGACGGGCTCGGGCTCACGTGGTGATGCCACAAGAGCCGGGGTTGTGACGGGCTCGGGCTTTCTTGGTAGTGCCGCCCGTGACCGACGAAGTGCCGGGAAGACAGCGCGACCGTGCTCGCACCACCCTGCCCAGCAGCGTGGGCGACAACCAGGGTCAGCCCGGCGAGCAAACCGAACAGGGCGGTCGAGACCGTGACGAGGCGGCCAGTGCGGGATGTGACAGGCAGCTTATGACGGGGCACACCGAATCCTTCCGAACGGGATAAAACGTATGAAAGGATACAGAAGTCCCTGTCACGGCGCAGAACAATACTAAAATTCCTGAGTAGGCTACTTCTTCCTTTTCGATACAAGTCGCCTGGACCGACTGCGCCACTCGAGCGCAAGCTGACCGTGCACCGGCCGGCTGGCCGGGAGATTGCGGCCTCATCGAGCTCGCGGTAGCTGCGCTCGGGCGCTCTCTTATACCACCGGCTCTGGCTTGACCCGGGCTGCTTTCCTGGATCGCGGTCCTGCTAGCACCGCTGGTCGGCTAGCAATCAGAAGCAGAGCCGCGGCATGTACATGCGGCCAGGGTCGAGTGGGGGCGCCCTAACAGGACTCGAAGCTGCGCACACGACTCCGGGGAGACGATTTCGCGAGTTGGCGGATATGTTCACCGCATCGGAATGTGTCCAACGTCACTAGATGCAGCCCAGGTCGTTCGGCACCACATCCCGATCATGGACTGGCTGGTTTCGCCGTCAGGCTATGAGCTGCGGCTCGGACATAGTGGGTCAGTACGGCATCAGCTGCGATACACCGCGCCGCTGCACTTGATCCGGACGAGCGCGCGTGTGTTGGCGCTAAGGGGTGAGTATTAGCCTTGTCACTTTAGTGCTGGTGGCTGGGGGGCGGCCATGCAGGCCAGAGCGTGGAGCAGGCCGAGGGCGCGGTATCTGCAGCGATCGCAGTTGCGGGTGTGGAATGCTGCGCTGATCTGGATCGGGGCGGCCCAAGGTTCTCCGGCCGCTATCGGCGCTTGGCTGGGTGGATGAAGAGCCAAAGGGTCGTAGCTGGCGCCGCGGTGGCGCTGATCGTTGGCGGGGGGACGCTGCTAGGCGTGTTTGCCACAGTCCAGCTAAACGATTCCCAGCCGAGCGCCGCCGGTTCGTCGGGCCCGACCGCTACTGCTCCGGCCGCCAGCGCGCCCACTCCCTCCGCCCGGACGCGGGAGCGAGGAATTCGTGAACAGCTCATGCCGGCGGGTGTGCCTGAGTCCCATGTTGGCAAACTCCTGGTGAATGACACCGGTGACGAGTTGGCTAGCTGGCGGAGGCTGTGGCACGGTACCGGCGGCACTATCAGGCACTCGAACGGCGTGCTCTACTTGTCTACGTCCGGCGCCAACCGCAATGGCTACTCGATTATCAGCCCGAACACGTACATGAGCGGCATCTACGAAGCCCGCATCTACTTCCCCGGCGCCAGCGACGGCAAGATCGCCGACTGGCCGGCCTTCTGGCTCAGCTCAGCCTGGTCTCATGCTGTCAGCTGGCCCACTGGCGGTGAGATGGATCTTGCCGAGGGCCTGGGCGGAGTGCTCTCCGCCACGTATCACTACGGAATCAACGGCTCGCCGAAGTCGTCCCCGTCGTTCGCTGTGACCTCGGCTCCAGGGTGGCACGTGATAACCGGCGTGTGGAGCTCCGGGCGGTGGGGCGTCTACTTCGACGGCAAGCTCGTCAAGACGTTCTTGGCCTCGTATGTCGTCAACGATCCCATGAATGTCATCCTGTCGGCCTATACGGGCTACTACGGTCATCTGCCGGGCGAGCCGTCGACCGTCAAAGTCAGTTACCTCCGCATTTGGAGCCTGGCCAGCTCGTGAGGTCGCTCGCAATTTGCTTGTCGGTTCTGGCGGAGCCATTCTGGCGTGTCTCATGTTTCCAGCGCGCTCGAACGTTGGTCAGCGATTGACTGGCCCAATTCAGTTGCCGTTGGGGTTGGTCAAGCAGGCGCTACCGACTGCGGAAACGATCGGTGCCGGTGCCCTTCCGACGCGACCTAACGAGAGGAACGCTGAGTGGCGCTCGTCCCACGTGCCCGCCAACAGGTCGAAGACTCACAGGTATCATCTGGCTAATCGGCCGTATGAACGGCGAGGGGGCGCGTGGGTTACCGCCGGAATATGGCTGTGACATGCAACTCCTCGACCGAATGGCGTTCCCACGAGGCTGCCTGCTATGTGCAGATCGACATGACTCTCGGAGGAACCGCGAATCCACTTCGGCTACGCAGGCATGGCCGAATTCACAGGTGAGTCGAGTTTCGTGTCTGGTTCCGCCGTGAGGGTCCACCCTATGCCGAAGTCTCGCAGTACCATCCAAGCCTCCGTCGTGGTGTGCGTTTACACCGAGAGTCGGCTTCCGCTAATTCGAGCGGCACTGGACAGCATTGCGAGTCAGACGATGCCGGCGTGTCAGGTGATCGTGGTCGTGGACAACAACCCGGCGCTATACGACCGACTCACTTGCGATTACCCAGAGCTTGCGGTGACATCCAACATGTTCGAGAAGGGTCTGTCTGGCGCCCGTAACACTGGCGTCAAGCATGCGACGGGAGATGTAGTTGCCTTTCTGGACGATGATGCCTGGGCTCGGCCTCAATGGTTGGAAACTCTCCTAGTTTCCTACGATGACGAGTTGGTCCTTGGCGTAGGCGGGCTGGTCCTTCCCGACTGGGACTCGCCGGGGAGGCCTGCGTGGTTGCCGGACGAGTTTCTCTGGGTTGTCGGATGCAGCTACCGGGGACAGCCCGAGATCAAGGCCGAGGTACGGAACCCGATTGGCGCGAATATGTCGTTCCGCCGATCAGCCTTCGATCAGGCAGGGCCATTCAATTCAGCAATCGGGCGCACTATCGCATCATCCCGCCCACTTGGCTGCGAAGAAACTGAGTTCAGCATCCGCCTGCGGAAGCTATGGCCGGGTGCGCGTATCATTTATGACCCGCAGGCTATCGTGTACCACCATGTAAGCCAACCCCGTACCACCTGGCGCTACTTTCTCGGCCGGTGCCGCGCGGAGGGATGTTCGAAAGCCCGGGTATCACGGCTAACTGAGCCCTCAGCGGCCCTGAGCTCCGAGAAAACGTACATTACTCGGACCATCGCCAAGGCTTTGCGGCGTGAAATAAGCGGGGTATTTCAACGAGGCATGAAAGATTCGATGATGCGCCTCGCAGCATTGACGCTCGGAACTTTGGCTGCGGCCAGTGGCTATGTCAGCGAAATGGTACGACGGAGCGGAAGCAGTGACCGCTAGCTTCCTCGCATTTCACAAGATCACGGGTTAGCTGCCGCCGCTTGGCCGATGTCCGGGCCTCGCTGCTGACTGCCGCGTTCACCCCTTCGGGGCGTCATCAGCCGCTGGCTGGCGTTCCAGTTCTGACCACAGCACTGCCTTATACGAGCAGGGCGAGAGGTATTCGCTGAGGACCGTGCGCAGCACGCGCAGGCCATCAGACCAGGCCCGGAGGTTCGACAAGCCATGCAACCGGCTGCGCTCATAGCTCGGGACCTCCGCCACGTTCAGGCCGGACCTGGCAGCCCTAATGTTGATCAGGGTCTCAACCTCGAAGCCGTCGCTATCTACCTCGAATCTCGGTAGGCAGCGGGTCCAGAACGCGTTGAAGCCGTAGCACAGGTCCGTGAACCCGGTCCGGAACAGCACATTCACCAGAGACACGAGTGCGCTGTTCCCCAGCTTGCGCAGTGCAGTGATGTCAGCTGAGCCACCCCCCGGCGCGAAGCGAGTGCCCTTCGCGAAATCTGCCCCATGCTGCAGGGCTTCTATGAATCGAGGTATCTCTTCTGGGTCCGTTGAGCCATCGGCATCGAGGGTAACGATCACATCGCCGCGGGCGGCTGCGAAACCACACGCCAGCGCATTGCCCTTTCCGTCGCCCCCTTGGGAGACCACCCGTATCTCAGGCCGGCACCTCCTGGCTTCCTCGACCGTGTCGTCATTGCTGTGCCCGTCGACAAGGATGACCTCGAAGAGGCCGCCGGGCAGGTGATCGAGTACGAAGGAAAGGTTGGCTGCTTCGTTGCGAGCCGGCATTACCACGCTGACGCGAGGTGAGGCGGGAACTGTAGCGACTCCACCGGCCGTTGGTGACAACGATTCGCGGTGCGTATTCACGATACTTACTTCCCGTCGTGCTATTTGCCCGAACCGAGACGGCTATTACCTGGCTGAGATCGGCACCGCTGCGGGGTGCCGGGAAGAATTGCACGTCAGAAAAACCCACGGTGTCGTGGAGAGAATGTGCGAGCGCTTTAACCTGAGGGTTTTGCTGGCATGCAAGTACGCCTACCAGCGAGTTCAGTCACCTATCCCCTCCCGCGCGATAGGCGATCTTGCCGATTGTCCTCTTAGTCGCATGGCCCCCGACCCGATACTGCGAGCCGCCTGCTAACTAACTGCGATCACTTCCATCTCTGTGATCGGTCGGTGTCACTACCCGGCCACCGGCAGACGATGCGGTCGCTCCCAAAAATTCTCAGCGGCACGTATCCGGCAAATTATGTTCTAAGAGATTTAGCGGAACCTGAATTTCGGTTTCGCGAAGTCTCTTTGCCGGGCCCATAGCAACACAAACGGCTTCACATACCTGCTCATAAGTTGGCAAGGACCCGGAAGTCCAGACGTTGCGTCTGTTGAGCGGAGTAGCACGCTTGCCCCGGCCCAAGTGTGCTCGCCAGGCCCATGGCTATGCTCCACCCATGACTGAATCGGCTCCGCAGTCCAACATGCCTGCGAACAGCGAGGTGGAGTCACTTCTGGCGGTCCTCGAACGCAACCGGCGGACCTTCGCCTGGAAGACCGAAGGTCTCGACGAGAAGGGCCTGCGGTCGACGGCCGCTGCTAGCACGATGACACTTGGCGGCCTGGTTAAACACGTCGCATTGGTCGAGGCGGATTGGATAGCCGTCAAGCTCGCTGGCCAGGGCTACGGACCGCCGTGGGACACGATCGACTTCGACGCCGATCCTGATTGGGAATGGCGGACTGGCGCGCAGGACCCGCCGGCAGATGTCTACCTGGTGTGGCGACGCGCCGTTGAGCGGTCACGCAGGCTGGTTGCCGAGGTCATCGAGCAGCGCGGGCTCGACGGGATGGCGTCTTTTACCTGGCCAAATGGGCGCACGCCGACAGTCCGCGACATGCTCTTGGACATGATCGAGGAGTATGCACGACATACTGGGCACGCCGACATACTTCGCGAGGCGGTGGACGGGCGGGTCGGCGAAGGCGCTCCCAAGGACTTCACTGTCTAGAAAGACGAATCGACAACCCCAGCCGGCCTGACAGCGCGGCTGCTACCTCAAGCTCGGCCGGGCTGAATGACACATCCCCGCGACTGAACTCAAGCTGCGTTACGCCTCCTGACGGCTGCTGCGCCGGGGTGCCGCTCGCAACCGATTGAACCAGCCGCAGCTTCGCCTGGTTCGGCCATCTGACGTCGACTGTCGTCCCGTGCGCTGTGTCCTGGCGACTCTCCGCTTCCCCATCGAGTGCCTCAGTGAACAACTGGCACGCGCCATCGATGTCGGCGACGTCGAGCTCGACCAAGCTGAACGAGCACGCCCGTCCCGGTTTGCCCAGGCCGGTTGGCGGGCCCGGCGAAGGTGGCGAGCCGGCCTGCTCGGCGACCTGGATGACCGTGCCATAGGCATCGCGCGGGTGCAAAAACCCTTCCTTCCAGCGCGGATCCTCAAGCCTGGTCTGTACTGGCTCAATGCCGAGTGACCTGATCTTGCCAAGCGTGACCTCAATGGCCGGAACGATGAAGTTCAGGTGATGAACTCCCGGGCCATGAGCGGCCAGGAAGCGCTCCAGGAAGCGCGAATCCGCACCGCCTGTCGGCGTTAGAAGCTCGACCTTCGGCCCTGCGGAGAACGACAACTGACCCCACCAGAAGCCCGGCGAATTACCTCCGTAGGCCCACGTTCCACCTAGCAGGCGCCCGAAGAGCTCCCAACCATCGGTCAGTGTGCCGGTTCCCACCGCAACGTGGTCGAGAACCGCCCTCGATCGCGCAGCCTGTACCTCGTCGGGCACGCAGATTCTCCCTTCCTAATTTCCTCGACGTGTCTATGTTCATATCAGGGCATATCTGAAGCGAGAGGCGGCACATGACAGAGACGGCAACGACGCCAACACTCATGGTTCCCGACGACATCTCCAGACTTCGTCAGGTTGCGGACCCGCAGGTGTCACCAACGGGATCGGCTGTCGCTTTCACCGTTAGCGATCCCGATCTCGAGTCGAACACTTACCGACGCC
>Ga0126381_100005031_pt1 | contig 14468 bp, 11 predicted proteins | sample PanSoiMetPlot_28_FD_96465 | JGI IMG/M metagenome (GOLD analysis project Ga0126381, IMG submission 96465) | Tropical forest soil microbial communities from Panama - MetaG Plot_28 | ecosystem: Environmental > Terrestrial > Soil > Tropical forest > Bulk soil | place: Panama | collected 2016-02-17
GGCGGGGTTGACGCCGGGTTTCAACATCAGGAAGGTGCGGTGCCAGCTGACGCTGTCCCGGGAGGCGAGTCTGTTCATGCTGAGGGGAAGAAAGATGTCGGTGACAGTTCCCTTTTCGGTTCCCGTGAAGGCGCGAGGGGCGACGCCGATGATTTCGAAGGTCTGGTCGCCGATGTGGAGCGAGCGGCCGAGGACGTGGGGGTCGCGGCCGAAGCGGCGATTCCAATAGTCCCAGGAAAGGACCGCATAGGGAGCGAGATCGGGGCCGCGGTCATCGGCGGGGACGAGCAGGCCGCCGAGCGCGGGCTCAAGCCCGAACAGCGGGAACATGTTGCCGGAGACATAAACGACGTGCGCCTTCTCCATGTCGTCTTCGGTGGACCAGGTAACGTCCGTGCGGTCGGCGTCGCTGATGGCAATGAGGTCGGCCTGGTCCTTCGCGGCATCGCGCATAAGGTTGAAGTCCGGCGTAGACCAGTAGCCGTCCTCGATAGGCTTGCCCTCAGGGCCGGTCAACTTGCGGGAAAGGAAATAGAATTTGCTGGAACCGGAGATGGGCAGCGGTCGCCAGAGCAGGGCGTCGATAAGACGGAAGGCGGCGACACAGGAGCCGATGCCAAGGGCCAGGGAAAACACAGCGGCCACGGACGTGACCTTGTTGCGGCAGAGCTGCCGCCAGCCGAAACTTATATCGGCGAGAAGCGACTCAAGCCATCCGACAGCACGAATGCTGTGGCCCGCCTCGCGCGCATGCAGCGCGCACCCGAATGCACGGCGCGCTTCCTTGGGATCCCGTCCTGAGGCAATGGCTTCTTCAATGTGTGACTGCAACTCTTCATCGATCTCGCGATTCAAGCGCTCGCCGTGCACGGCATTCGAGATACGCGACCACAACGACATGTCATACCTCCCGGAGAACCCGGTTGATGGCCAGACTGACTGACTGCCAGCGCGACTCTTCCACGCCCAGTTGTTTTTTGCCTGCGACGGTCAGTTCATAGACGCGGGCGCGGCGGCCGGAGTCTTTCTTGATCCACTCGGCGCGAATCCAGCCCGCTTCCTCCATCCGATACAACGCTGGGTAGAGCGAACCTTCCTCTGCTCGCAGCACTTCGCCAGATGTACTGGCAATAGCAGCCATAATGGCGTATCCGTGAAGTCGGGGGCGCCGCGACAATATCTTCAGCACCAGCAAGTCTAACGAACCTTGCAGAGCGTCGGTTCTGGCCATACTTAGACGTCTTTATATAGATATCTTAGTATGAGTGTCAATGGTCGTCCGGCTGGTACCTTCACAACCGAATTTCTCTATCCCACGACGGTGCCTGATCGGCAGCTTGAAGGACGACCTCCGTCTCAGCATGGTTAAAAGCTGCGGGTGAAGATATTTCTTCTTCACGGTTGAGGCGTGAAATCGAAGTCCCGCCTAGCTAGGGACGATCACTTAAGCCCTTCGCCCGATTGTCGCGCACCTGACGATTGGCAATAATCAAATCAACGTCGGATTTCCTTTCAGTGAGGACATTATGCGAGAGATACCCTTGACCGTCCCCGAGATCGGTATGATTAACAGCACTCGATTCATTATCGGAACCGGTGTGGGATTGCTGCTTGCCGGCGCGTTGGACCGCAGTGCCCGGAGAGCCGCAGGAATTGCTTTGATCGCAGTCGGAACTTTGGTTTCGATTCCAGTCGCCATATCGTTCCTTGGCAAGCTGCGAGGCGGCCGCTCCCTGCCTCAGCCGCTTCAAGAGACACGGGCCGCCTAGCAGAATCGCCGGCATCTGACTTGTTGAAGGATGGAGGGGTAGTCTCGTCCAATCACCCGGGAACCTATGGCATAAGTGCTATGGGCGCTCGGCAACTGATTGCCTGAGTCAGACACGCGGGGCTTCGGACAATGAGTCGGAGAGATGAAAGCCTGAATCTGCGAACAATCCTGGGCTAACAGTAAAGAGGCGATAATCGAGATAGAGTCTGACTACGGTCTCAGAGCGTGTACCAGTGAGGATGCGGGCCCAAGTGCAGGCGCATGCCCAGTGCGATCATCACCACCACCCACATAAAGAACGCCGGGCCAACACCTTTGAAATCCCCCACCCTGAAGTGAGACAGAATCGCAGCAATAAAGTAGAGGGCTAGGCCGACACCGGCGACAATACCCAGCAGTGGCCAGCGGATTCCTAGAACCAAACCCAATGCGCCGGCAAATTCACACGCCGCCAGGAGAGGAAAGGTACTCAGGGGTAAGCCGACCACTTCATGAATGACTCGCACGACTCGTGGGTCGCGGCGAATCTTCTGAATCGCCGAAAATGCCACCAGTGCGGCTACGATCAATGTAACAGTCACATACAAGTCTAGAGCCCCGATCCGTTTGCGCAACTTCCCCTCGCCGTCGTGCGGTCCACCTGTTTCGAGTCCTCCCACGAACGTCTGCGCAGCCTTAGGCAAGCACGAGTTGGGAGTGTGCACCTGAGTGCAACGGTCGTTTTGTGTCCCTACTTTCCCGGATTGTCAATCGATGCCGCCCAGGCATTGAACTGTCAGAAGTGACAGGTATGCGAGTCATCCGCAGTTCCGCGCCACGGATTCGCACGGATCTTCCCAGATAAATCAAGAGCCGGAAGTGTCCCTGGAAATCCGCGCAAATCCGTGGCCCCAGGTTCTTCGAAAACAGTCTCAGTATTCAGCGCGGGCGCAAGGTCAGGGCTGCTTTTCTCTAGTCCGGTCTGCGCCTGATTCGCTCCTGTCTTTGCAGCGCGCATGGCCCTGTTACATGACGAACGGCAAGATCCAGCAGGCCCTCGCGGTCGAGGTGCCATAGGTCCATCAACTTGGAGATTCTTCCCGAAGATCCGGTTGCCAGGGCGTCGTCAAAGAAGGTCATTTTCGCCTTCAACGACGTGAGGGAAGCAACTCGCGGTCTCACGTGGGCAAAAACGTATCCGTTAGCGCTCGTTCAAGTGGAGCCGCCAAGGTATCAGGATCAGAAAGAACGACGGAACACAGTGATGATGTAGTCGACCTCAGGGGCTTCCCCGCGGTCGTCGATATGTATATGGCATGGCTCGGGCTCACTCCGCATGATGAGTCAATATCGTGATTCGGGACCGCAGTATCCAGGAACTTTATGCCTTGAACCTTGAGTGATCGGGGAAGGGTCCATTTGCAAACCAGGCGCAAAGGCGTCCCGATGCCTGGCCAACATCGGCGATTTCACCGATTGACTAAAGCCTCTTCCACCTGTTCTGCTCTTCGACAACGTTCTATTAGCCCCGGAGGAGGTTCGGAAATGGGCAGCCTGGCTTTGTTGGAGTCTCTCAAAGAAAGCATAATCACTCAGGCCAACGTAAAGGCCGTTTACGGAGAACCCATCGCGGCTCAAGGAAAGACGGTGGTCCCCGTCGCAAAGGTCATTTATGGCTATGGTGCTGGGGCAGGCACCGCGGGTGTGAGCGAGACCAAAGGTCGCGGCGAAGGAGGCGGTGGCGGAGGAGGAGCAAGAGCCATCCCTGTCGGCGTGATCGAAATCTCTGACCAGCAGACCCGCTTCGTCCCCATCAGCGACCGCAAGAAGCTGACAGGAGCTATGATGTTCGGTATTGGACTCGGTATGTGGCTTAGTTGGCGCAGGCGCCGCTGAACTTCACAGCGTACGTTCCTTTGCAGCGAGTCAAAAAAGCAAGCGCCGCCGATTCCCACGGATCTCCACGGATAAATCGACAGTTACTACGAAGTATCCGTGTTAATCGGCGGCCCAGGTCCTTTCTAGTAAGCAACCTTTCCCGGTCAAACCTCAACAACTTAGCAGCCTGCTTCGCTACGCGGCGAATACCGCACAATGCTTCCTGAACTGCGCCCGCAGCGATCACGACTGATCAGCTACCGCCAGAGCTAACTGATTCCACCACCGGCGCAACTGCGCCAACAACCATCAGTCGAGGGATCACCATGAGAACCAGAGCTTTCTTGATTTCCTGCTCGCGGTGCGCGGCCCTGATGTTATCCATCACCCCTTTCGCCTTTGCCGCTGAAGGACCATACGGCGGAACTCCCGCCCCAATTCCCGGCACGGTGCAAGCCGAGAACTACGATACCGGCGGGCAAGGCGTGGCCTACAACGTAACTTCGATCAACGGCACTGGCAACAGTTACCGCTCCGATGGCGTCGACTTGGAAGTGACATCCGACACCGGGGGTGGTTATAACTTGGGTTGGACCGCTACTAGCCAGTGGTTTAAGTACACCGTCAACGTAGCCACTGCAGGAACATATACGGTCACGTTCCGGGTGGCAGCAATCAGCGCCGTGACGGATGCTTTCCACATCTCCAGCTCGTCGGGAACCAACTTAACCGGCAACATCAACGTGCCCGCAACCGGTGCCTGGCAAGCTTGGACAAACGTAACAGCTGCGATGACGCTGCCCGCCGGTCAGCAAACTCTGACCTTTGACCAGGACAACGCCGGTTGGAACCTCAACTACTTCACGGTTTCCTCCACTGAGGGCCCATTCGGCGGAACCCCATGGCCGGTTCCCGGCACGGTACAGGCTGAGAACTACGACTTGGGCGGTCAAGGCGTCGGCTACAACGTAACTTCAATTAATGGATCGGCAAACAACTACCGTTCCGACGGCGTTGACCTCGAAGTAACCTCTGATACGGGCGGCGGCTATAACCTTGGCTGGACGGCTGCAGCCCAGTGGTTCAGGTACACCGTCAACGCGGCCTCGGCAGGCACATACACGGTGACATTCCGCGTGGCTGCAATTAGCGCCGTGACCGATGCATTCCATATCTCCAACTCGTCTGGGACAAACCTCAGCGGCTCAGTCAGCGTACCCGCAACCGGCGCGTGGCAGACCTGGACAAACGTAACCGCGACGGTAACTCTGCCAGCAGGACAGCAGACATTAACCGTCAACCAGGACAATCCTGGCTGGAACATCAACTACCTGACCTTCACGTCATTGACCGGGGAAGGGCCTTTCGGCGGAACTCCGGCTGCCGTGCCCGGCACGGTACAAGCTGAGAACTACGACACGGGCGGCGAGAACGTCGCCTATAACGTAACTACGGTCAATGGGTCGGCGAACAACTACCGTTCTGACGGTGTCGATCTGGAGACAACGACCGATACCGGCGGCGGCTTTGACGTCGGTTGGACCGCAGCCGGGCAGTGGTTCCGCTATACCGTGAACGTCGCCGCAGCCGGAACTTACACCATTGGGTTCCGTGTCGCCGCGCCGAGCGCTGTCTCCGATGCCTTCCATCTCTCCAATTCCTCCGGAGGCAACTTGACCGGATCCGTCAGCGTTCCAGCGACCGGCGGATACCAAGCATGGACCAACGTCTCGGTGACTGTGTCGCTCCCGGCAGGACAGCAGGTCTTGACTCTCGACCAGGATGCGGCTGGATGGAACATCAACTACATGACCTTCACCTCCGGCAGTGGCGGCGGGACAGGTTCATGCCAAGGCGTCTCTTCCATCACCGTCAACGGGACAACCTATACGCCCCAGTGGTGCCAGGAATTCAACGGCAGCGCGGGTTCCCCAGATACAACCGTGTGGAACTTCGATCTGGGCAACAATGGCGGCTGGGGCAACGGCGAAGTCGAAGTGTACTGCGGACCTCCGGGCTACGCGAACAACCCGTCGCAGTGCCCGACGACGTTCAGCACATCGACCGCCCCCGTCTACATCGATGGCAGCGGGCACCTGGTGATCCAGCCCAGAAACGTCAGCGGAACCTGGATCTCCGGCCGCATGAACACCGAAAACAAACAGAACTTCCAGTACGGCATTCTGGAAGCCAGCATCCAGCTGCCCAATACGACGAACCAGGCCCTGTGGCCTGCGTTCTGGAGTTTGGGAAGCGACATCACCACCGTGCCTTGGCCCAGCTGCGGCGAAGCCGACATTATGGAGAACTGGTCTCCACAGGTCGACAACGGCGCAGGTCCGTCCGGGAACAACTCCACGATCCACACAGCGAAAACTGGCGGAAGCGGAGTCGGGGCGCGTTACACCTTCCCCAGCGGACAGGCAGCCGACACGGCCTTCCACACCTATGGCGTTATCTGGACGCAAAACGAGATGCAGTTCTTCGTGGATAACGCGTCTACGCCGTTCTTCACCGTGACACCGAGCAGCTTGCCTTCAGGAGATACGTGGCCCTTCAACCAGAACATCTTCACGCTTCTGAATGTGGCGATCGGTGGAACGCTCGGAGGATCAACCAGCGGCCTCACCAACCCGCAGCCGATGATTGTCGACTACGTTCGCTGGTACACGGCCCAATAGACCGCGCCATGAAGTGCTGACGGTGGACAAATGTCCACCGTCAGCACACCATCGCTCTCCTCAGGTGAATCCCTATGACATTGCCCGGGCCCTGCAGGGCGAGTCCGGCAAGTTTGAAGTAACCAGCCCCAACGGTGAGCGATGCTTCGTTAGGTGTCAACACGGGCAATCGATTTCGAGCCTTGAAGAGGCTGGCAACGAGCCTAATCTTCAACCATTCCTCATCCGCAAAGTTGCGCAGCCAATTACGATCGAGGAGCGAACAAAAGAGCCGCTGAATAGCAGTCAGGTGCAGCAACGTCGCAGCCCGACTCGGTAAAGAAGCCGGGCTTTCGTTGGCGGCGAGTTCCAAAAGCGCCACGGATTGGCACGGATTCTCCGAGATAAATCAAAGCAGTATCCGTGAAATCGGTGTCAATCCCTGGCGAGTGTTTTCTGCCTTAAGCCGAGACGCTCTTGATGCACTCCTCGAGCACATCAACGGCGACGTCAGCCTCTTCTTTCGTCACGACCAGCGGGGGGCAAATCCGGACCGAGCTCGGTCCGCAGCCCAGGAACAGGATGCCCTTCTCGAACGCCATCTCGACAATCTTGTCGCGCTCGACGTTGCCATATTCCTTGGTGACTTTGTCTTTGACGATTTCGACGCCGATCATCAAGCCACGGCCGCGGACATCGCCGACGAGTTTCAGCTTCGAAGGCCAGTCCGCCATCCGCTGCAGGATGTGATCGCCGACCTTCGCAGAGTTCTCGATCAGGTGCTCTTTCTCGATGACATCGAGTGTTGCGAGCGCAGCAGCGATGCATACCGGATTTCCGCCAAACGTTGAAGCATGCGATCCTGGCACCCAGTCCATGACTTCAGCCTTGGTCATCGTGATGCCCAGCGGCATACCCGATGCGATGCCTTTGGCCATGCACACCATATCGGGCTCCACGCCGGTGTGCTCGACAGCGAACCACTCGCCCGACCGACCAATGCCGCTCTGCACTTCGTCGACAACGAGCATGATCCCGTGCCGGTCGCAAATCCGCCGCAGCTCCTGCATGAAGACCTTCGGCGCGACCACGTATCCACCTTCGCCCTGAATGGGCTCGACGAAAATCGCCGCGACTTCTTCAGGCGCCAGTATGGTCTTGAACAGCTTCTCTTCGATGAAGCGCGCGCAGCCGTAGGCAAAGTTGTCGGCCTCCTGTGCCCCGCCGACACATCCGCGATACACATCCGGATACCGCACGTGCGTCACGCCCGGCACCAGCGGAGCAAACCGCCGCCGCTGCTGCGGCTTCGACGCCGTCAGCGACAACGCCCCCATAGTCCGTCCATGAAACGCGCCGAAAAATGCGATCACGTTATGCCGCTTCGTGTGATAGCGGGCCAGCTTCAGCGCGCACTCGATCGCCTCCGCTCCCGAGTTCCCGTAGTAAATGCGGTGCGGCCCGGCCATCGGTGCGATCTTGGATAACCGCGCCGCCAGTTCCACCATGTTCTCGTAATAGAAGTCAGTGCCCGACATGTGGATCAACTCGCCCGCCTGCTTCTGAATGGCCTTCACCACTTCAGGATGGCAATGGCCGGTCGACGTCACGGCAATGCCCGCTGAAAAATCGAAGAACTCGTTGCCATCCACATCGGTCACGACAATGCCGCGGCCGCTCTTGGCGACCAGCGGATACGAACGGGTATACGACGGCGAAATATATTTCTCATCGCCCTCGAGCACGCGCTTCGCGTTAGGCCCGGGCAGGGCGGTCCTAATCTTTGGACCGATCGTAGCGGTCATGGTCTTAGTCGTCATGGGAAATCTCCGTTTCTTGGAAGGGCTTGACCTGGGTCTCGCCACCTTCTCGGTTCGGGAAGGGCACGACTTAAAGTCGCGCCGTCCAGGGGGCCAGTTGCGAGGTGGGGCTTTCGCCCCAGAAGGCCCGCTGCCTCGGGAGCAAACGTCCTGGTTGAGACGCAATACGACCGAGGCGAATCCGCTGCGGAGGAAAAATGTTAGTCGCTACCGAAGAGGTTGGGACGGAGACGAGAAGGCAGGTTGGCCCGATAGCGCCGCGGACAGACGAGACCGTCGAGCCAGCACTCGGCCGACTGCAGTCCGAACGGATGCGAAATGGAATTTCCGCGCAGCATCGGGATCCGGCAACATCATCTTTGATTATATCTGCATGCAGCGTGCGAGCGTAACCCCAAAAGTAACGTCTTGTGCAGGAGCGGACGCGGCCTGCCCGGAGCGTAGCCGAAGGGGCCGTCCCCGAGCGAAGCAAGGGGGCCAACTGCGTCTAACTTGCCAATTCGTGTTGGGGACGGACGCCTCGTCCGTCCAGGCGGACCAGTAGTACCGCTCCGCAAAGCGCTCGAGTCGAACTACCAACCGTCAGACGCAAGCCCTCGCTCAGGCGCCAGCATGCCCCAGTTCCAAAGGAGCGAAAGATTACAGCCCACGACGCAAGCCGTAGGTAGATCGCAAAACGATCGAGACCCGGGGGGCGCGAATGAAACTCAGCCCGCGCATCTTTCCGCCCCGCACGCCGACGAGGGCCTCGGCTGCACCCTCAGCTTCGCTTTCCTCGGGGGGCGGACGATACGCTTCCGCCCCTACACAATGCTTTTTGACTTCCCTCACTGCACGTCTTAGCATGGCTTCTCTCTGGGGGCGGGCCTGTCTTGATCGATCAAACGATCTCTCATTACCGCATCGTGGAAAAGCTTGGCGGCGGGGGCATGGGTGTGGTCTACAAGGCCGAAGACACCCGGCTCGGGCGATTCGTTGCGCTGAAGTTTCTACCGGACGATCTGGCGCAGGACCGGCAAGCACTCGAGCGCTTCCGGCGCGAGGCGAAGGCTGCGTCGGCGCTCAACCATCCGAACATCTGCACGATTTACGACATCGGCGAGGACGACGGCCGCACGTTCCTGGTCATGGAGTTTCTCGACGGCGCGACGCTGAAGCATATGATAGCGGGCCGTGCGCTGGAACTGGAAAGCATCCTGTCGCTTGGCGTCGAAATTGCCGACGCGCTCGACGCCGCACATGCCGGTGGCATCGTTCACCGCGACATCAAGCCGGCGAACATTTTTGTAACCAAGCGCGGGCACGCGAAGATTCTCGATTTTGGGTTGGCAAAAGTGAAGTCGGGTGCGAGTGATTCCGTGCCAGTCGCCGACGTCACCGCGCCGACGGCCGTCTCGGTTGCCGAGCACCTGACCAGCCCCGGATCAACGCTCGGGACGGTGGCGTACATGTCTCCCGAGCAGGCCAAGGGCAAGGAACTCGACGGGCGCACCGACTTGTTTTCGTTTGGCGTCGTGCTCTACGAGATGGCAACAGGGACTCTTCCCTTTCGCGGCGACACATCGGCGTTGATCTTTCAGGCGATTCTCGATCGCGCTCCGGTGTCACCGATCCGTCTGAATCCCGATCTGCCGGCGAAGCTGGAAGACATCATTAATAAAGCGTTGGAGAAGGATCGCAATCTGCGGTATCAGAGCGCAGCCGACATGCGCGCCGATTTGCAGCGGCTGAAGCGCGATACCGACAGCGGCCGCGTGGTCGCATCGAGCTCGGGCTCCGCGGCGCCCGTGCCCGAGGCACCGACACCGAGTGCCGTTCCTTCATCGGCGACGAGAGTAGCGGCACCATCATCGGCTCCAGCGCAGCCCGCAGCGGCTCCGGCGCCGTCGGATGCCATGTCGAAACTCCGCTGGGAGATACTTCTACCCGTCGCGGCGGGAGTACTCGTCGTCCTGATTGTTGTGGGCCTGGGATTGCGTTCGAGGAAGTCGTCGAAGCTCACCGAAAAAGACAGCGTGCTGCTGGCCGACTTCGTCAACACGACTGGCGACGCGGTGTTCGATGGCACCTTGAAGCAAGCACTCGCCGTGCAACTGGAGCAATCACCGTACTTGAACATCGTTCCGGATTCGAAGATTCGCGACGCGTTGCGGCTGATGGGACGGCCGGGCGATGGGCGCATCTCTAACGATGTGGCGCGGGAAATCTGCCAGCGCCAGGGGATCAAAGCGCTTCTGACGGGATCGATCGCAGGGCTGGGGAATCACTATGTGATTACACTCGCCGCCCTCAATGGCGAAACGGGCGACACGCTTGCGCGCGAGCAGGCGGAGGTCGACAGCAAGGAGCAGGTGTTGAAGTCGCTGGATAAGGCAGCGTCCAGCCTGCGCCAGAAGATGGGCGAGTCGCTGGCGTCGGTGCAGCAGTTCGCCAAGCCGTTGGAGCAGGCGACAACATCGTCGCTACAAGCGTTGCAGGCTTTTACGCTGGGGCATAGCGAACATCAGAAGATGCGCGACGACGCGGCAGTACCGTTTCTGCAAAAGGCGATCCAACTCGATCCAAACTTCGCCATGGCCTATGCAACGCTCGGCGTCTCGTACTTCAATATGGGCAGGCTTGCCGACGGGGCGGTTGCAATGAAGAAAGCTTACGAGCTTCGCGACCGGGCGAGCGAGCGAGAAAGGCTCTATATCGAGGCGCACTATTACGATGAGGTAACGCTCGATCTGGAGAAAGCCATTGCGGTGTATGCGCAGTGGTCGCAGACATATCCGCGGGATTCCGTTCCATTGGACGATGCCGCGCTAGCATCTGCTTCGTTGGGCAGGCACGAGAAGGCTCTTGAGTTTGCGAGCGAGGCGCATCGCGTGGATCCCCAGGATGTGTATGGGTACGACAACCTGGCGGCCGCGTACGAGGCGCTGAACCGCTTCGATGAGGCGAAGAGCGTAGCGGAAGAGGCTGTCTCCAAGAAGCTGGACGGCTCCGGAGTTCACTTTGTCCTGCTGGATCACGGTTACTTCACCGGCGATCGCGCAGCCATCCAGCATGAACTCGATGCGGTGAAGGGTACCCCGTTCGAACCTTTTGTTCTTTTCTTTGATTCCGGTTGGAATACTTACCTCGGCAAGATAAAGTCTTCGCGTCAATTCTGGCAGCAAGCGCAGCAGAGTTTGATTGGGACAGGGGCAAAAGAGTTCGGGGGGCAAGTCTTGTCGGTCGAAGCCTTCGACGACGCGCAGTTGGGCTACGAGAGCGAAGCGCGGCAGGAAGCGGCGAAGGCTCTGGCGGTATCCAACGATCCCGAGACGCGTGCGGAGGCAGCCCTCGCGCACGCGGCTGCAGGGGACCCCGCGAAGTCGGCGTCGTTGCTGGAGAGCGCCATGCGCGATGCTCCTGACAATCACTTTGTTCAGGCGATGATCGGAGTGGAAGCGCGCGCGATGCAACAAATCTCCCGGAACCAGGCTGGTGAAGCCGTCAACACTCTCGAAGCGCTCCGTGGGTACGAGTTCGGAATTGGCCCGCGGTCGCTGGGTGCGACTCCGCCGTTTCTCCGTGGGCTGGCGTATCTCAAGCTGCAGGACGGAGCGAAGGCGGCAGCGGAGTTTCAACGGATCCTCGATCACCGCGGTGCGGTCGGTTGGGGAATCGAATATCCTTTGGCGCAGTTGAATCTCGGGCGCGCTTACGCCATGCAGGGCGACACGGCGAAAGCCCGCACCGCATACCAGGATTTCTTTGCTCTCTGGAAAGACGCGGATGCCGACGTGCCAATCCTAAAGACCGCGCGCACAGAATACGAGAAGCTGAAGTAGCTCGTGCCCCTCTTATGTAGGGGCGGGCGCATTTCGTCCGTCCCCCCGAGCGCAGCGGGGGTGCCGACTGCGTCTGGTTGCAAGCTCCCTGTTGCGCGATGCGCAGCCGCGAAGCGGCGAAAGCATGCAGCCCACGGCGCGAGCCGTGGACAACAAGTGAAAATAAGCCAGCCCGGCGAAGGCGAAAGGAACCGCAGCCCGCCCCGGCCGCCCGCGGCACCCCCGCCCCCGCACCCTCCCCTTCGCTTCACTCCCGGTTCGGCGGACGAAACGCGCATCGGCCCGTCCACAAGCAATTTAGAATCAAAGCCCCACTTCGTCTCGTCTGATAAAGTTGTAGTTTCCCCTGTTGTTTCCCAGGCCATGCATCCCGCTCCGCTCCCAAAACGGTGGATGGTGTTTCTCGCCTTCGGACTCGTGTACCTGTTTTGGGGATCGACTTATCTCGCAATCGATATCGCCGTGCAGACCATTCCTCCAGCGTTGATGTGCGGAGTGCGGTTTACGGTGGCGGGCGTGGTGATGCTCGCCGTGTGCGCGGCCACCGGGCACAGAATCCTCTACTCGCCGCGGCAGATCGCGCTCGCGTCTGTCGTGGGCCTGCTGCTCCTGATGGGCGGCAATCTGACTCTCTCCTATGCGGAGCTGACGGTTTCGTCCGGGCTGTCGGCTTTGATTATCGCAATCACTCCGCTATGGTTCCTGGTGCTCGATTCTCTGCTGCTTGGCGACCATCACATCTCGGGGCGCGGAAAAGCGGGACTGGCATTGGGCATCGCCGGCCTGTTTGTCCTGGTATGGCCGCAATTGGCGGCGGGAAGTCTGGGCCGGCGCGAGCTGTGGGCATCAGTCAGTTTGATTGGAGGATCGTTCAGCTGGGCGCTGGGGTCGGTGCTCTCGAAGCGGTGGCAGTCGGGCATGGATGTGTTCGGTGCGACGGGCTGGCAAGTGACCGCCGCGGGCGTGGGGAACTTTATCTTCGCGTTCTTCAATGGCGATCTGCGCCATGCCACCTGGGCCCCGAAGAGCCTGGCGGCGGTGGGATATCTCGTCGTCTGCGGCTCTTGGATCGGATACACCGCTTACATCTGGCTGCTGGAGCATGTTCCGACTTCGAAGGTGTCGACGTACGCGTATGTAAATCCGGTGGTCGCCGTGTTTCTCGGCTGGCTGATTCTGCATGAGAAGGTGGACCGGTTCATTCTTGCGGGCAGCGCGATTGTGGTGCTGTCGGTCATTCTGGTCACGAGTGCGAAGGTACAGGAGAAGAAAGCGCCGGAGGAGTTGGCTACGGTCGAGGCGTCAGGGGACTAAACGGGGACACCCGCACTTCGTTGTCATGCTGAGCGCGGTTACCGGGGAGAGCGAAGCGATCCTCGACGCGAAGTCGAAGCATCCCTATCACACCCACTACGGCCGGGACAAAGTCCGACGGGGCACACTACCGGATATCTACCGGTTTTCTCCGGGTCAATTGGGCCACTCGCATAGGTCTTCTTTCCCCTCATCACCGATTCCACAATGGGCCATAACCGCGATACCAACTTGCTGCCGACTACACCTCGTCGAACCCGGTCCGTTTGATCGCGGTGACGTGTTCGGAAACGCGGTCGACGAGAAGCCATCCACCAAGTTGCCACTGCCAGTGCACGCCGGAGTCCTCGTGCAGGTGAACGTTCCCGCGAAAGGCACGACGCACCTCGAACCGGCGGCTCGGCAACCTCGTGCAGAGCGCCCAGCATGTATTCCTTTGCCTGGCCGTCGCCGATCAGCGCGCGGACCTTCAACCTCAACAGTTTGTCATTGGCGCCGGGCCCGGCATTCCACTGCACGGCAATCCACTTGCCGAAGACAACCACGTGAGTATTCGCCCACGCCGTCGTTGCGCTGGCGCACAGAGTCCAAAGACTCCCACGGAGTTTCACCCTTCTTCTCATGATGCGAGGTTAGGCAAGCAGACACGCCGCAGACGGGGTCTGTGGTCATGCTTTCGTTAACCCGGTGCCAAAGTGGGAATAGGCAAGCGTATTGTGAGGTGATAGTTTTTCAAAAACACTGGGCGGGTTTGAGCAAAAAAACGAGAATAGGGGTAGAATCGACTCGCGCGTTAACGATTTTTCTGTATGAGTGTTCTCCCTTCCTCTCGTAATACGAGCCTGCCGGTCAGGACAACTTTGCAGGAGGAACTGGCCTCTTACCAGGCTATGGGTGACTTGCTGCCAAGACGGCGCACGCCGCGCATTCTGGTGGTCGACGATCAACCGAGCATCGCCGGCCTGATGAGCCAGCTGCTGACCATGCGCGGCTACAACGTGGTCACCGCATCGAGCGCAGAGCAGGCGGAGGCCGAAGTGAACCGCCAACTGCCGGACTTGATTCTTTCCGACGTGATGATGCCGGGCAAGTCTGGATACGATTTCTGCCGCAGCCTGAAAGAGAATCCCGCGACGCGGCTGATCCCGTTCGTGCTGATCACCGGGCTCAGCGACAGCACCGACAAAGTGCGCGGCATTGAAGCCGGCGCCGATGACTTCTTGAA